>Ga0209237_1002221_pt1 | contig 11649 bp, 12 predicted proteins | sample GraSoi013_1_40cm_2_FD_185820 | JGI IMG/M metagenome (GOLD analysis project Ga0209237, IMG submission 185820) | Grasslands soil microbial communities from the Angelo Coastal Reserve, California, USA - Sample 10_02_2013_1_40cm (SPAdes) (version 2) | ecosystem: Environmental > Terrestrial > Soil >...
GCTCACCCAGCAGGCAACGTTCGTGGCCGCTGCCTACGCCCCGCACTCCGCGGGCCTGGGCGCGCTCGCCGCGAACGTCGGGACGACCGCCTTCGCCCTGGCCTGGGCACTCGGCGCCGCCGCGGTGCCGCTCGCGCTCGCGGCGGGCCTGTGGCGCCCGCCCGCGCTGGCGCCCGACGTCCAGTTCCTCGCGCTCTGGGCAGCTCCCGCGATCGCGTTCTATCTCCTCGTGCACATCGGCGAGTGGGGCTATGTCCTCTCGGTCGTCCCCGCGCTGTACGTCGGGGTCGCGCTCGCCATCGACCGCGTCGCGCGGGCCGTCCCGCACCCGCGTCTGGCGACAGGAGCGCTTGGCGCCGCGACCGTCGCGGCGGGCGTCGTCGCGTTCGTCTTCTCGGCGGCGCCGTTCTCCGCCGCGGAGCTGCGCGCGCACGACCGGGAGCTCACGTCGCGCGTCGCGTACGTGCGCAGTCAGCTCGACCCACGGCACATCGCGGTGCTCGCGCGCGAGGACTACCTGCTCATCCGCTACTACCTGCCCGAGTACAGCGCGCTGTTCCACGACCCGGCGCCGTACGTGAGCGCGCCGCGGCACAAGCGCGTCGGGCAGATGGCCGCGCTCGTCGTCTTCACGAAAGGCCTCGCGCCGGGCAGAGGGACGGAGGTTCGCTACATCGAGTGCGCGAAGGGCGTGAAGCTCGCATACGTTCCGCTCCCGCCGGGCGCGATGCTCGAGCTCTTCGGCGACGAGTACACGATCCGCGAGACGCAGTGAGAGCGGCCCGCCGTCAGGCGATGCGCGCTTCGTCCTCGAGGGCCGCCAGGCGGTAGCCGAAGCCGCGGGCGGTCGCGATCGCCACGTCGCGGGCGCCGGACTGGACGAGCTTCCGGCGCAGCCGCGCGACCTGCACGTCGATGGCACGACCGCCTTCGCGGTCCGAGGCGTTCACGAAGTGCGCGAGGTCGTGCCGGCCGATGACGCTCCCGCCCGCGCGCATGAGCGCGCGCAGCAGCTTGAACTCCCCCGGCGTGAGCGCGAGCGGAACATCGCAGACGTACGCGCGGCCGGCCCGTGGCTCGACGCGCAGGCTCCGGAAGGTCAGGGGCTCGCTCTCGGCCGCGGGCGCGGCCCGCCGCAGCAGCGTTGCGACCCGCAGGCGCAGCTCTTCGACGTCGAACGGCTTGCCGACGTACGCGTCGGCGCCGAGCCGGAGCGAGACGACGCGCTCCAGCTGGGAGTGCCGGGCGCTGAGGATGATGATCGGAACGTCCGACCGCCGGCGGATCTCGACGCAGAGGCTGATCCCGTCGATACCGGGAAGGACCACGTCGAGGAGCACGAGGTCGAAGCGATCCGCTCCGACGACCGCGAGCGCCTCCCGACCCTCGGCTACGGTCACCGCCTCGTGCCCGTCGTCGCTCAGGATCTGCGCAAGGGTCGTCCGGATCTGGGGATCGTCGTCGACGATGAGGATCCTCATGACCGCGGCCGCACTACGCGGCCCTCGACGGCTCCTCGGGCTCTGATGCGACGGGGCTCGGGGTTTCGGCGCTCTCCTGGCGCGAGGCCAGCGTTTGCCGAAGGGCGATCTCGGCGGCGGGCTGCGCGTAGAGGTCGGTCATGGACTGCACCCGCGTCTCCGATCCCGTGCGGCTCAGCTCGACTCGAGCCGAGGCGCCCGCCGGATGACGAAGAAGCCGCCGGCGAGCGAACCGACCGCGACGAGCGCGAAGAGCGCACGGCTGTTGTCATGGCTCGGGGCATCGGCCGTCAAGGCGGCGGGGGTCGCGGGTCGACCGCTCTCGTTCGCGCTCACGCCAATGGACGCGAAGAGCAGACCACACGCGGTGATCGCCGTGTATGCGAGCAAGCGCGTCCTTGCCATTCGTCCCCCCGCGAAAGCCTTGCGTCGTTCGCGAGCCTTGCGGCCGAGCGAGGTGCAAGTAGCGTGTCGCCGTTCGGGTGGTAGGTAACGGGGACGTAAGGCTATACATGCGATCGCGCTACGAAGAGGTTGCGGCTTCATTGCGGGGCCTCCGCTCGTCGCGGAGGCCCCGGCTGGCTCAACGCCGAGTGATGACCATGCCCAGCGCCAGGAGCGCCACGCTGACGAGCAAGCCCGCGGTGAGACCCACGCCGGTCAAGAGACCGGCAACCCCCGCGGCCGCGATGATCACGAGGACGGCCACGACCGCGAGGGCGAGCGTATCGCGAGCGCGGCCGACCGACCGCAGCGCTGCGCTCGTCGAGCTCCGGTAGTCGTGGAGGAACCGGTCGAACGGCGTCTCAGGAGAAGGCGGTGAGGCGGACGCGGTCTCGGCCGGTGGCGGATCCGAGCGTTCGGGGATGGTCGACTCGGCGCGGTCGTGCGGGGGCGCGCTCACCTGGGGCTCGGGCACGACAGCCGGCCCCATGCTCGTCGGCGTGAACGCCTGGACCCGGGCCGCTTCTCCGTGGCCGCTCTCGACATGTCCGATCTCGCGCTCGACGTGCTCTAGGCGCTCCCGTTCGAGAGAAGCGCTCGCGATCGCGGCGTCGACCTGGGCGATCTCGCGAAGCACGTAGTCGAGGCGATTGCCCTCATGGGCCGCATCCTGCGCGGCCCGCTCCCGGCTGCCGAGCGCGGCCGCATGTCGGCTCTCGAGCCGGTCGGCTTCGCCGCGGATCCGTTCGAGCCGCTCGCGCTCGTCGTCGAGCCGCCTCGCGGCCCGCTCGCGGTGCGCTCGTAACGCGCTGAGGCTCGCGTCCGCGCGGGCGAGGTCCCGGACCGCGCTCTCGCGCAGCTCGGCGGCCCGCCGCTCGATGCCCTCGCGTTCTGCGGCGATCGTCGCGATGCCGGATTCCACCTGCACGATCTCGCGTCTGGTGAGCTCGAGGCGCTCGCGCGCTTCGCCGGCGCGGCGCTCCAGGCGATCCCGCTCGTCTTGGATCGTTCGGATCGCGGCGTCGACCTGGACGATCTCGCGCTCTGTCCGTCGTCCGATCTCGGCCGCCTCCTGCTCGGCCCGCTCGCGCTCCGTGGCGGCAATGGAGAGCGCCTGGCGCACGTGCGTGAGCTCGCGCTCGGTCCGTTCACGGACGCTGGAGTGGTCGGCGCCGGGATCACGATCCGCGACGGCGCCGGCGATGGCCACCTCGACCTGCGCGATCTCGCTGCTCACGCGGTCGAGCCGCTCGCGCTCCTCGAGGGCCGACCCGAGCGTAGCCTCGAGGCGCGCGATCTCGCGCTTCGTGCGCTCCAAGGCCTCGCGATGGATCCCGGAATCGCTAACGAGCCGATCGCGGTCGGCGGTCGCCGAGGCGCGCGCAGTGTCGGCGGACTCGAGCTCGCGGCCGACCCGCGCTTCGAGCTCCGCGGCCTTCTTCGCTTGACGCTCGCGTTCGCCCTCGGCGGCGTGGATGCTCCCATCGTGCTGCGCGATATCGCGCAGAACGCGATCGACACGATCGCGTTGCTCCTCCGCCGTGCGGGCGAGCCGTTCGCGCTGCTGAACCGCCGCCCCGATCGTCGCTTCCGTCTGCACCGCCTCCCGCTTGATGCGTTCGAGCCGCTCGCGCTGCTCGCTCGCTTCGCGCTGGAGGCGTTCGTGCTCGGCCGTCGCGCCGGCGATCGCCGCGGCGACCGTCGCCATCTCGCGCCCCGTGCGCTGGCGGATCTCGACGGCGAGCCGTTCGAGTCGTTCGCGCTCCGACATCGCTCGGCGCACCGTTTCTTCGACGGCGTTCAGGTCCGATGTTGCGCGCGCCTGGGACGGCTCCGCGTCGGTCGGCACCGAGAGCGCCGGCTCCGGCTCGCCGTTCGAGGACACGACGTCGACGGTCTTAAGGTCCGACATTCAAACCCTCCATGAGCTGAGGTACCGCGGGACCGAGGATCACGATGAAAAGCGCTGGGAAGATCAGCAACACCATGGGGAACAGCATCTTGATCGGCGCGGTGCGGGCCTGCTCCTCGGCGACCTGGCGGCGGCGAAGACGCAGCTCGTTCGCGAGCTCGCGGAACGCGCGCGCCAGAGGTAGCCCGAGGCCGTCGGCCTGGACGATCGCGTTCGCGAAGCGCGCGGTCTCCGCCAGGGCGGTGCGCCGCGCGAACTCGCGTAGCGCAAGTCGGCGGTCGCGCCCGATGCGAACCTCGACGAGAACGCGCCGCAGCTCGGCGGCGAGCGGCCCGTCGAGTCGCGCCAACACTTGAGCGAGCGCCGCGTCGAACCCGAGCCCGGCATCCGCCGCGAGCGCCAGCAAGTCGAGCGCGTTCGGGAGGCCACTCAGGAGATGACGCCGTTCGCCCGCACGCGCCCGCGACGCCCCGATCCGCGGGACGGCGTAGCCGAGGATCGCTCCCCCGACGGCCCCGAAGAGCAGCGCCCCTGTGCCCGCTGTCAGCGCGGCCGCGGAGCTGCCCGCGACGAGCCCGATCAGCGCGGACCCAGCTGCGAGCGCGGCCCCGCGCGCCGCATCGTCCGCGAGCGTCCGGGGCCAGAGCGCGACCAGCGGGCGTCCGATCGCGAGCGCGAGGCTCGCCGGGAGCGAGGCGAGCGCGCGACGTGGCGCCGCGTCGGGACCGCGCGGCTCGGCGACGAAGTCGCGCAAGCGTCGGCGCTGCGCCCGCCGCGGGCCGTCGAGGGTGTCGGCGGCGCCCGCGAAGAGGGCAAGCACGGCGCCGCCCCCGAGCGCGGCGATGACGAGCGGGTCAGACATCGACTGAGCCCAGCTCGCGCATCACGACGAAGCCGGCGAAGACGAGCAGCGCGGCGAGGCCTAGCGCGAGACGCGTCGCCGGATACGCGAACATGACGCCGAAGTAGTCAGGGCTCACGAGGTAAAGGGCGAGCGCGACCACGATCGGCAGGCCGGCCAGCACGTACGCCGAATAGCGCTGCTGGCTCGTGAGCACGCGAACGTCGCGGTGGATCCGGCCGCGCTCACGCAGCGCCTCCGCGATCGAGTCGAGCACGCGCGCGAGGTTCCCGCCGACCTGGGCGTGAAGGCTCATTGCGGCGGCGAGGAGCGCGAGATCGTCGGATGGACGCCGCAGGAGCAGGTCGTCCAGCGCGGCATCGAGCGTCACGCCGAGCCCGAGCGCGCGGTCGACCGGTCGGAACTCTCCGGTGGTCGGCTCCGGTGATTCGCGAACGACCTGCGAGACCGCCTGCTTCAGAGTCAGCCCGCCGCGGATCGCGTTCGCGAGCGTCGCCACGGTGTCGGGGAGCTGCTCGGCGAAGCGCGCCGCGATCGCGGAAGCGCGCCGGCGCAGCCAGAGGAGTGGGACGGAGGCCCCGATCGTGGCGGCGACGAGCCCGGTGGCCGGGTGCGCGTGCCCCGCGACCGCGAAGACGAGCGCCACCATCCCGGTCGCGAACAGGAGCATCAAGAGCGCGAGCTCGGCGGCGCTGAGATCGACCTTCGCTCTCCGGGCCTGGCGCTCGAGCCATCCGCCGATCCCCTCGCCGGCCCGGCCACGGCTCGCGACGCCGTCCCGTGCGGTCGAGGCGCCGTCGGCCACGAATTCCCGCAGTCGCCGCCCCTCGTCTCGCCGACGACGGTACGAGGGGAGCCACGCCGCGAGGAAGAGCGAAAGGATCGAGCAGCCACCGAGCAGCCCGATGAGGAGGGGATCGTTCATGCGCGGAGCTCGAGCCCGCGCGCACGCAGCTCGTCCGTGAACGTCGGCAGGTGCGCGGTCCGGCGCAGCGCCTCGCCGTCGCGCGCGAAGATCGGCCAGACCTCGAGCGTGCCGTCGCGGACTTTTCCCACTTCGCTGATCTCGGAGATACGCCGCGCGCCATCCTTCGTGCGCTCGACGAACACCACCACGTCGATCGCGGCGGCAATCTGCGTTCGGACCGCGCCGAGCGGGAGCGCGACGTCGCCCATGAGGGCCATCGTCTCTATCCGAACGAGCGCGTCGACCGCGTTGTTGCTGTGGACCGTCGTGAGGGAGCCCTCATGGCCCGTGTTGAGCGCCTGCAGCATGTCGAGCGTCTCCGCACCGCGACACTCGCCGATGACGAGACGATCCGGCCGCATGCGCAGGGCGTTCCGCAGCAGGTCACGGATCGTCACCTGACCGGTCCCTTCGGTGTTCGCCGGTCGCGCCTCGAGGGGGAGGACGTGACGCTGCCGCAGCCGCAGCTCCGCCGCGTCCTCGATGGTGATGATCCGCTCGCCCGGCGAAATGAAGGAGGAGAGGACGTTGAGGAGCGTGGTCTTGCCTGTCCCGCTCGCGCCGGCGACGACGACGTTGAGGCGCCCGAGGACGCAGTCGCGCAGGAACGCCAGCGCTTCGGCGGTGACGCTCCCGCGTTTGAGAATCTGCTCGGGAGTGAGGATCACCGCACGGAACTTCCGGATGGTGAGCACAGGGCCGGCAAGCGAGAGGGGCGGGATGATGGCGTTCACGCGCGAGCCGTCGGGAAGGCGTGCGTCCACCATCGGCGACGATTCATCGCAGCGCCGGCCGACGGCCGCGACGATGCGCTGGATGAGTCGGAGGACGTGATCGCCGTCGGCGAACGCGATGTCCGTGAGATAGAGCCGGCCGTCCCGTTCCACCCACACGTCACGCGGCCCGTTCACCATGATCTCGGTCACGGTCTCGTCACGGAGGAGGTCGTCGATCGGCCCGTACCCTGCGGTCTCGGCGAAGACGGCCTCCTGCAGTCGGATGCGGTCGGCGCGGCTGAGAAGGAGTCGCTCCTCGTCGAGCGCCGCGGGGACATGCTCCGAGAGCAGAAGACGGATCGCCTCCGGCCCAGCGGCCTCGAGACGCGCACCGATGATCGCGGCTACTCGCGCGTGAATCCGCGTGACGAGCTCGATCTCCTCGCGGTCTCGCAGCCGGCTCAGGCGGACCGTGCTCGGAGCGTCGGGCTCGAGGGCGAGGCTCACCCGGTCAGGTTCCGTTCGACGTGACCAGCCGCGCGAGATCGCGGAAGCGGCCGGCGCTCTTCAGCCCGGCGCGACGGTCGAGGACCGACACGCCGGTGTTGAGGGCCCGCGTCATCGCGGCGCCGTCGCTCGGGATCGTGATCGCGACCTTGCGACCGAGCGCGCGCTCGACGTCGGCGAGCGGCACGCCGGCGCGTGACGGCCAGCGGTTGAGAACGATCTGGGATCGGCCGTTGCGCAGATCGGGCGCGGCCGACAGCACGCGCTGGAGATCCCGGAGGGCGGGAAGCTCCGGCGTCGTGACGAGAAGCACGCGATCGGCGACGCGGAGCGCGGCCGTCGCGACGTCGTCAAAGGACGTCGGCAGGTCGAGCACGATGTGGTCGAAGTGCGCCCGAAGCGTCTGGACGAGCCGTGCGATCGCTTCGGGCGAGACCGAGTCCGCGAGGCCGAGCGTCTCCGGCGAGAGGAGCACCTTCACGCCGGAGCTGTGCGCCACGAAGATGTCATCGATGAGCCCCAGGTCGAGCGGAGCTGAGCGCGCGAGGAGGTCGACGATCGTGTTCTTCCCGCGAAGATCGAGCGCGATGCCGACCGCGCCGAAACGCAGGTCGAGGTCGATGATGGCGACGCGCCCCGGGCGCGTTTGCGCGAGTGCGACCGCGAGGGCCGTCGCCACGGTCGTCGCGCCGGCGCCGCCCTTGGGCGAGTACACCGCGGTAACGACCGCGCCGGACCCCGCCCGCCTCTCGGCGGGCGACGTCGATCCGCCGGCGACGTCGCGGATCGCCGACACGAGCTCCTCCGGCTCGTAGGGGCGGACGAGCAGCGAGCGGGCGCCCGCGCGCACCGCGCGCGAAAGGAGCGCGGCCTCCGTTGGATCGCCGAGCACGACCACGGCGGTCGTCTCGCGGAGGCGTCCGATGAGCGCCAGGAGCGCGTCCGGCGTCACGGCGCGGGTGTCGACGACGACGACCGAGGCCGGCCGCCGCGCGAGCTCGTCCAGGAGCCCCGCGGGGTCGGACGCGATCTCCACGAGCCGCAGCGCGCGCTCGCTCGAGATGACCGCCGCGGTCTCCTTCCCGCCGCCCGGATCGAGGACCGCGACGGTGATGACAGGGTCGGCGGTCGAGGTGGTCATCGTTTGATCCCGAAGCTCTGGGGGAGGTAAAGGACGTCGACGGCCTGTGTCCGGACGGGCGCCGTGTCCGCGCGGGCCCGGAGCGCGATGTCGATCACCGCGCCGCTGTCGCGGAGGTATTTGAGGACGAGCGCGGTCTGATGCTCGACCGAGAAGACCAGCGCCCTCGACTGGTCGCGCCCCGTGACCGCGAGCACCTCCAGGTTCTGGACCGTCTTCTGCGTGACCCGACCATCCGTGCCGCTCACGGTCGCGAGGACGTCGACCCGGTCGCCGACCTGCACCAGGCCGGCGGCGGTCAATGGATCGGCCGTGGGGAACGACACCACGAGCTGGCCCGGCGCTGCGATGACGGCGGCGGCCGGCTGCCCGGCGGCTCCCGATACGAACGTGCGGAGCACGGCCGTGCCCTGCGGCACGGCGACCGCGAGGCGTTGCCCCACGAGGGCGGCGGGATCGGAGAGCGCTCCGGAGGGGACGAGCTCCACCGGATAGCTCCGGCGTTCGAGCGCCTCCTGCGTGATCGGAGCGTTCGCGGCGATCGCCACGCGCGCGACGACGACGTCCTGGCGCTCGTGCGCCTCACGCTGTTCCGCGGTCGCGGTGACCGTCCCGTAGAGCAGGAGGCCGGTGACGAGAGCACCAGTCACGCCCAAGCCGAGCAGTGCACGCGCGCGCAGATCGTTCATCGAAACGTCCCCTTTCGTTCTGGTCCCGGCTGGGCGACGAGCGAGCTGTCGGCGGTCACGCGGCTCTCCGCGCGGCCCGGCAGCACTTTGTCTCCCTAGCAAGTGAGATACCGACCGCCGCTCGGGCCGCCCGGGTGTTGCGAGAGCGCCCGCTCGTCCTCCCTCCGCCCGGCCGGATGAGCGCCTTCGCGGGCGGGCGGTGAGCGGACCGCCGTCCGCTCACTGTGTCGCCGGTCACTCCGCGAGCCTGGGATCGCCGCGCGGCGGAGCCGCGCGGAGCGGATCGAGCTGGACCGAAACGCTGGCGCCGTGCTCCGCCGTGATGCTCTGTACGACGACGGCCGACGTCAGGGTGAGGGCCGTGTCGTTGACGACCAGGGCCGCCGTTGGGAGATAGATGGCGCCGGTGATGTCGAGCGCCGTGGATTTCTTGAGCTCGATCTGCATGTTCTTACAGCGCGGGTCCTCGTACAGGGTCATCCCCTGGTACGGGCCGCTCGTGGGTGCCGTCAGATGGATCTCGCCGCTTATGTTCACGTCGCCGCATTGCCGTTGTTTGTCTTGCTTCTTCGCGAACGGGTAGTCCTTGTCAGTCAGGTAGATGAAGACACCGGCGCCAGTGAGCGTCGTGTGATCGCCGACATCGAGTCCTCTTCCCTTCAGGATGTAGATGCCGGGCTGCATCGTGACCGTGCCGTGCGGAAGCTTGGTCAGACCATCCGGGTACACACCCGGCCGCAAGACCGTGTCGCAGCAGGCCTGCACCGGCAGGCCGTCGACCGATGGCTTCGGGAAGCCTGCGAACGGGTCAGGCTCGACCTTCCCTACCTTCTGGGGGGCGGGAGTGAAGCCGTCTCCGCTCGTACCTCCGACGACCAGGATCTCGTTCGGCGAAGCCACGGTGACGGTCGAGTCCCTGTCGACCTTTGCGGCGGCTTTGCTTTTGGACGCGATCACCACGTCGCTTCCGGTCACTGAGATCGTCGACCCTTGCGCCGCCTCCAGGGCCGGGTCGTTCTTCCTCCGGCCGCCGGACGCCCAGATCGCCGGCGGCGGCGCCGTCGTGTCGATCGTGCCGACGGCGCTCACGGTGATCTCGCGTGGGCCCGGAAGGATGGCGCCGCGCGCGTGTGTCGCAAGGGTGACGCGGATGTAGAGGATGTTGCCGGCGTGGGCGCCGGTCAGCGGTGGGTATTCGATTGTCACGTCCGACCCGGAGTAGCCGTTGCGCGCGGCGTCGTCGCGCGCCGCGGCGACGATGTCCTCGGGATCGCCCTCTTGCCGCATCACGATCGCGCCCGCGATGGCAGCGGCATCCGCGGCGTCCTGCGCCGCGCGGCGCGCGGAGTACAGAAGACCGGCGTCGATCGCGAGACCGATCATCAAGATGAGCCCCAGGGCGAGCGCCGCGAAGAGGACGACAGCCTGACCGCCCTCATCGCGGGCGAACGGTCGAGGCCGACTCACCGGATCACCTGCGTGGTGGCGCCATGGAGCGTCAGCCGGAACGCGCCGCCCGCGAGGTAGTGCGAGACGACCGGCGCGTACTGGATCGTCGCCTCGACCGTGACCCGACTGCCGCCGGTGTTGTCGCCGTCGGGCCAGGTCACGGTGACCGTCGGCGTCGGCAGCCCGACCGAGGCGCGCCGGACCGTCTCCTGTATCGCGGCGTCGCTCAACGGCGGCGGACCGACGGGCGCCTCGCTCACCGCGCCGTGCGCGATCGCGTAACGGGCTCCCTCGCGGGCCGCGTACCCAATCGCGTTGAGCTGCCATGCCGCCCGGGCGGCGTCGAACGACCCGAGGACAACGAGCAGCAGGACGGGAACGGCGAGTGCGAACTCGATCAGGCTCTGTGCGCGGTCGGAGCGCATCAGATCCTCCGGAAAGTGCGGCTGCGTTCGAACACGATGCTGCGCGGCAGCCCTGGCCAACCGAAGAGCGTGCTGAATGTGTAGGTGACGCGCACCGTCGAGAAGCAGGGGTTTTCGACGCTCGGCGGATCGTCCACGCATGAGCCGTCGACGCCGTCGCCGTTGTGCGTGGTCATCGCGGCGCTGGCGGCGCTGGGGTCGAGGCCCGGCGTGTGAGCGAGGTCGCCACGCACGGCCGCGGTGGCGTCGAAGAGGGCCGGGTCGTCGGCGAGCGCGGCGAGCTCCGCTGCTGAACGCGCGGCGCTGCCGAGGGCGAGATCGATGTTGAGACCCCGCGCGAAGTCCGCGCCGCCGAGGAGCACGAGGAAGACGAGGGGGATGGCGAGGGCGATCTCGACGAGCGCCTGCCCCCCATCATCACGGCGCACGGTCAGCCGTCCTGCAAGCGTCACGCCAACCGTCCTGCAGACGGGGGGCCACTGGACGGGGCGATTCGTTCCGCGCCCACAAGCAGGCCGCCACAGCGTGCGCACGAAGGGTCGCGGTTGCCTGTTACATCCGAGTCTCGGGATCGCTGCGGGGATGTGTCGCTATCGCTGCACTCTTTCTCGGTAGCGCAACGGGACCATTTCTGCGGTGCGCGAAAGGAAATCGCGCATCTAGCGCAACAGATTCGCGTCGTCGCGTTCGCTTCAGCGAAACATCCGCGGCCAACGTCGGAGGCGGCCTTGCGTCCGCTTGTCCCGTGAGTGCCGGCCAGATCGGCGCTCGAGACAGATATGGAGGTCACGGCGATGCGCAAGGCAAACATCGGTCTGACGCTGTTCACTGCGATCGCTCTTCTCTTGTCCGTGCCTTCCATGGCGTTGGCTGATCCGGGTGGCAACGGCAAACACTCGGGTCGCGATGTCGTGGAACCCGGGTCTCATGTGTCCAGCAAGGACGAGGTCAAGAGCAAGGACGAGGTCAAGAGCAAGGACGAGGTCAAGAGCAAGGACGAGGTCAAGAGCAAGGACGAGGTCAAGAGCAAGGACGAGGTCAAGAGCAAGGACGAGG
>Ga0209237_1002225_pt1 | contig 11636 bp, 14 predicted proteins | sample GraSoi013_1_40cm_2_FD_185820 | JGI IMG/M metagenome (GOLD analysis project Ga0209237, IMG submission 185820) | Grasslands soil microbial communities from the Angelo Coastal Reserve, California, USA - Sample 10_02_2013_1_40cm (SPAdes) (version 2) | ecosystem: Environmental > Terrestrial > Soil >...
AAAGTCGAACATGGTTTTAGCGGGATAGCACCGAACATGACGGCTTCCCAAACTACCGTCCGGACATCCATCCTTCGACGCAGTCCGGTGGAAGTAAGGGTCCGCACCTTGCCAGGAGCAGCTGGCTCTGGGCGGCGGCGCTGAGTGGCTGAATCGGGCGCAGCAACACTGTTTCCGCCGAACCCACTGCCGGAAGCGCCGATGGACGCTTGATCACGATGAGCGCGACGATCGCTGCGACGAAGCTGATGGCGGCGGCGATCACAAACGCCTGGTGGTATCCGGCGATAACGGCACCTGCACCTTGCGGCAGGGACACCCTGGTGACCGACCCGGCGATGTTGACCAGAATCGCCAGTCCCAAGGCCATTCCGACCTGCTGGGCGGTGCCGATTAGACCTGAAGCGATTCCCTGATCCCGATCGGGGACGCCAGCTGTGGCGGCCATGGTGACGCTTACGAAGGCAAGTCCTACGCCGATGCCGGTAACCAGCATGGCGGGGAGGAGGACGGTGACGTAGTCGCTGTCGGGGGCGGTTCTCAGGAACAGGAGCATCCCCGCCCCCAGCACCAGAGTTCCGAGTGCGATCAGGGTTCTGGTCGTCAGCTTCGTGGCAGTCCGTGCCCCGATGTTGGCGACGACCATGATCAGCACCGTTTGGGGCAGCCAGGCAAGACCTGCCTGGATCGGTGAATATCCGAGGATCTCCTGCAGATACAGCGAGTTGAAGAACACGGCTCCGATCATCACGACCGACACGAGCGCCGCCACCGAGTTGCCCGCCACCACGGATCTCAGCCTCAGCATCCGACCCGGCAGAAGGGGTTGGCTGCTGCTCTTCTCAACCACGACGAACGCAGTCAGGAGCGCGGCAGAGAGAGCCAGTGCGATCAGCACCTTCGTGGAGGCAAAGCCTTGCCCGGTCGCCTCGGTCACGCCGTACGCGAGGGCGAGAACACCGCCGGTCAGGCTCACCGCCCCGGGGATATCAAGGCTGACCTTCGCCCCGCGGCGAGGAGCATCTGCCGGCAGCACTGGAGATAGCAGAACCGCAGCGAGACCCAATGGCACGTTTATGAAGAGCGTGAAACGCCAGCTCAATTCCTGGGTGAGCAGGCCTCCCAGAATCAACCCAGCCGATGCTCCGCCGGCAGCCATCGCACTCCACATCCCAAGCGCACGATTACGCTCCCGGCCTTCCTTGAAAGTCGTTGTCAGAAGCGACAGTGCGGCGGGCGAGACCAAGGCGCCGGCAAAGCCCTGGATTACGCGAGCGGCGATAAGCATTCCGCCGGACTGGCTGAATCCGCCCAGCATCGATGCCCCGATGAAGAGAACCAAACCCGTCAAGAACATTCGTCGCCGGCCGACGACGTCGGCCAGCCGGCCGCCCAGCATGAGAAATCCGCCAAAGGTGAGCGCATAGCCGCCGACCACCCATTGGATGTTCTGAGCCGACAAACCCAGAGTACGCTGCATCGAGGGCAGCGCCACGTTGACGATCGCGATGTCCAGGATCAGCATGAATTGCGCCGCGCAAAGCAGCGCGAGTATGAGATTCGAGCGATGACGGGTGGCGTCAACAACCAGAACTTTCGTTGGCCAGTGCAGATGAGAGAACTTTGTCGAGCGGATCGGGACTTGAACCCGGGGCCTCATGCCTTAACGCGTTTCCCTGATGCCGCGGACCTCTCGATGGCAGCGATGACCTCGTGGCGCCGGACGGCGTCGGCGAAGTCCGGCACGGTGTGAGTCCCGTTGTCGATGTCTGCCGCGAACGCGGCGTAGGCACGAGCGACGTTGAAGGCAGGCGCTCCTTCCAGGTTCGTGAGCGTGGGCCATTTCTGTGTCAGCGCCGTAGGGACAGCAAGCTCGGCGGGCTCATTCCGCCCCTGAGCTCCCGCGACGGTCAGGGGAAAGATTTCAGGGAGTGCGGCGTCAGCGGTGATCCGGAGCGTTCCGTCGGTTCCGTTGATCTCCCATAGGAACCCGGTACCGCCGGCCACTGCCTCGCGGATGTGGATGCTGGCAGTCGCTCCGGACGTGAGGGTGCCGATCACCGCGATCTGGTCGGCCGCCGTTTTCACGATCTGCTCCCCGGTCTCTTCGATGGTGATCAGCGGCCTGCGAACATCCGACACGGCTGACAGGTCGGCGAACTCGCCCAGTACGTAACTGAGAATGTCCAGGCTGTGGCCGAAGGGGACCGTGAGCAGGTTGGCCCCGTTTGTCTTGTCGAGCATGTAGGCGTTGGGCTGGACCAGGGCGTCGCCCGCGATCGAAACTCCGACCATGGTCGTTGACAGGACCTCGCCGACGTATCCATCTCGGAGCAGCTGTTGAACGAACTCGATCGCCGGGGCCTGGCGTGCCTGCAACCCGACGACCGTGCGCACTCCCTGCTCCGCGGCGAGCGCGGCCATCGCTCGCGCGTCGTAGAGGTCGCGGCCGAGAGGCCATTCGCAGTACACGGCCTTGCCTGCGGCAAGTGCGGCGGAGACGAGCTCTCGATGGTGCGGGACCTTGACCGTAACGGCGACCACGTCGATGTCTGGCCGCGTCACCAGCTGCTCGTGGTCCGAGAAAACCGGGGTGACCCCGAATACTTCGCCGACTGCACGAGCGGATTCCGCGCTATGCGCGCTGAGCGCCGCGATCTCGTAGTTCGGCAGCGCCCGCAGTGCCGGGATGTGGGCGGTGGTGGCCCAGCCCCGAACGGGGCTGACCCCGATGATCCCGACCCTCAGCGTCGATATAGGGATTGCTAGGGCTGCTGTAGTCTCGCGTACTTCTGTCCGGTGCACTTAGAAACCGAGCACCTCGTCGACCAAGACCACAATGATCCGCCCCGGGGTGATCTCCCGGTTGATAACGAGAACCTTGTTCACCCCGCTACGTATGCCATACGCAGCCTGGGCGCGGGCGTCTTCAAGCCGATACGCGTATTCGTGGATGCGGAGGAGACCTTCCTCGATGTCGCGCACGATCTTCTGCGTCCCGACGACGAGAACGACTCGTCCAGCGCCGCTGACATAAGGCCCGAGCTGGCTGCCGCTCATAGAAGCCGCGAGCAGCGACCCGGTCTCAGTAACCGCGTGGACGCTCCCGAGCATGACATCTGGCGCCGCGCCTAGGCGGCGAATCTCATTGGCCTCGATCTCGCGATCCATGCTCCAGATACGCGGGCGGAGCGCCGCGTAGCGACCGGACTTTTCGATCTCGTAAGTGATACCCAGCACGTCGAGCGTTTGCGAGGCCCCCTGGTGCACCGAGGAGGCGTCAGGGATGAGGTCCAAAACAATCCGCTTTGCCGCAGCGGCGTCCGACGCCCGGAGGACCGTCATTCCATTCGCTTCGAGAGCGGCCTTGGTTCTTTTCACTCGGACGTCGTCCGCCCTGGTGCCCCACCGCCGGGTCAGCGATCCATCCGGGTCGACTTGGACTTCCTTGATCATCCGCAATCTCCTTCGGGGTAATCGATATACTTGCGCGTACAAATACTTTAGGCTAAGGTGATTGCATATGCAAGTACTTTCGGAACCAGACGCCGCTGCTCACTTCGATCGGATCCTGGCCAGGGAGGTGCCTGGCAGGCGCGGCTTGCAGGCGTGGGAGGCGCTGCTCCGGGCCCACGCCACGCTTTTGCGCCAGCTCGAGACCGATCTCGAAAGCAAGATCGGCCTGGCCCTGGCCGACTTCGACGTGCTGGCTCAGCTGGCCATCGCTGGAGGTTCGTTGCGGATGACAGAACTGGCGGACCGGGCCCTTATCTCACGCTCCGGCATGACTCGGCGCGTCACCCGGCTCGTCCACGATGGCCTGGTGCGTCGTGCCCACGCCGATGCCGACGCGCGCGGTGTCGTGGTCCAGTTGACAAACTCCGGATTGGACCGTCTGACCGTCGCAGCTCCGGTCCACGTGCGCGGGGTTTCCGATCTATTCCTGACGAAGCTGGACGACCAGGAGCTCGCCGTTCTCGAGAGCGCCCTCGCCAAGGTCACCCTCGACTGCACCTTTGGCTAAGGCGTACGCGCGCCGTGCCTGGTTAAGCAGATAGCCGAAGGGGCCCGGGATTGCCTCACGTGACCTCTCGTATCCGCCCTTTTCGGGAATGTGTGATCCGGCTGTGATCCGGCGGGGTGTCACTATCAGACGCTGCTTTCCGCTGGTTTAGATGACTATTCACCCACCCGTAGCTTGGCGCTGCGCGAGGATGGTCTCGGGCAGCAACTTGTCGGCATTTTCGGCGTCGTCCTTGAACGCCTGGAGGCCGCCTCCGTTGGTGATGCCGTTGTAGACGAACTGCGCCGTTCGACTACGGCCGGCCGGCGTGTGGGACGTCAACCCTCATGGTCTGAACCTGGCCGGTCTGCGACCGAAACAGCTCACCCATCCTCTCGACACCGCGCCACTCGGCGGTCATGAGAAACAGCGTCCTGCCGTCCTCACCACCCAGCATGCACGCGAAGCAGGCGCGGTCGAGGGTGATCCGTTCCAGCACCTCGCCGCCTTCGCGCACGCGCAGGCATTCCGGCGTGTTGCCGGAAACGCCCGAGCACCAGATCGCGCCTTCCGCGTCGAGGCAGATCCCGTCTCCGCTAACCTCCGCCCAGACGCGCCGGTTCGACAGTGTGCCGTCGCTTTCGATGTCGAAGGCGGAGAGCTTGTTCGCCCATGACTCGGCGATGACCAGCGTCGAGTTGTCCGGCGTGACCACCATGCCGTTCGGGAAGGCGATGTTGTCGGCAACGTGCGTCGCTGTCCCGTCCGGCCTCACCACGGCGATGGTCCCCGGCCGGAAGTCCTCCTGGCCGAAGCGGAAGCCGACGCTGTTCACGTAGATGTTGCCCCGGCCGTCAACGGTGACTTCGTTCCAGCCTTCGCCCAGCGCGCTGAGATCGGAATGGGTTGTGAATGACCCATTCGCAGCGCGGCGCAGCAAACTGTCTTCGCCCGTGACGATCAGGGCACCGTCCCGCAGCCAGTCGATGCAGTAGCCCGCCGGCTTCGGGCCCCTGGCGATAACCTCACCGCGGCCGCTGTCATCGACGGTACAGATCTCCTGGGCGCCCCAGTTCGCGTACCACAGCCGGCCGTCGTGCCAGCGCGGCGACTCACCGACGACGAGCCCAGTTACCAGCGTGCGCAGCTCAGCCATCCTTCACAGGCTAAGACTGCGCGGGGGTCCGAAACTAATCGATTGAGAGGCCGAGCGGTTGCCGCTCTCTGTTCGAGCTTGTTGGGTTCGAAAATTACGTCATTCCTTGGATTGAAACCAAAGCAAACCGATGCGCTCGTCAGCTGGATGCTTTCGATCAAATCTCGCGAGCGAGCTGGATGGCCCGGCCGCACTGCAAGCCATCGTCTTCTACGGAATCGCACTGGTGGACAGCCAGTCTGCACCGCGACTGGTCGCCCACCGACGACGCAATTGGAATCAGTCCGGGTATTCGTCCTTCCGCCAGGTGCGGGGTTCGGCGGGTTGGGCTTTCGGCGTTCGCTCGAGCAGGAAGTTGTAGTACGGCGCGACGAACGGGTCGGGCGCCGACACGGTGTAGGTGTGGTAGACGGTCCCGTTCTCGCGCGCGAAGGCGATCCAGCTCGGGTTCTCGCGCAGACCGTCCTTCAGCTCAGCCCCGATCTGGCGTGACCACTCCTGGAGCCAGTCGGGCGGTTTGTCGATCATCTCCTTGACCTCGGGAATCTGCTGCGCCTGGTCCTCGGTCAGCGCGAGGCTGAAGTCGAACGCAAAGTCGCTGTTATGGGTGGAGACGTAGGGGAACCGCCAGCCCATCCTCTGCTTGTAGGCCGTCAGCCGCTCCACCGGCGCCCGCGAAAAACAGAGCAGCGTCACGTCGCGGTGGCTCAGGTGAACGAGCGAGCCGTCGAGCCCGTCGCCCAAGCTGGTGCAGCCAGGGCAGGCGCCGAGCGTGTAGTCGGGGCCGAACATGATGTTGTAGGCGAGCAGCTGCGAGCGCCCGTCGAAGAGCTCGCCCAGGGTCTTCTTGCCATCCTCGGTGTCGAACTCGTACTCCTTGTCGACCCGGACCCAGGGCAGATCGCGACGCGCTCTCGTGATCTCCTCGTTTCGCTTCGCCTGCTCGGCCTCGAGCTTCGCGAGCTCGTCCCGGGCCACCTGCCATTCCTCGCGGGTTCCGATCCTGTGTTCGAGCATCTCATCTCCCTCCAGTCCGACTCCAGCGCTCCCGCACGTGCCGAATCCATAATCGCATCGGACGCTAACGGGTTCACGAAATAAGACTCCCGACGACCCGAAAACTCATCGCACTGTCCTCGGAGCCCCCCTGTCCGACGGCGGCGAACGGCTCCACGAGTGGATGTTTCACGAGGGCGGAAACGAGGTGCGCCAGGAGATCTTCCGGTTGTCAGGCGCCGCCGTCATGGGTCGGCGCATGTTCGACCTCGGCGTCGATCCGTGGGGCGACGATCCGCCCTTTTCACATGCCCGTGTACGTTGTTACCCACCGCGGCCGAGAGCCTCTTCGCCGGCTTGGGGGAACGTCATGGGTGGCGCCAATACCATTCAGGAGGTCATCGCGTCCGGCGCTGCGCACCTGATATTCCAGATGAGGGCGGCTCGCTAAACACTGTGGTTGACCGCTTGGCTTGTTCGGTCCCTGAGATCGCGCGACAGCTGTGTTCGCGCTCGATGAGCCGCGATCGCGGGCGGCGACCAACTCGGAATATGAGTCGATCTGTTGGTCGCGACGCCACTAGCGCAGTCGCTCGCTCATAGCGAGCCGCCAGCCGACCCATACGCCGACGAGGGATCCCGCGATGTCAAAGGGCTACGGAGATACCGAGGTCGTTTCACGACCGGGGAGTGTCGGCAGTACCTCCATCAGGCAGCCTGCTGAAAGTCTCTCTGAGCCAGCTCAGCGCCTGAGCCGCTGAGCTGAGCACGGAGATGTGACCGTCGTCCGGGCTCAGCCAGAGCTCCGCCAACCGCAATCGACTCACCAGCCATCTGGCGTGCGAGCTTGGCGCCACCCGATCCTGTCCGCCATGCACCAACAGAACCGGACCGCGCACTTGCTCGAGGTCAAACCCCCACGGCCCGACGTAGGCGATGTTGTCGTCGATCATTCCGCCCGGGCCGCCTGCGGTACCAAGCCGCGCAACATTCGCCAGCCATGACCATTCCCCCTCGAGAGCTGCATGGTCCGCCGGTGTGAACTGTTCCGGATCCCACTCGTTGGACGCGAAATATCTCTCTAGCGCCGCGGCTCCCTGCATCGATGCGTGCAGCTCCGCAGCGCCGAACGGCCACATGCCCGCAGACCAATCCAGTCCATCAGCGTCGACGGGAGCCAGGGCGGCGACGCAGACTGCGCCGGATACGCGTTCTCCGAGAAGCGCGTCGCAGGCGAGAGCATGCGGGCATCCGCCTGAGTGGCCCATGACGCCGAATCGGTCGATGCCGAGGATGTCGGCGATCGCTCCTACGTCGCCCGCAGCTGAGGCCACGTCCCGGCCGGGGCGACGCGTCGATCCGCCGTAGCCGGGCCGGTCGTACGAGACCCAGCGGATCCCGAGATCGGCGGCGGGTCCGAAGAGTGGTGCCGGAGGCGCGCCGGTGTTGGGCGTGCCGTGGAGCCAGAAGACGGCGGCGCCATCACCACGCGTGTCGTAGACGTGCAGCGTTCGCCCATCGCGCAGCGCGATGTCGGTCTCTTCTGTCACTCGCTCGATGACCCACGCGCGAGCGGGGCCGCGCGCGTGGCGAAATGGCGCTGGCCGGGCAGACTCGTCGTGCGGCGAGCTGCGGCGCGGTAGTGCTCAAACACGGTACTTCCTTTGGAAATTGTGATCCGGCTGTGATCCGGCACCCCTTGGGGATCGGTCGCAAGGCCGGGATCGTATGCATAAACTGGTCGGGGGCCGGGGATTTGAACTCGGGGCCTCACGGTCCCGAACTCTGGGGAGGTTGGTCCACTGAGGACCGTTCTGAGGGTTTGAGTTCATTTCGACGGAGGGCCGGACCGCTCCAGGCCGGTTCTAGTCACTAGGTTCGCTTGGATTACTACATGAATTACTACACAGAACGTCTACCGAGGTAGACGCGTGGAAGTCGCTTTGCCGACCTTGGCCGCATGGCTCACATCTTTCCGATGGCGCAGCTTGTGAGCGTACTGCGGTGAAATCCCAAGCAACTCTCCACTGTCACGCACGCCGAGCTTCAGCTGGCTCTGGAGGCGCCGGATCGTCCTCTCCAAATCGCGCTGCACCGTCTGGCTCTGCATTTCTAGTTCAACCCGTTGTTTCGTAGCGACCGAGATTGCCCGCTTAAGGCTGGTCGGCAAGTCTAAGACCTCGATGACGTCAAGGCGAGCCGGATCTCGATCCCAGAGGCGCAGAACCTCCGGGATCCGCCGTCGCAGCTGGTTCAGCGAACGGCCGTATGTGTGCGCGCCCCTGATTTCTGGGAAGGTCACCAGCCAATTGCCGTCCCTCTCCCGGCGAATCCTAGCGACGACACGTTCCTTCATCGCCCTCGAAGCCGACGTCGGCCAAGGCACGGCTCGAGGTCGCGCTTGTTGGTCATCTACCAATTGGGTTGAGTGAAACCGCGTCCTAGTGACGCTCGATCTCGCAATCGTTGCGCCTTTGCACGCAGGGTAATTCGAGCAACTGAGGAAGGGCCCCCGTTTTTCCGCGAGTAGCTCCAGTTCGCCGGCGCGCGCGAGCCTGAGGACGCCGTCCCCAATCCCTCGCTCAAGTGCTCGTTGACGAGTTCGACGGACTTATAGAACCGTACAACTTGAACACCGAAATATTCGACAATGTCGGTCGGAGGGCTGTTGACCGTGCAATCCGGGCAAGGCCGCGGGCAAGACGTCGAGGTCATTTCCTCATTCATGCGCTGCGTGGCCGTCGCACTAGACGTTCCCGTCGCCGATGTGCCGCAGCCAGATCCCGTGGGGAGTGATTGGAAAGGGCAGCTGCGCCAGTGGCTAGCACGCCGCCATCTAGGTCTCGTGCAGCTTGCTGGCGCTACAACCTTCAACTGGCCAGGTTACTGGATCGCGGTCGCGAAGCTAAACGATTCTCACCGCGATGCAGCTGTTCTCATGTTTGGATCGCCGTCAGGTGTCGTCTTGAGCCCAGCCGACGAAACGCTGGTCGGACGGCCGGCGAGCGATCTGGCCATAAGCGAGGGGTATGTCGTCGCCGCGTTCGAGCCTGTTCGGCGTGTGGTCACGCAGCACCCAAGCGTCGAGGGGCAGGTCGTTGGGTTGTTCGTCGCCGAAAAGGCCAGCAGCGCGATGCGCGCAGTGAAGCGAGTGTCCGCGCTGGCCGGCCGAGGCCTTGAAGGTGATCGGTATGCCGCCAAGGCCGGCACCTTCACGCCGACTTCTGACACGTTGAAGGGCTACGACCTCACGCTGATCGAAAGCGAAGCGCTCGATTCTCTGACGCTGCCTGACGGTTCCCAACTCGGTTACGGCGAAGCGCGCCGCAATGTCGTGACAAAGGGCGTCGAGCTGAACGCTCTGGTGGGGCGCAAGTTTGTGATCGGCGATGTTGTCTGTTTCGGCCAGCGCCTTTGCGAGCCCTGCAGTCACCTCGAGCTCCTGACCAAGCCTGGGGCTTTGAGGTTGCTGGTCCACCGCGGAGGATTGCGAGCCGATGTGCTGACCGACGGACTGTTGGATCTAGGCGACGTGATCCGCGCGTCAGATTGAACCGCCCCGGCTGAAGGACCTTCCACGTGCGTTTCCTCCTATAAGAGCAGTACCGCGATGACGCTGCCTAACGGCCGACGACGCTTACTTCGCAGGCAAACTGAAGGACATCGAGCTCTCTCCGACGAGGATCGACGCCGCGATCGGGCACGTGTCGAGAGTTCCCGCAATGCCCGCCCGCTAACTGACTAAGGACCCTGATCAAGGTTAGACAGCCACCGCAGGGAGTGGTAGGTTGGTGAAGCGCATACCGAATCGGTTCGGCTAGGAGGGCTGACTATGGCCGAAATACACAAGAGCGCAACCATCGACGCCCCGATCGAGAAGGTGTTTGACTTCGTCGACGACCCAGCGAATTTCCCGAGGTACGTACCCAACGTCGAACGAGTCGCGGATGTTATCAGGACCGAAAAGCGGCTGGGCGATTCCTTCCGCGTCATCTATAAAGTGCTTGGCGTCACCTTCGACGAAAAGTTCAAGGTCACTGCGCACCAGCGGCCCAATCGCCTGGATAGCAGCTTCGAAGGCGGGATGAAGGGCACTTTCACATGGAGCTTCGCGCCAGAAGGCAATCAAACGCAGGTTAAAGTCGACATCGCTTACACCCTGGCGGGAGGGCCGATCGGCAAGGCGATCGACGCGATGATGCTGGAACGAACGAACGAGAAGACGATCGAGCATACGCTCCAGAACATCCAGAAGACGCTTGCGGGGGGAGCGGTCTCTACGGGATAACACCGACCTCGGCGCCTTCTGCCGGCTCAAGCTGGATGTTGTCAGACGACCAGTGCCAGCGGTCCTGTTACCTGGTCACGCTACGGATGTTAGGCAGCGATCCTCGGCAGGTGAGTTCGAGCTCGTGATATCACGCCCTATCGCTCGCTTGGACGGGCTGCACCAGCCGGCGCGCAAGACGGTACTTTGTGGCGCGGATCTATCTGTCTAGTGTCCGCTGGAAGCGGCCAGCGCCACAACGGCAGCCGCACCGCTGCCAAGTAGGAGAACAGCGAAGAACGCGGCAATCCAAACCAAGACCCAACGAGACCAGAAGGAGTTAAGTTCCAGGTTCTTCGGGTCGTTTGGGTCGTAGAGCACGGCGATCTTTTGCCCGATAACGAGTCCGCTCTTGGAGGTCTTGGATTCTGCCGTGACAGTCACGTCGCTAGCAGTTGTGAACTGGATCACTGGGAAATAGATGGTCGTCCTCTGCAGCCTCTCGGCCCGGAGGCTTTGGACGACACCGATTACTTGCAGGGCTCTTCGTAGGAAGCGGCGCTGCGCTCGGTAAGCGAGCACGGCCCACGCTACCGCCAGCACTCCACCAATCAGGCAGACTGGGGCGAGGACGGAGGGAGGGATCCCAAAATGCATCTCTGACGCACCGTTCTACACCACGGCGCGTCGTATAGCAGTGCTTGTAGCAATCGGGCTGAAGATCGCACCAAAATCTGGGACGGGCTCGACAGCTAGATTAGCCTGTGCCAACAAGTTGCGGCTGTCTGGATCGAGCTGAGTAGCAGTGCCACCCGGTTCGGATTTGGCGTCCACCTGAAACGAGTCTGCGCGCTGTCGGTCGGCATCAACATGCAGATGATCGTCGTCGTTCGACACCCGCCCGCCGAAAACCGAGGCTAACGCATCCAGCATCGATGCCTTGCCTGAGTTGTTCGACCCAATTATCGCGGTGGTGCTCTCGTGAACCTCGATGTGAAAGTCCCGCAAAGCACGGAAGTCCTGAATCCGGACTTCCCTTAGGACGAAGTTAGCTGCTGGTCGAAGAGGTGCCGCAGACACGACCGCCTATATAGCACCCGAAGTAGCCGCACCGAGAGTGGCCCTTTCGACTGAGCTGGGCCGGCCGATCGATTAAGGCGCCTTTTACGTCCCGAGAGCGCCCCGACGAGCAAACTACTGCAGAACTACTGCAG
>Ga0209237_1002226_pt1 | contig 11635 bp, 11 predicted proteins | sample GraSoi013_1_40cm_2_FD_185820 | JGI IMG/M metagenome (GOLD analysis project Ga0209237, IMG submission 185820) | Grasslands soil microbial communities from the Angelo Coastal Reserve, California, USA - Sample 10_02_2013_1_40cm (SPAdes) (version 2) | ecosystem: Environmental > Terrestrial > Soil >...
GAGCTCGCGCTCGGGATCCGACGCGCGCATGATTTCGTCACGGTCGGGGCGCCACATCCGCTCCAGGAAGCCGCGGTGACGGCCTTCCAGCTGCCCGATTCCTACTACGCGGGGCTCCGCGCGTCCTACCAGGCGCGGCGTGACCTCCTCTGGGGCTACATCGAGAAGGCGGGGTTCGTGGCGTGGAAGCCACGGGGCGCCTACTACATCCTCACGGACGTCGCCCACTTTCTGAAGCGGTACGACGTCCTCGACGACACGGCATTCGCGATGTGGCTCATCCGGAACGTCGGGGTCGCCACGGTCCCGGGCTCCTCCTTCTACGCCCACCCCGAGCTTGGCCGCACCAAGATCCGGTTCTGCTTCCCGAAGACCGACGACATGCTTCGGGATGCGGGAGAGCGTCTCCTCAAGCTCCGCTCGTGACCCCGCGCGACGCGGCGCGCTCGATCCTCGACTCGGCGCTCGCCGCCGGCGATGTGACGCCGCTCATCCGGCGCCATCTTCGCCTCGATCTTCCCCGCCGCGCGCGCGTCCACGTCCTGGGCTGCGGCAAGGCGAGCGGGGCCATGGCAGCCGTCGCCGAAGAGGTCGTCGGCGACCGCATCGGCGACGGCTTCGTCGTCGTCAAGGACGGTCACGGCGCGCGCGCCCGGCGTGTCCAGATCGCCGAGGCGGGCCATCCAGTGCCCGACGCGCGCGGGCTCGCGGCCTCCGCGCGGCTGCTCGAGCTCGCCCGAGGCGCCCGCGAGGACGACCTCGTGCTGTTCCTCGTCTCCGGCGGGGGTTCGGCCCTGACCCCGGCCCCCGCGCCCCCGATCACGCTCGCCGAGAAGCGGGAGGTCACGCAGCTACTGCTGGACTCCGGCGCGACCATCGGCGAGCTGAACGCCGTCCGCAAGCACGTGTCGCTCTTCAAGGGAGGCCAGCTCGCGCGTGCCGCCTGGCCGGCGACCGTTCTCACGCTCGCCCTGTCCGACGTGATCGGCGACCCACTCGACGTGATCGCCTCGGGGCCGACGGCCCCCGACCCGACGACTTTTGCGGACGCCCGGGAGGTGCTGGTACGGAGAGGGCTCGCCGGTCGGGTGCCGGCCTCGATCCCGCGCCGCCTCGAGGCCGGCCTTCGGGGTGAGATCGAGGAGACGCCGAAGCCCGGCGATCGGCTGTTCGATCGCGTCACCAACATCGTGATCGGCAACAACGGCTTGATCACCGACGCGGCCGTCGCGACGGCGGACCGTCTCGGTTACCGGCCCCACTTCGCGACCCGCGAGCTCCAGGGCGAGGCGCGGGAAGTCGCGCGCGATTTCGTGGCCCGCGCGCGCGGGCTCGAGCCTCCGGCGTGCCTGATCGCGGGCGGCGAGACCACCGTGACGGTGAAGGGACGGGGGAAGGGGGGACGGTGCCAGGAGTTCGCCCTGTCCGCGGCGCTCGAGCTCTTGCCGACGGACCGCATGACGATCCTCGCCGCCGGAACCGACGGCACCGATGGCCCGACCGATGCCGCCGGGGCGATCGTCGACGCGGGAAGCGTCGGGCGTGGCGCCGCCGCCGGTGCCGATGCCCGGCGGGCCCTGGAGGACAACGACGCCTATCGATTTCTCCGGGCGAGCGGCGATCTGCTCGTCTCGGGGCCCACCAGGACGCGCTCGTAGATGATCACCGACCCCCTCCTCTTCAGGGACCTCGCATACGTCTTCCTCGCCGCGGTGGTGGGCGGAGCGCTCGCCCGGCTCGCCCGCCAGCCGCTGATCCTGGGCTATGTTCTGGGCGGGCTCCTCGTGAGCCCGTTGACGCCCGGGCCGTCGGTCGCGGACGTCCACACCTTCGAGCGCTTCGCCGAGATCGGGGTCGTCCTCCTGATGTTCTCGCTCGGGATCGAGTTCTCGCTCAAGGACCTCATGGGCGTGAAGTGGATCGCGCTCGTCGGCGGACCGCTCGGCGTCGCCCTGTCCATCGGGCTGGGGCTCGCCACCGGCACCCTGCTCGGCTGGAGCCCGTTGCGGGGAGCGGTCGTCGGCATGGTCGTGTCCGTCGCCAGCACGATGGTGCTGGCCCGGCTGCTGCTCGACCGCGGCGAGCTCCACACGCGTCACGGCCGGATCATGGTCGGGATCTCGCTCGTCGAGGACCTCGCCGTGGTGGTCCTGATCGTCCTGATCCCGGCCCTCGCGGCTCTGCAAGGCGAGCGCGTGTTCGCGATCGCGAAGGCGCTCCTGACGGCGGCGGTCATCCTCGGGCCGTTCTTCTATCTCACCCGCCGCATCCTGCCGCCGATCCTGGCCCGCGTCGCGCGGACACGGAGCGACGAGCTCTTTCTGCTCGTCGCGCTCGCCATTGGCCTCGGCGCCGCCGCGTTGACGCAGGCGGCCGGCCTCTCGCTCGCGCTGGGCGCGTTCCTGGCGGGGCTCCTCATCAACGAATCGGACTACGCCCACGAGATGCTCGCGCGCCTGCTGTCCCTGCGCGACGCGTTCACCGCGCTCTTTTTCGTGACGCTCGGGGTTCTCATCGATCCGCGCGTCGTGGTGACGAACCTCCACCTGCTCGGCGTGCTGGTCGGGCTCATCGTGATCGGCAACTGGGCGATCTGGACGATCGTCACGGTGATCTTCCGGCAGCCGCTCTCGACGGCCCTCCTGGTCGGGGTGGGCTTCACGCAGATCGGAGAGTTCTCGTTCGTCCTGGTCCAGGTGGCGCGTCAGGCCGGCCACGTGGGCCAGGACGTGTACAACGCGACCCTGGCCGCGTCCCTGGTGACGATCCTGATCAACGCCGCTCTCGTCCGGCTCGTCCCGAGCTGGATCGGGCCGGCGCGGCTCGACAGCACCGCGACTCTGACGTTGGGTCTCCGGTCGGCGCAAGCGCTGGAGCACCACGTCGTCCTCTGCGGATTCGGCCGTGTCGGAAGCGCCATCGGCGAGGCGCTGGAGACGTTCGGCGTTCCCTACGTCGCCATCGAGGCCGACCCCGACATCGTCAAGAGCCTCCGCGCGCGCAACCTGCCCGCGGTGTTCGGCGACGCCGCTCAGCGGGTCATTCTCGCGGCTGCCCAGGCCGACCGAGCCGCCCTGGTCATCCTGGCGATCCCCGAAAACGACCGGGCGCGCCTGGCCGTGCAGCGCATCCGCGCGTTCAACCCGACCGTCCAGATTCTGGCGCGAGTGCACGATGTCGCCTGGCGCGCCCGGCTGATGGAGGCGGGCGCCGCCGAGGTGATCCAGCCGGAGCAGGAGGCGGCCTCGACCCTCATTCGCCACGCCCTGGAGCGCCTGTCGCTGCCGCGAGACCGAGTGCTGGCCTATCTCAACCGCTATCGAGGGGCGATCGCGAGGTCGCCGGCGCCGCGGGGCTGCCGCAAATCCGCCAGATCGTCCTGAAGGGCGGCCGCCTCGTGGGCCAATCCCTGGGAGAAGTGCGAATGCGTGAGGGCTTCGGCGTCATCGTGGTCCGCGTCACGCGCGCGACCGGCGAGGAGGTGCTCAACCCGACGGCGGACACGGTGCTGCGCGCGGGCGACCGACTGCGTCTCTTCGGCCTGCCTCGGCAGATCGACGCCCTCCTCGTGGGGACGCACGTGCGCGTGGACTGAGGGAGGCGCCGCGGCCTCCTTCGCCCGGATGGCCGTGATATCCTCGTCCCCGCGATGTCGCGCGTGAATCTCGTCGGTTGCCTGCCTTCCGAGCTCGAAGACCTCGCCGTCGAGCTCGGCGCCTCGCGTTATCGCGGTCGCCAGCTGGCGACGTGGATCTTTCGGAAGTCGGTCTTCGACCTCGACGCCATGACCGACTTGCCCCGGGACTTCCGCGCCCGGCTCGGCGAGCGCGCCGTCGTCGAGGTCGCCGCGCCCGAACGCCTGACCCCCTCGCTGGACGGAAGCCAGAAGCTGGTCTTCGTGCTCCACGGCGGGAGCCGGATCAGCTCGGTGCTGATGCCCGATGACGACCGGATCACGCTGTGCGTGTCCACCCAGGTGGGCTGCGGATTCGCGTGCGGCTTCTGCCTGACCGGAGTCATGGGACTGGAGCGAAATCTGACTGCGGCGGAAATCGTGGGGCAGATCCTGGCCGCCAACCGCCTGCTCGACAAGGAAAGCCGGCGCGCCACCCACATCGTCTTCATGGGCATGGGCGAGCCGCTCGCGAACTACGCGGCGCTGGTCAAGGCGCTCAGGATTCTCACCGACGCGAAGCTCGGGGTCGGATACTCGCCGCGCCGGCTCACCGTATCCACGGTCGGTCTCGTGCCCGGCATCGACAAGCTCGGCCGCGAGGATCTCAAGGTCAACCTGGCGATCTCGCTGCATGCGACCTCCGACGAAGTGCGGTCGCGGCTCATGCCGGTGAACCGGTCCTTCGACCTCGCCGCGCTGATGGCCGCCGTCAAGCGTTACCCGCTGACCTCGCGCCAGCGAGTGTTCTTCGAGTACGTGATGCTGGAGGACGTCAACGACACGACCGACGACGCGCACCGCCTCGCCCGTCTCCTGCGACTGGGAGGGGGCGCGCTTCCGCCGTCCGCCGCTGGCCCGGATCCTCGCGTTCCAGTCGATCCTGCTGGACGCCGGGATCACGACGACGGTCCGGTGGAGCAAGGGCGAGGACATCGGCGCCGCCTGCGGTCAGCTCCGGGAGTCGCCGGCGGTGGCGAGCCTGAGCGCGAGCCGCTGAGTTGACCACCGCGCGAACCGTCTCGTTCGCGACGCTGGGGTGCCGCCTGAACCAGGTGGATACCCAGCAGCTTCAGACCATGCTCGAGGCCCGCGGGTTCAGGACCGTGGACTTCGACGAGCCCGCGGACGTGGTCGTCGTCAACACGTGCACGGTCACGGCACGCGCCGAGTTCTCCGACCGCCAGATGATCCGCCGCGCGGCCCGCGTGAGCCCCGGAGCGAAGCTGGTCGTCACGGGATGCTGGGCTCAGACGAGCCCGGGCGAGGTCGCCGCCATGGGCGAGGTCGACCTGGTGGTCGGCAACGGGGACAAGGCGCGTCTCCCCGATCTCCTCGACCGCGTCGTCGCGGGCAAGACGTACGTCTCCGACATCGCGCGAGCCAGGACGGTCGAGGTGGCGCCCGTCGCTCGTCTGCACGGCCGCTCGCGCGCGTTCCTGAAGGTCCAGGATGGCTGCCAGCACCGGTGCGCGTTCTGCGTGGTGCCGTTCGCGCGGGGCGCCAGCCGGAGCCTCGAGCCCGCGGTGGTTCTCGACCAGGCCCGTTTCCTCGTCCGCGCCGGGCACCCCGAAGTCGTGCTCACCGGCGTGGACCTGGGTCACTACGGCGCGGACCTCGTGCCTCGCACGACCCTCGCCGCCCTGCTGAGATCGCTCGTCGAGATTCCCGGGCTCCGCTGGGTTCGGCTCTCCTCGCTGCTTCCCGCGTACTTCACCCCGGAGCTGGTCGAGACCGTGACGGCGTCGCCCGTGGTGGCACCCCACTTTCACGTTCCCCTGCAGAGCGGCAGCGCCCGCGTGCTCAGGTTGATGCGGCGACCGTACGACATGCGGATGTACCGGGCCGTGATCGAGCGCCTGGCGGCGGCACGCCCCGGGCTCGGACTCGGCGCCGACGTCATTGCCGGCTTCCCCGGCGAGACGGAAGAGGACTTCGCGGACACGATGTCGTGCGTCAAGGAGCTCCCGTTCTCCTATCTGCACGTCTTCCCATACTCGGCGCGAAAGGGGACGGAGGCGACCCGGCTCGCGGGTCATCTCGACCCACGGACGGTCACACGAAGGAGCCGGGCCCTGCGCGAGCTCGGCCGGACGAAGAGCGCGGAGTTTCGGCGGCGGCTCGTCGGGAGCGTCGAGGACGTGCTCGTCCTGGAAACGCGCGACCGGGCGACTGGCGCGCTCGTCGGGCTCACCGGCAACTACGTCGAAGTGGCTTTTCCGGGGCCCGACAGGCTCATGAGAAGTCTCGCTCGCATCCGAGTGACCGGAGCTCAGGGAGATCGCGCCGTCGGAGATCTCGAGATGGCAGGGGCCGTCTGAGCCACGGAATGAAACCCCGGAGCGACCCGGCGATCGGCGTCATCGGCGGCAGCGGGCTCTACGAGCTCGAGGGGTTGACCGACGTCGCCTGGCATAAGGTCCGCACACCTTTCGGCTCACCGTCCGACGCCTACTGCGTAGGGCGCTTCGGCGGTCGGCGCGTGATCTTTCTGCCGCGCCACGGCCGGGGCCATCGACTCATGCCGAGCGAGCTGAACTTCCGCGCCAACATCTGGGGATTTCGATTCCTCGGTGCTCAGTGGGTCATTTCTATCTCGGCGGTGGGCAGCATGAAGGAAGCGATCCGACCGCTCGATCTGGTCATCCCGGATCAGTTCTTCGACGCGACCCGGCGGCGCGTGTCGTCCTTCTTCGGCGACGGCATCGTCGCCCATGTGGGGATGGCGGAACCGGTGTGCCCCGACCTCGCCACGGCTCTCGAGAAGGCGGCGAACCAGACGGGAGCGACCGTCCATCGGGGCGGGACCTATATCTGCATCGAGGGGCCGCAATTCTCGACCAAGGCCGAGTCGCGTATCTATCGAGGCTGGGGCGTGGACGTGATCGGGATGACCAACATGCCCGAGGCCAAGCTCGCGAGGGAAGCGGAGCTCTGCTACGCGACGCTGGCTCTCGCCACCGATTACGACGTCTGGCACGAGACCCACGAGACCGTCTCGGTCGAGGCGGTCGTCCAGAACCTCCTGAAGAACGTCGCGACCGCCAAGGACGTGCTGCGGCGAGTGATCCCGGCGATCGCGCCGCCGCGCGAGTGCGAGTGCCCGGGCCTCCTCCGGAACGCCGTGATCACGAACCCGAAGGCCTTCCCACCGTCGACGCGAAAAAAGCTGGGACTCCTGCTCGACACCTACTTTCGCCCGCGACAAAAAACCCGTGGCTGACCTCCTCGTCGTCGGCTCCGTCGCCCTCGACAGCGTCGAGACTCCCTTCGGCAAGGTCCGCGAGGCGCTCGGCGGCTCGGCGACCTACTTCTCCTACTCGGCGAGCTTCTTCACCCAGGTGCGGCTGGTCGCGACCGTCGGCGAAGACTTTCCCGAGTCGCATCTGAGGCTCCTCGAGAACCGTGGCGTGGATATCGGCGGGCTTCAGACCTCCAAGGGGCGCACGTTCCGGTGGACCGGCGAGTACGGCTACGACCTGAACGAGGCGAAGACCCTCGACACCCAGCTCAACGTCTTTGCCGACTTCCGGCCGGTGCTCGGCGATGGGCTCGGACGCGTGCCGTACCTGTTTCTCGCGAACATCGATCCCGAGCTCCAGCTCGACGTGCTCCGCCAGATGAAGGAGCGTCCCCGGCTCGTGGCGCTCGACACCATGAACTTCTGGATCCAGGGCAAGCGCGACGCGCTGCGACGCGTGCTGGGCGAAGTGGACGTCCTGACGATCAACGATGGCGAGGCGCGGCAGCTCGCGAGCGAGCCGAACCTCATCCGCGCCGCCCGGGCGATCTCCGCGATGGGGCCGCGGACCGTCATCGTCAAGCGCGGCGAGTACGGCGCGCTTCTGATGACCGAGGGCACGCTGTTCTTCGTTCCGGCGTTCCCGCTGGACTCGGTCTACGATCCGACCGGAGCCGGCGACACGTTCGCGGGTGGGTTCATGGGCTATCTGGCCGCCCAGGACCGGATCGACGCCGTCGCGATGCGGCGGGCGATCGTCTACGGCTCGGTGATGGCGTCGTTCACCGTCGAAGACTTCTCGCTCAAGCGGTTGACGCGGCTCACGCCCGCCGAGATCGCCGAGCGCTACACGGCATTCCACGACCTGATCCGGGTCGAGCCGTAGTGCGAGCCCGGGTGGCTCGGCCGGTGAGGCGAGCCGAGGACGGGATCGGATGACACGGGCCAAGTACGACCGTCTGGTGGATCTGCTGCGCGAGATGGAGAGCGTGGTGGTCGCGTTCTCGGGCGGCGTGGACTCGACGTTTCTCGCGCGCGCGGCGAAGGACGCCCTGGGCGGGCACGCGGTGCTCGTGACGGCCGATTCCGAAACCTATCCGGCGAGCGAGCTCGACGAAGCCAGGAGATTGGGCGCGCTGCTGGACATGCGGCACCTAGTCGTGCGTACGGAGGAGCTCGAGAATCCCGACTATGCCAGGAACCCCGTGAACCGCTGCTTCTTCTGCAAGGAGGAGCTGTTCACCAAGCTGGCGCCCATCGCCGAGCGCGAGGGGTGCCGAGCGCTCGTGTACGGCGCGAACATGGACGACCTGGGGGACCATCGCCCGGGCATGAAGTCGGCGCGGGAGCGCGGCGTGAGGGCGCCGCTGATCGAGGCCGAGCTGTGGAAGGAAGAGATCCGGGCGCTCTCGCGCGAGCTCGGGCTGCCCACGTGGGACAAGCCCTCGTTCGCGTGCCTTTCCTCACGTTTCCAGTACGGCGATCGGATCACCGCCGAGAAGCTCCGCCAGGTGGACGCCGCTGAAGCCTTGGTGCGCTCGCTCGGCTTCCGCCAGTTCCGCGTGCGCCACCACGACCGCCTGGCCCGGATCGAGGTCTCGCACGACGAGATCGCTCGGCTCTGGGCGGACGGGCGGCGCGAAGCCCTCGTGAAGGGGCTCCGCGATCTCGGCTACGTCTACGTCGCCGTCGACCTCGCCGGGTTTCAATCCGGAAGCGCAAACCTTCTGCTCAAGCGGCCGCCGAGAGCGGGCGGTGGATAGGGAAGCGATCCGGACCCTCCTCGAAGACCTCCAGGCCGGGCGCATCGATGTCGACGCCGCGGTCGGGAAGCTCCGAGGGCTGCCGTACGAGGATCTTCGGTTCGCCAAGGTAGACCATCACCGGGCGCTGCGTGGCGGAGCGCCCGAGGCCGTGTTCTGCGTCGGCAAGACTCCCGCGCAGGTGGTCGCGATCGTGGGGCATCTCGCCGAGCACCACGCGAACGTCCTCGCCACGCGAGCCGACCCGGCAATTGCCGCCGCCGTCGCCGAGGCCGGTCTTTCCCACGTCTATCACGCCGAGGCGCGGCTCCTGATCGTCCGGCCGGAGCCGGGTGGGGGGCTGGGGCTCATCGTCGTCGCCGCCGCGGGCACGGCCGATTTTCCCGTCGCCGAGGAAGCGGCGCTCGTCGCCGAGGCGCTCGGTAATCGGGTCGACCGGGTCTACGACTGTGGAGTGGCAGGCCTTCACCGCCTGCTGGATCACTACGACCTGCTCGCCGAGGCCAACGTCATCGTCGCCGTCGCCGGCATGGAAGGCGCCCTGCCCAGTGTCATCGGCGGGCTCGTCGATCGACCCGTCATCGCGGTGCCGACGAGCATCGGCTACGGCACCTCGTTCGGGGGCATTGCGGCGCTCCTGGCGATGTTGAACTCGTGCGCGCCCGGCGTGTCGGTCGTCAACATCGACAACGGGTACGGCGCTGCGCATCAGGCTAGCCAGATCAACCGGCTCATCGCTAAGCTTCGATGACGTCACGCCGGGCGGGGGACAGCCGCGGGGGGAGGGGTCGTGGGACCACGCGGCACGCGTTCGCTGCTCCTTTGCGGCTGGGCTCCATCCGGGTGCTCTGCGCCCGTCGCTCCCTTGTCGGGAACGGGTCCCACGACCCCTCCCCCCACGTCTATCCCCCGCCCGGCGTGAGGTTCATGGCTTCGGATGCAGCCGTCCGGGGTGCCTGGTGTGGCTTTCCGCGTAAGGGTGGGGCGGCGTGAGGGTCGCGTACTTCGACTGTCCGAGCGGGGCGGCGGGCGACATGATCATGGCGTCGCTCGTGGACGCGGGCGTTTCGCTGGAGGCGTTGCGCGGCCAGCTCGGGAAGCTGCCGCTCGAGGGGTGGACGATCAGCGCCCGCGAGGTCCGCAAGGGCGCTTTCCGGGCCACCAAGGTCGACGTCGAGGTCGACCCCCACGCCCATCGCCAGCACCGGTCGCTCCGCGACATCCTCGACATCCTCGAGCGCAGCTCGCTCGAGCCGAGCGTGAAGGGGCGGGTGGCGCGGATCTTCACGCGGCTCGCCGACGCCGAGGCGCGCGTGCACGGCACGGACCGCGAGTCGGTGCATTTCCACGACGTGGGCGCGGTCGACGCGATCGTCGACGTGACGGGCGGCGTCATCGCGCTGGACCTCGCGGGGGTGGAGGCGGTCCACATCTCGGCGCTCCCGATCGGCGGCGGGCTCGTCGGCGGCCCCCACGGCCGGATCCCCGTCCCGGGACCGGGCACGGCCGAGCTCCTCCGCGGCTTCCCGGTGGTGGACACGGGGGTGAAGGCGGAGCTCCTCACGCCGACGGGCGCGGCGATCCTCACCACGCTCGCCGCCTCGGCGGGTCGGATGCCGTCGCTGACCGTCGAGGCCGTCGGCTACGGCGCCGGCACGATGGATCTGCCGGGCACGCCGAACATCCTTCGCTGCTTCCTCGGCGCCACGGCGAACGACGCCACCGGCGACGAGACGGTCCTCCAGGTCGAGACCACGATCGACGACATGTCGCCCCAGCTCTACGAGCCGCTGATCGAGCGGCTGTTCGGCGCCGGCGCTCTCGACGTATTCCTCCAGCCCGTGATCATGAAGCGAGGCCGGCCGGGGATCGTCGTCACGGCGCTCTGTGCGCCCGACCGCGTCAGCGACCTTTCCCGGGCGCTGTTCGAGGAGTCGACGACGATTGGCGTGCGCTGGTCCGAGTGGCGTCGAGCGCGTCTCGACCGCGAGGTGGTCGTGTTGACGACGGCCTACGGCGCGATCCCCTTCAAGGTTTCGCGGCTCGGCGGGCGGATCGTGACCGTCACGCCCGAGTTCGCCGACGTCGCGCGGATCGCCCGCGAGAAGGCGCTGCCGGCGCGGGAGGTCCTCGACCAGGCCCGCGCCGACGGCCGGCGCCTCCTCGGCCCGTAGCCGCCGGCGCCCCTGGCGCCTCCAGCCGTCCCCCGTTGACACGCAGGGGGCGAAGTCTTACCCTCGGACGCGCCAGATCGGGAGCGATCTAGGGCCCGCTCTCAAACCGCCGAATCCCGGAGGATGAGTCGTGAAACTGCCAGTCAAGATGACGATCAACGGCCAAAGTGTCAGCCACGAAGTGGAGCCCCGCCTTCTCCTGGTGCACTACATCCGCGAGGCCGTCGGCCTTACCGGGACACACGTCGGCTGCGATACGAGCCAGTGCGGCGCGTGCACGATCCTCATGGACGGCCAGGCCGTCAAGTCCTGCAACTTCTTCGCCGTCCAGGTGGACGGCGCCAACATCATGACGATCGAGGGGCTGGCGAAGGACGGCGAGCTGCACCCGATCCAGCAGGGGTTCTGGGAGAAGCACGGGCTGCAGTGCGGGTTCTGCACGCCCGGCATGATCATGTCGGCCTACCAGATGCTCGAACGCTACCCGAAGCCCTCGGAGGCGCAGATCCGCCATCAGCTCGAGGGCAATCTCTGCCGCTGCACGGGCTACCACAACATCGTGAAGGCGATCGAGTGGGCCGCTGAGCATATGCCGGCGAAGAAGTAAGGGACGGCCATGGCCACCGTCGCCGCCGACCGTCTGTTCGGCAAGTCGATCAAGCGACGCGAGGACCCACGCTTCATCACCGGGCGCGGCCAGTACGTCGACGACGTGAAGCTCCCCGGGATGACGTACGCGGCTTTCGTGCGGAGCCCGCACGCCCACGCGCGCATCCGGAGGATC
>Ga0209237_1002227_pt1 | contig 11632 bp, 13 predicted proteins | sample GraSoi013_1_40cm_2_FD_185820 | JGI IMG/M metagenome (GOLD analysis project Ga0209237, IMG submission 185820) | Grasslands soil microbial communities from the Angelo Coastal Reserve, California, USA - Sample 10_02_2013_1_40cm (SPAdes) (version 2) | ecosystem: Environmental > Terrestrial > Soil >...
TCGCGAGCGCCGGCGGCCTCGGCTTCATCGTGGTCGCGCGACCGCGCGCCGTGTTCACCGATACGTTGCGCGCTCTTCTTCCATCGCTCGCGCTGAGCGGACTCGTCGCACTGGGGTTCGCGCTGATCGTCGCGGGCCTTCTGTCACGCACGATCACGCGACCCTTGCGCGACCTCGTCGCCGGCGTTCGCCGCTTCGCGAGCGGGGACTACGGAACACGCGTGGCCATCGCCGGTCCGAGCGAGGTCGCGGAGATGAGTACCGCGTTCAACGAGATGGCGAGCGAGATCCAGCGCGCTCGAGGAAGCGAGCAGGCCTTCCTCGCGGACATCTCGCACGAGCTGCGGACCCCGCTCACCTCGATCCAGGGCTTCGCGCAGGCGATCGCTGAAGGCGAAGCACGCGGTGACGCGGTGTCGCACGTCGCCGAGATCATCCATCGCGAGGCGCGCCGCCTCGTGCGAATGGTCGAAGGGCTCCTGCAGGTCGCGCGACTCGAGTCCGGGACGCAACAGATGACCCGCGAGGACATCGCGCCATCGCAACTGCTCGAGAGCGCGGTGGCCGCGCTGGATGTCCAGGCGCGTGATGCCGGCGTGCGGTTCGACGTGGCCGGGGCCGCGGAGCTGCCGTCTCTGCGCGGCGACCCCGATAAACTCGCGCAGCTCTTCCTCAACGTGCTCGACAACGCGGTGAAGCACTCACCTCGCGGCGCGACGGTGCAGGTGCGCGGCGAGCGGGACGACGGCGCGGTCGTGGTCCGTGTGCGCGACGCCGGCTCAGGTCTCCCCCAGGGCGCGCAGGCGCGGCTCTTCCAGCGGTTCTATCGCGGCGAGAATGCACTGCGGAACGGAGCGGGCCTGGGCCTCGCGATCGCGCAGGCCATCGCGCAGGCCCACGGCGGCGCCGCCACGAACGTCGACGGCGGTGGAGCGGAGTTCGCGGTGCGGCTTCCCCTCGCGACCTGAGTTCGTAGACTCCGCGCTCTATGGCTCTCGGCGGAACGATCCGCGGAAAGAAGACGGTCCTCCGCCTGCCGGTCGAGGCGGACCTCGCCGCCTACAACGAGTGGATGGCCGACCTGCGCGTTCGTCGCGCTCACAGCATTTGGCATGAGCCGGCAATGCCCGCGACCTGGAAAGAGCGCTTCAAGGAGATCGCCAAGGAGAAGCAGACGGTGCTGTGGTCGATCGAGACCGAAGGCAAGCTTATCGGCCTCGCCGCAGGCCACGTCTGGGGCATGGGCAATGGGTTCGACCTGAGCCAACTGGTCATCGACCCGGATGAGTGGCGCAAGGGCTACGGGTCCGACGTCGCGCTCGCGCTGCACCGATATCTCTTCGATTACCTCGACCTTCGCCGCTCCGATCTCGAGCTTCGCGCGGATAACGCCGCGGCGCTGCGGATCGCCGACCGCCTCGGGTACGTCGAGTACGCGCGCGGCCACGAAGCCGCGTATCGCGACGGCGCATATGTCGACCAGGTTCGCCTGCTGATGGAGAAAGAGACCTGGCACGAGCGCTGGAGCGCCGAGCGCGAGTACGGCCCGCTCGCGGCGGGCGCCACACGCTGATGCTCGGCCCAAAGCGCGTGGGACGGAACGGCGTATCACTTGTCCCGCCGACCCTCGACCATTTCAAGCGTCGCCTCGGCTGGGTGGTCGAGCCCGAGGTGGGGCGATTCTGGGGGCCCCGCTTCGGCGAGCTCACCGACGAGCACCAGGAAAAGCGCTTCAAGGACACCGCGGAAAGCAACACCGAGATCGAATGGACCATCGCGTATCAGGGCGAGCCGGTCGGCTTCACCGGGATCTACGGCATCGACTGGGTCCGCCGCGACGGCGAGAGCGGGATCTTCATCGGGCGCCACGATCTCTATGGACGCGGCATCGCGAGCGAGTCCGTGCGGCTGCGAACCGATTTCGCCTGGAACGAGCTCCGGCTGCACCGCGTGCACAACTGGATCGCGCAGAGCAATCGTGGCTCGCGCAGGGCGAATGAGAAGTCCGGTTACACCCAGATGGGCCTTCAGCCGCGTTCGTATTTCCGCTCGGGCGAGTGGTACGACGAATGGCTCGGCGAAGCCTTTCCGCATACCTTCCCCGAGAAGGCGTGAACTGTTAGGCTTGATATGCCCCAAAGGGGCAGCGGCGGCGAGAGTCACCACGCGGGTCAAGTGAGGCACTTCCTCCCGGATCCTGGCGAGGCTCAAGGCGGCGCAACAACATAAGGGAGGAAGCTTCAAAGTGAGCTTCTCTGACAAAACTCTGACCTGCAAAGACTGCGGTCAGGAATTCACATGGACGGCCGGGGAGCAGGAGTTCTATTCCTCGCGCGGTCTCATGAACGAGCCGGGACGTTGTCCCTCCTGCCGAGCGGCGCGTCGCGCCTCCGGCGGCATGGGCGGCGGTTCGTACGGTGGCCGTGGCATGGGTGGTCCCCGTGAGTTCTTCACGGCGACATGCAGCAACTGCGGTGGTGAGGCGCGCGTGCCGTTCCAGCCGCGCGGCGACAAGCCGGTGTACTGCAGCTCGTGCTTCGAGCAGGTCCGTCCGTCGGCTTCGCGTAGCCGGTACGCCTAACTAGCGTCCGAACGCGATCGAAAGAAGCCCGCCGCAAGGCGGGCTTCTTCAATTTCGTGGCAGGCCTTGACTAGGCCCGGGTCGCCAGATGCGACGCTAGGACGCCACGGCGCTCAGAACCCCTGCGCGTATACGCGAAGGATCGGCAGGCGATAGGTGATGCGGTGCTGCTTGCTGAAGTTGTCGCGCATTGCGTCGTCAGCCTTCTTTTCGTCGCCGTAGTAGCGCGCCGCGAGACGGCGGATGTCGGCGTGCGCGGTCGCCTGATCGTGGTCGATCTTCGCGCGGCCATCGACGCGCACAAAGCGATAGCCGTCCGCGATCATCACACTCATCCGCGGGTCAGCCGCGAGGTTGCGATCCTTGAGCCGACCCTGCGCGCTGTTCACGACGATGTCGTCGCCGTCGATGAGGTACCACATCACCGCCAGATGCGGCGATCCATCAGGGTTGCGAGTCCCGACAACGGCGAAGCGCTTCTCGTCGAGGAACTTTCGCTGCTCGGGCGTGAGCTCGCCGCGTGTCACGTGTTCGCTCGGTGGGAGAGCACGTTGATGACAGCTCCGTTGGGATCGCGAACGAAGAACCGCCGCACGCCCCAGGACTCATCGGTGAGGGGGTGGATGATCTCCGCGCCCGCGCCCTCGGCCTTGCGATAGACGGCGTCGACGTCCTCGACCTCGACTGAAACGTCGGGATGCACCGGCGCCGTAGCGTCATTCAGCAGGACGGCGAGCTGCGCGGTCGGGTTGCTCCGTGAACGGAAGCTGATGATCCAGCCGAGATCCATCGCCAGCTCGAGGCCGATGACCCCTTCATAGAATTGGCGACTCCGCTCGAGCGGAGCGGACGCCTTGAGGTTCGGGACCACGCGCCTGATGTCCATGTTCTCCTCCTAGCGGAACAGGTCCCGCGCGGCGGGACGGACATACTCCTGTGCAGTCTCGTCGGATTCGTCGAACGCAAGACCGCGAACGATCGCGACCGGACAGCGGTCGAGCTTCCCCATGACGAGCTCCGCGGCGGCGGCGATCTCGTCGGCCATCGCGATCTCGGTGACGCGGAGCTCGTAGCCCTCTGGATCGCGCTGGCCGACATAGCGCTTCAGAGCCGGAAGGCCGGCGATGCCAATGGCGACGTTGGTGTGCCCCTCCCGCCAGGCACGGCCGAAGGTGTCCGTGATCACAACGGCGACCGCCACCTGAGCGCGGCTCGCGATCTCGGCGCGAAGACGCGCTGCGGACGCGTCCGGGTTCACGGGCAGGAGCACGACCGTATCGGGCGCGCCCGCGTTGGAGCGATCCACGCCGGCGTTCGCGCAGACGAACCCGTGGTGTGTTTCGCAGATGAGGACTCCGCGCTCCCAGCGCAGGATCTCCCTCGTCTCGGATAGCACGACCTCGAGCTGGCGCGGATCCTTCCCCGACTCTTCGGCCATCCTGCGCGCCCGGTCGCTCGGGACGACGTCGGCGAGACGCACCAGACGTCCCTCGCTCTTCGAGACGACCTTCTGCGCGACCACGATGACGTCGCCCGCTGCCAGGCGTTCATGGGAGTGCCCGAGCGAGTCGAGCAGCAGCCCGATGAGATCGTCGCCGGGCCGGATCTCAGGCAGCCCGTGGACGGGGATGATCTCGAGGGTCACTGGCGCGAGCGACGAGACGGTCTGGCGCGCGTTCCGGTCGGCGCCGCGAGCTGAGTGACGAGCGCCTTCAGACGCTTCGTCTGCGCAAGCGATCGACCGAGCGCGCGAAGCAGCTTGCCGTCGACGATCATCGGGCTGCGCCGGAATCGTCCGCGGTGGTCGTACTGGCAGAAGCGGATGCTCTCGGTGCCGTCGTCATAACGGAGTAACTGAATCGACGGCTCGCTCCATTCCCCGACGGCCGTTGCCTCCTCGACGATCTCGCCCGTTCCCCATGGCATCGCGAAGGGTCGCGGAAGCTCGCGCGACGTAGTCTTCATGAGGCCTAAGTGTTAACGCTCGGCTGGAAAGCGTCCGCAGAGCAGTTCGATCCCAAGCGGCTCCTCGACTACGCGGTGCTGGCGGAGCAGCTTGGCTTCGACAGCGTCGCCATCAGCGATCACTTCCACCCCTGGCGCGACACCGGCGGCCATGCGCCCTTCGCCTTCGCCTGGCTGGGCGCGGTCGCGGCGCGGACGACGAAGGTGCGCTTGGGCACAAGCGTGGTGACGCCTTCCTTCCGCTACCACCCGGCGATCGTCGCGCAGGCGATGGCCACGATCGCTTTGCTCGCTCCGGGCCGCGTCTTTCTCGGTGTCGGCAGCGGCGAGTCGATGAACGAGACGCCGCTCACCGTCACCGACTGGCCTGAACCGGGCGAGCGCCTGCGACGCCTCCGCGAGGCGGTGAAATTGATCAAGCGGCTCTGGTCCGAGGAATACGTCACCTTCGACGGCAAGTACTTCCGGACCAAGGAAGCGAAGCTCTTCGACAAGCCCCCGCAGCCGATCCCGCTGCTCGTCGCGGCGGGCGGACCGCAGGCGGCAACGCTCGCAGGCCGCGAAGGCGACGGCATCATCGTCACGAGCGGAAAGGGCGCCGAGCTCTATCGCGACCTCCTTCTACCGGCGATGGAGAAGGGCGCACGCGAGGCCGGAAGGGACCCGGCGAAGCTCGAGCGGACGATCGAGATGAAAGTCAGCTACGACCACGACGGCACGCGCGCGATGGAGGACACCAAGGAGTGGGCGGCCCTCGCGCTTCCCGCGGAGGACAAGGCCGGCGTGGAAGACCCACGGGAGATGGAGCAGCGCGCGAAGGCCGCGGCGGATCGCGCGCACACGCGCTTCATCGTGTCGACCGATCCGGAGGAGCACGTCGCCGCCATACGGCCGTACCTCGACTGGGGCTTCGGACATCTGGTCTTCCACTTCCCGGGACAGGACCAGGAGCGGGCGATGCGCCTCTACGCGCAGGAGGTCCTTCCGCGGCTGCGGGCCGAATGGAGAAGCTGAGCACGCGCTCGTTGGAGCTGCTCGCGACCGAGCGAGTCGCGCGCCTCGCGACCGCCGACCAATACGCACGACCGCACATCGTTCCGATCGTCTTTGTCTACGAGCACCTCGTTCTCTACACCCCGATCGATGGGAAACGCAAGTCGGTCGAGGATTGGCACGAGCTGCGCCGGATCAAGAACGTCGAGACCAACGGCCGGGCGAGCGTCCTCGTCGACTTCTACCACGAGAACTGGTCGAAGTGCGCCTGGGTGCGCATGGACGGAGTCGCGGACATCCTCACCAGCGGCGAAGACCACCGTCACGTACTGAGCCTGCTCGCGGCCAGGTACTCCCAGTACCGCAACATGCCCCTTGGCGACGCACCCGTCATTCGCGTGCGCGTGGAACACATTTCCCAGTGGCACGGCTGACCTAACATTCCGCGTCTTATGGAATTCGGCTTCACGCTGAAGCCCGACCATCCGCTCGAGCGGGTCGCGTCGCTCACGCGCCTGGCCGAGTCCGCGGGCTTCACGCACGGCTGGCTCTTCGACAGCCACGTGCTCTGGAAGGAGCCTTACGTTCTGCTGACGCTCATGGCCCAGAACACCAAGCGGATGCGACTTGGAACGTGCGTGACGAACCCCGCGACCCGCGAGCCAACAGTCACCGCGAGTGTCCTGGCGGTGCTCCAAGAGCTTTCTGGCGGTCGGATGGACCTCGGGATTGGACGCGGCGACTCGGCACGACGCGTCCTCGGAAAGAGACCCACGGATCTCGCCATGCTCGAGGAGGCGACCAACGTCATCCGCGACCTTTGTGAAGGCCGGGAGGTCACCTACGAAGGCACGAAACTGCGGTTCGACTGGACCGGCAAGCAGCATCTTCCAGTGTGGATCGCCGGATACGGACCGAAGGCGCTCGAGCTCACCGGTCGGATCGCCGACGGTGCGATCATCCAGCTCGCGGATCCAAGCCTCGTCGGCTGGTGCATTGGGTTACTCCGAGACGGCGCACGAAAAGCAGGCCGCGACGCGAGCGCGGTCTCGGTTATGGTCGCCGCCCCAGCCCATCTCGGACCGCGCGACAAGGTCCGTGACCGCGTCCGTTGGTTCCCCGCGCTCGTGTCGAACCACGTCGTCGATCTGGTGAAGCGGTATGGAGAGAAGGGCCTGCCCGCGGATCTCACCGCCTACGTACGGAACCGCCCCGGGTACGACTATCAGCATCACGCCGAGTCAGGATCATCGAACGCGGCCTTCGTCGACGACGAGTCTGTCGACCGCTTTTGCGTGACCGGCGAGGTCGATGAGCACATCGACAAGCTCCGCCAGCTCGCCGCGATCGGCGTCCGCCAGTTCAACATCTATCTGATGAGCGGCGACGAGGAGCGGATCCTCGAGATCTACGGCGAACGGATCATCCCGGCACTGGCTCGCGTCCCCGCCGCCTAATCCGTCGCGCTCTAGGCCTTCAATGGTCAGGTCAAAGCTGGGGCCCACGATCTAGAGCGTTAGTTCTATCAGCTTGTCGTTGCGAGTCTGGGCGCTCGCGGTTAGGAAATTTTCCCCGTCGTGGCATAACGATCGGCGATCTCCAGCGCTTCGTCGATCGCGCGGATGCCCGTCGCGAGCTCGTCGTCGGTCACCGGCAGGGGTGGTGCGACGAAGAGCATGTTCCAGCGGCAGAACACGTAGACGTCCCGTTGCAGCAGGGCGCTCTTCAGCGCGTTCGCAAGGGCGCTCGACGGACCGTTCCAGCGCTCGAGCATCTCCTTGGACTTGCGGTCCTTGACGAGCTCGATGGCGGCGAAGAGCCCGCGACCGCGAACATCGCCGATTGACGGGTGCCGATCAGCAAGCTTGCGTAGGTCTGCGAGGAGCTTCTCGCCCAGCCGCGCAGAGCGCTCGATGAGCCCGTCATCCCGGTACGCCTCGATGCTCGCCGCCCCGGCGGCGCACGCCAGCGGGTGGCCGCTGTAGGTGGATCCGACCCACAGCACGTTGTCGTCGAAGTGTTGAGCGATCTTCTTATTCACGATCGCGCCGCCGAGCGGCACGTATCCGGAGGTGACGCCCTTCGCGAAGGTCATGACGTCGGGAACGACGCCCTCGTGGTCGGCGCCGAACCAGCGACCGGTCCGACCAAAGCCGGTCATGACCTCGTCGAACATGAGAAGGATCCCGTAGCGATCGCACAGCGCGCGCAGGCCCCGGAGGTAGCCGTCCGGTGGGACGAGCACCCCCGACGTGCCCGGGATCGGCTCGACCAGGATTGCGGCGATGTACTCTGGCCCCTCGTACCAGATGACCTCTTCCACGTGCGCGAGGGCTTTCTGGACGTCCGCGCCGAACACCGAGCGATACGGATCGGGGTTCAGGAAATGGACGACACCGGTGATGCCGGGCTCCGCGGGCCACCGCCGGTTATCCCCACCAAGCGTCATGGCGCCCTGGGATTGGCCGTGGAACGATCGCCACTGCGTGAGGATCTTGTGGCGCTTGGTGTACATGCGCGCGATCTTGATCGCGTGCTCGTTCGCCTCGCTACCGCCGGTCGTGAAGATCGTCTTCGAGAGATCCCCGGGCGTGACCTCGGCGAGAAGCCGCGCCAGCGTCGCGCGACTCTCCTCGCCGAACGAAGGCGTGACGTAGCACACCCGCTCGGCTTGCTCCTGGATGGCGCGGACGACTTTGGGATGCCCATGTCCGAGGTTCACGTTGATCAGGCCGGACGAGAAATCGAGGATCCGGCGCTCGCCGGCGTAGAGCCAGGAGCCTTCGGCGCGGCTGATGACGACCTGCTTGATGCCGCCCTGCGCCGACCACGCGACGAGGACGTGGTCGGCGGTGTCCTTGGCTACGGTCGACGGATCCACGGGTCGCTTGGTTACGACGGCCATCGCCGCCGAGTTTAGCCCGCGAAAAAGGAACGACCGCCGGGAGGTCCCCGGCGGCCGTGGCTCGTCAATCGTCCCGCGCTGCTAGTTGCCTCCTGGTGTCACCTGCACGGTCGCCTTCTTGAAGCTCGAGCCGTTGATATCCGCACCAGACGACTTCAGCGCGTCCGCTGCCTTCTTGGCGAGATCGGTCCGGAACGCAGCGTCGGCGGGCTTGCTCTTCAGCACCTGGTACGTCGTCGAGATGTTCACGGTCTGGTCCCACGCGGCCTTGTCGAGCGCGCCGATGCCGTTCGGCGATGGCCAGATAAGAGCGTTGATCTCGTTCAGCTGCCACGTCATGTGCCCCTTGCCGAGCGTCGTCCCGGCCTTGAGCACGATGTCGACGCATTGGGACTGGTTGTCGCGGCAAAAGATCCACCCTTTGAACGAGGCCTGGAGGAACTTCGCGGCGATGTCCTCGTTGCCAGACTTCGAGAGCCAGGACTGCCGCACGAAGACGTGGTCCTGGAGCATCCCCGTGCCGACCTGGTTGAAGTCGATGACGTTGAGCTCGGCCGGCGTGTAGAGCTGGCCGGTCTTCGGATTCTTCTGCTCGAGTACCTGCGCGTACTCGTTGTAGATCATGGCCTGCGCCGCATCGACCTGGCCGTTCAGAAGAAGGGACATGTCGAACGGCTGGGCCACGATCGTGACATCGCTCGCCTTGGTCGGGTCAATGCCGACCTTGCGCATCGCGGCGTAGAGCTCGGGCTCGTTCCCGAAGCCCCACGTGCCGACCTTCTTGCCCTTCCAGTCTTCGGGCTTGGTGATGTTCTTGTCCTTGAACGAGACCTCGAGCGTGCCCGACCGCTGGAAGACCTGGGCGATATTCACGAGGTCCGCGCCCGCTTCACGTGACGCGAGCATCTTCGGCACCCACGCGATGCCGAACTCGGCCGCGTCGGACGCGACGACCTGCTGCGGCACGATGTCGGGGCCGCCGAGCTTGATCTCGACGTCGAGGCCAAGATCCTTGAAGTACCCCTTGTCCAGCGCCGCGTAGTAACCCGCAAACTGGGACTGCGCGACCCACTGGAGCTGCAGACGGACCTTGGTCAGCGGTCCGCCGCCACCCCCGCCACCGGTGCCGCCACCGCAAGAGACGACAAGAATGATCGCGACGATCGCGAACGACAGAGAACGACCTGCGCCTCGCATAGCAACCTCCCTCGCGCGTGACCGGGCGCGTTACGACGAATCAGCGGTGCGGGCCGATGCGTGCCACGGGATCGCGACGCGCTCGATCGCGACGATGATAAGGAAGAAGGCAATGCTCGCGGCGGACGCGATGACGATCGCCGCCCACGCGTTCGCAAATCGAAAGAATGCGGCCTCGGTGATGATGAACTGCCCCAGCACCGAGCGGGCGCCGCCGAAGTACTCCGCGACGATCGCGCCGATCAGCGAGAGGGTCGCGCTCACCTTCAGAGCGGTGAAGATGTACGGGAGCGCGTTCGGGACGCGCACCTTCGCGAAGATGGAGAGCTCGCTCGCCGCGTACGAGCGCATGAGCTCAAGCGACCCCTGATCCACCAGAGTGAGCCCACGGAGCGTATTGATCATGATCGGAAAGAACACGAGGACGGCGACGACCATCATCTTCGAGAGCGGGTTCAGGATCCCGAACCAGTTGTTCATGATCGGTGCGAAGGCGATGATCGGCACCGAGTTCGCGGCGATCGCGAACGGGAGCAGCGCCCGGCTGGCAGTGACCCAGCGCGCGATCGCGAAGGCGACGACAAGTGCGGCGACACCGCCGATCACAAGACCGCCGACCGCTTCGACGAGGGTGTTGCGCCCGACCGTGATCAGCTCGTCGAAGTGCTCGACGAAGGCCGCCGCGATGGAGCTCGGCGGAGGCAGCAGGAACTGCTGGATAGCGAACGCGCGGACCGCAAGCTCCCAGAGCCCGAGCACGCCGACGAACACCGCTACGGCGGGGAGGTGGTAGCCGATGCGCTTGGTCAACTGGCCGCGACCTCCGCCGCGCCCGGCCTCGTGACGTCACGGCCTCGGAGTCGCTCGCGGACGCGCTTGATGAAGCCGAAGTAGCGCTCGTCCTCGCGCGTCAGGTCATTACGTGGCTGAGGAAGGTCGACCGGGATGACCTCGAGGATCCGGCCTGGCCGCGCCGACATCACGGCGACGTGGGTAGAGAGAAAGACCGCCTCAGGGATGCTGTGGGTCACAAACACGGTCGTCGTGCCGGTCTGCTTCCAAATGCGCAGAAGCTCGAGATTCAGCCGTTCCCGGGTCATCTCGTCGAGGGCGCCGAAGGGCTCGTCCATCAAGAGGATCGCGGGCTCGAATGAGAGAGCGCGCGCGATCGCGACCCGCTGCTGCATCCCGCCGGAGAGCTGCCAGGGATAGCGCCGCTCGAAACCGGTCAGCTCGACGAGCGCGAGCATCGCTCGGGCGCGGTCGGCGCGAGCGGCGCGGTCCTTCGCGCTCACCTCGAGCGGCAGCTCGACGTTCCCCTGAACGGTCCGCCAGTCGAAGAGCACCGGCGCCTGAAAGACCATCCCGTAGTCCCGGTCGAGACGCGCGCGATGCGCCGTCTTGCCGTTCACCTCGATCGTTCCGGCGCTGGGCTGGGTCAGGTCGCCGATGAGCCGCAGGAGCGTCGACTTGCCGCATCCGGAAGGCCCGATGAGCGAGACGAACGCACCCTTCGGGATCTCGAGATCGATGTCCCGCAAAGCCGGCGTCCTGTCCGCGCCTGCGCCGAAGACCTTGTCCAGGCCGCGAACGCGTACGACCGACTCGGTCATGCGTCTGACGGAGCGGCGCGTCCGCGCAGGAAGACCACCTCCGCTGCCCGCACCAACGCGAAGAACCCGATCCCCACCACCGCGGCGACCATGATCGCGGCCCACAGCTTGGGCGGGCCCGACACGTAGAACTGATTGAAATTCAGGATCGCGCCACCCAGCCCGTCGCGGATTCCCGATGGAAGCTCGCCGATGATCGCGCCCACGACGCTCGCGGTCGCCGCGACCTTGAAGGCGGCGAAGAGATATGGCGCGGCCGCTGGCAAGCGCACCTTCAGGAGGACGTCGCGCGACGACGACGCGTACGAGCGCATCAGCTCGAGCGCGCGTGGGTCAGGCGAGCGAAGCCCGCGCAGACCCGCGATGGTCACCGGGAAG
>Ga0209237_1002228_pt1 | contig 11629 bp, 10 predicted proteins | sample GraSoi013_1_40cm_2_FD_185820 | JGI IMG/M metagenome (GOLD analysis project Ga0209237, IMG submission 185820) | Grasslands soil microbial communities from the Angelo Coastal Reserve, California, USA - Sample 10_02_2013_1_40cm (SPAdes) (version 2) | ecosystem: Environmental > Terrestrial > Soil >...
CCCGCCGAGCTCAAGGATGGCCACCTCCGCACGTTCATCAATCCCACAGGGCGATTCGTCGTCGGAGGTCCTGTTGCTGATGCCGGGCTCACCGGTCGCAAGATCATGGTCGACACGTATGGCGGCTACGCGCGTCATGGCGGCGGCTGTTTCTCGGGCAAGGATCCGACGAAGGTCGACCGCGCCGGTGCCTACGGCGCTCGGCACGTGGCGAAGACCATCGTTGCCGCGGGCCTGGCTCGGCGCTGCGAGGTTCAGATCTCCTACGCGATCGGCGTCGTCAAGCCGGTCGCGATCAGGATCGACACGTTCGGCACGGGAAAGGCTCCGGAAGCGGCGCTCACGACGGCGGTCAACAAGCTCTTCGACCTGAGCCCGCTCGGAATCATCAAGGAGCTCAACCTCAGGCGGCCGTTGTTTCGCCAGACCGCGGTTTATGGACACTTCGGCCGCACGGACATCGAAGCCCCGTGGGAATCGACCGCGCGCGCGAAGGAGCTGGCGGAAGAGGTCGGTTGACCAAGACATTCGCCGTCATACCGGCCGGCGGCTCGGGGACGAGGCTGTGGCCGCGATCGCGACGCTCGACCCCCAAACACGTGCTTCCGCTGGGCGCTCGTGGCCGCCCGCTGCTGCGAGAGACCTTTGAGCGGGCGCGCGCCGTCGCGGACGAGGTGTTCGTGCTGACCGAGACGCGGCAGCGCGACATCATCGAAGCAGTTCTCCCGGAGATCGACGCGCGGCATTTGATCCTGGAGCCCTCAGCTCGCGGCACCACCAACGCGTATGGCCTCGCCACGCTCACGCTCGCCGAGCGTGATCCGGACGCGGTCATGGTGGCGATGCCGGCGGACCACGTCGTCAGAGGCGGCACGAAGGCGCGCGACGCGGTGATCCGGGCCGTTCGCGCGGCGGTGAAGAGCAACTCACTGGTCACGGTTGGACTCAAGCCGGCTTTCCCTTCCACCGGCCTCGGCTACATCCGCGCTCCCGGCCGCACGTCGGGCGGGGCAGTGCGCGTGAAGCAGTTCATCGAGAAGCCGAACATCGCTCGCGCCAAGAGATTCGTGAACGCGGGCGGCTATTACTGGAATCTGGCGTGGTTCGTCTGGCGGCTGCAGGTTTTCATCGAGGAGCTTGGACGCCACGCTCCGTCGAGGCTGGCAGCGTTGCGAAGAGTGCTTGCCGCGCGGGAAGCGGGCGAGGAACACAGAGCCGCGCAACTCTACAACCGGCTTCCCGTAGACGTGATCGACCGCACGGTGATGGAGAAGACCGATCGACTTCTGCTGGTGCCCGGAGAATTCGATTGGGCCGACATCGGGAACTGGGCGGAGCTCGGCGACCGTGTGCACCATGACGCCCTCGGCAACGCAGTCGAGGGTGAGGCCGTCCTGGTCGACACCCACGGCAGCCTGGTCTTCGGAGACCGGCGTCTCGTTGCCGCGATCGGACTCGACGACATGATCATCGTCGACACTCCGGACGCGCTCCTGATATGCCCGCGCTCGCGCGCCCAGGACGTCAAGAAGGTCGTGGACGCGCTGAAACGGGCGCGCAAGACCCGCTATTTGTAGGAGGCTTAACCTTGGTGGGCGATGTCTGAAAAGATCACGTTCGGAACCGATGGCTGGCGCGGCGTGATCGCCGACGACTTCACCTTCGCCAACGTCCGCCGTGTGGCACAGGGCTCGGCCGAGTACATGAAGTCGCAGTCGCAGGATCCTCTCGCGGTGGTCGGCTATGACTGCAGGTTCGCGTCAGAGGATTTCGCGCGCACAGTCGCCGACGTCTTCGCGGCATCCGGCGTCCGGACGCTCATTTTCGATCGCCCGTCGCCGACGCAGGTTGCGTCGTGGACGGTCATCGACCGGAAGGCGACCGGCGCGGCGGTGGTGACCGCCAGCCACAATCCGTACCTGTTCAACGGCATCAAATACAAGACGGAAACCGGCAGCTCGGCGTCAACCGAGGTCATCGCCGAGCTCGAGCCTCGCATCAACGCCATCGAAGCCGTGCCGGTGCCGGACATGTCCAGCTCAGGCGACCTGGTTTCGGTCTACGACCCACGAGCGCCCTATTACGCGCAGGTCGGTCGGATGGTCGACCTCAACGCGATCAGGTCTGCCGGCCTTCGCATCGTGCACGAGACCATGTACGGATCCGGCTTCGGTTATATCAAAGAGCTGCTCGACGGCGGGCGAACGTCGGTCGTCGAGCTGCACAACGAGCGAAACGCGTGGTTCGGTGGTATGAATCCCGAGCCGATTCCGCCCAACATCGACGCCGCAATCGCCCACATGCGTGGCGGGGGTCAGGACCTCTGCATCTGCACCGACGGTGACGCTGATCGCGTCGGCATCATCGATGAGACGGGGCGCTTCATCAACCAGCTCCAGGTCTTCGCGCTGCTGATGCTTTATCTCTTCGACGTGCGGCAGATAACCGGGCCCGTGGTAAAGACCGTGAACATGACGTCGATGGCGGAGAAGCTGGGTGCCGAATTCGGCGTTCCCGTTTATGAGGTGCCGGTCGGATTCAAGAACGTGGCGCCGAAGATGATGGAAACGAACGCGGTGCTTGGCGGCGAGGAGTCAGGTGGATTCGCGATTCGAGGCCACATTCCCGAGCGGGACGGCATCCTGGTCGGCCTGCTGTTCGCGGACATGATCGTCAAGCTCCGCCAGCCGCTGTCTCAGATCCTTGCCGGGCTCGAGAAACGGGTCGGCCCGCACGCTTACGCGCGACACGACATCCACCTGAACCGCGAGACGTACGAGCAAGACCGCGTCCGGATACTCCGCACGCTCGAGAGCCACGAACCGAGCGAGATCGCGGGCGTCAAGGTCGAACGGATCCGCTCGGACGACGGTTTCAAGTTCTACCTCGCCGATGGGAGCTGGGTGCTTTTGCGCACGAGTGGCACCGAGCCGCTGGTGCGAATTTATTCGGAGGCGGCCGACAAAGTCGCCGTCGAGGCGCGGCTCGGCGCGCTGGAGGACATCATCGGATTGCGCGCGCATGCCTGAGCTACCAGAGGTCCAGCGCGCCGACTCCACGAAGGTCGACAAGCCCTGGGGCTACGAGATCCGCTGGGCGATCACCGATCGCTACCTGGGCAAGATCCTCCACGTCAATAGGGGAGAGGCGCTCTCGCTCCAGTACCACGAGCGCAAGGACGAGACTCTGCTGCTGAGCAAAGGGGTGGTCGACATCGAGATCGGGGGGTTGGACGGACAGCTGAAGAAGGTCCGGATGCACGCGGGCGAGTCGGTGCACATGCCGCCCTTGACGCGCCACCGCATCACGGCGGTCGAGGACGCCGACATCTTCGAGGTCTCGACGCCCGAGATCGACGACGTGGTCCGTTTGGAAGACCGTTACGGTCGCGCCGACCATGAGACTGAACACGGGTCTCCCCACCCGGGCCCCAGTGGTAAGCGGGGAGGATAGACTTCGCTCGGTCGAATGAAGACGCCACCCGCCGCCGAAGAGAGGTATTCCCGAACCACCGTCGCCGTGGCATCAGAACGCGACCGTGGCTTCCTCGTTTTTGCCGCAGTGGTGCTCGTCGCGATCGCTCTTGGATTCAAGTCAGAGCTGCTCGGGCAAGGTCAGGTTTGGGCGCTGGCGCTGGGCCTGGTCGTGGTCGCCGCGCCGGCCCTGCTCGGCTACCTGCGCGGAACCGCGGAGTTCCCGCGCGTCGAGCACTACATACCAGTTGCCCTCGGTGCCGTGACGCTGGCGGGACTTTCGATCCTCGTCCCGGAGCTCTGGAAGTACCTCGTGCTCACGGCGGCGTTCGGCGTCGGCTTCATTCTCCTGGCCCGGCTCGATTACCTGCGCCTGCGCGACGCGGAGAAGCGCGGCCACATCCTGGTGCAGGAGGCGATCCTGGTCCTCGTCGTCGCGGGCGCCTACCTCGTGCTGGTGACGATTCCCTTCAACATCGTCCTGCGCCTGGTGTGGATCTTCACGATCACCTTCCTGGCTTCGTTCCGCAGCTTCCGCATCAACGGCGCCTCGATCGCGCCGCGCCGCGCGTTCATCTTCGCCCTGTTCGTCGCCCAGGTCGTCACCTTCCTCGCGTGGGCGATCACGGCTTTGGGGAACTGGCTGGTCGTGAGCGAAGGCCCCTTCGCGGTGATGCTGCTGTTCGCCTGGTACATCAACCGCGGGCTGGTCCGGCATACGGTCGAAGACAGCTTCACCCGAAACGTGATCCTGGAGTACGCGGCTTTCGCCGCGATCCTCATCTACCTCTTCGTCTCGAGCTACCGCCCGCCCGGGCAGTAGCTACAACTCCTTCCGGAGAGGATGCGTCTTTCAGGCGAATTACTCCCGGCGACGCAGGAAGCGTTAGAAAACAAAGTCGCGGCCGGGATAGACCCGGCCGCCCCTGCAGCGCCAGTAAAGTGTCGACGCTGCCAGCTCTACATTCCTAAATAGGCTTTTTGAACGTCCTCTGAGGCGAGGAGCTCCTTGCCCGTGCCGGTCTTGACGATCGACCCCGTCTCGAGGACGTAGCCGCGATGCGCGACCTCGAGGGCCTTGTGCGCGTTCTGCTCCACGAGCAGCACCGGCGTGCCCTGCGCATTGATCTCGCGCACGATGCTGAAGATGGTCTCGACGAGGATGGGGGACAGTCCGAGTGACGGCTCGTCCAGCATGAGGACCTTCGGCTTTGCCATCAGGGCCCGCCCCATCGCGACCATCTGCTGCTCGCCACCTGACAGCGTGCCGGCGATCTGGTGGAGGCGCTCCTTCAGCCGCGGGAAGAGCTCGAAGACGCGATCCATGTCGGCCTTGATCTCGGATCCGTTCCTTCTCGTATAGGCGCCCATGCGGAGGTTGTCGTGGACCGACATGCGCGTGAAGAGGCGCCGGCCCTCCGGTGACTGGCAGATGCCCAGGTTGACGATCTTCTGCGGCTCTGTGTGCGTGATGTCGCTGCCGTTGAAGATGATCGTGCCGCGCTGCGGGTGAATGAGTCCTGAGATCGTGCGCAGGGTCGTCGTCTTGCCCGCGCCGTTGGAGCCGATGAGGGCGACGACCTCTCCCTTGTCCACCGACAGGGTCGCGCCCCGCACGGCCTGCACCCGGCCGTAGAAGACGTCGATCCCCGAAACCTCCAGAAGAGCCATCAGGCCGACTTGCCCAGGTAGGCCTCGATCACGCGCGGGTTGTTACGCACCTCCACGGGTGGGCCCTCGGCGATCTTCTCTCCGTGGTCGAGCACGACGATTCGTTGCGACGCCTGCATGACGACCTTCATGTCGTGCTCGATCAGGAAGACCGTGATGCCGCGCTTGAGGATCGTCTGCACGAGCGCCATGAGCTCTACCTTTTCCTGCGGGTTGAACCCTGCGGCCGGCTCGTCGAGAAGCAACAGCTTGGGATCGGTGGCGAGCGCGCGAGCGATCTCTAGCCGGCGCTGCTGGCCGTAGGCCAGATTGCGTGCATAGTTCTCGGACTGGCGCTCGAGGCCGACCAGCTTGAGCAGCTCCATCGAGTGTTCTGTGATCCTTTTTTCCTCGCTGCGCTCGAACGGGGTCTTGAACAGCGAGTCCCAGAGCTTGGAGTGCATGCGGCAGTGGTGGCCGAGCCTGACGTTGTCGAGCGCCGACATGTACTCGAACAGGCGGATGTTCTGGAACGTGCGAGCTATGCCGGCCTTTGCCGTGCGGTGCGGCGGCGAGCCCGTCAGGTTGCGGTCCCGAAACGTCACCGTGCCGAGAGTCGGTTTGTAGAAACCGGTGACGCAGTTGAAAAGGGTCGTTTTGCCGGCGCCGTTCGGACCGATCAGCGCGAAGACCTCGCCCTCCTCGACCTCGAAGGTGACGTTGTCGACCGCGACCAGGCCGCCGAAGCGCTTGGTCACGCCGCCCACCCGAAGGATTGCGGACATCTCAGGCCTGCAGCTGGCGCGGCGCCGCCAGCGCTTCGGGCTCTTCGTGCGTGAGCTCTTGCTTGCGGATCTGGCTGGGCAGCAACCCCTGCGGGCGCAGAAGCATGATGCCGACGAGGATGAGACCGAATATCACGTACTTGCTGCGGGACACGACCTCCCCGATCCCCGGCCAGCCGTTGGGATTCGATTGGTTGAGCCAATCGAGGCCGAGAGATGAGGCGAGGCCTTGCATCTGCCCGGGCGCGTTGGGCAGCAGCCAGAAGAGGATGAAGTAGAGAACGATCGCCCCGAGCATGGCGCCCGGGATGTTGCCCATGCCGCCGAGCACGACCATCGCCAGCACCGTCACCGAGACGATGAAGCCGAAGTTCTCTGAGCTGACATAAGAAAGCTTCGCGCCGTAAAACGCGCCGGCGAAACCGCTGGTCGCGGCGCCGATCGAGAAGGCGAGCAGCTTGACGGACACGGTGTTCACGCCGCTGGCTGCAGCCGCGGTCTCGTCCTCGCGGACGGCCATCCATGCGCGACCGAGACGCGAGTTGTACAGGTTGTGGACGAGGATCACCACGAAAGCAATGAGGATGATCATCAGCATGTAGTAGGCGGTGAGGTTGGCCGATGTGAACCTGAAGTCAGGCACCCAGCCGAAGTCCTGGCCGACCCATGGTCCCTGCACCCATCCGGGCAATGTGGGCACGTCAAGTGCGCTGATTCCGGGGACGCCGCCGGTCCAGATCCCGGCGTTGCGGAATACGCGCGGCACGATCTCGCCGAAGCCGAGCGTGACGATGGCCAGGTAGTCGCCGCGGAGCCTGAGTGTCGGGGCGCCCAGCAGCGCGCCCGCCGTGGCGGCGACGAACATGCCGATGAACAGCGCGATCCAGAACGGGACGTGCAGCGAGTGTCCGATGGGAGTGACACCAAGATGATTCGAGGCGACCAGCGCATACGTGTAGGACCCGATGGCGAAGAAAGCCGCGTAACCGAGGTCGAGAAGTCCGGCGAACCCGACCACGACGTTGAGGCCGATCGCCATGAGCATGTAGATGCCGCCGTCGGCGGCCAGCCCCACGAGATAGTCGCCGCTCCCGCCGGTGGCGAACTGGACGACCGCCGGGAAGAAGAGCGCGCCGACCGCCATGAGGAAATAGGCGACGGCGTTGGGATTCCGAACATTGGAGCGAACGAAATTCCGGACGGTGGTCATTTCTCAGGCACTCGCATTCCGAGCAAGCCGGTCGGCCTGAAGACCAGCACGAAGATCAGGATCGCGAAAACCAGAACCTGCGTCCATGAAACCGTGAAGTAGCCGTCCGAGATGGAGTAGATGACGCCGATGAGGATCCCGCCGAGCGCGGCGCCCGGGATGTTGCCGATGCCTCCAAAGACAGCTGCGGTGAATGCATAAAGGCCGTACTGGAAACCATCGAATGCCTGCACCGAGTTGTAGTACAGGCCGTAGATGATGCCCGCGGCGCCCGCGAGCGCGGCGCCGATGAAGAACGTCGCCGAGATCGTTCGGTTGATGTCGATGCCCATGAGCTGCGCGGCGTCGCGGTCCTGGGCGGTCGCGCGCATGGCCTTACCGAGCTTGGAGCGGTTGACGAAGAGGGTCAGCGAGACCATCAGGACCACGGCGACAACGATCACCATCACCGCTTTGGCTGCGATCGTCACGCCTCCGCCGATCGGGATCTGGGTCGAAGGCAGAAAGTCTGGATAGTGGAGGTTGAAGGGTCCGCGCCAGACGTTCATCACACCTTCTAGAAGGGCGGACATGCCGATGGCGGTGATCAGCGGCGCGAGCCGTGGTGCGTGGCGCAGCGGGCGATAGGCGACGCGCTCGATGCCCACGTTGACCAGCGCGCAGATGAGCATGGTGACGACGAAGAGTCCGAGCAGCGGCAAGATCAGTGCAGCGCCGGAGATGCGGCCCTCGTTCAACCCGAACACCGGCATCAGGGCCAGGGACACGAAAGCCCCAAGCGTGAACACGTCGCCGTGCGCGAAGTTGATCAGCTCGATGATTCCGTAGACCATCGTGTAGCCGAGGGCGACCAGGGCGAAGATCGCCCCTTGGGCGAGCCCGAAACCGAGGGTCTGGAAGAAGTAGGTGGCGCCACCCTGGTAGACGCGCTGGGCCGTCGCCACGAGGGCCACCGCCACGATCGCCAGGCCGACCAGGTTGATCAGCGATGCGGTCGGCGTGGAGATCACCGAAGCCCGCAGCCGTTGGACCATGGCGGCCATCGGCGTAATTGTTCACAAACTGCGGGGCTTGGCAAAACAAAAAGTACTGAGGGAGGGGGCCATTGCCCCTCCCTCAGTCGAAGTCGATTGTTTCTAGACGGTGACGGCGATGTTCTTGACGGTCGTCCAGGCGCCACCTTTGTACTGCTGAACCTGCAGCGCCGGGGTCGTCGGGTCGCCCTTGTCGTTGAGGGTGTACGTCCCGGTCAGGCCGGCGAAGTTGGAGGTCTTGGCCATCTGGTCGATGACCTGCTGCCGGGTCGGCATGTTGCCGCCGTTGGCGTCGATCGCGCGCCCGATGGCGTCGATCAGGATGGCGGCGCAGTCGTAGCCGGCGAAGGTGTAAGCGCCGGTGTCGTCAGGGGAAGGGTGCGCCTTCTTGTAGGCCGCGATGGTGGCTGCGGCGCTGGTGTTGGAGTTGGCGTCCGCCACGCCCTGGGTGGCGTACATGTGGTCGCTCGCCATCGCGCCCGAGTCCTTTATGCACTGCCCATCGCCGATGCCGTCAGGACCCAGGTAGTAGGAGTTGGCGTCGAAGATGCCCTGGCTCTGCGAGCGAGCGATGCATCCGTACGAGGCTGAGGTGGCGCCGGCGTAGATGCCCTGTGCACCCGCGGCCTTTGCCTTGTTCAGCCATGCGTGGAAATCGGGCTTGCTGGAGGTATCGAAGCCCTGGCGGGCGACGACGGTTCCGCCCTTCTTCGTGAATTCCTTGGCGAAGTTGTTGGCGACGCCCAGGCCGAATGGCTCCTGGTCGTCAAAGACGGCGATCGTCTTCAGGCCCAGGGTGTCGGCCGCGAAGTCGGCCATGGCCGGTCCCTGGAACGTGTCGTTGGCCGCCACGCGGAAGTAGTTGTTCTTGCCGGTCGGCCGCAGGCTCGCGGCGGTGTAGCCCGCGTACTTCTGGCAGTAGTCGAAGGCGAGAGTCAAGCACTCGTTCGTGTTGGACGGGCTGATCAGCGCCAGGGGCGCCTGGTTGGCGACCGGGATCTCAGCCGCTGCCACGCCCGAGTTGAAGGGGCCGACCATGCCCAGCAGCTTCGAGTCTGAGAGCATCTGCTGGAGGTTCTGAGCCCCCTTGGTCGGGTCGTGCTTGCCGTTGACCGCGTCGTCGTAAGGCACGAACTTGAGCGTGAAGCCCTTTACCGTGCCTGCCTGCGAGACCGCGAATGCCGCCCCGTATTGGGTCGGCAGGCCGCTCGACGCGTCGGCGCCTGACGTCGGCAGATCGCTTCCGATGTCGATCGTGCCCTTGGAGCTGGTGCCCCCGCCCGCATTACCGCAGGCGAAGGCGACGAACGCCGCCACGATGAGGACTGCGAGTCCCCTAGCTCGAACCATATGGTTCCCCCTTGTGTTTGTCGGGAGGCCCAAACACCCTCTGGCGGATGCCTCCCCTCAATCGCCGCCCTCTTCCCAACCTCAGTCGGGGCGAGAGTGCGCCGGCGGCGAATGCGGCCACATGGGGTGGCCGAACCACTACTCCGTGCTGAACTATCGACTTGTGCCTACCTCGAAGTCAAGCGCCTATTGGCCTACCCTTAAACGCTCGTGTCTTGCGTGGGTGCAACGGTATATCAATATGGGAGTGCAGCGCTGTAATCGATCGCTTTGACCCAGATCCAGGGGACGGCCGGGTCAGAGCTGCGAGATTCGAACACCGAGATGACCCGCATCGAAGTGTCACCCGCGGCATCGAAGCCGAGGGTGCCGGTCGCGCCGCTGAACGCGGTGGTCGCGGCCAGCTCGGTGATGACGCTGTCGCGAGCCGGCAGCCTGCCGCCTACGGCCTTTATCGCGCGGTCGATCGCGGCATAGAGGACTCCCGCCGAATCGTAGGCGGCCATCGTGTAGGCCCCGTAGTCGGAGACGCTGCCGTATTCCGCCCGGAACGCATTGATGATCGGCTGCGCAGCCGGGATGGTTTCAGGTACCACCGCCGGGACGGTCGCGTAGATCCCGATCGCGTTCTGTCCCGCGTGGCGGACACAGTTCGGGTCCTCGGCGATGCCGTCGCCGCCGATGAATGGAACCGCCTCGCCAGGTGTGAACACCGAGGCCATCTGCGCCCGGAGCACGCATCCATGGTTGGCGGTGACGCCGCCGTAATAAATCGCCTGGGCGCCGTCGCCTTTGGCATGTCGCATGAACGCCTTGAGGTTGGTGCTGCCGGTCGGATCGAAGTCGATGTAATCAACGACGCTCCCGCCCAACCGCGTGTACCGGACCCTGAACCCGGAGGCGAGGGCCTGGCCGTACGACTCGTGGTCGGATAGCACCGCCATGCGCCGGAGCTGCAGGACCTTGTAGGCGTAGTCAGCCCCCGCCGGACCCTGCAGCTCGTCGGTGGTGGCGAGCCGGAAGAAGTTGTTGATACCCGCCGGGCGCAGCTGCGCCGGGGTGAGAAGCCCGGCGGTCTTGCAGCTGGTCTCGACGTGGTGGGGACTGAGCGCAGCGGGCAGGAAGGGCTCTTTGGTCAGGCACCGGCTGCTCACCGTGGGGCTGATCAGGGCGAGGTGGGCGAGGTTCGCGACCGGGATGGCCGCGCGGGCGACGCTGTCATCGAAGGGACCGATCACGCCCGCCACCAGAGAATCTCTGACCAGCTGCTCGATGTTCCGCGCCCCCTGGGCGGGATCGTCGATGCCCGCGACGGCGTCATCGCGAGCAGCCACTTCGACGGTGAAGCCATCGATGGTGGGGTGCTGGTGGACGTAGAACTGCACACCGTTGAGCACCGGCGTGCCGGCGCGGCCGTCGGCGCCCGACAGTGGAAGGTCGACGCCGATCCTGATCACCTTGGGCGCGGTCCCCGCGGCACAGCCGGCGGTGGCCGCCACCAGGACGATGAGGCCAGCGATCGCCAGAGCCCGCGCGATTCTCGACGACACAGCGAGATTGTGCTGCACCGCCGCCAAGTCTCACGACCCGGCAGTCTCTATACTCGATCCCTTCACCTAGCCAGGTCATAGGAGCGCGCCCCGTTGAAGACTGAGTCCGGCGAACACCTCAAGCCCCGCTCGCAGTACGCGGACGACGCGGTTCAGCTCGCCATCGCCGGCAAGTGGGACGACGCCGTCAAGCTCAACAAATTCATCATCGACAGCTACGGCGCCGACGAGGAGACGCAGAACCGCCTCGGCAAGGCGCTGTCGGAGCTCGGAAAGCTGAAGGATGCCAAGTCCGCTTACGAGGCCGCGCTGAAGCTGAACCCGATGAACTCGATCGCCAAGAAGAACGCCGCGCGCATCAACACTCTCCTCCATCAGAAGGAAGGGCTGAAAGTCGGCGGCACACGGGTCGACCTCAACCTCTTCGTCGAGGAGATGGGAAAGACCATTATCACGAACCTCGAAAACAGCGCTTCGGACATCTGCTCCAAGGTCGCCGCCGGCGACGTCGCAGAGCTGAAGATCGAGGGCGATGGGGTCGCTGCCGAGACTTCGCGAGGTGTGCGGCTAGGGCTGC
>Ga0209237_1002232_pt1 | contig 11623 bp, 14 predicted proteins | sample GraSoi013_1_40cm_2_FD_185820 | JGI IMG/M metagenome (GOLD analysis project Ga0209237, IMG submission 185820) | Grasslands soil microbial communities from the Angelo Coastal Reserve, California, USA - Sample 10_02_2013_1_40cm (SPAdes) (version 2) | ecosystem: Environmental > Terrestrial > Soil >...
CCATGCGTGCCACCGGCAGGCGTCGCCCGACCCTGCACCTGCCCGTCGCGCTGATGAAGCCGCCGGCCCTGTTCATGGGCCTGGTGATGCCGGATCCGCCGGTGACGGTCGACCAGCTCGACCTGCTGGCGGTGGACAACACCCCGCGGCGGAACGCCCTCGAGCCGGTCTTTGGTGTTCGCCCGCGGCCGTTCCGCGGGGCGCTCGACTACCTCCGCGGTCGGTTCAGCGACCCGCGTCGCCGCCCCTGACAATCGCTCGGGGTCCCCGCTGAGGTGCGGAAACCCCCTTCTCAACGGCCATTTCGCCTCGTATGCTTCATGCGGAAACCGGCGCGGACCCAGTGGGGAGAGCGGCTTGAGTCGGGTCCGGCCGGGACGCAGGGGAATCGGACTCGGCCCTAGAGAGGAATAGTCACGCGCGATGAAAGAATGGATCGTCTGCGAGGACAACTGCCTCAAGTGCTCCTACGGGGCGACCCTCGACTGTGACGGGGACTGCCCGCGTTGCCCGCGTAACACGTACTGCCCGTGTGTGACGTTCGTCTCGTTCGCCGCGGGTAAGCTCGCGCCGGTCGTGCAGCCGGTCGCGACGACGTTCGAGCGCCCACGCAAGCGGTAGCGGCCCATGCCCATCGACCAGGCCGCCCTCACCACTCTGCGCGACCGCATCGAGCGTATGGCGGTGTTCCTTTGACCTGCCCGCGCTCTCGCGCGAGGTCGCGACTCTAGAGGCCGACGCCTCGGCGCCGGACCTCTGGCAGGACCGGCAGCGCGCGCAGCGGATCCTTAAGCGGCTGGGCAACGTCCGCAATCGCCTCGAGCGGTGGGAGCGCTTCCGCGCGCGCGCCAAGGACATCGCCGAGCTCGCCGCCCTCGCCGCGGCGGATCCGCACCTCGAGTCTGAGGTTTCCGCCGAGCTCGCCACGCTCGCGCGCGAGGTCGACCGCGCGAGCCTCGAGGCGCAGCTCTCGGGTCCGTACGACGAGCGCAACGCGGTGCTCGCGGTCTCTGCGGGTGTCGGCGGGACCGACGCGGCCGACTGGGCCGAGATGCTCGTGCGCATGTACCTGCGCTGGGCGGAGCGACGAGGCTTTCGCGCCGAGCTGCTCGAGTTCACGCCGGGCGACGAGGCCGGCTTCCGGAGCGCGACGCTCTCGATCGACGGTGAGTACGCGTACGGCTATCTGAAAACGGAGCGCGGCACCCATCGGCTCGTGCGCATCTCGCCGTTCGATTTCCAGAAGCGCCGTCAGACGTCGTTCGCGCTCGTCGATCCGACGCCGCAGGTTGAGAGCGAGGCGGAGGTCGAGCTTCGTCCGGAAGAGCTGCGCATCGAAACCTACCGCGCCACCGGCGCGGGCGGGCAGAACGTGAACAAGACGGAGACCGCCGTGCGCGTCACCCACCTCGCGTCAGGCATCGTGGTCTCGTGCCAGAACGAGCGGTCCCAGCTACAGAACAAGGAGACCGCGCTCAAGATCCTGCGCGCGCGGCTGCTCGAACGGAAGGTCCTCGAGCAGGAGGCGGCGCAGGCCAAGGAGCGCGGCGACCTCCGCGCGGCGGACTGGGGCAGCCAGATCCGTTCGTACGTGCTGCATCCGTACACCCTCGTGAAGGACCACCGGACGGGGGTCGAGGTCGGGGACCCGACGCGCGTGCTCGACGGCGACATCGACGTCTTCATCGAGGCGGCGCTCTCGCGCCCTGGCCAGGCGGCCGGGGAAGCTGGCATCCTGCCTGCAACCTAGGATCGCGACGTTGTGAAGCGAGCGAAGGAGGCAGCGATGGTGACCGTGAAGGATCTGCAGGGGGTCGTGGACGAGCTCAAGGACCAGGCGTCCAAGCGGGCGTCGGACTTCCTGGGCGAGGGCCGGAGCGAGGTGCGGCGCGCGGCGGGCGGCCACTCCGACGGCACGGTGCTCGGGATGTTCGCGCTGGGCATCGTGCTGGGCGCGGCCGTGGGGGCGGCGATCGCTCTCCTCTTCACGCCCTTCTCGGGCGGCCAGGCGCGGCGGAAGATCGCCGAGAGCATGGAGAAGGTCCGCATGGGCGAGAGCGGCGTCACGAACGGCGAGACCCGGCCGATGCCCTCGGCCACGACGCCGCCGTACGTCTCGAGCTAGGCCCTCGGGCGAGCGACCTCGCGCGCGAGCTCGAGCAGTCGGTCGCGCGTGTTCAGCGAGGGGTCGTCGGTCACGCGCTCGAAGAGCTCGTTGAGCACGCGCCCGACCTCGGGCCCAGGCGCGATCCCGAGCTCTCGCATTACGTCGTTGCCGTCGATCGCCAGATCGCGGAGCGAGAACGCCGAGGCCGCGCGGATCTCGACCTGCACGCGCTCCCAGAGGGCGTCGAGCGCGTACATCCGCGGCGAGCGGGCGCCGCTGCCGATGTTGTCGGCGCGGCGCAGCGCGAAGAGCGCCGGGATGTTCTCGAGGCCGACCTTGCGCACGAAGCGCCGCACCGCGGAGCCGGTCCACTCGGTCTGGTACCAGAACATGTGGTTGCGGATGAGGTGCGCGACCTGCGTGATCGTGTCCTTGTCATAGCGCCAGCGGCGCAGGATCTCGCGCGCCTGGGCCTCGCCCACGAATTCATGCTGGTGGAAGTGACCGTCGGCGAACGTCGCCGGCTTGCCGATGTCGTGGAGCAGCCCGGCGAGGCGCAGGACGAGGTCGTCCGGCGTCGCGTCGGCGGTCGCGAGGGAGTGCTCGAAGACGTCCTGCGCCACGGCCTTGTCCTGCGGGATCGTCTTCGCGATCTCGAGCTCCGGGCAGATCACCGCAAGCAGCCCGAGGTCCGAGAGCATGCGGAACGCGACCGAGGGCCGCGGCGCGCGCAGCATCTTCGTCATCTCCTGCTGCACCCGCTCGCCTGACAGGCTCTTGGCGAGCGGCGCGGACTCGCGGATCGCCTGGGCGGTGCGGGGCTCGATGGTGAACCCCAGAAGCGTGGCGAAGCGGACCGCCCGCAGCATCCGCAGCGCGTCCTCCGCGAAGCGCTCGCGCGGCTCGCCGACGGCCCGGATCGTCCGCGCCGCGAGGTCGCGCTGGCCGCCGAAGGGGTCGACCAGCTCGCCCGGCCGCTCGTCCACCGAGGGCCGCCAGGCCATCGCGTTCATCGTGAAGTCGCGACGCCCCAGATCCTCGTGGAGCGAGTCGGTGAACGCGACTGCGCTCGGGTGACGGTGGTCGGCGTAATCCGCCTCGACGCGATATGTGGTGACCTCGACCTCGTGGTCTCCGGAGCGAACGATCACTGTCCCGAAGTGATTCAGATAGAGCGACTTGTGGAAGACCTTCTGGATCTCTTCCGGCGTGGCGTTGGTGGTGACGTCCCAGTCGTGCGGGTCCACCCCGCGCAGCGCGTCGCGAACGCAGCCCCCGACCACGTAGGCCTCGTGGCCGGACGCGGCGAGGAGGGCCACAACCCGCTCGACGTCGGCGGGCACGCGGATATCCGGAACGGTGCGGGTCATCCGCGGAGTCTAGAGAGCGACGGTCACATCCCGAGGTAGGCGCGCTGCACGTCGGGCGATGAAAGAAGCTCCTTGCCCGTGCCGGTCTGGACCACGACGCCGGTCTCGAGCACGTACGCGCGGTGCGCGACCTCGAGCGCCTTGCTCGCGTTCTGCTCGACCAGGAGGATCGGGGTGCCCTGCGCGTTGATGTCGGCGAGCACCCCGAAGATGGTCTCGACCAGGATCGGCGCGAGACCGAGCGACGGCTCGTCCAGCATCAGGACCTTTGGGTGGGCCATGAGCGCGCGACCGATGGCCAGCATCTGCTGCTCCCCGCCGGAGAGCGTCCCGGCGAGCTGCTTGGTGCGCTCCCTGAGGCGCGGGAAGAGCTGGTACACCCGCGCAATGTCGTCCTGGATCCGCGACCGGTCTTTCCGCGCGTACGTTCCCATCATGAGGTTGTCGTAGACGATCATCCGCGGGAAGAGCCGGCGGCCTTCCGGTGACTGGCAGATGCCGTAGCGGACGATCTCGTGCGCCTTCACCATGGTCAGGTCGCGGCCGTCGAATCTGATCCTCCCGCTGACCGGGTGCATCAGGCCGGAGATGGTGCGGAGCGTCGTCGTCTTGCCGGCGCCGTTGGATCCGATGAGCGCCACGATCTCCCCGGCGTCCACGGTGAGCGAGACGTGCCGCAACGCCTGGACGCGGCCGTAGAACACGTCGATGCCGTCGACGTCGAGGAGCGCCACCCCTTTCAGTGCTGCTTCCCGAGGTATGCCTCGATCACGCGCTGGTCGTTGCGCACTTTCTCGGGCGTGCCTTCGGCGATCTTCTCGCCGTGGTCGAGGACGACGATGCGACGCGAGATCCCCATGACGACCTTCATGTCGTGCTCGATGAGGAAGACGGTGATCCCCTGGTCGACGATCTGGTGCACGAGGCCCATCAGCTCGACCTTCTCCTGCGGGGTGAAGCCCGCGGCCGGCTCGTCCAGCAACAGGAGCGCGGGGTGTGTCGCGAGCGCGCGCGCGATCTCCAATCGGCGCTGCGAGCCGTACGGGAGATTGCGCGCGTACGTTTGGGCGTAGCGCTCGATCCCGACGAACTTCAGGAGCTCGTTGGCGCGGTCGGTGACCTCGCGCTCCTCGCGCTGCTCGCGCGGCGTCTTGAAGAGCGAGTCCCAGAGCTTGGCGCGCATCCGGCAGTGCTGCCCGAGGCGAACGTTGTCGAGCGCCGACATGTACTCGAAGAGGCGGATGTTCTGGAAGGTCCGAGCGATCCCGAGCGCCGCCACCTGGTGGGGGCGCGCGCCGGTGATCTCCTGATCCTGAAACACGATCCGGCCGCTGGTCGGCGGAAAGATACCGGTGATGCCGTTGAAGAGCGTGGTCTTGCCGGCGCCGTTCGGGCCGATGAGCGCGAAGATCTCGCCGCGCTTGACGTCGAAGGTCACGTCGTCGACGGCCAGCAGGCCCCCGAAGCGCTTCGTCACGTGGTCGACGCGGAGGATCGGACGGTCCACCGACTCCGCGCTGGGACTTCCGGCGGCCGGCGCTGCGCTCACGCCGTCTCCGCGTTGACATCGACGATCGTGGTGTCCTCGTGGGTCCCTTTCTGCAGCTCCTGCTCGCGTTCGCGGCTGGGCAGCAGGCCCTGCGGCCGCACGAGCATCACGAGCACGAGGATGAATCCGAAGACGAGGAACTTGAGGCGGGAGATGAACTCCGCGATGCCTGGGAAATCGCCGTTCGAGCGCGTCAGGTCGCCGAGCCCGACAGAGGTTACGAAGCCGGTGGCGTACTCGGGGAGCTGTGGTAGGAAGATGAAGATGACGCCGTAGATCAAGAGCGACCCGGTGATCACCCCGGGGATGTTGCCCATCCCGCCGAGCACGACCATCACGAGGATCGTGATCGAGACCGCGAAGCCGAAGTTCTCAGGCGAGACCAGCGAGAGCTTCGCGCCGTAGTACGTGCCGGCGAACCCGCTGAACGCGGCACCGATCGAAAAGGCCAGCAGCTTCACGGCGACCGTGTTCACGCCCATGGCGGCCGCCGCGACCTCGTCCTCGCGCACGGCCATCCACGCGCGCCCGAGACGCGAGCGGTGGAGGTTGCGGACCAGGATCACGCAGATGATGAGCAGGATCACCATGACGACGTAGTAGGCGAGCGGTTCGATGATCTTGAAGTCCCGCACGATCCCGAAGGGCGCGCCTGCCCACGGCCCCTGAATCCAGAGCGGGAGCGAGGGGATGTCGAGCGCCGAGATCCCGTTCACGCCGCTCGTCCAGGTCGCGGCATTCTTGAAGACCCGCGGGACGATCTCGCCGAAGCCGAGCGTGACGATGGCCAGATAGTCGCCACGCAGGCGCAGCGTCGGGGCCCCGAGGAGCACGCCGAAGCTGGCGGCAATGAACATCGCGATCAGCAGCACGATCCAGAACGGCAGATGGATGGCCTCGTGCAGCGGCGTGACGACACCGTGGTCGGATGCGAGGAACGCGTAGGTGTACGCGCCGATGGCGAAGAACGCGGCGTAGCCGAGGTCGAGCAGGCCGGCGAACCCCACCACCACGTTCAGCCCGATCGTCAGGAGGACGTAAACCCCCGCGTCGCCCGCGACCGAGATGATGAACGACGAGTTCCCGCCCGTCGCGACCTGCGCCAGGACCGGGAAGGAGATCGCGGCGACCAGCAGCACGGTGTAGGCGATCGTGTTTGGATCGCGGCGCGGTCCCGACTGCCAGAACTGGCGCAACGAGGTCATTTCTCCGGCACCCGCATCCCGAGGATCCCCGTGGGACGGAACACGAGGACGAGGATCAAGATCACGAAGATGATCACCTGGGTCCAGGCGGAATCGAAGTAGCCGTCCCAGAAGGACTGGATCATCCCGATCACGAGGCCGCCGATCGCTGCGCCGTAGATGTTGCCGATGCCGCCGAAGACCGCGGCGGTGAAGGCGACGAGGCCGGCCGAGAACCCGAGGTCGAAGACCGAGGTGCCGTAGTAGAGGCCGAACATCGTCCCGCCTGCGCCGGCGAGGAGCGCGCCGATGAAGAACGTCGCGGCGATGGTCTGGTCGATGTCGATGCCCATCAGCTGCGCGGCGTCGCGGTCCTGCGCCGTCGCGCGCATCGCCTTGCCGAGCCTCGAGCGGTCCACGAAAAGGGCGAGAGCGATCACCAGGATGATCGAGACGGCGATGACGATGAGCTCCTTCGCGCCGATCGTCGCGCCGAAGATCTCAAAGCCGGCGCTGGGCAGGATGTTCGGGTAGTGCACGTTTGACGGTCCCTTCCAGAGGAACAGCGCGCCCTCGAGGAAGAACGACATGCCCACCGCGGTGATCAGCGGCGCCAGGCGGGGCGCGTGGCGCAGCGGGCGGTAGGCGACTCGCTCGATGGTCACGTTGAGGACCCCGCAGACGAGCATCGTGACGAGGAAGACCACGAGCAGCAGGAAGACCGAGCCGAGGACGAACGGCTCGCCCTCGTTGAGTCCCACGATCGGGAGGAGCGATGCCGAAAGGAACGTGCCGAAGGCGAAGACGTCGCCATGCGCGAAATTGATCAGCTCGATGATTCCATAAACCATCGTGTACCCGAGCGCGATCAGCGCGTAGATGCCACCGTTTGCGATCGCGAAGGCCAGGATCTGCAGGAAGTAGCTGGGGCCGTGGTCGATGACGCGCGTCGTGAGGAGGATCAGGAAGCCCGCCACGACCACGATCAGGCCGATGTCGAGCGCCCGTCCCATCAGGCCGGTACGGAGGTCGCTCCGCCGACGCCGGACCGCTTCGCCGATGGTCCCCATTCCCGTCCCCCAGGCAAAAGGGAGGGGGCGCTCGCGCGCCCCCTCTTCTTCGTTCGCCTAGCTCAGGGTCACTGACCGACCGAGAACTGCTTCACGAACGACCAGTCGCCGCCCTTGTACTGGTAAAACGCCATGGTGGCGGCCGTCGGGTCGCCGTTCTTGTCGAAGCTGTACGTGCCCGTGGAAAGCTTGAGGTTCTTCGTGTCCTGGACCGCCTGAACGACCTGCTCTCGGGTCGGCATCTTGCCGCCCGCTGTGTCGATCGCCCGACCGACCGCGTCGAGCAGGATCTTCGCGCTGTCGTAGCCCGGGAACGTGTAGGCGCCGAGGTCCTCTTTGGCCGTGAACTTCGTCTTGAAGTCGTCGATGAGCGCCTTGTTCGCCGCGTCCTGCGACGCGTCGGCGGCAGCGTTGGTGAAGTACATGTTCGAGGTCGCGTTGTCACCGGCGTCCTTGATGCATTGTGTGTCGCCGATGCCGTCCGGTCCCATGTACGGGATGTCCGTGGTGAAGATGCCCTTCATCTGGGCGCGCGGGATGCAGCCCTTGGTCGCGGAGGTCGCGCCGGCGTAGATCGCCTGCGCTCCGGCGTCCTTCGCGCGCTGGAGGAACGGACGGAAGTCGTTCGTGCTCTTGACGTCGAAGTCCTGGCGGACGACGACCGTGCCGCCCTTCGCCGTGACACGCTTGCCGAAGTTGTCAGCGACGCCCTTGCCGAAGGTCTCGTTGTCCGACCAGATGGCGATCTTCGTCGCCTTGAGCGTGTCGATCGCGAAGTCCGCCATAGCCGGGCCCTGGACCGTGTCCGGGGCCGCGATGCGGAAGTAGTTGTTCTTCCCTGTGGGCCGCAGCGCGGCCGGCTTGGGGTCGCAGTACGGGAAGTCCTGGGTAAGGCATTCGTTCGTGTTTGCCGGGCTGATCATCACCAGGCTCGCGCGGTTCGCGACCGGGATGGTCGCGCGCGCCACGTTGGAGTTGAACGGCCCGACGACGCCCAGGATCTTCGCGTTGCTCACCATGTCGGTGAAGTTCTGGGCGCCCTTCTGCGGGTCGTGCACGCCGTTCACCGCGTCGTCGTAGGGCTTGTGCGTGATCTTGAAGCCCTTGATGTTGCCGTTGAGCTGGACCGCGTACGCGACGCCGGCCTCCGGTCCGCGCCCGCTGGCGCGGTCAGCACCCGACGTGGGGAAGTTGCTCGCGATGATGATCTCGCCCTTGTCAGCGCCGCCGCCTCCGGCTGGGGCGGCCTGCCCGCATGCCGCCGCGACGATCGCGAGTCCGGCGAGGACTGCGGTCGCCGAGAGCCAACGTCTCTTCATAGGTCCTCCCACTTTCAATTCGCGCGTGCTCGGTCCTCGCGCGCTCCCCAATGCGCGCCAAAGACCGTGTTGACCAACGAGCGTAGGAGGCGCCCGAGCGGGCGTCAATCGTGGCCTATGCCAGGATGTCGGGGGTGAACGGTCTCGCTCAGAGGTTCGTGAGTCATCCGATCCGCCTCGCAGGTGTGCTGGTGGCCTTCACCGCTGTCGCCGTCATCGTCTGGTACCTGGGCTCGCCCCTCTTTGTTCGCACCTATACGAACGAGGCGCTCCCGCAGCCGCTCCCCACGGCCCAGCAGGGCGCAGCCCCGCAGCCGAGTGCCGCCACAGCCGCGCCTGCCTCGTCGCGCCCGCTCGCGACCGGCGAGCTGGGTTTCGTCGACGCCCTCCATAACGGCAAGGGGCCGGTGCGGATCGTGGAGCTCGGCGGACAGCGGTTCCTGCGGTTCGAGGACGTCGCCATCAGCAACGCGCCCGACGTCCACGTCTACCTCTCGCGCGAGACCGGCGGGAAGTGGAGCGAGGCGACGAGCCTCTACCTCGGCGCGCTCAAGGCGACGAACGTGTGGTGCCGCGCCTTCCGTGTCCTTATTACCTGGGCCGACCTGATGAGTCTCTGAGCTTCGCTCGAAGACACGCTCAAGGCTGGGCGACTCGCTCCTCGCGGCTGAGGGGAGGCGCCCAAGGGGTGGACGTCCCGATCGCCGGTGGCCGCTCCAGCTTCGGGCCCTCGATGGCCGTCGAGGCGCGCGCCCTCCGCGGCGGTATGGTTCAGCCGTGCCTCGGCGGATCCCTGCGAAGCCTGCCCGCAAGCCGCCTGATCCCGCGCTGCCTGCCCGCGCGCGCCGCATCCTGGCGCGGCTGGCCAAGGCGTACCCGGACTGGGGTCCGACCCTCGAGTTCTCGAACCCGCTCGAGCTGCTGGTTGCCACGATCCTCGCGGCACAGGCCCGCGACGACCACATCAATCAGGTGACGCGTGTGCTCTTCCAGAAGTACCGGACGCCCGCCGACTACGCCGCGGCGCCTCCCGGCGTGCTGGAGCAGGACGTGAAGGCAACCGGCTTCTTCCGGCAGAAAGCGAAGGCGCTCCGCGCCGCGAGCCAGGGGCTGCTCGCGGAGTTCGGGGGCGAGGTTCCCTCCGACCTGGAGTCGCTCACCCGGCTCCGCGGCGTCGGTCGCAAGACGGCATCGATCGTCCTCGGAGCGGCTTTTGGGGTCCCCGCGGTCGCCGTCGACCGCCACGTCGCCCGGGTCGCCGGCCGGCTGCGCCTCTCGCGCTCAGCCGAGCCCGACCGGATAGAAGAGGATCTTCGGTCGCTCTACCCGAAGAAGGACTGGGTGAAAGCGACGTGGTGCTTCGTGCTCCACGGGCGGCGAGTCTGCACGCCGACGCCTGCGTGTCCGGTCTGCCCGGTCATCGACCTTTGCCCGTTTCCGAAGAAGACGAAGGCCGCGCCGACGGCGACGCGATCCACCCGAACAGCGCCGCCAGCCCGAGCAGCAGCGCGTCAGCCGCGATGATCGAAATACTCTCGGCGATCCCGCCTTCGAGGGGCTGAAAAAGGGTCGGGACGAGGCCGATTCCCTCGAGGACGACGTAGCCCACGCCAACGAGCGCGCCGTGATACAAACCGGCCTGGAAAGCCCGTTTTCCCGCGAAAAACGCCCCGCCGGCGATACCACAAAGAGTTGCGGCGGAGACCAGCGCCGGTGCCGCCTGGCTGAGCAGCAGCCCGAGGATCACGGCGATCACCATGGCGATCACAAGACCGCCGATCACGGCGGACCACGTTATGGCCGGAAGCGACCGAGAAGTGGTGATGCGCGCGAGCGTAGCGACTTCGCATGTCTCGGAAAAGAAAACCGATCCGCGAGGCCTACGCGGATCGGCGGATCGCGAAAGGTGTCAGACTCGCGAAACCAAAAAGCGACGACTCTCGTCGCCGCTCACGACAACCTTACTTCTTCTTCTTGGACGACTTCTTTGCCTTCTTCTTCGCCGGCATCAGTGGATCACCTCCTCCTGGCCACTCATTGTTGGTTATATAGACACACTCACGTCAACAATGTCAACAGCGCGATGAAGCTGCGCCCCCTCGGACTCCCCGTCTGACTCAGAGGATCGGCGGCGCCTCGCTCCGTAATCGCTCGGCGACACGCCGCCGGAGCTCGGCGGGGGCGACGTCGGAGGTGCCGCAGTCGCGGATGATCTCGAGGAAGCGGGCCTCGAAGTCGAAGTCACCGCCGCAGTCGCCGCAGTCGGCGATGTGCTTGGCGACCTCGACCCGTTCGGTGGCGCCAAGCTCCTTGTCCAAGAACGCGTAGAGCTTCTCGAGGCAGTCGTCGCAGTCCATCGTCCCCTCCTTACTCCGTCCGCGGCGCGGCCGCGCGGAGCGCGGCGATCCCGCGCTGGCGCGCGAGGTCGTAGAGCCGCTGCTGCAGGAACTTCCGGCCCCGGTGGAGCCGTGACATGACCGTCCCGATGGGGATCCCGAGGGTTTCGGCGATCTCCTTATAGGAGAAGCCCTCGACGTCCAGCAGGACCGTCGCCCGGAACCTCTCGGGAAGTGCCTGAAGCGCCTCCTTCACCTCGCTCGAGACGATCCCGTCGAGGAATTGGCGCTCCGGGTCGGGCGAGCTGGACGCCGACCCGTCGGCGCTCATGCGGCGGTAGAGCGAGAACTCGTCGACATCATCGAGCTCGGTCGTCTCGGGAGCGCGGGACCGCTTGCGGTACGCGTTGATGAAGGTGTTCGTCAGGATGCGGAACAGCCAGGCCTTGAGGTTGGTCCCCGGCGTGAACTGCGCGCGGAAGCGCAGCGCGCGGACATAGGTCTCCTGCACGAGATCCTGCGCATCCGCCTCCGACCGCGTCATTCGGAGCCCCGTGCGGTACAGCGCGTCGATGTACGAGAGCGCCTCCTTCTCGAAGGCATCCTCCGCCACTCAGTCACTCTATCCGAACATCTCCGGCGCTCCGGCCATTCCCGATACGCTCGCGATGTGGATCGACGTCGGCTT
>Ga0209237_1002233_pt1 | contig 11623 bp, 12 predicted proteins | sample GraSoi013_1_40cm_2_FD_185820 | JGI IMG/M metagenome (GOLD analysis project Ga0209237, IMG submission 185820) | Grasslands soil microbial communities from the Angelo Coastal Reserve, California, USA - Sample 10_02_2013_1_40cm (SPAdes) (version 2) | ecosystem: Environmental > Terrestrial > Soil >...
CATCGCAGATATAGCAAGAGAATTCTCAGCAGAAGGAAGAATAAGAAATGGATTTGCCCAAGATATCGTATTCAGATGGGTACGAGACGAAGACCTACCAAAACTTTATGCGCGATTGCTTGAAGCGGGTCTTGCAAATCCCGGGGCTCTTACTATGGCATCAGTCATTGGTTGTTCCGGTACAACATCTTGTAATCTTGCATTAACAAATTCTCACAGACTCGCAAAAGAAGTCCAAAGGAAATTTCTTGAACTTAAACTTGATGAAGATGACGACTTGAGAGATTCTACTATAAAGATAAGTGGATGTCCTAACTCATGCGGTCAACATGAAATAGCTACAATTGGATTCTATGGTGGGGGAGGAAGACTAGGTAAGGACATGTATCCACTGTATACTATGTCCTTAGGAGGTCGTGCAGATGAAAAGGCAATGTTGGGCCTCATATGCATGAAAGTACCAACCAAGAGAGTAATTCCTACAATTATTAAGATAGTTGAAATTTTCAAATCAGAAAAAAGACCCGGTGAGACTCTGGATTCTTGGGTACACCGGATAATTGATGGAAATGGAGGACCAAACGTCAAATCACTTAATGATATTAAGGAATTGTTAAAGCCTGTTGTGGTTGCCCCTACTATAGACCAGGACAAGGACTTTTACGTCGATTATGGAAATGATGGAAGTTACCATGCAAAAACTGGAAGGGGCGAATGTGCTGCTTGAGCAAAGAAAAAACTATGCGAGTAACAATTGATGCAGATGCTCTGAGATCAGATATTAGGGACAAGAGTGTAAAAGTCCTTGACATAAGAAAAGAAGAAGATTACAAACAAGGTCACATACCTGGGGCGATCAACTTTCCATTATCAAATTTACTTGCAGATGATAGTCCAGACAAAGTAGTTCAATACGCGCAATCCTTTGGTATTGACGATGAAACACCTGTTGTGGTATACGATGATACTTTTGGTGCACTGGCATCACGTGTAGCATGGACACTACAATACATTGGACATGAGGACATCTCTCTCTTGGATATCACTTTTGGTACGTGGAAGAAACTTGGCCTTGAGACAAGCGTGGAACCACCTTCTCTTGGCAAGAAGACTCATTCATTAAAACTTCAGCCCGAGATTCTTGCAACAGCAGAATATCTTATGCCTGCAAAGGAAAAAGGCGCAGTTCTAGTAGACAATAGAGAGCGGCTCAATTTTCTTGAGCATCACATTCCGGGTGCAATAAACATACCTTACAGAATGCTTGCATCTAATCAAAATGTACTTAGACCAAAGGAAGAACTAAAGAGATTGATCCAAAATAGAAACATTTCTTCTGGATCTGAGGTAATAACATACTGTGGAAGTGTAGGAACACTTTCAGGACTTGGATATTATGCATTAAAATCAATAGGAATGGAAAACGTAAAGCTTTACGTTCGTTCATTTAAAGAATGGAATTCTCTTGAAAAACCAATAGAAAAGCAAAACGATGCAAACTATTGGGATCTTTCTGCCGAATAACTCTCAAGCGTTTTGGGCTGTAACACTACGGAGTTTCTTTGTTACTGTCATTTCTATATGGTCAAGAAGTTCTAGCATTTTTTGTTTATTTGATTGAAGATATTCAAAACCTCTGTCGGTTAATCTAATTTTGTATAATCTTATCTCTCTGTGTTCCTCGAAGAATAATTCAATCATTTGAGCTCCATTTTTTGCAGGATCAATGAATATGTCCAGCCTAGAAACAATTTCTTTGACATCGCCTTTTTCTATTGCAGCTTTTGCTGCTTGCACAGCCTCACTAATCTCCTTGAGATGTTGTACTAATACTGGTTGACTCTTCTTTGTAGTTCCAAAGAATCCCTTTTTCTCCACTCCAATTTTTTCAGCTAACTCCGGAGTTATTTCATACTCCTCAATTTTTTGCAAGCCTAGATTTTTTTCTATTTTAACAATAAGGCCTTTTTCAATCAATTTCTTTGCTCCATCCTCAACTTCCGCCTTTCCTAACATAGTAGTCCATACAATTTGTCCGACTTTATGATAACCTTGTCTTATGGACTCAAGAACCACAACCTCCACTATTCTTCTGTACCCGTTATCAGCTTTTATGTTTTCAAAGTCTTTATCCCTGACAGCTTTCTTGGCGTTCTTTACATCAATTTCAATTGAACGCTTAAGAGCCTCGATTGATTCAGGAATGTGATTTAGAAGTGAAAGGTAGCATGCCTTGTTGTACCAAGACATTCCATCTGTTGGGTTTGATTCTATGGCCTTTTCTACACATTCTAATGCTTTTTCGTAATTTTTCTGTCTATAGTAAATAAGACCTTTTAGGTTCCAAGCGTCAGCATTTGTAACATCAATCTCATGTACTTTATTGTAGGCATCCATGGCACCAGCCAAATCAGTCATATGAAAACGAGTGTACCCTAACTTGAGTAATGAATCCACATGCCCTGGATCAATACGCAAGGCATCTTCAAAGGCACGAACAGCATCTTCCATTTTTTCGTCAGCCATCAAGGATATGCCTTTCTTGTAGAACTTGTTTCTCGAATAGTTTGTATCGGTTAACTTGTTCTCCTTGGGTCTCTCAGGCATTTCTGGAGCTACCTTAGCTTCCCTGACTGATTCTGTCTTGTCTTTGAATATTTTTTTCAAGTCACTGAAAATATGGTTTTACCGTAGATAAATACTATTTCCAAATGTCTAAAAAATCAATTTTATTCACAAAGGGGCTTTATATCATATGGAAAATACAAAAATACTTAGGTATTACACCTAGGATATGTCAGCCAAAGAGAAAACTATGGAGATAACCGGTGAATCACCGTTTAAGCTTTCGTCGGGCGTCTTTGAAGTACAAATTGCAATTTGTGATAGTCTTCCCACACAAGATGAAATTAAGCGAAAGAATTTTGCCTCATTATGGAAAGACAATTTTCATCTTAGGGTAAAAGACAAAAAATTTACACAAACTTTGGGCTCCTCAGATAATCCCTTGCCCGATTCTGTTTTTCAAAGAGATTCAGCATGGATTATAGTTATTGATCAATTCTCTTCCATTCATACTAGTTTTCAAGTTGACGTTCCACGAATTTCACAGGCTACCGAATATACAAAGCCAGAAGAAGAACCCTCTCCACGTACTGCAAAACCATCTCCAGAATACTATCCTGTAGAACGAGGTTCGCGTGGGCAAGCCGGTTCTATGGGTCCATCAGGTCCGCCAGGCCCGCCAGGTGAAAGAGGTTCACGAGGTACGCCTGGTCCATCAGGTGACAAAGGACCATCAGGTCAGCAAGGCCTAACCGGTGACAAAGGACCACCAGGTCAGCAAGGCCTAACCGGTGACAAAGGACCACCAGGTACACCCGGAGATAAAGGTGACAAAGGAGACAAAGGTCCAACAGGTGACAAAGGAATAACCGGTGACATTGGTTCATCAGGAGATAAAGGTCTACGTGGCGACAAAGGCCTACCTGGAGACAAAGGTGACAAAGGTGACAAAGGTGACAAAGGTGACAAAGGAATAACCGGTGACAAAGGTCCGATCGGAGAAAAAGGTCCAACTGGGCCATCAGGTCTACCAGGTGACAAAGGAATCATGGGACCTCCAGGTGAAAAAGGTCCAAAAGGTCCAACTGGACCATCAGGTCTACCAGGTGACAAAGGAATCATGGGACCTCAAGGTGAAAAAGGTCCAAAGGGTCCAGCAGGTCCACTGGGTGACAAAGGAACACAAGGTCCACAAGGCCCGCCAGGTGAAAAAGGGCTTACAGGAATTCCAGGATCGCAAGGAGAAAAGGGTCCAAGAGGATTGCCAGGTACAGCAGGTGATCAAGGCTCACAAGGAGCTGCAGGTCTACAAGGTCCGCCAGGTCCACAAGGAATTCAAGGTCCACAAGGGGAAAAGGGACTAACTGGTCCGCAAGGTCCACTGGGTGACAAAGGTACACAAGGAGTTCAAGGTCCACAAGGGGAAAAGGGACTAACTGGTCCGCAAGGTACACCGGGAGACAAAGGCCCACCAGGCCCACAAGGTCAACAGGGTCCTTTAGGTGAACAAGGTCCAAGAGGTCCGCCAGGTCCACCAGGTGACAAAGGACCTGCTGGATTTTCAGAACAGGAACGAGCTTTGATAACGCAACTATTAGAATTGTTGGCATCAAAAAACATCATTACCACAGAACAGCAGATAAAACTCATGAGCTTCCTGTATTAGCAAGTATCTTCAAATACGTCCGACCTGATCCTCTTCTTACATGAGTATTTCAAAGGACAAGATTGAATTCAAAATGCTGGACCATGAGAGAATAGGGGATGAATATGTCACCTTCAAGCTAGAGGACGGAACTATAGTAAAGGTAAAAGTTGATCTTGATAGAGTTGGGATTGCAACAAATTACAGGAATCCAGATGGCACTCCGCATTATGCAGTTAATGCATCACTTAAACTCACAATAATTCCAAATGAAAGAAAATTTTTCGTAGAACCTGATGCAGTAAAGAACAAGTCCTCCACTCCACCAGGCCAAATGTTCAGCTAAGCTAAAATATGCAAATTATCGCTTACAGAAAGCGATAATTTGTGTGTTTTATCTTCTTCTTGAAGCTGCACGCCTTGAAGATCTAGCTGGACGTCTTGCAGTTCGCCTTGAAGATCTAGCTGGACGTCTTGCAGTTCGCCTTGAAGATCTAGCTGGACGTCTTGCAGTTCGCCTTGAAGATCTAGCTGGACGTCTTGCAGTTCGCCTTGAAGATCGTTTTGCAGCAGCTTTTTTTACTCGTTTTGCCATTATCTGTTTGTTAAATTTACTAGTTTTTCTATCGTGACACTTAAAAAAAATACACTAAATGATAATAATGTATAAACAAATTTTTAACAAAAATTGAAAACTCTGATCGCATTTTTAGTAAACTGATTCAGCTGATGGTCTTCTTCCTTGCAACCATGATGTCTGGCCACATTGTGTGCATCTGTATTGCCGTCTTCTTTTGTAAGTTGGAATTTCTGGCATAAAAATAATTTCTTGTACGGTCTTTGACATGCATCTTTTGCACCATCTGTATTCAGTTTCCTTTTCCACATGTTATGTAAATTTATTTAAGCAAAAGAGGTTTACTATTTGATTTTGACAATAGTAAGAACATCTTCATCTTTCAATCTGTGAGCAAGTCCAACCCTCTGTCCTCCGAACTTTACGCTCTTTCCCCACACCAAAGCAAATCTGAATTCCCTCTTTAGATCCCTATGCAATTTATTACATACATCAAGAACAGTCGATCCATTTCTTGTAATGAGCGGTTCTTTGTAATCCGTCTCACCGCCCTTTGGTCTCATGTAGATCCTAATGAAATCTAATTTTTCATAAATTGTATCTTTTAACGCGTTTATGTTAATTTCCGAGTCTGCTGATATTGGAATGATTTTTGACTTTATATTGTTTTGTAGTTCATTTAGGAAGCCTTGATTGACCAGATCTATCTTATTCATAACCGTAAGGGATTCCACGTAAAACTTGTTCCCTGATACAAAATCAATTAATTGTTCTGAATCAACATCCTCCCGTACGAGTACCCTTCCGTTGTTTATTCCATAAACTCTTAGTATGTCCTTTAGTAAGCTAAGCGACATTTTTGTGAGGGGCACTTGCTGGCTTGCTGAAATTCCGCCATCCCCGGTTTTTTCTATAACAATATCAGGAGGCTTCTGATCAAGCCTGATGCCTATATTTCCAAGTTCTGTCCTGACAATATCTTCATGATATGGTTGAAAGACATCAAGAATAATTAATACCAAATCAGCACTCTTTGCCACAGCAAGTACTCTTTTACCAAGTCCCTTGCCAGTAGACGCCCCCTTGATAATTCCAGGCAAGTCAAGTATCTGTATCTTGGCACCACGGTGTTCCATCATTCCAGGAACAACCGTTGTAGTTGTAAATTGAAATGCGCCAACAGCTGACTTTGCGCCGGTTAGCTTGTTAAGCAATGTTGATTTTCCTACACTGGGAAGACCAAGGAGGACTACTGTGGCATCGCCAGTCCGTTTTACGTCAAAACCAATGGAACTGCCAGATGATTTTGATTTTTGGTCTTCTTGGTCTCTTCGAAGCTTAGCAAGCTTTGCCTTTAACAGACCTACATGATGTTCAGTTGCTTTGTTGATTTGTGTTTTTGCCATTTCATCTTTTATGGCTTGAATCTTTTCTGGGATTCCCATATACTACTTCCTTTGTTTGCTGAATAAAATCCTATTTCCTTTTTTAATGTAAATAATTCGTGTTGCAGGTATTGTTTCAAAATTTTCCGATATCTTTAGAAATTCAGGCAGTGTAGATTCTTTGATTTTGCCAAAATCAAGATATCCTATCAGATAAAAATTTGGATCATCGTTGTATAATGCCCTGCTGAAGATCTCGGCCATCTTTCCTTTCCTAACCACAATGTATTCAATGACTGAAAGTATTTTAGCTAGCAGTTATTATGCTCGACATCAGTATGGGATTTAAATGAAACCCAAGATATTTGCCGTGGATATTGATGGTACAATTACAGACAATAAAGGAGGACGGGTTGATCTTGATGCACTAGCAGCTCTTAGATATCTAGTAAAGATAGGTCACATGGTAATCTATGTAACAGGAAGATCTTCGATTGAGGCATACATCTTGTCCGTATTTGGTGGAACAACAAGGATTGCAGTGGGAGAAAATGGTGGAATTATAACAACAGGACCTAATGAACATAAACTAATAGGAAACAAAGAAGAATGCATGAAGGCTTTTGATTTTCTGAAAATCAAAATTCCAGAGACAGTAGAAAAACAAGTCTTTCCACGTATGACCGAAGTGGTTCTTGAAAGAAATTTTGATATTAATTTAGGCAAAAAGATTCTTGCAGAAAATAACTTTGACGTACAATTATCAGATAGCCAATATGCCTATCACATTAATTCAAAAGGCATCAACAAAGCTAACGGGTTTCTTGAGGTTATGGAGATGTTTTCAGCCAAAAAAGAAGATGTGATAGCAATAGGGGATAGTGAAACAGACGTTCCTCTCTTTAAGATGGCAGGAACCAGTGTAGCTCTTGGTAATGCTTCTGAAGAGGTGAGGTTACATGCGACAATATCAGTGCCTGGTCATGCAGGTGATGGAGTAATAGAAGCACTTGAAATGATTGAACAAAAACTATTAGTTGAATGAAAATATGACATTAAGACTACTCTCTGCTGATATTAGATCCAACGTAAAAAAAATCTGCGATAACCTAGGATACCCACAGGCCGAGTTTGATGTATCTGAGGCATCTAGACCAGAATTTGGTGACGTAAGCTGTAATGTTGGATTCTTACTTGCCAAATCATTGAAGAAAAGGCCGTTTGAGATTGCTGAATCAATAGCAAATGAATACAACAAAGACAAAGGAAAATTCGTAACTGAAGTTAGCGCTCATAGTTCTGGGTATCTAAATTTTGTTGCAAATTATCCTTTATTGACCCAGTCTGTTATCCAATCATCCATACAAGAAAACTATGGACAAATCGACATAGGAAAGAATTCAAAAATTGTCGTTGAGCACACTAGCGTAAATCCTAACAAGGCACTTCATGTTGGACATGTAAGAAATATTATAATTGGTGATACTATATCTAGGATTCTACAGAAAGCTTGCTATGATGTAAGAGTGCTCAACTATGTTGATGATTCTGGTCTCCAAGTAGCTGACATTATAGTTGGATTCAGATATGGTGGATTTTCAAGAGAACCTCCAAAGGGCCAGAAATTCGATCATTACTGTGGTGATGTTGTATATGTTAACACCACCGAAAGATATGAGAATGATCCTACCTTAGCAACAAAAAGATCTTTGATTCTCAAAGAACTTGAGGAAGGCAAGTCTGAGACAGCAAAGTTTGGAGATGAGATTACAAGACATGTTCTTGAAGAACAATTGAAAACATGTTGGCGCCTTGGAGTGACCTATGACTGTCTAAACTTTGAATCACAGATAGTTCGTTCTAACCTATGGAAGAATGTATTTGACAAGATGAAATCAATGGGAATCATAGAACTTGAGAAAGAAGGAAAAAATGTAGGTTGCTGGGTGATAAAGGCTGAATCAGACGATAAAGTTCTGGTACGAAGTGATGGAACTGCCACCTATATAGCAAAAGACATTCCTTACGCTGCTTGGAAACTTGGAATCTTAGATGATCCATTTTACTATAAACAATACTCCACGCAAAGCGACGGCAGAGTTCTTTGGGAAACCACACTTGAAAATACCGAAACAAAACTGAATTTTACAGGAGATGCGGTAATCACAGTAATTGATTCCAGGCAATCAAGATTGCAAAATATTATAACAAAAATAATTTCTGATTTCAAAGCAAAAGAAGGTTCCTATTTTCATCTGGGTTACGAGTCAGTAACTCTTAGTGCAGAAACAGCAAAGACACTGAATCTTGATACAGGTGGCAAATCTGTACAGATGTCTGGTCGAAAAGGAATCTATGTCAATGCCGACTATGTCTTGGATATTCTTGGAGTAAAAACGTATGAAGAAGCCAAGAAACGAAATCCAGATTTGAATGAAGTAAAACTGGTACAAATTTCCGAGCAAGTGGCAATTGGAGCATTACGTTATTCAATGATAAAACAAGACCTCGACAAGATAATCACTTTTGATATGACCGAATCGCTAAGTTTGGAAGGTGATACTGGGCCTTACATACAATATTCATACGCAAGAGCAATGAGAATTCTAGAAAAAGGAGGTAAAACGCCCAGCTTTGGTGTTTCATTTAGTGACTTGAATACTAGTTATGAGACAATCTTGGCAAAAATGATAGGCAAGTTTGATATCCAAGTGGAGGACGCAGCAAAGAACCTATCACCAAAGATAATTGCAAGGTATTGCTATGATCTTGCTGTTGCTTTTAATACATTTTATGAACACGTTAAAGTATTGACCGCAGAGTCAGAAGCATTGGTAAACGCAAGACTGTGTCTAGTATATTCATTTAAAGAAACACTTGACAAGGCTCTCTCTCTTCTCGGAATAGATGCTCCTGAAAGGATGTAAATTCAAAGAAGGAAGGCTAGTGAAACCAAAGAAAGCATCAGTAATCACAGTAATTCTTGCTGCACTTGGGCTAGTCTTTACAGTGGTAGGCATGTTTACATTCTCTCAGGACAAAGTCATCCTAGGTATAGTGTTCTGGGTTGCTTCTGTAATCTCTGGCAGGTTCATTAAGAAAAAACCTATAGCGAAAAACTGAGTCATACTGCATGGCTCTTCTGAGTTGTGTTCAATGCCAAAAATTACCTGGGCTGTTTGGAAATACTCTTATCCACTTTAAATCAGGTTTAGTTGTGAAGAAAATAAAACAAAACGACAATGTATTGTTCTTTTATAATGATTCTAAAAAGTGGCTGATGAGGGTTTCAAATAAGCAACAGTTTCACACTCACATTGGAATAATCGACCACAAAAAAGTTATTGGAAAACAGTATGGTAATGCAATCAAAACTAATAAAGGAAAGATAATCTATCTTTTGGAACCAACTATCTATGACTTTGTGATGAAGAGCCAACGCAGTACCCAAATAGTATATCCAAAAGATCTGGGATATATTGCAGCAAGAATTGGACTACAAAGTGGTCAACAAATCATTGAGATTGGAACTGGGAGCGGTTCGCTTACTACGTTTCTTGCAAGTATTGTAAAGCCAAAAGGTCATGTATACACATATGATGTTGACGAAAACTTTATGGCAATAGCTAGGAAAAACATAGAGAAAGCGGGACTAGTAAAACATGTCACTATGGAAAAGTTTGATATCAAAAATGCAAGGAAAGTTCCTAGGACAAATGCTGATGTTGTGGTAGTTGATCTAGGAGATCCTTGGCTAGTTGTTCCACAGGCAAGAAAAATGCTCAAAGGCAGTGGTGCGTTTGTGTCAATATGTCCAACAATGAATCAGCTTGAAAAACTTGTAACTGCGTTAAGGCAGAATGACTTTTTCGATATTGAATGTACCGAACAGATAGTAAGAACAATAGAAGCAAGAGAAGGAAAGACACGTCATTCATTTCGTGGTATAGGTCATACTACCTACGTTGCTTTTGCAAGAAAAGTGACCACGCCAAAGGAATTGCGAAGAATAGTGACTACTGATTCAGAAGATATTGATTCTGATGGCTCCAAGCTTGTTGAAGACGAAAGTTTATCCAGCCAGAAAAAATAGAACATTTGTTGGCCAAAATTCTTACATCTACAATTGTTAAGAATTTCATTCCGCCAAGAAAATCTTCATCAAGAAAAGGCGAGAATGGTAAGGTGTTGGTAGTAGGAGGAAATTACCTGTACCACAGTGCACCCATATTATCATCTCTTGCAGCCCTGAGGGCAGGAAGCGATTTAGTATACACATGTGTACCAAAAATTAATGTGGCTTCAACACGTGCGATTTCTCCTAATCTTATAGTAGTTCCTCTCGTGGATGCAAAGCTCACAAGGGGCGCAGTCCATAAATTGCTTGGAATTATACCAAAAGAACTTGATTCGTCTACCATAGGAATGGGTCTTGGAATTCAAGACAAGGAAGCACTAAAACTTTTAATCAATTCACTTTTGGACAGAACGGTAATGTTGTCTCTTGATGCTAGCGCATTGATACCTGAAATTTTACCATATGTCAAAGGTAAGAAAGTTATTGTAACGCCACACGCAGGTGAATTTAGGAGGATGTTCGGTGAAGTGCCTCCAGACAGCATTAAACAACGAACTGTAATAGTGCAAAAATATGCAAAGGAAAATGATGTAACAATCTTACTTAAAGGACCAACTGACGTTGTATCTGATGGAACACATACTTTTCTGAACCCAAAAAACATCTCAGCAATGACTGTTGGAGGTACTGGTGATGTTCTTTCTGGTATAGTTGCGGCAATCTTATCAAAGAATAAGAATCCCATCGAAGCAGCTTCTGCAGCAGTATTTGTGAATGGAAAGGCTGGTCTTCTTGCACAGAGAAAACATGGTCTTCACATTGTTGCCACCGATCTTTTGGATTTTATCTCAATAGTTATGAAACCATTTGATAGAATAAAGTGATTAATCATGCAAGATCAATTCATTGACAAAAACATGCCATCCTTAATTTCTGATCTTCAGAAATTAATAAGGCAGCCTAGTATTTCAGCAAAAAATCTAGGGTTAGAAGAGTGTGCAAGATTAGTTGTCCAAATTATGAGAAAATCTGGAATAAAGGCTGAGATATTACGAATAGGAAAAAACATTCCACCGACTGTATATGGCGAGGTAAGATCAGTGCAAAATCCGAACAAGACCATACTATTTTACAATCATTATGACGTTCAACCCGAAGAGCCATTAGAATTGTGGGATGACAAACCATTTAGCGGCAAGAGGCGAGGAAACAAAATCTACGGTCGCGGCTCAACAGATGACAAGGGCGAACTAATTACCAGAATCAAGGCAGTCGAGGCATTTCTTAAAACTACAGGTGATGTACCATGCAACATCAAGTTTCTTGTTGAAGGTGAAGAAGAAGTAGGTAGCATACACGTTGAAGATTATCTC
>Ga0209237_1002234_pt1 | contig 11621 bp, 15 predicted proteins | sample GraSoi013_1_40cm_2_FD_185820 | JGI IMG/M metagenome (GOLD analysis project Ga0209237, IMG submission 185820) | Grasslands soil microbial communities from the Angelo Coastal Reserve, California, USA - Sample 10_02_2013_1_40cm (SPAdes) (version 2) | ecosystem: Environmental > Terrestrial > Soil >...
GCTTCAGGTACTTCTGCTCGAAGTCGTCGCCGAACTTCAGGTACTTCAGGTCCGAGCCAGTGAGCCCCGACTTCCCGACGATCTCTGACAGGGCCCGGAGTTCCCCGGCCCTCGCGTAGGCGTTGTATAATTGGTTCCCGACCATGTGATGGTCCGCTCTGGCCTTCCCCTGCTTGATGACGTAGCCGAGGGCGGGCCCCATAAGGCGGCTCAGGCTGGAAAGGACGTAGACGGGTGGGTAGATGCCTTTCCTGAAGAGTTCGCGACCGAGGAAGATTTGGCCCTCGGTGATGTAGCCGGTCAGGTCGGGGATGGGGTGGGTGACGTCGTCGCTCGGCATCGAGAGGATGGGCATCTGGGTGATGCTGCCCCTCTTGCCCTTAATGCGGCCGGCGCGCTCGTAGTTGGTGGCGAGGTCGGTGTAGAGGTAGCCGGGGAAGCCCTTCCTCCCCGGGACTTCCTCTCGGGCGGCAGAGATTTCGCGAAGCGCTTCCGCGTAAGAGGTGATGTCGGTGATGATGACGAGGACGTGCATCCCCAGCTCGAACGCGAGGTACTCGGCGGCGGTGAGGGCGACGCGGGGGGTGATTATCCTCTCGATGGCGGGGTCGTCCGCGAGGTTGAGGTAGAGGATGCTCCTGCGGATTGCGCCGGACTCCTCAAGCGTCTTCTGGAAGAATGACGCCTCGCCGTGTGATACGCCGACCGCCGCGAAGACGACGGCGAACTCCTCCCCCTCGCCGACGACGGTGGCCTGGCGGGCGATTTGGGCGGCGAGCATGTTGTGAGGCATCCCCGCACCGGAGAAGATGGGAAGCTTCTGGCCCCTGACGAGGGTCAGCATGCCGTCGATTACCGAGACGCCAGTCTGGATGAGGTCGGTCGGGTATTCTCGGCGTTCGGGGTTTATGGGGGAGCCGTTGACGTCGAGGAAGCTCTTGCCGACCGGGTCGGGGAGGCCGTCGAGGGGGCGGCCGAGGCCGTCGAAGACTCTGCCCAGGAGCTGGTCCGAGACGGGGAGCTCCATCGTCCTCCCCAAGAATTTCGCGCGCGTGCCGCTGATTGAGAGGCCCGACGTGCCTTCGAAGACCTGGACGACCGCGCGGCCGAAACCGGATTCGAGGACGCGGGCGAGCCTCTTGCCTCCCCCGGGTTCCTGTATCTCGACGAGCTCGTCGTAGGCCGCGTTTTCGACACCGTCCACGATGAGGAGGGGGCCTTTGATCTCCGCGACCTTGCTGTACTCGAGGCCGCCCTGCGACTTACTCATTCGGCGATTTTCAGCTCCTGCTGGTGTTTGACGCCTGAGAGGGCGGCGAACTCCCGGAACCTCTCCGCATGAGGGCGTCCAGCTTGTCCAGTTCGGTGTTCTTTATTGAGAATTTCGACCATGGGAGTTTGAAGATGGCCTGCATGCTCCTCGGCTTCACGAGCGGGACGGAGTATCTCTCTCTTTCTCTTTACAACCATCTGAAACTACCTGAATTGTCGAACCTCTACCGCCTCCCTTCAAAAGCGTTGTGACGCCGAAGCCGTCAACACCATTCCACCGGGGAGAAAGGGAGACGCCGCGGATTCGAGTCCCGTCGGGCCCGCACAGGTTCCATACCCGGTCGAGTTCCCATGAGTTCCAATTAGATTCTCTCCGCGACCGCAGATCTATTGAAGCTCAAATTGAACGAATTAGTGGTGGCGTGAGAGTAGTGGTGCGGTTGCCAGGACTTCCGACTACATATGTGGTCTGAAATTCCCCAATTAGGCAAGCGCTTCGGAACTGCATCTGGTGCGGGGGTGGGACTCCCGCACGTGTTCTCGGATTAGCGCGCGCGCTCACCCCCTTATACAATCAGTATCATTACGAGTATCTTGAAATATGGCAAGGACTGGAACGGCTGCCAAGGCCTTGGCTAGGCACATCCTCAAAGTAGCTCCGAAGTCTGCGAAGGTGGTCTTCGAGAACGACGTAGTCCGCGTCATCGAAATCACGATGAGAAAGGACCAGAGGATCCCTATGCACTCCCACAACAAAGGCCTCTCCTACTCCCTGAACAAGGGCAAAATCAGATCCATGGATGAATATGGGAAGTCGAGGGTGTTCAACGTGAAGAAGGGAGAGACTTCTTGGTCAGACGAGGGCGAGTCCCATGCCGTCGAAAACCACGGGGGAATCTTGCGGGAACTGTCTGTTGAGTTCAAGGGCTAAGAGCCACTTCATTTCCACTGAAACTAGGAATTCACTAGCAGAACCCGACGCAACCCGGGCGGGTTTGGGCCCCGTCGGGCCCGCATCAAGCTAAGCTGCGAGACTCGACTTGGGCGTTCCTTTCCGGACAATGATCTTATTCCCCTTTTGGATCCATAAGATTCTCTCCACCTTATGGGGTGTCAATTTCAGTTTCAAAGCTTCCCTCACATGCTTGGGTACGGCCGCTGTTCCGTCGCTGCTGAGGAGGGTCTTCATGAAACTCGACTGGGGCGTCCCTCTCGTGACTACGATCTCATCCCCTCCTGTGTCCATAGTAGCTTCGTCAACTTCCCGGGGGTGAACCTCAGTTTCAACAACTCCTTAACCCGTTCTGGAACGGTCGTCCTTTTGCCTCTGCTGAGGACTGTTGTCTCGAGAAGTACTTCGTTCGTCAAGTCTCCGTATGTATGCTACAATCGCCAGTACTTATTCACAGGGTCTTACGTGGAGCAAATTACAAATTCCAGCGGCTCCCTCTTCAGCATCTACCATAGAATTAAGTTGCAAATGTATGCAAGGACTGCGGGGATTTTGTGAGAACTAGGATACCCACTGCAACGTCCAAAGACGGTACAAGTATCGCATACGACAAGGTGGGCCATGGGCCGGTTGTAATACTTGTGCTCGGAGCTCTCAATTCAAGGAAGTCCGGAGCCAAGTTAGCTAAACTACTCGCGTCTCACTTCACTGTCATAAGCTATGACCGGCGCGGACGCGGTGATAGCATAGACACCGCACCCCATGCACCTCAACGCGAAGTTGATGATTTAGCGGCGTTAATCGATGAGGTTGGGGGACAGGCGTATCTTTATGGTCATTCTTCTGGTGCGGCTATCGCACTTGAAGCTGCAATCAAACTGCGGAAACAGGTTAGGAAACTAGCCATATACGAAGCGCCGTTTGCTTTAGATGGCGTTGCACGCAAAGCTGCCAAAGAGTACAACAGACTGCTTAAGAAATTGCTTATGTCTGGACGCAATGGAGATGCCGTGGCTTTATTCATCCGATCTGTGGGCGTGTCTGACAAGCAGATTCAGGCTATGAGACACATGCCGATGTGGCGAGGATTGGAAGCCATGGCCCCAACCTTAGCGTATGACAGTGACGCTCTAGGTGAAGGCCATTCCTTGCCTACCGCTCTCTTAGCGGGCATCACTACTCCCACACTTGTCATGCACGGCGGTGCGGGAGCTCCATCTATGCGCGATGCGGCTCGAGCAATCAGCGAGGCCATTCCTAATTCGCAACTCCGTACGCTAGCCGGCCAGACACACGGTGTAAGGCCCAAAGTCCTTGCGCCGGTATTAGCAGAGTTCTTCGCATAAAAAAGTTGCTTTCGAATCTTTCTCACCACCCTGCATGATGGGTTCGAAGCCCTCACACAACGGCAATTCGTTCCACGCTTTGATTCTTATATCGACAGTGGTCTCGGAGAGCATATGCAACCTTCTCTTACGAAGGAGTATATCCATTTGCGACGTGACCTATTGAGACTCGATAGTGTCTCAGCAGGTGAGAAATTCGGGGGAGAGGCTTTCTTCTTCGGCAGGAGGTTTTTCTGCCATATCCACCGTGGTGATGGGTTCCTGTTTCTGGAGACCTTCGTTTGGAATAACGTTGACAAGGTGATGAAGTCGGTGCACGGCGCAATGCCTCATCCTCAATATGGCGGATATGGATGGGTGAGGTTGAAAGTCTCTTCGTCGGATGACTTGGCCAATGCGAGGAGGCTAATCGAAATGTCGCACGATTACATGGTCAGGACGAAGAGAATCTCGCTCCCCAGGACTGAGGAGACAAAGGGCATGGTGAAAGGTGCGAAGGTCAGGTTCCCGGGAATACACTTCGAGGCAAAGGATTCGCTGAGGCGAACGCAGGTGATCATGGAAGTGCAGAGGGTCAGTGGGTCTGTTCAGCCCGGCGAATTGCTAAATCAGGCCGCATTGTTCCTTAGGAAATCCTAGCTGTGCACCTGGTCAGATGAGGTTCGACGCGTGCGAACGAGTTCGAACGCACTTCCGCTCAGTATGTCGGGATGAAGTCCCGGCGACCGCCCGAGTTACGTGGGCCGCCAGTGGTCTTGGAACCAACTGGAATGGCTCTAATCGCACCCCTTTTTGTCAATTTGAGCTTGAAACTGCCCCGGCCGGGATCTGAACCCAATTAGGTTCGAGAACCGGCGACCGCAGCGAGGTTTGGAGACCAGTGAGGCGATCGGAAACTATCGGTCAAGACCTAGATTGTCGACGTACAGAGGTCTCTTCAAGCCAAGGAAATGTGAGGGGGGCCTGGACCGGTTCGCCTGCTCCCTCAGCGAGAGAAGCCAGCACATCATCATAGAGCGCCTTCACCGCCTTCTTCTTCGCGGCCCTTGAGAGCCTCATGATTATGAGCTTCGGCGTGCTCGAACCTATGTGATCGAACCTGGGTTGCCTGTCGACAACCAGGTCACCCTTTTCGTCAAGCCCGCTCGCCTCGATACCGTCAACTCTCACTGGAAGCTTCACGTGCGGAAGAGTCTCCTTCGCCAGATGCGTCACCAGGAGGAAGAGGCTGCTTGTGGTTGCTGCCTTGTTGATGATCGACGCAATGATCCTCCCGGCCGCTCCGGGCTCCGTCAGCGCCTCGAGTTCGTCGATGAGAACAAGCTTCCTCTTCCTGTCTGCAAGCACGGGAATGAGAGACCGAAGCACCTGTTCGAGGCTCCCGACCTTCCTCGCTACCCTCTTCCTGAAGAGGTAAATCGGCATCGGCGCCGTCTCTGCCTTCTCCGCGGGAACCGGCAGTCCGAGGAGTACCAGTATGTGTATTGCTGCCATCGTATTGAGCAGGGTCGTCTTTCCCCCGCTGTTCGCACCCGTAAGCACGACGGCGTTCCTGGGCTTCGCCAACCTGATGGACGAAGGCTTGCCGATCGAGTAGCTCACCGGCTGCAACCCCGGGGTCCCTCCTCCAAGCTCTTCCCTCATGAGGAAGGGGTTTCTCCCGCTGACGAAGCCTATCCCACCAGTTCCCACTTCTGGGATGGTGAGGGAGTACTTCTCCGCCGCGGTAGCCACCGCGAGAATCCCGTCGAGGATGATTGCCCTCTCAACCAAGTCGTTGACCATGCCCATGTGTTGCCTCAGTCTCCTTTCGGCCTTCTCAACCCTGGCCATCAGCTCCTCTTCCTTCCTCTGCCTCCATTCGCCGACAAGTTTTCTCACTGCGACCCTGTCGAACTCGAATGGGAGGGTGGACATCTCGAAGGCGCCCTTCAGCAGCTCTTCCTCTTCCCATTTCATCGCGAGGGAAGAAGCAATCTCGGCCAGTTTGTCCTCGAGTATCGAGACCGCTCTCTCTTTGTCCCTCAAGCCCTTCCTGAGAGCGTCGTTGATCTCCAGCTCTGCGTCCGAAATCACGGCTTCTGCATCCTCAATCCCGCTGGCTCCCTCCACCTCCTCTAACGTGGCGAGGATTTCCCGCAAGGTTTCGTCATCAGCATTTGCGAAGAAAGATGCGACTGAAGGAGCGTCTGAAAATCGCGTGAGCACTTCGAGGATTGCCCCCAGAATGTCTCTTCTTCCAGCGAAGAATTCGAGCGTGTCAGAACTGGTTTTTTCTTGCCTAGGAGAGAAGGAGAGACGGGAGAGAATTCTCCTGAACTCCACAAATCTCCCAAGAGCGTTGAGAGAGTCGGAGATCTCCTTCCCGTTGATGGACAGCTTCAGTCTGTTTCGTATTACCTTCATGTCCAGCGAAGGCGTCAGCAGCAGAAGGGAGTTCTTCGCCAGCTTCGAGGAGGCCTCGCCAGCGAAGATCTCCAAGAGTTCCCGCTTGAGCCTTCTGGCGTCGCCTGTCTTCAGCACCCTTCGTTCCCGTATTCCCGAGTCCTCCTCTTTTGACTTGGTGAGAAGGCTTAGGGCATTCCTGCTCGATATTCCTGCGAGGGAGGGAAGCCCCTCGATGTCGCACGCTTTGATCCTACCCTCTACATCAAGCCGCCTTTCTTCGGTGAGAGTGGGGGGCAATCCTCCCCCGGCCCCGAGTTCGAGCTCTGGGGTTCCCATCTACTGCGCGCCCTCCTTCCGCTCTAACTCCCTCTCTGGAAGCGCGGAGTAGCTGTCATCCCTCGTCCTGCCGGAGCGCCATCCTTCCCAGCGTCTTCCAAGAAGAGGGAGGAAGTCTCCACCACCAACCACCAACATCGAAGTTCTTTTTTTTGAGAAACTGTATTTTGGGCGGCCTTCTTTCTTGCTCATGGGCAAATCAGCCTCATCGCTTCTATTTAGGAGCTTGAATTTTCTCGTGGTGGTCGGCAGACGAAAGTAAGGGGGTATGAAGAATTTCCTTGCCGCCTTTCCCGGCATAGTGGAGCGTTCTAAGTAAGCATCGTGTGGACAGGTTTGTAGTAAGTAGATACAGATTCCAGTCCAAAAACGATATTTCAGGAAGCGGGAACTGTTACCTTGACGACTGATTCGCATCCGTGATTCCGCTGTTAACTTTTCGTCGGACGGCGAGCCTTGAGCTTCTGTCGAATCCAAATTGAGAATCTCTTCAGCTCTTCCCACCAGGAGGTATCCGGATACAGCTTGCGATCACCCTCGACTATTCCATTCATGCCTTCTGATTCCCCCTCGCCGCGTTCTGGAAAATGGTTAGCCATTTGTTTTCCCTTCGACTTAGATTCTCGCCTAGTCCGCGGGAGTCTACCCCTTTAGGGCCTCGTGGGGCCTGATGACATTTCTCGCCAGCTTGAACGGAATCCGCCTTTCCGAGGAGCTTCCTTACCACCCACACTATCTCGTCCCAGGTTTGGGTGGACGTGTATCCAACCATGTCTCCCCTCTCGACCATCCCCAAAATCCTCTTCGCGTTGGCTGCCTTCCTCGACCCCTCATACACCAAGGGAGAGATGAAGATGTTCGAGTCAAGATACACGCTTGTGACGCTCAGCCCTCTCCTCCTCCAACAGCCTCTTGATGTTCACTTCGCGGTGAAGCTTCTTCGAGAAGGTGCTTGTGAAGTATTCTACGTAACTCTCGGTGGGGGGGCTCGCCCTCCTAATCGTCACGGCTCCGTCTTTCAACCCCACCGTGACCTCAGTCCCCTCCTTTATCCCAGTCAGCTCTCTCAGCTCCTTCGGTATGACAACCTGGCCTTTCTCGCCCACCCTCATCCTGCTTTTCAAATCTGCAGTTATACACATAACTCCCACTTATACTTTGGAGCTCGGCGGCCTAGTCCATACCTGTCATATCCGCGGAATTCTCGGACGGCAGCATTTCGCAGGTCTCAAGCTCTGTTGTTCTCCATCAAAGCTAGGGCTGTCCCCTTGACTATTGAGCTGTCGCACGTCATCCCTGTAATTATGTGTCACAGCACCTCGCAAAAAAGACATAATTAGCTGAAGCCGCCGAGCACTCCTTCGAGGAAGCTGATAAAGAAGTGGCAACCATGAAGCCCACACTTACGCCATATCTGAACTTCAACGGCAATACCGCTGAAGCCATGAGATTCTATCAATCAATCCTAGGAGGCGAACTGACCATGCAAACGTTTGGCGAAGCTAAAATGGCTCGCACGCCTGAAGAGAAGAACATGATCCTTCACGCGGCTTTGAAAAATGATGGGCTTTCGCTCATGGCGAGCGATGGACAACCGAGCCAGAAGGTGAAGTTCGGCGACAATATCCATATGAGCATCACCGGTCAGGACAGCGGCAAACTCAAAGAAATCTTCACCAAGCTTGCTCAAGGCGGCAAGGTTGACATGCCGCTCAAGAAGCAATTCTGGGGGGACACGTTCGGAATGCTCACTGACAAGTTTGGCGTCCACTGGATGGTCAACATCGTCTCTCCGCAAGAGCCAGGCGAGAAGAAATCAATTTCTTGGTAGACAGCGGCTCACGATTCGTAATCTTCGATCTGGCAATGGCTCAGAAACTGCGACTGAAGCTCCTAAGCACCACCATGCGGGATGCGTAAATACTCGGTTCTCACTGTATTCATATGGTATAGATGGGCGAAGTCGCCACAGTGACCAGCAGGAGCATGGTGACGATTCCCTCCAGGGTAAGAAGGAAGTATGAGCTTCGGCAGGGAAGCAAGGTTGAGTTCGTGGAGATCGAGGAGGGGTTGTTCCTTGTTCCCGTTAAGACGCTACGTGAATTGAGAGGTGCGGCGAAGGAGAAGTCCAATCTCCTGATTGAGGGTGTCAGAGAGCTTGAAGCGGAGCACAGAGAAGAAGCAAAGAGATGAACGAGAAAACAGTCCTCGATGCCCGGGTGCTTTCTTTGCATTTCCGACGCCTCCTTGCAGACTCCGACCATCCCTCGTCTCTCTGGTCTGCGGTCGTCGGGCGGTCCAACCGGATGCGCGAATCGCAGCCTCTTCCTAACTGAGGAACGAACCAGTTATATGCCCCAGCTTTTGTCGCCTCGACGATCGTTCAAGCAGCCCAGGAGAATCCTCCCATGCAAACTTCACTACCCAAGCCCACCAAGAGCGGCCATGCCGCGGTCAACGGCGTGAACTACTACTACGCCGTCTATGGCACGGGCGAGCCGCTCCTGCTCCTTCATGGCGGCTTGGGCCAAATCGAGATGTTCGGGCCCAACCTGACCAAGCTTGCGCAGAGCAGACAAGTCATCGGCGTAGATCTGCAGGGCCACGGCCGCACGCCGTTGGGTGATCGCGAAATCAGCCTGGTCGAAATGGGTAACGACATGGCCGGCGTGCTGAAGAAGCTCGGCTACGACAAGGTGGACTTGCTCGGCTATTCGTTGGGTGGTGGCGTCGCGTTCCAATTCGCCGCTCAACATCCGAAAATGGTTCGCCGCCTGGCGCTGGTTTCCACCTTATTTGCGCAAGACGGGTTCTATCCGGAGATGCTGCCGCAACAGGCGGCAGTCGGCGCCGCGATGCTGGAGCAGATGAAGCAAACGCCGATGTATAAGTCATACGTGGCGATTGCGCCGCATCCGGAAGAGTTCCCGAAGCTGCTCGATGCGATGGGCGCATACATGCGCAAGTCCTACAACTGGTCGGCGGACGTCAAGAAGCTGACCATGCCGGTGATACTCATCTACGGCGACAGCGACATGATCCGCCCGGAGCACGCGGTGAAGTTCTACCAGCTGCTCGGCGGCGGCCTGAAGGACGCCGGCTGGCAACGCGAGCACATGTCGCTGAATCGCTTGGCAATCCTGCCGAATCTCACGCACTACGAAATGGGCCTCGCACCCCAGATGGTCGACGCCGCTCTGTCGTTCCTTAACGGCGAGGGCCGCGCCAAGAGCTGGGGCGAGCAGGTGAGCGGGAAGTAGGGGACCTCGTATTGCAGAAAGCCCCCGAGCTCTGGGGGGCTTACGGTATCTGAGCGCCAATATGGATACCCGGCCGGGATTTGAACAACTGTGATGGATTCGAATAACTGTGATGGCATCCTCGGCTCCGACTGGCGCAGACCTCTTGGAAGGCGTTGCAGCTCTAACTAGACGAGCCTAGTGCGGGCTTTTGGGAGGAATTTCAGGAAATCCTTGTCACTGGTCCATATGTTTGCGTCATGCCTCTTGACACACGCAGCAATGAGCGCGTCGAGCAAGTCGCCCCTCTTCGGTTTCATCCTGGCAGCTTCTTCCGAATCGAGACGGGTCACGGGGGCTATCCCCATCTCCGTAACTTCAAGCAATCGTTCGTACTTTTCTGCAGAGAGGCCGGCTGAGGAGTATCCCCACAGTACTTGGAAGTGAGTTATGGCTGAAAGGTAGAACTCGTCTCCCCCAAGCCTCCGCTTCACTATCTCGTCGGCAACCTCCGGAAGCTTAAAGTCACTTAACACCGATGTGTCTATGAAGATTTTCATTCAGGAGAAGCCCTGCTTCATTTATCCGAGGCGCTATCCTTTTCAGGTCGGAGGCGAATTCCTCCATTGCAAGACTCAATTCCTTTGCGTTTCTTCGCGGGGAACCCGCCTTTCTGAGCGTGATCTCTCCGTCCGCCTCGTCGAAGACCACGGAGTCGCCAGGCTCAATTCCAGCCTTCTCCGCGAGTTTCTTGGGAATCGTGACCTGAAGCTTCTTCGTAACCTGGTACTGCTTCAAAGTAATACTTCCTTACTTCAAGGAAATTTAAAGGTTTCGAATTGCCGGAGGTTGTTGCCTAATAAATCGCCCGTTCGAGGCCGCCCTGCGTCTTGCTCATTCGGCGATTTTCAGCTCCTGCTTGACGCCTGACAAGGCGGCGAACTCCGCGAACATCTCGGCGATGATGGCGTCGAGTTTCGGGAGTTCCTCGTTCTTTATCGCGAACTTTGAGCGCAGCATCTTGCTGATGACCTGCATGCTCCTGAGCCTCCTGACCCCTGATCAATCTCCCGTAGTTAGAGCGAGTCCTCAAAAAGGCCGGCCTTGTCCGGTCATAAAAGTTACAAATAGATAGCTGTGTCAAGACAAGCCTGAAGCAGGTTTCTTTAGATGAACGGAGTTCAATCTGGGGCTTACAATCGACGGCGACGGTCGTTGTGTATGCTGAAGGATACCAACATTTATACAACTCCGTAGCCATGACAGCTTATGACCTTGGAATAGGCTCTCAAGATGAGGAGCCAGACTTACGAGAAACTGAATGGCAAGTACCTGAAGGAGGCCCAGCGCCTAATCTCCAAGAGAGACTACACGCAGGCTTCGGAGAAACTCTGGGGTACTGCTGCTGAGATGGTCAAGGCCGTCGCAGCGAGGAGGGGAATAGAACTCGGTACCCACGCCAGCCTCTGGGACTTTGTATCGCAGCTCGACAAGGAACATCCGGAGTTGAGGCTAAAGAGGGATTTTTCTTATGCTGGAAACCTGCATCAAAACTTCTACGAGGAATGGTTGGGGAGAGATTACATGGAAGAGGGACTGACTATCATGAAGAGTTTTGTCGAGAAATTGCGGTCCTTAGACTGATGGTGACTCCTCATGAGGGTGTGGTTAGTGCTATGCCTGTAACTCGCGCGACATTAGGATAAAATCAGGAATCGTTTTCCTGGCCTAGTCCCAAACTCAACTGACCTGATTGTAATTCGTTCGTGCCTTCCATGGCTATCATACCCTCGAGGAGCCTTTCCCCATCCCCTTTTTCTTACTAGTCGGGGTGCCCTTTACCTGTAGTAATCAAACTCCGTAAGCTACCTCCGATGTAAGAACCCCATGCGTCTGCACAGGAATCGTAACATTCGAGTTTGGGAACCAAACCCTGGTGAGTGAAGCGGATTTCCGTCTTATCGCCTTTCTTAGAGATCTCAAACATGATTTTTGTGCCCTTCCACTCGGTATGGTCTTTGGTGAACTTCGGGCCGCCCTCCAAAACAAGCCAAACAACTTTTTTGTTGGGAATGAATTCTGTTATTT
>Ga0209237_1002235_pt1 | contig 11618 bp, 11 predicted proteins | sample GraSoi013_1_40cm_2_FD_185820 | JGI IMG/M metagenome (GOLD analysis project Ga0209237, IMG submission 185820) | Grasslands soil microbial communities from the Angelo Coastal Reserve, California, USA - Sample 10_02_2013_1_40cm (SPAdes) (version 2) | ecosystem: Environmental > Terrestrial > Soil >...
CGTCCGCCTACCGCAACCGGCTCGCGGTGTGGGCCTACCCGCTCATTGGCGATGTCCCGTGGGACCGGGTGTCGCGGGAGCAGATCGGCGCCATCCTCCTGAAGATCCGGGCTGCGAAGAAGAGCAGGGCATCCGGTGTCCCCTGACCCGCTTCTACCAGTGGCAGGCCAACGTGAACGGTTACCGGGGGGCGTGAACCCGGCCGCGGACCTCCGGTTCTTCATTGGTAAGCACGCCCGACGTCCCCGGACGGACCTCGAATGGTTCCGCCACGGCGAGGCCGCCGTGCTCCTCGAGGCGTGCCAGGCCCTCAAGCCCCGTTGGGCCGCGTTCCTGCTGGTTTGCTTCACGGGTGGTCTCAGGTGGGGCGAAGCAACCGCGCTCCACGTTGGCGATATCGACTGGAGCCGCTCGCGCCTGCACGTGCAGCGGACCTGGAGCGAGGACGGCGGCCGGATCGAGAGAACCAAGGACGGCGAGGACCGCTGGGTGAAACTGCCGGCGTCAGCCCTGGAGGCGCTCCGGACCCAAGTAGAAGCGATGGCCCTCGAAGCGCAGCTGAACCGCTGGACGCACGAGCAGCGCCGGCTGGTCTTCCCAAATGGCATCGGGAAGGTCACTCGCTACGGAGCTTTCTCGGAGCACGTCTGGCGACCCCTGCTCACGGCCACGAAGCTCCCGTACCGGAAGCCCCACGCGATGCGGCACAGCTACGCCACCTGGCTCCTGGAGGGGGGCGCCGACATCCGGTGGGTGCAACGGCAACTCGGGCACGCGACGATCGCGCAGACCAGCGACACCTACGGGCATCTGGAGTCGGACCGGCACGAGGAACGGGTGAATCTCGACGAGGTGTTGACGCCGAAGCGTGTCCCTCCGCGTCCCAATACGTCCCACCCCGCCTCCGGAGCCCCGGCCGAACGCGCAACTGCTGAGGATCATTGAGGGTGAGATGGTGGTGGAGGGTAAGGGATTCGTAGATTGCGCGCTCAATTCTGACGCGACCTTAGCGCGCACGACTTAGTAAATCGTGGTAATCCGTGTCATCCCGTGCCCCTTTTGCGCTCCGGGTCCGCCGGGTTTTGGTCAGGAGGCGCGGGTCTGAGGCTCCTGACGATCCGGCTTTCCCGGCGTCCTCCATGCCCGGCCTTGTGTCATCCGCTGGATCGCTCGACGGATCGACGGCATCTGAAAGGAAGGGCGGAGAGGAGCAAGGCCATGTCCTACAGCATATCGACCTTACTGACTCGCAATCTCCACGACGTCTTCGGTGAAAACGACGGCACGCGTCGGCGCGCGGCCATCGACGAGATCTACACCGAAGATTGCGTGTTCTACGACCCCACCAAGGGCGTCTACCGTGGCCGCGACGAGATCGATCGCGTCGCGGGCGAGATCAAGGCTACTCACCCTGACTTTCGCTATCAGCCAATTGTTGGGCCCGAGGAATTGGGCAATGGTGGGCGGATCCAATGGGTATCGGGCCGCCCTGGTGAGGCGCCAGCTTACGCCGGGACTGACTTCATCATTGCCCGGGACGGCCGGATTGCCGCCCTTTATCTGTTTTTCGACAAGCTACCCTGAGCTAGCTGCGTGATCACGCGAATCTGCCTCGTGCGCTGACCCATCCCACACTAGCGTACAAGGAATCGCGCGGCTCGGCTCGCAGCGCCTCGACCCTGCCTCGCGGTCTCAGACGGTTCAACGTCCTTGGTGAGACCGCCTGTCTCTTCGGCATCGCGACGACCGTGCCTGCTTCGCTCGGCGTTTTCCGGGCCAGGAGACAGGCAACGGCGATGGCATTGATGACGTCGTCGACGCCGCCTTGGGGATGGCCGATCGAGTCCTTGCCCTGCTTTGACACCGTTCTCTCCAGGGCAAGTAGCTGACTGATCGCTCTTTCCTGCACGATTCCTGCCTTGCGGTCCAGGAGTTCCACCAGCTGACCATTCAGCAACGGCAGGAAGTCGTGAAAGATGTCGCTCTTCGACTTGTCCGCGACAACGTACGACGCCAGGCCGGCGTCCACGAGCGGTATTTCGAGGGAGCTGGCCGCGATCCTCGCCAAGCCGGGGTCGCCGGACGTCCAGGCGATCGCCGCGCTACGCAAGCGTTACGACACGGAGCAGGTCTCGGCGCTCAGTACTTGATCGTTCGACAAGGTGCCATATCGGCGTCCAACACACCGACGTAAACGGTGCTCTTGCTTCTCAGCGCCTCAGCTTCGGGCGGCGGACGGGCCGAAGACGGGGAGGTTGTACTCGCCGAATTTGTCGGTGGCGTCGATCCAGCGGAGCTCCAGCGTCATGCCGTCGCGGAGGTCGCTGGGCTCGACGTCGACGGGATAGGAGATGAAGAGCGGGCCTTCGGCCAGCTCGAGCGCGACGACGGTGTGGGGCGGCGGATACTCCGGGAAGTAGCCGCGGCGGAACGTCGTCCACGAGAGCACCTTCGCCTTGCCGCTGAGCGGGGACCACGCGAAGTCGTCGGACAGGCAGCGGTCGCAGGTCGGGCCCGGCGGCCAGCGGAACTTCCCGCAGGCCGAGCACTGCTGCAGGCGCAGCTCTCTCGACAGTGTGAACGTCCAGAACTGCTCGGCGTACGGATCCATCGCGCGTACCGGTCGGGCCGTCGCCATCGTCACGCTCCCCTGGTGTAGATCAGGCTCTTGCACTTGCCGGCGACGTCGTGGACGTACTGGGCAACCTCGGCGCCCTGCACCTGCCGGTTGCCGAGACCGCCGCGCAGCTGGCGGACCAGCTCGGGCTGGTGGTTCCAGCTCTGCATGTAGCTCTCGGAGAGCATCCCGCCGCTGGTGTTGCACGGCAGCTCGCCGCCGATCTCGATGCGGCCGCCCTGCACGAACGTGCCGGCCTCGCCCTCCTTGCAGAAGCCGAACCCTTCGAGCGAGGCCAGGAGGTGCACGCTGAAGCTGTCGTAGGTGGCGAACACGTCGACATCCTTCGGCGTCACGCCAGCCATCGGATAGACCTGGGCCGCCACGTCGTGATGGGCGCCGTGATAGAAGGTCTTCAGCCGGGGCCGCAGCTGGGTGGCGTCTACGTTCTCCTCGGACCATCCGAAGCCGCTCACCATGACGGGCCGCTGCTTGAGATCCCTCGCCAGGTCGGCGCGACGGACGATGATCGCAACCCCGCCGTCGTTGATAAGGCAGTAGTCGTTGAGGCGCAGGGGCTCGGCGATGTATGGCGCATTCAAATAGTCCTGGATCGTGAGCGGCTTCTGCATCACCGCGTTCGGGTTCAAGCAGGCGTGCTTGCGGAACGCCACCGCGACCGCACCGAGCTGCTCGTCGGTGGTGCCGTAGAGCAGCTTGTGGCGCTGGAAGAAGAGCGCGTAGAGCGCGCCCTGCGAGGTCATGCCCCACGGGGCGTAGTAGAAGTACGAGGTGATCGCGCCGCCGGTCACGCGCGCCCCGCCGTAGGCCGTGTCCATCGAGCGCTGGGCGTTGCCGTAGACCAGGGCGACGGTCGTGCAGAGCCCGGCGTTGATGGCCAGCGTAGCCTCGATGATGCATTGCGCAGCGTCGCCGCCCCCGCTCCAGCGCGGGTTCAGGCCCCACTGTTCGCTGGCCCGCTCGCCGGACAGCGTGCCCCCGACGCACAGGCCATCGATGTCGTCCTTCTTCAATCCCGCGTCGTCCAGCGCACGCTTGAGTGCCCTCGACGCCAGCGTGTACGAGTCGTAGCGGGCCTCGCCCTTGCTCACGGTCTGGCCGCCGGCTCCCCGGTAATCCTTCCCGTAGTCGGTCTCGCCGACACCGACGACCGCTACGGTATCCTTCAGCGGCGCGAGCCGCGCCCGGTCGAAGCTCACCGCCATCGCAGCCTCCTCAGATCACTTTGTCGTTTTCCAGCGACTTCATCTCCTCGTCGCTCAGACCGAGCAGCTCGCCGTAGACGTAGCGGTTGTGCTCGCGCAGCAGCGGCCCCCTTCCGTGCACGAAGGCCGGTGTGCGGGACAGCTTGACCGGATAACCCTCATACTCGAACTCCCCGATCTCAGGGTGGTTGACGACCGGGTGCATGTCGCGATGCTTGAGCTGGGGATCGTGCTCGACCCGGTCCTCGGCGCTCTGGACCACCGCCGCGATGATCCCGGCCTCCTGGCACCGCTGCATGACGTCGTAGCGACGGCGCGGCCTGATCCAGCGGCCGACGATGGCGTCGAGCTCGTCCTGGTTCGCCACGCGCGCCTCGTTGGTCGCGAAGCGCGGGTCCCTACTCAGATCGGGCTGACCCATCACCCGGCAGAGCGATTCGAACTGCGCCTGGGTCTCGCAGGCGACGAACACCCACCAGTCCTGCCCGACACGATCCTTGCCCGAGCATCGATAGGTGTTGTGGGGCGCCACGGCGGGCCACAGGGCGCGATTGCCCGGCGGAAAACCCGGGCGGCGTGTGGTCCGGCCGTTCACCTGGAAATCCAGCATGTACGTCCCCAGGAGCGACATCGCGCCCTCGGTGACCGCATAGTCGACGTAGGATCCCTCGCCTTTCTTCCTGGCCTGGAGCAATCCCATGACGAGGGCAAGGCCTCCCATCCATCCGCCCATCACGTCCATGTACGAGAACCCCCAGCCCGCGGGCGCCATGCCTGGCAACCCGGACGCGAGCGACAAGCCCGACTGGGCCGCGGCGGTGGGGCCGAAGCTGCGGTAGGCCTTGTAGGGCCCGGAATGACCGAAGCCGGACGTGCTCATGTACACGACGCGCGGGTTGATCTCGTGGATGCGCTCCCAGGTGAGCCCCCAGCTCGGAAACACTTCGCCACTGAAGTTCTCGACGACCGCATCCGAGATGCCGATGAGCCGCTCGGCCAGCGCGAGCCCCTTGGGGTGACGCGTGTTCAGGCTGATGGCCAGCTTGCCGTGGTGCAGGATCGTGAAGTATGGGGTGTTGTAGTAGGGCTTCTTGCCGTCCGCGTGGCCGCCGCCGTGCAGCGGCCCCGTCCCCTGCTCCGACGTGAACTCCTTCTGCGGGCCACCGACGATCGGACTCGGGTGGGCCGCGTAGCGATGATCATCCCAGGACCCGACGCGCTCGACGTGGATGACCTCGGCGCCAAAGTGCGTGAGCAGCCGCGGCGCCCACGGCCCGACGGTCTTCCACGTGAAATCGAGGATGCGCACTCCGCTGAGGATGCCTTTCGGGAGCGTGACTGACGCGTTCACCGGACCACCCCTGCGGCGGCCAGCGCATCGACCTGCGCGGCGGGGAGACCGAGATCGCCTTCCAGGACCAGCCGCGTGTGCTCGCCGAGATGCGGTGCTCTCCCTCGGGGTGCGATCCCGAGCGCGTCGCACATGAACGGGCCGCGCGGGTACCGAATGGCGCGGCCGATCTCCGGGTGCTCGACGTCGCGCCAGAAGTCGCGCTGCTGGTAGTGCGCGACGTCGTAGTTCTCCTCGGGTGCGCGCACGAGCCCCCACGAGATGCCGTACGACTGCGCGCGGGTGAAGACCTCCTCTCCCTTGCAGGCGGCGATCAGCCGGCGGATCCCGTCGAGCACGGCGGTTCCCTGGCGATAGTCGGCCATGCGGACGGCCTCGTCGCGGTACTTGGGATCGGTCAGCTCACCGGCGACGCCCTTCTCCTCCATCCACTCGATCAGCTTCGCCCAGCCCCGGTCGCCGAAGGTCTGGTTCACCGCGATCACGTACATGCCGTCAGCCGTCGGCAATTCCAAATCGGGCCGCCGGCGCGCGGAGGCGTGCATCCCGGTCTGCCTATAGAGGGTGGCGCCGTTGTAGAGCCACTCGGGTACCGCGGACTCGGTGCCGATCGAGCAGGCATCGTGGATCGAGACGTCGATGTACTGCCCCTCGCCGGTCGTCATGCGGTCGAAGAGGGCCAGCGTGATGCCGTGCAACGCGAACACGCAGCCCATGTGCCAGGCCTGGTGACCCTGCCCGCCGATCGGCGTGAGCGTGGGATCGGAATAGCCGGTGCTGGCCATGTGGCCACCGAGGGCCAGGTGGGCGGCATCGTTCATCCGATAGTCGCGCCAGGGACCGTCCTGACCGAAGTCGGTCAGCGAGGTGTAGATGAGCGCGCGGTTGCTCGAGACCGAGCCGTGGTCGAGACCATACGCACGCAACGTCCCCGGCGGCGTGCTCTCGAGGAAGACATCGGCGCCGGCCAGCAGGCGGCGCAGCAGATCCTGAGCCGGCGGCCGACCGACGTCGAGAGCTACGCTCTGCTTGCCGGTGTTGTACCACCAATAGTCGAGACAGCGGTCGGGATCGACCGTGTCGTCGACGAAGGGGCCGCACCAGCGACCAGGGCCTCCCGCCGGAGGCTCGATCTGAATCACGCGCGCGCCGCCGTCGGCCAGGAGCTTGCCCGCCCACTGGTTGCGGCGATCGGCCAGCTCGACCACGGTGAGTCCGTCGTACACGCCATTCATCTCCGTCTCCTACACGCGCGGCGTGACGTCGCGCACCGGGGCCGCGCCGCAACCGGCCAGGAAACCCTGACCGGAAGATCGGTCTCCACCGTCGGCATCGCTGGCCTCACCCGCCGCTCGTCGAACACCACGAGATCCGCCTTGAAGCCGGTGCGCACTAGAGCGCGATCGTTGAGCTCCTAGGCCGAGGCGCTGTCGAAGGTGAGCTTGCGCTAGGCGGCCCCTGCCGCCGCTCCTGCCCCCGGCACAGCGCGGACAACCACGCGCGTCACGGGATTTTCTGCCAGAACAGAGCGTTGGTCCAGAGGGAGCCCTACGGCAAAACGCAGGCGATTCGCGTCAGATCTGGGCAAGTGGATCGTAACTACGCGAGAACTTGAATGGTGGAGGGTAAGGGATTCGAACCCTCGACCTCGGCGTTGCGAACGCCGCGCTCTCCCAACTGAGCTAACCCCCCGAGGCCACAAGAAAACGTACGTATTCTACATCACGCCTTGGAACCGTCCCCACCCTTGTTGAAGGCCTGGAGCAGCGGGCCGAAGAGGTCCAGCGGCAGCGGGAAGAAGGTCGTCGTGGACCGCTCGGAGGCGATCTCGCGCATTGTCTGCAGATACCGGAGCTGGACAGCGATCGGGTGCCGCGTGAGGACCTCGGCCGCCTCGGAGAGCTTCGCCGCCGCCTGGAACTCGCCATCCGCATTGATGACCTTGGCTCGGCGCTCGCGCTCGGCCTCGGCCTGTTTGGCCATGGCGCGCTGCATGTCCTGGGGCAGGTCGATCTGCTTGACCTCCACCGTCGCCACCTTGATGCCCCAAGGCTCGGTGTGCTCGTCGATGATCCGCTGGAGCTGCTGGTTGATCTTGTCGCGCGCCGACAGAAGGTCGTCCAGCTCGACCTGGCCGAGCACGCTCCGCAGCGTCGTCTGCGCGATCTGCGAGGTCGCGTAGAGATAGTCCTGGACCGCGATCACCGCTCGCTGCGGGTCGACCACCCGGAAGTAGATGACGGCGCTGACCTTCAGAGAGACGTTGTCGCGCGTGATCACGTCCTGCGGCGCCACGTCGAGCGCGACGGTCTGCATGCTCACCTTCACCATCTTGTCGATGAGGGGCACCAGCAGGACGAGCCCCGGCCCGTTGCCTTGCCCGCCCGGGTTCAAGATCGCCTTGGTGCTGCGGCCCAGGCGGAAGATGACCGCCCGCTCGTACTCGCGCAAGATGCGCGCAAAGGAGCCGATGAAAAAGAGCGCCACCAGGAGGGCGACGATGAGCAGCAGCGAGTCCATCGTGATCATGCGACTCCTCCCTTGGCCTCAGATTTCGCGACCCTCAGCGTGAGCCCGTCCACCGCGACGATCCGCACCTGGCCGCCGATCTCGACGGGCTCGCCCTCGGCGACCGCACGCCAGATCTCTCCGGAGACCATCACCTGGCCCTCCGGGGCGAGCCGCTCCCGGACGCTGGCGGTCTTGCCGATGAGCCCCTCCGCCCCGGTCGCCGGCGGCTGCCCCAGCGCGCGCACGCCCGCTGCGACCACGAACAAGAAAAGTCCGGCCGTCGCGCCCACCGTCGGCGCGATCACCCACCAGGACACACGGAAGCCGACCTCGGGCGAGTCGAAGAGCATCAGCGAGCCGAGCGCCATCGAGATGATGCCACCGATCGCCAGCACGCCGTGGCTCACGATCTTGATCTCGGCGACCAGCAGCACGATGCCGAAGAGGATCAGGAGCAACCCCGCGTAGTTGATCGGCAGGCTCTGGAAGGCGAAGAAGGCCAGGATCAGCGAGATCCCGCCGATGACGCCGGGCAGAATCACGCCCGGGTTCGACAGCTCGAAGAAGAGCCCGAGCATGCCGAGCATCATGAGCACGTAGGCCACGTTGGGGTCGGTGATGACGTTCAGGAACCGGTCGCGGAACCCGATCTCGATCGGCCGGACCGGGGCGCCCTTCGTGGCGAGTGTCGTCGTTCGCTTCGGCAGCTTTACCGTGCGGCCGTCGATCTTGTCGAGCAGGTCGGGAATGGAGTCGGCCACCAGGTCGACGACCTTCAGCTTCACCGCCTCGCGCTCGGTGATCGCGACCGCCTGGCGGACGGCCTTCTCGGCCCAGTCCGCGTTGCGGCCCCGCTCGAGCGAGACCGTGCGGATGAATGCGACCGCGTCGTTCTCGATCTTCTTCATCATCGTCTTGTCGGCGCCGCCGCCGAGCGCGACGGGCGAGGCCGCGCCGATGTTGGTCGCGGGCGCCATCGCCGCCACGTGCGCCGCCATCGTGATGAAGACGCCGGCCGAGGCCGCCCGGCCGCCGGTCGGCGCGACGAACACGATGACGGGGACATCGGCGTTCATCATGCGCTGGACGATCGCCCGCATCGAGCGCTCGAGGCCCCCGGGCGTGTCGAGCTGGATGACGAGCGCCTGGGCGCCCTCGGCCTGGGCACGGTCAATGGCGATGCCCACGAGGCGCAGTGTCACCGGGTTGATCACGCCCTCGATGTCGATCGTCGCCACGGGTGCGGGCGCGGCCGCCGGCGCCACGGGGAGCGCCAGCAGCGCGAGGGCGAGCAGGCTGAGAAAGGCGCGACCTGGATTCATTGTAACGAGCGCCCTGAGACCGGCGCGACCCGGGGTGGCCTGAGAAAGGCGCGACCTGGATTCATTGTAACGAGCGCCCTGAGACCGGCGCGACCCGGGGTGGCCTGAGGAAAGGTGCGACCTGGATTCATTGTAACGAGGGCCCTGAGACCGGCGCGACCCGGGGTGGCCTGAGAAAGGCGCGACCCGGATTCATCGCTGCAGCGCCAGGAGGCTCACCAGCTCGAAGAGGAGATTCGCGGCGAGCAGCGAGGTTATCTGACCGGGGCCGTCGTATGGGGGGGAAACCTCGACGACGTCCGCGCCCACGAGCGCCTGACCGGTGAGCGCCCGTACCAGCACGAGCGCCTCGTAAGACGTGAGCCCGCCGACCTCGGGGGTGCCGGTCGCCGGGGCGAACGCCGGATCGACGGCGTCGATGTCGAACGAACAGTAGACCGGCCCGCCGCGCAGGCGCGCGAACCGCTCCGCCACCCAGGCGGTCCCCTGCTCCTTCACCGCCTCGATGCGGGCGACCTCGATCCCGTGCTGGTCGTGGAAGGCGAAGTCCTCGGCGCCGTACAGCGGACCGCGGATCCCGACCTGGATCATGCGTCTGGGCTCGACGAGCCCCTCCTCCACGGCGCGGCGGAACGGTGTGCCGTGGAAGAACTTCGAGCCGAAGTACTCGTCCCAGGTGTCGGGGTGGGCATCGAAGTGCACGAGGCCGAGTCGCCCGTGGCGGCGCGCGAGCGCGCGCAGGATACCGAGCGTCACGGAGTGATCGCCGCCGACACACACGGGGATCGCCCCGTCGGCGATCACCTCGCCGACCCGCGCCTCGATGGCGGCCAGGGTGCGCTCGATCGAGATCGGCACGACGTCAACGTCGCCGGAGTCGGCCACACGCAGCCGCTCGAACGGGTGGACCTTGAGCACGGGATTCCACGGACGGATCAGGGAGGACTGCTCGCGCACAGCCCTCGGACCGAAGCGGGCCCCGGTTCGATACGAGGTTCCCCCGTCGTACGGGATGCCCAGCAGGGCGACGTCGAGGCCTTTGGCCGAGGGGGCGACGGGCAGCAGCATGAACGTCGCCACCTGGCCGAATCGCGGAGAGACGAACGCATCGCGGGGACCGGACGTGCTCACCGAGGTCCTCGTTAGAGCGCCGAATGCAGCCCGGCCACCGTCGCCAGGAACAGCGAGACCTCGTCGGGCGAGTTGAACACCGAGAAGGTGGCCCGAGAGGTGCCGACGACACCAAGGCGACGCATGAGCGGCATCGCGCAGTGATGTCCGGCTCTGACGGCGATGCCTTCCGCATCGAGGAGTGCCGCGACGTCGTGCGGATGGAGGCCCTGGACGGTGAAGGAGACGACGGCCCCGCGCTCGGCCGTGGGCGGGCCGTAGAGCGTGATCCCCGGGATCCGCGCCAGCCCCTCGAGCGTCTGGCGGGTGAGGGCGCGCTCGTGCTCGGCGACGCGGTCCATGCCGAGCTTTTCCAGATACTCGATCGCCGCGGTCAGGCCGACCGCCTCGGCGATGGGCGGGGTGCCGGGCTCGAACCGCCAGGGGAGATCGTTCCACTGGGCGTGATCGATCCAGACTTCCTTGATCATCTCGCTGCCGCCGCGTCCGGGTTCGAGACTATCCAGAACCGCTCGCCGGCCGTACATGACACCGATCCCGGTGGGACCGAGCATCTTGTGGGCTGAGAACACGTAGAAATCACACTCCAGCGCAGACATATCGAGCCTCAGGTGAGGCGCCGCCTGAGCCCCGTCGACCACCGTGATCGCGTTGACGGTGCGCGCCCGACGCACGATCTCGGTCACCGGGAGAATCGTTCCTAGCACGTTCGAGACGTGCGCGAACGCGACCACGCGTGTGCGCGGCGTGATCAGACGGTCGAGGGCGACGAGGTCGACGGTGCCATCCGCGAGGATCGGCACGGCCTTGAGCGCCGCGCCGCGGTCACGGGCCACCAGCTGCCAGGGAATCAGGTTCGAGTGATGCTCGAGCTCGGTGACCACGATCTCATCGCCCTTCGCGAGCGTCCGGCCGATGGTCTCGGCGATCAGGCCAAGGCCGTCGGTGGTGCCACGGGTGAAGACGACCTCTTCCCGGCTCGCGGCGCCGATGAACCGCTGGACGGCGTCGCGGGCCAGCTCGTAGAGCTCGGTCGCCTCTTCGCCCAGGGTATGGATCGAGCGGTGAACGTTCGCGTGACTCCGCTCGTAATACTGGCTCATCGCCTCGATGACGGCCCGCGGCTTCTGGCTCGAGGCGCCGGAGTCGAAGTAAACGAGCGGCCGGCCGTTGACGATCCGCTGGAGGATCGGGAAGTCCGGGCGTGTCTGCTCGTCCAGCCTCATGGCGTCTTGGTCCCGTTGAGCGCCTGAGCCAGCACCGAGATTGGAAGGGTCACGCAGCGCATCCGCGTGGGACGGATCTCCGCCTGGAGGACGGCGAGCAGATCGACGATCGCGATGGCCCTCGCCTCGTCCCGTGGCCGGCCGGTGATCAGATCGGCGAGGACGTCGGTGGAGGCGGTGCAGATGGCGCACGAATCGCCCACGAACCGAACCGCTGCGATCCGGCCGCCCGAC
>Ga0209237_1002237_pt1 | contig 11612 bp, 9 predicted proteins | sample GraSoi013_1_40cm_2_FD_185820 | JGI IMG/M metagenome (GOLD analysis project Ga0209237, IMG submission 185820) | Grasslands soil microbial communities from the Angelo Coastal Reserve, California, USA - Sample 10_02_2013_1_40cm (SPAdes) (version 2) | ecosystem: Environmental > Terrestrial > Soil >...
CCGCCGCAGATCATTCTCGGCTGCCGCCGGCATTCCGCCTGTGACGATCATCACCGGCGCCGTCAGCCGCTTCGAGGTGTCCAGCAACCGCTCCACCACCTGCACCGCGTTCAAATCGGGCAACGCGTAATCGAGCACCACCAGATCGGGACTCACACGCCCGATCTCGAGCAACCCGTCCACCCCCGTCGACGTCTCGACCACGTCGACCTCCGGCGCCTCCCGCTCGAGCGTCCGCACCAACGCCTTCAAGTAGCCGGGATCGTCCTCCACCAGCACCACCACCGGCCGCTCGCGCGCCGCCTGCAGCTCGTTCGGCACCGCCATCCCGTGCGCGTGCAGAAACGCGGCGAGATCCGCCGACGCCACACGCCGCCGGCCCGTCGGCGTGCGATGACCCTTCAGATGTCCCTGATCGATCCAACTCGCCACCGTCGCCGGCGTCACCTGTAAGACGCGCGCAACGCGCTGCGTCCCCCAATAGCGCTTGGTTTTGGTAGGAGCCACAGAACCCGAAATACGCCTAAAACGACAAGTTCGCTAGTAGGGATTAACCCTTGCGGAGGGGGAGCACTACAAACACAGAAGGCGCCAGGACGCTAAGGCGCCTAAGTGGTGAACAGGCAAATATTTAGCGTCTAGCGTCGACCCAGCGATTGGTGGCGTCAAGCACGGCCAAGACGGCGCTGCGCTCGGCCGACTCGCGAATTTCGCACGTGCCGGTGAGCAATTGCGCTTCGCGGCCGCCCAGGCCGTGGACGGCGACCAGCACGAATTTGCGATCGAAGGCATCGATGATCTGCGCTCCCTCGAGCGCGATCGAGTTGTCGGGCAACAGGGTATCGAGACACGCCGCCGCCGCCCGCGCCGCCGCCTCGATGCGATTGCGCGTCGTATCGGTCCCGACTTCGTCGGCCTGCGCGTCCTTGTCCCCGAACGCGAGCTTCACGCGCACCTGCACGCGCTGCGGCCGCTCGGCCGGCCGCACTTCCAGACTCCTGAACACCACCACGCGCCGCTTGGCGCGCTCGCTGATCGCCTCCTCGTGCAACGCTTCGATCGGCCGCACGTCCGCCGTCTGTGCGACGCTGATCTTGCGGTGATCGATCTTGAAGCCGAGCTGCGCCATCAGCGCCGACTCGATGTTGCGCACCACCTGCTTCGGCTGCATGTCGCTGCGCGTGAGGACGTGGACTTCGCTGACTTCGCCGAGCGGCGTCGTCACCACGCGGGCCGACAGGATGCCGGTCAGCGTGGTGATCAGATTCTCGACCCGCTTCATCCCCCAGGGGTCGGGCGTCCCGGTGCCCCCCCCGAGGGGCAACGGTTCCTGGTCTGAAGCTGGCGAAGGATTCGACGTCACGGTTCCCCTCCGATTGCCACCTGATTCCGACCGGCGGCCTTCGCACGATACAGCGCGCGATCGGCCGCCACCAGCACGTCCTCATCCTTCTTGTCGGGCCGGTACTCGGCGACACCAATGCTCGCTGTTACGAGCCCTTCTGGATAGCCCATCTGTTTGCCGGTCTCCTGGACCGCGGACCGGACCTTCTCACCCACCACGCGCGCGCCCTCTTGGCCGGTGCCGACCAAAACGACCACAAACTCGTCGCCGCCGTAGCGCCCCGCCAGGCCGGTCAACCGGATGTGGGCGCCGCACTGCCGCGCCGTTTCCTTGAGCACCGCGTTGCCCGCCTCATGCCCGAACCGGTCGTTGACCTGCTTGAAGTTGTCGAGGTCCAGGAATAGCACCGCGAACCGCTCCCCCGACCGGTGGCACCTGGCAACCTCGTTCGCCAGCCTATCGCGCAACACGCGGAACGACGCGAGCCCGGTCAGCGCATCGACCGCGGCCTGCTGCTGCGCGAGCGTCGCCTGGCGCTCCAGATAGCGCGGACAGGACTTCAGGGAGGTCCGGCCCTGCGCCGCCGCCACCGCGAACTCGCGGCACGTCGCGTAGCCGCACGCCCCCGAATCCCAGGGCCGCCCGTTCGGCGCGAGGCCGATCTGGTCGAGAACCTCTTCCACCGCTTCGACTGAGGGACCCGTGTCGTTCACTTCGACGGTGAACGCCGCCCCGACCTGGATGCGAACCCCTTCCCTGAGCACCGGCGCGGTGGCGCGCGGCGGCTCGGTCGCGCCCACGATCTCGCGGCGCCGGAACAGCTCCTCTTTGGGTCCGAGCAGCGGATGATCGAGGCAGCCCTCGCACGGCAGGATGTCGACGAAGCCCAATTCGATCCGATCGACGGCGACGGCGCGCGCGATGCCCTCGAGCTGAGACAAACCACGGAACTTCCGGAAGCGGCGGCTCGACTGCCGCTCTTCCTTTAGTAAGTCGAGCGGCAGCCCACCTGCCGTGCTCCAGAACCGCCGCCGCTCCTCCGGAATCCGGCTGAAATACAGCGGCTGGTCCTGAGCCCGGATCCCCCGCTTGCGGAAGATGCCCTCCAGCTCGGCCAGCGTGATGGCGGCGTCGACGTCTTCCCCTCCCTCCGTCAGGCACACGCCCGCATACACGATCGGGATCTCTTCCCCATACATCGCCTTGAGATAGCGGGCCTCGGCCTCGATCGGCGTGGCGACCGGCGCGAGATAGGGAATCAGCTCGGGGTAGTGGCTGCGGATCGTCGCGACGATGACGGGACAGGTGCTGCGGATGACCGTGCCGCCGCTCCCCCACCCTTCCTCGGCCCAGAGGTCCAGGTACTCCTTGGCCACCAACTCGTCACCCAGGACGCCGCGGTGTACCGTGGCGAAACCCGCGGCGTAGCAGGCGTTTACGACCTGTTCGGGGGTGGCGGGATAGAAATGGGCGGCCGATTCGACGGCGAGTATGAGGATGGCGTTGCGCGCCAGCGCGAACTCGAGGGCGCGGGTCGCATCACCGACGGCGATGATGGCTTCGTGGGGGCAGGCCGGCAGGCAGAGGCCAACGCGGGTGCAGGCCTCATCCACGATCCAGACTTTTTGATCTTCGACCGCGACCGCATCGGAGGGGCACACCCGTACGCAGGCAAGGCATGCGACACACAACTCCGGGTCGATTCTAAAATCCACTAGGGGCTCCGGCGGGCGCTAGAGGCTCTTAGTGCCTGAGGGCCCGGCTAAGATATCGCGTATTCCTTGAGTTTGCGATAGAGGGTCCGCTCGCCGATTCCCAACACCTCCGCCGCCTTGCGGCGATTGCCGCGGGTCTCGCGCAACGCCGCGTCGATCGCCGCGCGCTCGACGTCGGACATCGTCATGCCGGCTTTGTAGACGACGGGACCGTCCGGTTCGGGAGTCGAGTCGAGCGGATCGACCGTCGCGGGCTCCAGCCTTCTGCTCCCTGCTCCCTGCTCCCTGCTCCCTCCTACTTCGATCACCTCCACGCGCTCCGGAGCGCGCTCCTCGATGCGATGCCGCAGCTCCTCGAGCTGCACCTTCATCTCGACGAGCGTCCGGAAAATGAACTCGAGCTCTTGTCCCGTGATTTCGCGCGGGACTCCCTGCACTTCCGCAATGCGCACCGGCATCGTGCGCGTGCGCTCGCGGATGTCGCGCGGGATGTCGCTCGCGCGGATCTCGCCTTCGGGCGCGAGCACCACCATCGACTCGATGAGGTTCTTGAGCTGGCGCACGTTGCCGGGCCAATCCGCCGCGACGAGGATCTGCATCGCCTCGGGCGTGATGCCGCGGAACGTGCGTGCGTGCGTCTTGGCGAATTCGGCGACGAACGTGCGCACGAGCAAGGGAATGTCGCTGCGCCGCTCGCGCAGGGGCGGGAGATAGACGGACAGCACATTGAGGCGGTAGTAGAGGTCGTCGCGGAACCGGCCGAGGGCGACGGCTTCCTTCACCGACTTGTTCGTGGCGGCGGTGACGCGCACGTCCACCTGAATCGGCTGCGTTCCGCCGACGCGGAAGAAACTCCTATCCTCGAGCACGCGCAGCAGCTTCACCTGCGTCGACGCCGGCATCTCGCCGATTTCGTCGAGCAGGATCGTGCCGCCGTTCGCCAGCTCGAATCGTCCCAACCGCCGCTCGGCCGCACCGGTGAATGCGCCCTTCTCGTGACCGAACAGCTCGCTCTCGAGCAAGGTCTCGGGCAATGCGGCGCAGTTGACGGCGATGAACGCCTTGCCGCGCCGCGGCGAGAGATCGTGGATCCCGCGCGCGACGAGCTCCTTGCCTGTGCCCGATTCGCCCTCGATCAACACGGTCGAGGTCACCGGCGCCATCTGCTCGATCTTCACCAGCACTTCCTGGATCGCCGCTGACTCGCCCAGGATGCCGGTGCGCTGTTGCAAGCGCCGGCGCTCGATGAGTCGCCGGACGGTCGCCGTGACCTCGAGCGGATCGGTCGGCTTGACGAGCCAGGCCGTGAGACCTAGCTCGGTGCCGATGCGCGCGGGATCGTCATCGGTCGCCTCGACGAGGCCCAACGTCGATACCGCGTGTTCGTGTGCCGCAGCGAGCAGCCGTTGCGCCGTGGACTCGTGCAGCCCGCCCGTCAGGATGATGGCGTCGGGCGGCGGCTGGCGGCCCCGGACGGCTTGCCGGACGTCGTCGAGCGAGGAGACCATCGCGGTGTCGAACCGCCCCTGCTCGAGTGCCGCGTTGATGCGGACCGCCTGCTCGAGGTCGTCGGTGGTTATGAGAACGCGGTCAGGCATGTGAGGCGGTGTCGGGTGTCGGGTGTCTGGGGTCAGACCCACTTACGAGATCCACGGCGTGGTCGAGAAAGTGCTCGAGGACCGCGAGGCCTTCTTTCACTCCGTTCGTCGAGCCTGGAAGATTGATGATCAGCGTCTTACCCCGCGTACCGGCGCGGCCGCGCGACAGCCAGGCACGTGGAAACGCGGGCCCCGACGCGGCACGCAGCGCTTCGGCGATACCTTCCGCTTCGCGCTCGAGGATGGCCGCCGTGGCCTCCGGCGTCACATCGCGCACAGTCAGGCCGGTTCCGCCGGTCGTCAGCACGACATCGACTTCGCCGGAATCCGCCCAGCGCGCGAGCTTGCCGGAGATGCGATCGGTCTCGTCGGCGACGATGCTGCGCACGACGACCTCGTATCCGCGTTCGGCCGCCCAATCGACGACCGCATCCCCGGATGTGTCAGCGCGCTGACCTACCGCGCCAAGGTCTGAGATGGTGAGAATGCCGAGTCGCATCATACCGTCTCTTACCGTCCCTTACCGTCTCTTACCGTCATCTTTTCGTCCGATGAGGCACGAACGGGAGCTTCACGACTTCCGCCGCCGCTCGCTTACCGCGGATGTCGACCTCGATCTTCGTCCCCGGCTTGGCGCGCTCGCTCGGCAAATAGGTCGTTCCAATCGCGGCGTTCACGGTTGGGGTCACAGTCCCGCTGCGCACGATGTCGACCTGTGTGCCATCCAGAAACACGGGGTATCCATGCCGCGCAACAGACTTCGGCTCGGACATTTTGAAGCCCACGAGGCGGCGCTTCACACCCTCGAGCTTCTGACGCTTCAGTGCCTCCTGCCCTGTGAACGGCGAGCCCTTGTCGAGCTTCACGATGAACGCCAGACCGGCTTCGTACGGTGTCGTGGTGTCGTCGATGTCATTGCCGTAGAGCGGCAGACCAGCCTCGAGGCGCAGCGTGTCGCGAGCGCCGAGGCCCACGGGCTCGGCGCGTCCGGCGCCGACCAGCGCGTGCCACAACTTCTCGGCATCCGCCGCGCGGCAATACAGCTCGAAGCCGTCTTCGCCGGTGTAGCCGGTGCGCGAGACGAAGCACTGCGCCCCGGCGACTTTGCCTTGCGCAAAGTGGTAGTACGGAATCATCGCGATGCCGAGACTCGTGAGCTGGGCCAGGAGCGCTTCCGCCTTCGGACCCTGCACCGCGAGCAACGCGGTCCCGTCGGAGATGTCGCGCAGCCGCACGTTGGCGCCCCCCTTTTGCGCGACTATTGTGTCCCAGTCCTTCTGAATGTTCGAGGCGTTGACGACCATCATCAGCTTGTCTTCGAACCGATAGACCAGACAGTCGTCGACGAACGTCCCTTCCTTCGTCAGGATGCCGGAGTACTGCGCCTGGCCGGGCTTCAGCACCGAGACGTCGTTGCACGTGACGCGCTGCACGAACGCGTTCCGATCGGGCCCGGTGATCTCGAACTCGCCCATGTGGGACACATCGAACACGCCCACCGACTCGCGCACCGCCTTATGCTCGGCATTGATGCCGGAGGGATACGTCACCGGCATCTCGAAGCCGGCGAAGGGCACCATCTTGGCGCCGAGTGCGACGTGCACGTCGTGGAGCGGCGTCCGCTTGAGAGTTTCAGTCGTCATCAAGCCATCAGGGTTGCGAGAAGTGCCTTCTGGACATGCAGCCGATTCTCCGCTTCGTCCCACACGCGCGACTGCGGTCCATCGATGACATCGGCGGTAACCTCTTCGCCTCGATGCGCGGGCAGGCAGTGCAGGAAGATGGCCTTCGGGTCGGCGAGCTTCATCAGGTCGGCGTCCACCGTGTAGCCCTTGAAGGCATTGCGCCGAGCTTCGGCTTCGCCTTCCTGACCCATCGAGGCCCACACGTCGGTGTTCACGACGTGCGCACCCTCGACGGCCTCCTCAGGCACCTCCGTAACCAGCACACACCCACCTTGCTTGGCCGCTTCGAACTTCGCGCGGTTAGGCTCGAACCCCTCGGGGCACGCGAGCCGCAGCTCGAAGCCCAGGACCTTAGCCGCCTCGAGCCAGGCATTCGCCATGTTGTTGCCGTCGCCGACCCACGCGATGCGCTTTCCCTCCCAGCCGCCGAGCTGCTCCTTGATCGTGAACAGGTCGGCGAGCACCTGGCAGGGGTGGGTGAGATCGGTGAGCCCGTTGATCACCGGAATCGTGGCGTAGCGCGCCAGCTCTTCGACCTCGGCGTGGTCGAACGTGCGGATCATGATCCCATCGACGTAGCGGGAGAGGACCCGAGCCGTATCAGGGATCGGCTCGCCGCGGCCGATCTGGATGTCCTTACTCGAGAGGAAGAGAGCCTGCCCGCCGAGCTGGTAGGCGCCGACTTCGAACGAGACCCGGGTGCGGGTGGAGGACTTCGCGAAGATCATCGCCAGGGTCTTGCCGGCGAGTGGGGTCTCGCGATACCCCCGCGCTTTCATGCGCTTGGAGAGCTCGAAGAGCTGGTCGATCTCCTTGCGGCTGAAATCGGTGATCTGGAGGAAGTCGCGCTTCGCCATGGGCCCCCGGAGTCGGTCAAAATGACAGGTTTGTGTGACGGATTTTACCCGGGGCTCCCGGGAGAAACAAGGCTGAGGGCGCTACAGGATATATCTGCGGAGGTCCTCGTCTTCGACAATGCGAAGCAGTCGCTCCCGCACCGCGGGTCCGTCGAACACGATGTGTTTGCTCGGATAATCGGGTAGCTCGAAGAGCACGTCCTCGAGCAGCGTCGTGAGCACCGTGTGCAACCGCCGGGCGCCGATGTTCTCCATGCGCTCGTTCACCTTGGCGGCGATGCGCGCGATCTCCTTCACGCCGTCCGCGGTGAACTCGAGCGTCGCGCCGTCGGACGCGCACAACGCGGCGTACTGCTTGGTGAGCGCGTTCTCGGGCTCCGTCATGATGCGCACGAAATCCGCTTCGGTCAGCGACGACAGCTCCACGCGGATCGGGAAGCGGCCCTGCAGCTCCGGGATCAGATCGCTCGGCTTGGCGATATGGAACGCGCCGGCGGCGATGAACAGGATGTGATCGGTGCGCACGTAGCCGTACCGCGTCTGCACCGTCGATCCTTCGACGATCGGCAGCAGATCGCGCTGCACCCCTTCGCGCGAGACGTCGGGGCCGGCGGTCTGGCCGCGCTGCCCGGTGATCTTGTCGATCTCGTCGATGAAGATAACGCCGTGATTCTCGACGCGATCGAGCGCCTCGCTCACGACGTCGTCCATGTCCACCAGCTTCTTCAGCTCCTCATCGATCAGAATGCGGCGCGCTTCGTGGAGATGCACGGTACGGCGTTTCTTCTTCTTCGGAATCATCTCCTGGATCATTTCCCCAATATTGATTTCCGCGCCCTCCATGCCCTGCGGCGGCTGCATCATCTCGAGCATCGGAAAGCTCTGCTGCTGGACCTCGATTTCGACGTCACGCTCCTCGAGCAAGCCGTCCTTGAGCTGCTGGCGCAGCTTCTCGCGCGTGCGCCGGCGCCGCTCGTTCTGCTCCGTCTCGGCTTCGGGAAGCTTGGGCTGGACGTCACCCTTGGATGACACGACGAACAACGGACGCGCGGTCGCTGCTCCCTGCTCGGCGCTCCCAACACCGGACGCCGAAGCGGCGGCCGGGGGCGGCGAGGGAAGCGGCGGCAACAGCAAGTCGAGCAGCCGCTCTTCCGCGCGCTGTTCCGCGGTGGGATAGACGTCGTCCTCACGCTCCGAGCGCACCATGTTGATGGAGACGTCCACCAGCTCGCGCACCATCGACTCCACATCCCGGCCGACGTACCCGACCTCGGTGAACTTCGACGCTTCGACCTTGAGGAACGGTGCGCCCGCGAGCCGCGCAAGGCGGCGCGCGATCTCGGTCTTACCCACGCCCGTCGGACCGATCATGATGATGTTGTTCGGCATGATCTCGTCCCGGATCTCTTCGGGCGCCTGGGCGCGCCGCCAACGGTTGCGCACCGCAATGGCGACGGCCTTCTTAGCAGCTTCCTGGCCTACGATGTACCGATCGAGCTCCGCCACGATCTTCTTGGGCGGCATCTCTTCCAGCCAGGGAAGCGTTTCCTCCGGTGCCGCGGCTTCGGGAGGCGCCGGAGAAGTGGGAGGGTGAGGTGGCGGTGACGCTGGGGCTTTGGGCATTTCTATAACTCGAGTACCGTGATGTTTGCGTTGGTGTAGACGCAGATCTCGGCCGCAATCTCCAGCGCGCGGCGCACGATCTCCGCCGGATCGAGCTTCGTGTCCTTGATCAGCGCGCGCGCCGCGGCGAGCGCATACGATCCGCCCGACCCAATGGCCAGCACGCCATCATCGGGCTCGATCAGCTCACCTGAGCCGCTGATGACGTAGCCATGCTCGTTGTCGGCCACGACGAGCAGCGCCTCGAGCCGCCGCAGCACGCGGTCGGAGCGCCAGTCCTTCGCGAGCTCGACCGCGGCTCGCGGCAGATTCGTCGGATAGCGCTCGAGCTTCTCCTCGAATTTCTCGAACAGCGTGAAGGCATCAGCCGCCGCGCCCGCGAAGCCGGCGAGGATCTTCCCGCCGCGCAGCGTGCGCACCTTGTTGGCGTTGGCTTTCATGACGGTCTCACCGACCGTGACCTGGCCGTCACCGCCGATGGCGACTTTGCCGTCCTTGCGGACGCAGAGAATCGTCGTGCTATGCATCAACTGGTGCATCTGGTTCCTTAGGCCCGCGGATGGGCCCGGTGATAGACCTTCTTCAAGCGTTCAACCGACGTATGAGTATACACCTGCGTGGTCCCCAGCGAGGCGTGACCCAGCAGCTCCTGCACTGACCTGAGATCAGCGCCCGCATCGAGCAGGTGCGTGGCGAACGAGTGCCGCAGCGCGTGCACGTGCAACTCCTTGCTGCGTGCCAACGCACCGAACAGGCGCTTCATCGCGAGCTGGATGCCTCGGGGCGTAATGCGCTTGCCCCGGCCATTCACAAATACTGCTCGCGTGCTCGCGCCGTTCGCCGCGAGCAAACGATCGCGCTGTCGGACATACCGGCGCAGCGCGGTCGCCGCATGCCTACCGATCGGCACGATACGCTCCTTCTTTCCCTTACCACGCACCTTCACCTGATCGGACACGACATCGACGTCGGGGTCGCTCAAGCCCGCCAGCTCCGACAGACGCATGCCGCTCGAGTAGAACATTTCCAGCATCGCGAGGTCGCGCGCTTCCCGGAACCCGCCAGCGGCCGCGCGCTGTTCCGCCTCCGCAAACAGCATCTCCATCTCGGCACGGTCGAGGTAGGTCGGTAACGTTCGACCGAGCTTGGGAGTTCGGGCGGCGCGGGCAGGATTCACCTCGAGCCCGCGCGTCGCGTTCAGGAACCGATAAAACGTCCGCAGCGCCGAGAGCGCGCGTGCCACCGAGCGCTTGGCGAGGCCGCGCCGCTGCTCCGCGGCCAGAAAGCCACGCACCGCGAGCCGATCCACACCGGCCCAGCTCCAGGGACCCCCGTAATAATCCTGACAGAACGCCGCGAATGCCCCGAGGTCGCGTTCGTAGGCTTTCACAGTGTGGGGCGAGTCGTTGCGCTCCTTGGAGAGAAACGTCACGAACTCAACGATCTCGTTCACGCGACGACCTCGCCACCCACTTCCTGCGCAAACCTTGCCATCTCCTTCATCGCCCTCTCCGCCAACGCCTCCTTCTTCTTGAACTTGTCGCGCGGCGCGTCTTCGAGAGCCTCCATCAGCCCGAAGTTCGCGTTCATGGGTTGAAAGCGTGCAGGGTCCGTTTCGCGCAGGTAGCGGTACAGCGCGCCCAACATCGTCGTCGCCGGCGGCAGCACAGGCTCCTCGCCCACGAGCAGGCGCGCGAGGTTGATCCCCGCGAGTATGCCGGTCGCCGCCGACTCAGTGTAGCCCTCGACGCCCGTCAGCTGTCCGGCGAACAGAAGCCGCGGATCATCTCGGGCCGAGAGATGCTGGCTGAGCGCCTGCGGCGCGTTGAGGTAGCTGTTACGGTGAATGCTGCCGAACCGCAGGAACTCCGCTGCCGCGAGTCCGGGAATGAGCCGAAAGACTTGCTGCTGCGCGCCGGTCTTGAGCCGCGTCTGGAAGCCGACGAGGTTCCACATCTGCGCGGCGCGGTCTTCTTGCCTGAGCTGCACGACCGCGTACGGCTCGCGGCCGGTCTTCGGATCGATGAGCCCGACCGGCTTCATGGGACCAAAGCGCAAGGTCTCCACTCCCCGCTGCGCCATCTCCTCGACCGGCAGGCATCCCTCGAAGTAGGGCACCTTGTCGAACTCGTGACCGGGCACGTACTGCTCGCCGGCGATCAGTGCCGCCACGAACGCCTCGTAGTCTGCTTTGGTAAACGGCGCGTTCCAGTAGTCGTCCCCGCCGCCCTTCCCGTAGCGCGATGCCTTGAACAGTTGCCCGTAGTCGAGCGAGTCGGCGGAAACAATCGGCGCGATGGCATCAAAGAACGCGAGTGACTGAACGCCGAGCCGGGCCGCGATGGCGTCTGCGAGCGCATCCGAAGTCAGGGGGCCCGTCGCGATGACGGCCGGACTGACAAGCTCGGTGACCTCCGCACGGACCAGCGTCACGTTCGGGTGCGCCAGAACCCGAGCCTCGACGCCTCTCGAAAAGACCACGCGGTCGACAGCGAGCGCGCTGCCACCCGGAATGCGCGCCTCATCCGCGGCCTGGAGCACGATGCTGCCGAGCAGCCGCATCTCGGCTTTGAGGAGTCCGTGCGCGTGCAGGGGATCCGTCGATTTGAACGTGTTGCTGCAGACCAGCTCGGCGAGTCCATCGGTTTGATGCGCGGGCGTCGTCCGGACGGGCCGCATCTCGTGCAACGTGACGCTCACGCCGCGTTCGGCGAGCGCCCAGGCCGCCTCGCAACCGGCGAGGCCGCCACCCACGACATGTACTACGACGTCACCTCCTCCGCCTCCGG
>Ga0209237_1002239_pt1 | contig 11609 bp, 10 predicted proteins | sample GraSoi013_1_40cm_2_FD_185820 | JGI IMG/M metagenome (GOLD analysis project Ga0209237, IMG submission 185820) | Grasslands soil microbial communities from the Angelo Coastal Reserve, California, USA - Sample 10_02_2013_1_40cm (SPAdes) (version 2) | ecosystem: Environmental > Terrestrial > Soil >...
GAACCGCCGAACCGCCCAACCGCTCGACACCGGCCGGATCGTCTGGGTCACCTCGCCGCTGTATCGTCTCGGATTCTCGACCCGCGGCGGCCGGCTCGTGTCGGCCGAACTACTGAATTATCAATCATTTGCCTCTGGTGATTCGGCGCGCCCCGTGCAGCTCGTCCCCAGCGGCGATGCCTTTCTGCGTCATCGCCTCATCGTGCCCAGCGGCGATACCGTGTCGCTCGACGACTGGGATTTCCAACCCAGTCCCGACGCGCCCGGACTCGTGGTGTCCGCGGGGCAGGGAGCGCAGTCGCTCCATCTCGAGGCCGAGCGCGGCGGATCGCGTGTGACGCTCGAGTATCGATTTGCGCCCGATCAGTACCGTTTCGAGGTGCGTGGCAACGTCACTGGGCTGAGCAGCGGCGGCGCCGTGCTGCTCATTGGGCTGTCGAACGGTCTGCGGTCCGCCGAAAAAGATTCGCTCGACGATTATCGCCACTATGCCGTCGTGACGAAAGCATCGAAAGCCGAGCGCACCGATTTCTCCAAGCTGCGCCCCGACCAGCGTGTCTTGCTCGACGGGCCCTTCGAATGGGTCGGCGTGAAGTCCAAGTATTTCTTCACGGCGGCACTCGCGCTCGAAGAGGGTCAGCAGACGTTCGGTGGCGCGATCGCCGTCGGTGGACCGCGCAGCGGGCGCGCTGCGTCACGCGCGTCCGTCTCGATCACGATGCCCGTCGCGCCGGCGGGCGGTTTCCACTACCAGGTATACGCGGGTCCCCTCGACTATCGCCAGCTATCCCGGCTCGGCCACGATCTCGACGATGCCAACCCCTACGGCGGCATTTTCCGCCCGATCATTCAACCGGTCTCGGTATTCGTCGTCAACATCCTGCTGTGGATGCATGAACGCCTGAGCCTCGCTTACGGGTGGGTGCTCATTCATCCACAGCAGGATGTTCGTCTGCTGTTGTGGCCATTGAACCAGAAGGCGATGGAGTCCGGCATCCGTATGCAGGCGGTCGCCCCGTTGCTCAAGGAGACGCAGGACCGCTACAAGAACGATCCCGAGCGGCTGCAGCGCGAGATGATGCGCATTTACAAAGAGAACAAGGTGAATCCATTCGGCGGTTGTCTCCCGATGCTGCTGCCGATGCCGGTGCTGCTGGCGCTCTTCTTCGTATTCGCCAACACGATCGCATTTCGTGGCGTGCCGTTCCTGTGGCTCCCGGATCTCTCGCGGGCCGATCCCTTTCGCATCATCCCCGTGATGATGGGGCTGTCGATGTTCGCGCTCTCGAAGATCGGACAGATCGGCGTCCCGCCGAATCCGCAGTCCAAGATGATGTTGTACTTCATGCCGGTCTTCATGACCGTGCTGTTCCTGAACTTTGCGTCGGGGCTGAATCTGTACTACGCCTCGCAAAACCTGTTCAGCATTCCGCAGCAGTACCTGATCGCGAAGCGTCGCCTGCGAGAGGCTCCGGTGGCCGGTGGTGGAGCACGCGCGCCGACTCCGGTCAAGACGTAGCTGCTCTCCGACCCGATTGTCGCGCTCGCGACACCGCCCGGTCGCAGCGCGCTTGCGCTGATTCGCCTCTCGGGTGCCCGAGCCTTTTCTCTCGCCGCCCGCTGCCTCGAGCCATTCCATCCCACTCCGCCGCGCACCGTGTTTCGCGCGCGACTCCTCCATCCCGACTCCCGGGAACCGGTTGACGACGTGCTCGCGGCCTGCTTCCCCGAGCCGCACTCCTACACGGGCGAGAATGTCGTCGAGATCTCGACGCACGGCGGTCTCGTCGTGCCGGCTGCGGCCGTCGCCGCACTGGTCGCCGCGGGAGCACGCCCCGCGGCGCCCGGCGAGTTCACGCGCCGCGCCGTCTTGGGCGGGAAGATGGATCTGCTGCAAGCCGAAGCGACGGCGGATCTGATCGACGCCGGTTCTCCCGTGCAGCGGCGCCGCGCGCTCCAGCAGCTCGACCGCGGCTTGTCGAACCGTCTGACCGTGCTGCGCGCCGAGATCTTGGAGCTCGAAGCGCTGATCGCATACGACATCGATTTCCCGGAGGAAGACGAGGGACCGGTGAGTGAAACGACCGTGCGTCGTGCGTGGTGCGTCGTGCGTGATCGTGTGGCTGATCTGTTGAAGACCGCGCCGGAAGGCGAACGGCTACGCGAAGGCGCCTTGCTCGTGATCGCTGGCCGCCCGCTCGGCACCGAGCGGGCGATCGTGACGGAGATTCCCGGCACGACGCGCGATGCCATCGAAGCGCATGCCGTGATCGAAGGCTTTCCGTTTCGGCTCGTCGACACCGCGGGCTTGCGCGACAGCGACGAGCGCATCGAACGACTCGGCATCGAAGTGAGCCGCAAGTATCTCGCGGCTGCCGACCTGGTGCTCTTCTGTGAAGAACGCGACGATCCCGAGCGCGACGCGTTCCTGGCGCAGGTTCAAGCGCCGGTCGTCACGGTTCGTACCAAGGTCGATTTGTCGGGCGGCGTTGGAGTCTCCGTCGCGACCGGCACCGGCATCCCGGAGCTGCGCCGCCGTCTCGCGGAAGTGGCGTTCGGAACACTGCTGGCGTTAGGCGACGTGGAGCCCGTTGTGACGCGGGCCCGTCATCGCACCGCGTTGGAGCGCGCGCTGGTCGAGCTGGAAGGATTCTGGACCGCGCGGCAGTCGGGCGTCGACGCGGCCGCGGCTGCCACGCATCTGCGCGCGGCCGTCGCGGCGCTCGACGACCTCATCGGCGCGATTACGCCTGAGGATGTACTGGACCGCGTGTTCGCGGCATTCTGCGTGGGGAAGTAAGCGCCTCGATCATCGTCCGCGCCTTCGCGAGCGTCTCCTGATACTCCGCCGCGGGCTCGGAATCCCAGACGATGCCCGCGCCCGCGTAGAACGTCGCCTCCCCTCCCCGAATCACGATGGTGCGAATCGGAATGTTGAGGTCCATCGCGCCGGTCACCGAGACGTAGCCGATCGCGCCACAGTAGACGCCGCGCGGAGCACGCTCCAGCTCCGCGATGATTTCCATCGCGCGGATCTTCGGCGCGCCGGTGATCGAGCCGCCGGGAAAGGCGGCTCGCACGAGATCGAATGCGTCGGCGTCGTCTCGCAGGATTCCGGTGACGGTCGAAACCAGATGGTGCACGGTCGGGTGCGACTCGAGCGCGAGCAACCGCGGCACGCTCACCGATCCGGTCCGGCAGACCTTCCCCAGATCGTTCCGCAGCAGATCGACGATCATGACGTTCTCGGCAAGATCCTTCGCGCTCGTCTGGAGCTCGCGCGCGAGCGCGGCATCCTGCGCGGGCGTTGCTCCGCGCGGCCGGGTGCCCTTGATCGGACGCGCTTCGACCACCCGGGAGCCCGCATCGATCCGCAGAAATCGCTCGGGCGAAAGGCTCGCGATCACCATGCCGTCGTAATCGAGATACGCTCCGAAGGGCGCCGGATTGCGGGCCCGCAGCCGCCGGTACAGCGCCAGCGGTGACCCCGTGAAGGTGGCCTGAAATCGCTGCGCCAGATTGACCTGATAGACATCGCCGGCGGCGATGTAATCGCGGATACGGCTGACGCGTGACTCGAAGTCGGCGCGCGTGAAGTTGGATTGGGGCGGCGCGGGTGCCGGTCTCGGACCGTCAGGGACGGCGCGGCCAGACGCAGCCAATCGTTCCTGTACCCACGCGAGTCGCGCCTCCGAGGCTTCGCTGATGCCGGTCGAGATAATCCACGCCTTGTCTTCCAAGTGATCCCAGGCGATCACCCAGTCGTAGAGGCCAAGCACGACGTCTGGAATCGAGTGCGAGAGCCCCCCGAGCCCCCGGAGCCCCCCCCGGTCCGCCGGCGGACGGCGGACGCGTTCGAGCTCCGCACCCCAGTCGTAGCCGAGGTAACCCGCGATCCCACCTTGGAACGGTGGGAGACCAGGCAGCGGCTCGCGCCGGTGCGGTGCCAGAAGCGCGCGCGCCGCCCCGAGGGGATCAGTATTCCCTGGCGTCCGCACGACCGCGACCGGATCGGCGCACAAGAACGAAAAACGGCTCAGGGGTCCCTGGGCCGAACTATCGAGAAAGACGAGGTGCGGAAGTCCGCTGAAGCGGACGCAGGTGCCGAATGGATCGGGCGCCGGAACCAGCGGGACCGCGAGCGTCACGAACCTACGAATTTCTTTTTCGTGCCGCGCAACGCGCTGTTTCCCGATGGCCGCCACAGCGCCGTCTGCTCGATCAACTGCGCTAACTCCATGTCGCTCGCCGTGACGCCACCGGCGCTATGTGTCCAGAGTTTCACGCCGACCTTCCCCCAGCTCACGGCGAGATCGGGGTGATGATCCGCCGCTTCGGCGACGAAGCCTATCGCGTTGACGAGCATCAGCGTGGTCGGCCAACCGTCGGTCTGATACTCACGGACGATCGCACCGTTCTCCAGTCGCCAATGCGGGAGCGCCTTGAGGCGCTGCTGTATTTCAGATGCGGATAGGGAAGCAGGCTGTGCCATGCTCAGTCCAGGGTCTCACGGTAGCTGGCCGACTGTCCGAAATTCTCCTCCACTTCGACTTCGATCGACTTGAGATGCACCACGCCGAGCTCGGCGCGAACGCGTCCGGCGAGATACTGCGCCAGCATTTCGACCGTGGTGTTGGGAATCGGCAGAATGACGCAATCGCCCGTCGGAAAGACGTAGCGCGGCTGACCGGCAAAGGCCACGCGCACGCTGCCGTTCTCTTCGGCGATCGCGAGCTGCGGGTTGTCGCGCGGCAGCAGGACGCGGTGATCCAGCTCGGCGGTGAGACTCCGCATCACCTTTTTGATGGCCGAGAAGTCTACGACAAACCAGCTGTCCGTTTCGAGCCCGCCTTCGACCACCACACTGGCCCGGTAGTTGTGGCCGTGCAGCTTCTCGCAGCGGTGACCGGCGAACGTGATGAAGTGCGCGGCCGCGAAGACGAGATCTTCTTTGGTGATGGCTACCTTGAAATCGCCGCGAGTACCCATGCAGGGAATCTACTCGGGTGGAGGCGCCTCGCCGGTTGCCACCCGCCAGACCTCGTCGGCCAGCCATTCGAGCCGCTGTTGAGCGTAGTCGAGCTCCGCTGGCGTCATGGCCTTGGCGCGGCGGGCGATTTCGCGGGCGTGGTTCAGGAGCTCGTCCAGAACCTCCCGCAGCGGCCGGTTGCGGCGGCGCTCCGGGGTCCCTTCGCCTGATGCCGGCTTAGGCCGTTTGGATTCCCGAGGCACGGTCGTCCGCCTGCCGCAGCTCCTCCACCGCCGCCCGCACCGTTGATGCGGCGCCGTGTTCCCCCAGATAGTTCTCTACCAGCCGCCAGCCGAGGTAATAGCCCGAGCGCTCGGGAAGCACTTTGCCGGCCACCAGTCGTGCCGCCGGGCTCGTCCCGCCCGAGAGATAGCGGAGCCTGAGTCCGAGCCCGGAGCTGTCGAGGTCATTCGCGGCGGCGCGCCGCAGGAAGACGTCGAGCTCGCGCAGCCGCCGATACTGGCGGCGATTGTAGCCGAAGTACTCCCACGGGTCGAACCCCGGCGCGATCGCCTGCGACGCCGCGATCGCAACGCCCTCGTTGACGACGAGCTCGCGCAGCGTGGCGCGCGATCCCAGCTCCCAGCCGTCGTAGTAGCCGCCTAACTCGTCCACCAACCGGCGGAGCGCCGCGCGGCTGGATGGCGAGGTGTAGCGCAACGCATGCGCTACTTCGTGCGCGATCCACAGCGGCAACAGCTGCGGCCCGAGTCCCATGCCGTAGGTCTGCGCGTTCGCGCGTCCCGTGAAGTGCTCGAGGCAGACGAACGCGACGCCGCGGCCGCCGACGACCAGTTCGCCGGCATTCGCCGCGCCGACGCCGACCATCAGATAGAGGTCGACGGGACAGTCCGCTTCCAAGATCTCTGTCGCACGGCGGAGCCCATCCTCCGCGATGGCCACGACGTCCACGTCTTCGAGCAAGCGCTTCAAGTCGGATCGATCGGCCCGCAGCGCGTTTTCGATGATGGGCTCGGCGTGCGGCGACTCGGGGTCGAGCACGTAGTTCTGCCAATACGCGCCCAGAATGGGGCGATGGCGATCGAGATACTCGTGGTAGGCCGCTGAGCGATCCGCGGCAGACAGCGTGGAGAGAAACTCCGGAATGAGATTGACGAGCATGGAGCGTTAGCGCGCGCGCGCGCCGCCCCAATCTGGGAAGCCCGTTAGCGGATGGCAATCTCGAGCGCTACCGACTCCGACTTGACATTTCGTGACAGGTCCGTCACCGCGACAGTGACGCGATAACGCCCGGGCGGCAGCCGGTCGGGCTCGATGACGAGCTGCTGTGTCGCCGTTGCACCGATTGCGTCGCGGTCGAATTCGAAGACGATGGGTCGTGCGGTGCCGCCGAACAGCCGCGCGAACACGGATCGCACCGGCTCGAAGCTGTACCGCAGATGGTAACGCGATCGGCTCGTCGGATCGGTTGCGAGTCCGTAGATCTCCATGTAGGCGGCGAGCGGCGTCCCGGCGGGATACGACAGGTCGGCCGGCATGCCGCGCAGCGTCGTTTCGCGGTCTGGAAGCGGCGTGTTGCGGTCAATGGGCGCGAGGGCGAGACTCGACAGCTCAAGGCGCAGCGGCGAAAACCATTGTACCGTCACGTCGCGGCGAATGCGGCCGAGCACGCCCGCCGAATCGACGTCGAGTCCGAGATCGTACCCGCCGGGCGGCACGGTCAACTGCAGCAGGCCCCGCCCCGTGGCCCGCGTCGGCGTGCCATTCGCGTCCCACAACACGATGGCCGCGGAATCGCCGCGCGCTTTGTAGTACGCATCGGTCAATCCGGCCGCAGCGCTCTTGAAATATGCGCTCCAGGCATGGGTGATGAGCGGAGCGGGGAGCGTGGTGCGGTCGGTGTGCATCAGGACTCGCGCGTTGCGAACCTGCTCGGTTGTTACCGGTTGGAAGTACTCTCCTTTGCCGAATGGGATGTTGAGCGGACCGTCAGGTGTGAAATACATCCACGATTCAGCATCGAGGAAACTGCTGCACCTAGGCAGAGCGAAGCCGGAACGCGCCAAGTCCGTCACACAGTTGGCTCTGCGATCCGGAGCGCCATGGCGGAGGTAGATCAACCCTTGTGCAGTGAGCCCAGCGCGCGCCGCGAGCGGCAGCGCGGTGTCCTGGAGCGCTTCGACGGGTAGCGTCGCAACCCGGCTTGAGACCGAAACCGCTCCCTGTTCCGCGAGCGCTTTGAGCTCCTGGCGGTCCTCGTAGTACTTCAGGGCGCGAGCGCACCTCGAATAATAGGTCGAGCGCTGGGGGTGCGAGAGCCGATATGTGCGCCGCGCCTCTGCCTGCCGCGCGTAATGCTCTTCGAGGCGCTCGTTTTCCGGGGTCAACAGGTTCGGGTCGCGCTGCTGCCAGAACCGTTTGTAAAAGACTCGTCGATAACCTCGGGGTGTCAGCGTGTGACGGGTGACCTCATCGGGTGAGGCGATGAGCCAGGCTTCTCCCCACAGCGCGTCGGTCGAGTCGTCATCCGCGCGCGCGAGCGCCGAATCATGCCAGGCGAATCCGGCCTGCCTTCGACCCGCGAGGAAGTTCGCTTCGGCGCGGAGCAAACATGTCGCCGCGGTTACAGGGGCGTGCGTCGTCGCCACCGCGAGCAGCGAATCCGCGCGCCGCCCGTCACCCAGCGCGATCAGCAGCTCCGCGCGGTGCTCGAGTGCAGCCGGCTGCTCCCCATGTTTCGCAAGCGCGCGCTCCGCGCGGCGCCAGATCTTGACATCATGATAAACGTCCCGAAATCTCGCCCAGGCGTCATTGTAGTCGGGAGTAGCAGCGAATAACCCCAGGAGTGCTTCGCGCGCGATGTAGTCGCCATCTTCACTGCGCAAATAGAATCCGACCTTCATCTGCCAGTACCACGGCTCAGCGTCGGTGGGGGCGAGTCGAGCCGCGGCACGGAAATCCTCGAGCGCGGCGTAGCGGCCGATCACGCGCTGCGCAAAGAGCGCGCGGCCCGCCGCCATCAGCGAATCGACCTGTGCGGATTGCAGGGCCAGCGCTGACAGTAGCAGCCCGATCATGGCGTCAAGCCTTGGGCGGCGTGCGCTTCCTGCGGCTGAACTCGGTGAGGAACTTCCGCTCGGCGGGTGTGAGACTCTCGACGCCGGTTGCACTGATCTTGTCCAACACGCGGTCGACTTCAGCGCTGGCGCGCGCATCCGGTTCGCCACGCGATTTGGTGCGCTGCGCCGACGGCGGCATGTTGCCGCTGCGGCTCACACGTGGCGGTTGACTCACCAACACGCTCGATTCCGCCATCTGCCTGAGCCGTCCCTCGCCGCGCGTTGCCCGCCAGTCCTGCCCCTTGAGATAGAGCAGCGCCGTCGCGACGCCGCCGAGATGCGCGAGATGGGCGATTCCGTCGTTCAGGCCGGCCTGGCTGAGTGCGCCCAGCCATGCCAGCACAAGGTCCACGCCGACCAGGAACGTCGCGAGCCACTTCGCCGGAATGGGATCCGGAAGCGGGAAGATGAATACGGGATGGTTGGGCCAATACCAGGCGAACGCGACCGTGACGCCGAGCACCGCGCCGGAGGCGCCGAGGATGAGGCCGACGGGAACCCATTGTGTCAGGAGAAACGAGAACGCCGCTCCACCGATGCCGCACAGGATATAGAAGAGGAAGAACGTGCGCCCGCCCATCCGGTCTTCCACCGACGGACCGAACACGAACAGCATCAGCATGTTGAACGCGAGGTGCAGCACGCCCGCGTGCAGGAACATGTAGGTGACGAATGTCCACGGCTGTTTCCAGGCAAGCAGCGGCGCGAACCCGAAGGCTTTGAGAAAATTCGGGTCCACCAGCAGCGTCTTCTGAATCAGGAAGACGAGCAGATTCGCGACGAGCAGGCGTCGCACCCAGAGACTCAATCCGAACATGCGTTGGGGGCCCATCGATACCTCGGCTACCTTTTTATGCCCCTCGTCCAGTCCGGTTGTTCCGGGCCAAACGTGCCACGCGCTCACAGAGCTCGGGGAAGGGGATGCCCGCCGCCTGCGCAGCCTGGGGATAGAGGCTCGTGCGTGTCATGCCCGGCAGCGAGTTCGCTTCCAGACAAAAAATGTCCCCCTCTGGGGTGACCCGAAAGTCGACCCGAGAGTAACCGTTGAGCTTCAACGCACGGTGCGCCATGACCGCATACTCCTGCAATTGTCGGGCTAGCAGCGTCTCGATCCTGGCCGGGAACGTCTCTTCTGACATGCCGGGCGTGTACTTCGTCTCGTAGTCGAAGAGCTCGTGCTTGGGCACGATTTCCCCTACAGGCAGCGGCACGTCCCCCAGCACCCCCACGGTCAGCTCCCGCCCCGGGATGAATTGTTCAGCCATCACCTCATCGTCGTAACGCGCGGCCAGCTTTACCGCATTTTCCAAGTCCTGTGCCTTTTTTACCAGGGTCAATCCCACGGAGGAGCCCTGCTTGGACGGCTTTACGATCACCGGCCATCCCAACGCCGTGGTCACGTCCTCAGGTGCCACGGGCGCCATAAACCACGCGGGCACCGGCACCCCGGCCGCGCGAAACAGCCGCTTGGAGAGGTCCTTGTCCATCGCCAGCGCGCTGGCGAGCGGGCCACTGCCTGTATAGGGGACGCCGATGACGTCCAGCACGGCCTGGAGGGTGCCACCCTCCAGCTGCCCGCCATGGACGGCCAGGAACAGGACGTCCGCGTCCCGTACCGCGGGGAGCTCAGCGAGCCCTTCGGAAAGCATCCGCTGCTCACGGGCGGCGAGCTGGTCGACTGCAGGTGGTGCGGTTCCGACGGCGGCTCCGAGCAGCTCTCGCTCACCCCGTTCATCGAGCAGCCCGCCGGCGGTGTCAACCACTGACACCTCGTGGCCGCGGCTGCGCAGCGCGGCCACGATCTGCGACGCGCTGGCGAACGCCACGGCCCGTTCGGCGGTGGCGCCGCCCGTCAGGACGGTGACCCGCATCTAGCGAATCCCCGAGAGCTGATGCAGCAAATCGTAGCGCGTGACGATACCGACGAGCTGGCCATCCCGCCGCACCAGCGCCGCGGGCGTGGTGCGCGACAGCAGAGTGGTGAGCAGCGCGACTGGCGAATGACTATCCACCACGGGGAAGGGCGGATCCATCACGTCCCGGACCGCGCTGTCGAGGATCTTGGGCTGGCCGATCGCGCGAGCCATCAGCGCCTGCTCGGAGACGGCACCGACCCCGTCGCCGTCATCTAGGACCGGCAGTTGCGAGACGTTGTACGTCGTCATCAGGTTGAGCGCCTGCCGGACCGATGCCTCCGGCGCCACGTGGATTAACGATGGCGAGTCGTTGTTCTTCGATGTGACCAGCCGGCCAACGGTAGGACGCTCATCGTCGATGAGCTGGTTTTCACGCAGCCATTCTTCGTTGTAGACCTTGCTGAGGTAGCGCTCCCCTGTATCGGCGAGCACGGTGACGATGAGCGCCTTGGGATCATCGAGCCTGCGCGCCACCTCGACCACGTTCACGCCCGTCGACCCGCCGGTAAACAGTCCTTCTTCTTTAGCGAGCCGCCGCGCCATCTGCATCGCATCTTTGTCGCTGACGACGATCCAGTCGTCGATCACGTCCCAGTGCAATGAGGACGGGATCTTGTCGCCCCCGATGCCTTCGACTTTGTACGGCGCCCCTTCGCTCTTTTGTCGCGTCTTGGCGTATTCGCTGTAAATCGAGCCGGCGGGATCACCGGCGACGATGCGAACCTTGGGATTCTTCTCCTTCAGAAAGCGTCCCGCGCCGCTCACCGTGCCGCCGGTGCCGGGAGCGCAGACGAAATGCGTCACTTTCCCGCTGGTCTGTTCCCAGATCTCCGGGCCGGTTGTCTGATAGTGCACTTCCGGATTCACGGGGTTGTAGTGCTGATCGGCGAAGATCGCGTTTTGATTGGCCGCGGCGATGGCGCGGCCTTTCATGATGTAGTTGTCGGGATGATCGGGCGGCACCGCTGTCGGCGTGATGATGACCTCTGCGCCCAATGCGCGCAGCAGCCGAGCTTTTTCCTGCGACATCTTGTCGGGCATCGTGAAGATGCAGCGGTAGCCCTTCACCGCTGCCGCAATCGCGAGCCCGACTCCCGTATTACCCGACGTCGCTTCGACGATCAGTCCACCCGGCTTGAGGCGGCCTTCCCGCTCAGCGGCCTCGATCATCGCGAGCCCGATCCGGTCCTTCACGGATCCACCGGGATTGAAGAACTCCGCCTTCGCGTAGACCGGCGTGCGGACGCCGCGCGCGACCTTGTGCAGCCGGATCAGCGGGGTCCAACCGATCGTCTCGAGGACGTTGTCGTACGGCTTAGTGTGCTGTGCCACCTGTATCCGTACGAGTCTTGGTCGTGTCTTTCCGCGTGGTGTCCGCGGGCACGGGTTGCGGTGGTGTGGCCTGGGCGGGTGTGGGCGCGACCGGGCGTGGTCTCCGTCGAACTGGCGCGGCGGCACGCGGTGGTATGGGTGTCGGCGCGGCTGGCGGTGGCAACGTCACTGTTCCACCGCCTGCTCGCGTCGTACCGACTTGGCGAAATTCGACAGGCTGGAGAAATGCCGTGGCGACCGGAATGCCGTGCC
>Ga0209237_1002243_pt1 | contig 11601 bp, 10 predicted proteins | sample GraSoi013_1_40cm_2_FD_185820 | JGI IMG/M metagenome (GOLD analysis project Ga0209237, IMG submission 185820) | Grasslands soil microbial communities from the Angelo Coastal Reserve, California, USA - Sample 10_02_2013_1_40cm (SPAdes) (version 2) | ecosystem: Environmental > Terrestrial > Soil >...
CAAAGACAATGAAAAGAGAAAAGGTACAGATAGCGGTTTCACGATTCCTTTGGACTTGCATCCAGAAACAACTGTAATGCTAGAAAAAGAATTGAATGGTTCTAACGCGCACTAATTTGGCAGAATAACAAGAATGAGTTTTATGTCGCAATCAATCAGAGGTTATGAGAATTGAGTGCAAAGCGCTTGCGCGTCCTTCTAATAGATGATGAGCCTGATATCGTATCTATCTTGAAGCAAGGCCTAAAGCTGGAAAGGGTTTGAAGTCGATGGATTCACGGATCCTCGAAAAGCGCTCGAACAGTTCAAGCCACATTACTATGATCTCGTAGTAAGCGACATCAAAATGCCTATTATGAATGGATTTCAATTGTGTCGTAAAATAAGAGAAAAATCCAAGTGTAAGATTTTACTTCCTCAGTGCCTCTGATATTTACGCTAAAGAAGCGGAGGCGATGTTCCCAATAGGCTCCAAGGTTTTCATCAAGAAACCAATTCTATATGAAGAGCTGGCAGCAATATTGATGCAGAGATAATGAAAATCGAGTGTGTCAATAGATAAATAATTGGCATTTTCCGCCACCTGTACTATAATGAAAAATGAAAATCTAATCCGTGCGCCTTAGTGACAATGCTGGCAAGCCTCCGAGTAACATGATGACTGCCAAACCGGAAGCCACTATAATAGGTGTAAATCCTGACGGGTATTCTGGGACCACTACAATTCCAGTGGCTATTCCATTTCGACTCTCGTCTAGCGTTTCTCCTTGCCAGTTTATCCCCGTGATATTTACCACAATCTCATAGGTGTCATCTGCCGGAAATGAGATTGCCTGAACGTCAGTGCCATTTACGGCTACGAGGTTATTTTTCTCCGCGACTTTAGTCCCATTCTTATCTAGCACGGTTAAATCATATCGCACATCAGCATTTAGTTGGGTGTCACGACTACTTCCTGCCACATTCTGGCCATCTGAAAAGTTTATGCTTAACTTGGATTGACTGTTTGATGCCAATTGGCTAGGCTGCCAAGACATGAGAACTCGAATTCCAGCGGTAGTCACAATTTGAGTTGAGGTCTGCTCGTGTGTTCTCTTGTTGGTGCTTATTGAAAGTGAGAATGACATGAGATTTTCATTTACTGAACTTGTGTTTGATTGCTGATTATGAATTTGAGCAAGCTGAATTATAGCAACTTTGTTAATAAGGTAGTGAACTATGTACTCGGTTTCCGAAGAGTACGGGTCTACGGCAACTGCTAGACCGGTCAGTGGTATTTTATTGACGGTTGGGATGAATGATGTGGAATTTAAGAAGCCTATGAAAGATTTTGGAACCCTCACCTCTTCATGAACAAACATGTTATTGTTCGGACTTTGGATGCGCTCTAGATCCCAGTCAAATGGCATTGACCAAAATATTGTGAAAGTTGTGGGGTCGTAGCTGAACTCTCTGAGCTTATCATAATAGGAGATTATTGTAACGTCATGATCCTCATTGTTGTATTGAATCTTAGTCTGAAACGATTCTCCCATGCTCAGCCAAGAGTCAAAGGTAGGTGCAAGATCAGGATCAAAAAAGTTTTGGTCATCAGTCATTCCAAGAACTGTTATCTGGAAATGGTATAACCCACTATCTAGCAGCATTGGAGCTTGAACATCCAAAATTCCATCGACACTACCAGTCTCGCTGACCCACGAGCTGTAGGTTTGTTCCCACTCGCCGTTAAGCACCGTAATAGGTCCTTCCGTTGGAAGAATATTCAGCTTCAAAGGACCACTGTGAGAGTGAAACGAGAGAATCATCAGATCTTTATAATCTTTGATGACATGAACACCGTAGGTAACATGCTGGATTGTTTCATTGTTACTAGAGTCAAAAAGCCTGAGCTGTAGTGATGCGTTTCCAGCACTTTCAGGATTAAGTATTTGAGGATCAATCTTTATGAAAAGACTTATCGGCCTTCCTGCTATCATTGAAGGCGGCAGGCTCTCAAAGCTCAATCCATCTGCATGAGCATTTTGAAGAGGAGATTTGAGTAGTATTGGAAAAGCACAGATGCCAGCGACTAACACTACCATCAGAACAAACAATATACAAGCCTTCTCTAATCCAACAATGGGCAGAATCACTCACCTATGCTGCATTGTATGCTTGCAGTATAATAGAATTTAGTTAATTAAGAAGCATTATCAGGACAGATAGAAAAATAGCTACCGTTAGAAGGGAGAACGATGATTTAGATTGTCTTTGGCTTTTGAATGGCCTTTAGCCGTTCTAGTAGTCTATCAACGTCGCCTTCGTCGTCTTTCACTGCAGAGTTCAGGTCTCGCAACTTCGGGGCTGCAGAAGCATCTTCTACCTGCTCTACGAGCAATTGTGGTAGAAACGGTTTTTGAATCAGCTCGACAACTCGTTTCAAGTCATTGACAGAGTCGGCAAGTGTGTCGAAAACATATGCGGAAGTAAAGATAATTCTCTGGTCTGGGTTAATTTTGAATATCTCCTTTGCGACTTGCATGCCATCTAGCAGTGGCATCTTGTAGTCAAGAATGACAACATCAAAGGGCTTGTTAGTGCTCCTGTATGTATTGAGGCATTGGCGCCCGTCATAGGTTACGATAACTTTGTGACCTCTTTCTTCGAGTACTGCTGCGTACAATTCCACAGTTACAATTTCGTCTTCTGCAACTAGAATCCGCATGAGTTACCTTATCACGTCAGTTAACGACTATTAATGAATTGTGGTATTCTAATGGTTCAATGAGATTTGTCTTTTCTTCCACAGTCCGATTGTCTGTCTTAACTGCTTCTTATGTAATACATTGGCCAATTGCGTCGATTTGTGTTTTTAAGAATTGGCACATTCGTGGAATGTACTATTCTAACCAAGGCATTAGACATGTGTACTGCAACGCTAATAAATAAATGGACATACTGGAGTGCTCTAATGATGTTATGCTTTGAAATTAGGAGTACAAACTGTTTATAAGGCAATTATCGCAACAATGTTTTTATCACCCGTAAGGGCGTTCGTCTTACGTTTGTCCAGTAACGAATCTAACACTGGCGATGAGCTGACTTGGATCGCGGGCTCTGTAGTATTGAGCGATAACCCGTCCCAGCAGCTGAAATACTGGAGGAAAAGGTTTGGCGTCAAGCAGGCAGATCTTGCAAGAAAGATGGACATCACACCATCCGTCTTGAGCGATTACGAAAAGGGCCGTAGGCCCTCCCCCGGAGTCAACTTCATCAAGCGCTACCTTATTGCTCTCTACGAGTTGGGCGAGGCAAACGGAAAAGCGGAAGAAGTGCCACCGACGCCAGTCGCCAATGTGCATATAAGCCAGCCCTGACAAAAGCTAGCGCATGCCTCTCATTCTAGTGTCATTGTACCCAGGGAGAACCAAGGAGCAGAAGGACGAATTTGCAAGAGCGGTAACAGACGCGGCTGTGCAGATATTAAAGACAAAACCAGAGCACGTTATAGTCGTCTATGACGAGAAGCCCAAGGAGAACTGGTTCCAGTCTGGCAGGTCACTCTAGCCAATCCACGATCCCGACGACCTTGAACTCCAGACAATGGCAAGCGGGATCATTAACGCGGTAAAGAAGATATTCCATCCCTTACGAACTCCTGACGGGTCGAGATCTGGGAAGAGCTGCAGAGGAAGGGCAACCGGTTCACGGTAAGCGGCAAGGGGCTTGATTTCCTTCACGAGTCTGCACGGTGATGACGCTCTTGATATGGCCATAAAGAAGCTGAAAGGCAAAACTTCAGTAGCAAACTATTTTTATTTTAGGCATCTTCTGTGCAATGCTTGAAGAGAATTGCAGTAGTGCAGATGCGCTCGTCGGAGGACAAGCAGGAAAACCTGAAAAAGTCGATCGAGATTGTTGGCGAAGCGGCTGGCAAGGGCGCGGATCTAGCATGTTTTCCAGAGTTCCAGATGGCTTTTTCGTCAACCAACCAGTCTGCAATGCAGTTGGCCAGCATCGCCGAAACCATCAGGGGCAACTTTATTTCAAAACTTGCAGTGGCCGCGAAGAAAAATAAAATTGGAGTTGTCGGGACGATCTATGAAAAGAGCGGCAGACCCCAGCGCGTCCACGACACTGCAGTCATGATAAGCCCCGCCGGAAAAGTCTCGTCGGTTTATCGCAAGCTGCACCTCTACGATGCGCTTGGGTTCAAAGAATCTGAAAAGCTGGTGCCGGGAAAAACCATAGTAAAGCCTGAAAGAACAAATGCCGGCAGCGTCGGGCTCTTGATCTGCTATGATTTGAGATTTCCAGAGCTGTCAAGGATCCTGACGGTCAAGGGTGCCGACGTGTTGGTCGCGCCCTCCGCGTGGGTGGCAGGCGAAATGAAAGAGGAGCACTGGCAAACAATGGTAAAGGCGAGGGCAATTGAGAACGGCTCGTACGTGGTCGCGCCCGACCAGGTTGGCAACATTTATTGCGGCAGGAGCATGGTAGTCGACCCGTTTGGTGTAGTGCTCGCCGATATGGGGCAGCGAGAGGGCGTCGAGGTGGTTGAGATCGATAAATCGCGAGTGCAGCAGGTTAGAAAGTCATTACCCCTTCTTAAAAGTCGCCGGACAGACGTGTACAGATTATCGTACTAGTACAACAACGCCAGATGGTGGTCATTGTGAGAAGTCTTCCACTCGATCTTGCATTCACGCTTGTCAAGAGGGCACAGGAACCTCTCTCTGCAATATTCGCACATGTGTGCATGATCGCTGTACATCATCATTTTCATTCGACGTTGGTTTTCTTATTACGTTAGTGGGAGGATCTTAGCGAAGCTTACTATGGAAAATCATTTCTTTCTTGCAGGGCACTGCATGTTGATGCAGATTTTCCACTGCTTTGCTCGCCTTGCAAAAACTACTCCAATGATGGGCCAGCCGCAGTCGGGACATGCCTTGCGTGCCGTCCGTATCAAACCTTTTTGCGGCAAGGGCGCGGTGGCTTTGCAGCCGGCAGAATAATTCGAGCAGCCGACAAACCTCTTTTTTGTTTTGTACGACCGTATCATGCGCAGCTGCCCCTTCTTGCACACCGGGCATGGGCCGATCGTTGCGGCCTGCGCGCTGTCTGCAAACGCCGCGTCGCCTATCCGCTCCCCAATGTCGACCTCTTTTTCCATAAATGCTGCAAGCGATTCTACCAACTTGTCTACCGCCAGCTCTATGACTGAAATACTTTCAACAGAGCCTTGTTCCACCTTTTCCAGTTGCTCCTCCATAGACCTCGTCAGCTCTATTGACACTATGGCCGGTACGAACATTCTCATAGAGTCGATGACTGCAAAGCCGAGGTCTGTCACCTCGATCCCGCGTCTGCCAGGAGCAATGTAGTTTCGCTTGAACAAAGTGGCGATGATATCTGCCCTTGTAGCCTTTGTTCCGATCTGCTCTTGTTCCATCTTTGCAAGCAGACTCGCCTGATTGTAACGGTGGGGTGGTTGCGTAAACTTTTCCTCCATCTCCACACCCAGATTCTTTACCCAATCGTCTTTGTGAAGCTCCGGGAGTTCCCGCTGCTCCAGCCTGACGTACGGCTTGTAAAAAATCATCCAACCTTCGTAGACTGGCGTCCTGCCTTCAGCCTTGAAGATGTAGCCGTTCACGTCTATCTTAACGTCAGTGTGCTGACTGACTGCTGGATCGCCAAACGTCGCGAGGAATCTTTTCACGATAAGGTCATACACTTTGAACTCAAGGCCGCTCAGTTTCTGCCGCGGCGCAACACCTGTGGGATAAATCGCGGGGTGCGCAGGGTCTGTCATCTTTCCTTCATTTGGCATAAGGCGATCCCTTGAGAGGAGCATTGACGTCAGCTTACCATAAGATCCGATCTTTGACAGACCGGAAATTATTTTACCATACACTATTGAAGGCGGCAGCTTTTGGCTCGATGTTCGTGGATATGAAATTAGTGCTTGAAGGTACAATTTCTCCGCTATCCCAAGCGTGTAACCGGGACCAAGCCGAAACAGCCTGTACGCCTCACGCTGCAAGTCGCCGATGTTAAATGGCGTTGGTGCTCGGAGCAGCACCTTGTTTTCAGCGTCATCGCTTACGGCCCCGTCCTTCCCAATGCATGCGCTTACGATTGATTTGGCTTCAACCAGTGTTTCAACTCTTGGTTTCTCGTATTGCGCAGAAAACGCCTTCCCATTTTTTTCAAATTGCGCAGCTACTGTCCAATAGGGGTCGGGAACGTGTAGCCTGATTTCTAATTCCCTGTCGACTGCAAACGCAAGGGTCGGTCCCTGCACCCTGCCAATCGAGAGGTTGCGGTATCTTCTGGCTGTCTTGAGCGACTGGGCAAGTGCCCTTGACAAGTTGACGCCGTAAATGAAATCAAGCATGTGACGCGACCGTCCAGCCTCTGCAAGGCCGCTGTTTGGTTTCACAAGGTTGGCGAACGATTCCCTAATTTCGTCGTCAGTCAGAGTTGAGAATTTTGCTCGTAGCGCTTTTTCATACTTGCCGCCACACGCGTACTGCAAAATGCTATGGCCTATCACTTCGCCTTCTTGGTCGTAGTCGCATGCGTGTACAAATACCGACGCGTCTTTTGCAACATCAGAAATAACCCTGATCGCTCTAGCCACCCTTGGGTTCTTGACATTTGGCGCCCACTCTAGATCAAGCACTGGATAGACGCTTCTGTTCCTAGTCGTATCGGCCACACCGTAAAGGTGGCCAAGCGCCGTGCAAACTTTGTATTGCCGCCCATCACTTGTCACGTCAAAAACCGAAATGCCTGCCGGCCTTGATTCCCTTGCGTCGCCAAGCGCCTGCGCGATCCTCCTTGCAGCATCAGGCTTTTCGCAGACAACAAGCGTGTACAAACATTCAATTTTGCAATTTTACTCATATTAACCCGATCATTTAGAGACTACACAATGCCCATGATTCTTCTGCTGCAACCGTAATCAAGCTATTTATAATACAAAACGCCAATTTTCATGAGATGACTAACAGTAAAGTCTGCGTTCTTGGCGCCGGAAGCACAAAATATGGAAAATTGAATGAAAACATCATCGAGATCGCACTAAATGCGGCCAAGGATGCCATCGAGTCAGCCGGGATCACCCCAAAGGAGATCCAGGCCGGTTACATCTCGAATGTATTCGGGGTTGCCGACAAGCAGGTCCACATGGCGCCCGTCATCATGAGCAACCTTGGCATCTCCCACGTTCCTGGGCTTACAATTGAATCAGCGTGTGGCTCAGGCTCTGTAATGTTTAGAGAAGCGTACGCCAACGTAGCGGCTGGCTTTTACGACTGTTTGCTTGCGCTTGGGGTTGAAAAAGTAACGCACACAGGCACGGTGCACAGCACGACTTTGTTCTCCTATTGCTCTGATTTTTTTTATGAAGGTGGCAACGGCGCGTCTTTCCCCGGGCTTTTTGCTTCTATGGCTCGCGCATACATGAACACGCACAAGGCAACCGAAGAGGATCTGGCAAACGTCGCGGTTAAGAACCACGACAACGGCCTCTTGAACCCAAAGGCGCACGTGCACAAGAAAATCACAGTAGATGACGTTTTGAAGTCGCCGGTTGTTGCTTCGCCATTGAAATTACTTGACTGCTGCCCGTTCTCTGACGGTGCTTCCGCGACAATCCTCTGCAGCGAAGAGTTTGCAAAAAAAAGCGGCAGGCCATACATGGAGGTAATCGGCTCTGGCAGAGGCGCTTCGCCGGCAGCTGTTCAAGACAGAGAAGACATTACCACGATCCCGAGTACAGTGGCTGCGGCAAGGCAAGCTTACAAGATGGCCGGCGTGACCCCGAAGGACATCAACTTTGCAGAAGTGCATGATTGTTTCACGATTGCAGAGATCATCGACATTGAAGATCTTGGATTTTTCCCCAAGGGTAAGGCTGCCCACGCGGTCAGGGACGGAGCCACGCGCCTCAAGGGCGAAATTCCAGTCAACCCATCTGGCGGATTAAAGGCAAAGGGTCATCCGATCGGCGCAACAGGTGTCGGCCAGGTAGTTGAAGTGTTTGAGCAATTCACGGGCAAAGCCGGAGAGCGCACCGTGCCAGACGCCAAGATCGCACTTACACACAACTTTGGTGCCACGGGCGCGAGCGCCGCGGTCCATATATTCAGAAAAGTTGACAGGAAATGATGGAGAAATTGTCAGCGCAGGAAAGCACTCATCAAAAATTCATCGAGGCTGCGAACAGGAGAAAGATACTTTCGCACAAATGCACGAATTGCGGCCACCTGATGTTGGAGACGGTGCTCTTTTGCGAGAAATGCTCTGGCAGCAAGTTCGAGCACGCAGAGCTTGAAGGCACCGGAACAGTGGTTACATATACAATCCAGGCAGTTGCGCCTGAGGGCTTTGAGGACGCCGGTTCGTATGCATGGGTCGTATTCAAGATAGACAATTCTCAGTTGAGAGCATCAGGATTTTTGCCAGGTATCAAGACCCCTGCGGAGCTGCCGATAGGCACCCGGGTGAGAGTGGCAGGCTTTGATCCTAAGCATGGCCTGATGCTCAAGAAATAGTGCCTGTATGTAATACTGCACACCTAACTTTCTCTTATATCCTCAACACGCGTCTCTACCATCGTGTACATGTTTGAATCCAAGGTTTACGAATGCCAATCTTGTAGCCAGTTCTTCTTCTTCAAACTAGATGCCGACGATCACACAAGCAAGACTGGCCACGCCAAATTCAAGGTGACTGATTGGACGTCACCGGCACAGCCGTCGCCTAGGATTAACAGGGCCGGCAAGACACCGATCTAGCGTAGCAGCAGTCGCACGTTTTGTAAAAAACTGTCAAGGAAACTTCTCTTATTCCAGTTATTGCAGGCTGCTAGTATGCTATCGGCGGACGTAGTTTGCGGCAAGTGCGGCTCAATCATTTATCAGATGCGAATGCTCAAGTCAGTCAAAGACGCATTGCGAGCGACAAACAGCCACTGCGCCGTGTGCGGCGCAGCACTCAATCCCGGCGACTTTGCTATCGCTGTTAACAAGCGCTAGTTCAGGCGGTCGTGCTTGCGGAAGCCACCATAGTATGCGAGCGCCGCGATCGCTATTGCAACCAAATACCACAGGGGTACCACAAAGCTGCCAACGTCTATTGCGCCTAGGTGCATCGAGGTCCAGTCTGTCGATTGCATCAATAGCCTACCTTTCGGATCACTCTCAAGCGGCACGGCCCACCTGTTGACAAACCACGCAAAATCTTCGACAACTATCGCTGTGATGAGGTTGGCAATGCCCACGAATGCCGCTTTGACACGCTTATGCCGGCCAAGCAGCTTGAATAACATGTCATCCCACAGCGCGGCAAAGCTGATGAGAACAAAGATGAAAAGCATTGGAAATAGATGATACTGATACATGTTTCCAATAATCGGCTCAGTCTCCCTGCTTCTGTCGAAATTCGAATCGGTGACCACGACCTCTCCGTTTGAAATCTGGAGCGCCGGGTCCTTGATGTAATAGTATTCGAGGTGGGCAAAGCTGATACCAAACACGACTCCAATGATCGCGGTTGAGATGAACTCGATCTTGCGCGCACCAAGATGTCTCGCAATGTGCTCTCTCTTTGAGAGACGATTGCGATCCTCGTCTGCCACCATCTCGACTATGTATATTGTGTATCACTTTTAAAGATACAATTTTTTTCGTAGCTTAGCTTTATAGCAGCTTTTGGTGCATAGACGTCAACACAGGGAGTTTTCCAGCTTTGCTTAGCGGATTGGTAGTAGATGGCAGGAGGAGACAAGCGCCAGCAATTCATGAGCCAGATCACCAAGGCAACCGGCGTAGTCTATAACCAACTTGGACGTCTCACGATGCTCGAGAAAAAGCTTGCGTCAATAGAGGCGTACTACTTCGAGCAGATAACCTCGAACATCAAGTCGGGCAACAACAGCCGTGCCAAGATGCTCGCAACTGAACTGAGTAACTTGAGAAGGCTGCGCCGAAGTACGCAACACACTAACATCGCGCTTGAGGCTATAGTGATCCGGTTCAGTACAATAAACGAGTTCGCTATGATCCTCGACACCATCGACCCGACGATTGATATGATAAAGGGAATCCAGACGGAGCTGAGCAAGGTGATCCCAGCTGCCAGTGTGGCACTCTCCGAGGTCTCAACGGTGACCACGGACCTGCTGCTAAACGTAAACGTCAAGGCAGACGCCAGGATCTCGACTCCTGTGGACGCAGACGCCCTTTCAATCCTTAATGAGGTCGAGGGCATGCTGGAGAACGAGGCAAAAGCCAAGCTCCCCGAGGTGCCAAGCAACATCCCTACTCAAAAGCACGGAGCGCCTGCCGAAGAGACAAGGGTATTGGTTGAAAGCTAGACAATAGTTGACTTATTGGTCAAGCCCAAGTAGGGCCAATCGTACCCTTAGTGAAAAATATTTTACAAAGTAGTTTTAATCATTTACCTTGATAACGGGGTGCAATGGAACAAGTGAGTCTTGATTCTCAACTAAAGGATTCCAAGAAAGGCGGTGTCTTAGAGTCTGCTTCAAAGCGCGTTAGAATGATTTTCTCAGTGATGGCAAGCCCGAACAGGATCGACATACTGCGTATTCTCAATACAAAGGGGCCGCTCACATACTCGGAGCTCAAGGCTCTGGCCGGCTTTAAGTCAAAGAAAGAGTCAGGCAAGTTTGCGTACCACTTGAGAAAATTATTGAGGCAGTTGCTTGTTGCCCTCAATAAGGCAGAGCGAAGGTACACGATTACAAACCTGGGCAAGCTTGTTCTTAGTCTTGCCCGCCAGATCGAAGAACGCTCCATAATCGAGAGTGGCAAGATGTATGTGAGGACAAGCAGGCACACTATTGAGGAGTTCAATTCCCACAAGATAATCCAGTCACTCGTGCGGGAGGCCAACCTGCCACTTGAACTGGCTCAAAAAATTACTGAAGAGGTCGAAAACAAGATCTACAAGTTCCAAACCGCCTACCTCACATCTTCTCTCATACGGGAGACTGTCAACTCTATCCTCATAGAGCACGGCCACGAGGAGTACAGGAACAAGCTTGCAAGGCTAGGCCTGGCATCCTCGGACATTGTCGAGATGCTGTCAGGCGACGGAGCAACTGTAGATAGTGTCATGGCAAGAACCGCCAGCTCGGTGTTCTCTGAATATCTGGTGTTCAACACGCTGCCGAAGGACATCGCCGACATGCATCTAGCCGGCGAGATCAACATTTCTAATGCTGGCGTCTGGGGTCTGCTTCCCGATACTGTGTTTCTAGACCTGTCAGAACTTGAAGATGGCCTGGACCTGAAAGGACGGTTCCTGAGCGTGACTAGGATTCCCGCGATCAAGAGCTCGGACGACGCAATCGCCGCGCTGCCGGCGTTGGTCTCCCTTCTTTCAAGGGAGGCTTCAGCAGAGGTAGTTATTGAAGGGATTGTGTTCCCGCTGCTCAAGAACATGAAGGATCCCGAAGACATTGCTTCGCGCTTTGCAAGGGTTTTGACTGCTTCGTCAGCAGCGCCTTCGTATTCTGCCGGCCTTCCGGTAACAACAATTGTCGTGCCGGACGGGTTGGACACGCGGCAGCTAAACGCTTTG
>Ga0209237_1002244_pt1 | contig 11601 bp, 9 predicted proteins | sample GraSoi013_1_40cm_2_FD_185820 | JGI IMG/M metagenome (GOLD analysis project Ga0209237, IMG submission 185820) | Grasslands soil microbial communities from the Angelo Coastal Reserve, California, USA - Sample 10_02_2013_1_40cm (SPAdes) (version 2) | ecosystem: Environmental > Terrestrial > Soil >...
CCGGCGTCCTCGGGAAATCGTCCATGCCGACCCGAGAGATACTCGGACGTCAGCATCGACCAAGAGATCGAGCGTGCCGTCACAAACCGCTTGACGGCTGGTCCTTCCATATCAGCTAGGGCCTGCGGTGGACCTGGTCGCGTTCTACCTGCTCCTGCCGTTCCTGCTGCTGCTCGCGCTGGGCGTGCCGATCGCGTTCAGCATCTCGCTCGCCTGCGCCCTGTTCCTCCTGTTCTCCGGGACGCGGATCCCGACGACGGTGCTCGCGAGCGAGATGTACGGCGCGGTCGATTCCTTCACGCTGCTCGCGCTGCCGACCTTCGTGCTCGCCGGCGAGCTGCTCAACCGCTGCGAGCTCACCGACAAGCTGATCGAGTTCTGCCAGCGGCTCGTGGGCTGGATCCGCGGCGGGCTGGCGCACGTCACTGTCACCGCCAGCATGCTGCTGTCCGGAATCACGGGCTCGACGCTGTCGGATGCCGCGACCATCGCGCCGATCATGATCCCGAGCATGATCAAGGAGAAGTACCCGCGCGAGTTCGCCGGCGCGCTCGTCGCCTCGGCGTCGGTCATCGGCGCGATCATCCCGCCGTCGATACCGCTCGTGATCATCGGCGCGCAGCTCGGCATCTCGATCGGCGGGCTGCTGGTCGGCGGCGTGCTCCCCGGAATCGTCGTCGGAATCACCCTGATGATCGCCTCCTACGTCGCTGCGCGCCTGGGCGGATTCGGAGCAATCCGCCGCTTCGAAGGGTTTCGCCCGCTCGCTCGCAGCACCTGGATCGCGCTGCCGGTGCTGGTGATCCCGGTATTGCTCCTCGGCGGAATGATGTCGGGAATCTTCTCCCCGACGGAAGCCGGGACTGTCACCGTCCTCTATACCATCGTCGCCGGCATGTTCTTCTACCGAACGCTCTCGGTCACGAAGCTCGTCGATTCGCTCAAGGCGACTGCCTGGGTCAGCGCCTCGGCGTTGATTATCGTCGCCGCCGCCGTCGTGCTGGGCCGCATCATGACCTTCCATCGCGTGCCGCAGGCCCTGGTCGAGCTGATGGTCGCCATCACGCAGGACAAGCTCGCGCTGCTGCTCCTGGTGATCCTGCTGTTCATCATCGTCGGCATGTTCATGGACGCGGTGGCCAACATGGTGATCCTCGGCCCGTTGCTCTACCCGCTATGCGTGCAGGTGCTCGGGATGCATCCGATCCAGTACGGCATGTTCCTCATGGTCGGCCTGCTGCTCGGCGTGCTGACGCCGCCGGTGGGGCTGGTGCTGTTCATCGTGGCGCCGATTGCGCGGTTGACGCTCGAGCGCCTATCCTTGGCTGTGCTGCCGTACCTCGCGCTCGAGTTCGTGATCCTGTTCGTCATCGCGACGGTCCCGGAGCTCACGCTCGCGCTGCCGCGTCTCGCCGGCTACGTTACATAGAGGAAACATGGATCTCGGACTCGCCGGCAAGCGAACGCTCATCACGGGCGCATCCCGCGGCATCGGCAAGACGATTGCCGTGCACTTTGCCGAGCAGGGCTGCGACCTCTACCTGACTGCGCGCTCGCGCGAGGCGCTGGAGGCGGTCCGCGACGAGATCCGCGCCCGTCATTCCCGCGACATCGCGATCCACGCCTGCGACATGATGGAGCGCGGCTCGGTTGCGGCGCTGGCCGAACGCTTCGCCGACGCCGAGATCCTGGTCAACAACGCCGGCGCGACGCCGACCGGGCCGATCGAGGAGGCGACCGAGGACAAGTGGCGCGAGGGGCTGGAGCTGAAGGTGATCGCGACAGCCCTCCTCACCCGCGAGCTCTACCTCCGCATGTGCGCGCGCAAGCGCGGCGTCATCGTCAACGTGATCGGCAACTGCGGTGAGCGCCCCGACCCTGAGATCATCGTCGCGACCATCACCAATTCCGGGCTGATGGCGTTCACCCGTGCGCTCGGCTCCGTCAGCCCCGACAAGGGCGTGCGCGTGCTCGGCGTGAATCCCGGGCCGACGCTGACCGCGCGCCTCGAAATGCTGATGAAGAAGAAGGCGCAGGACCGCACCGGCGATGCCGGGCGCTGGACCGAGCTCGTCGCGCCGCTGCCCTTCGGCCGCGCGGCGACTCCGGAGGAAGTCGCCGATCTCGTTGTCTTCGCCGCCTCCCCCCGCGCGTCTTACGTGTCCGGCACCGTGCTCACGGTGGACGGCGGCGTCAGCGCGCGCGGCCACCTGTTCTAGCGCATGGCACGGGTCGGGGTGGATGTCGGCGGCACGCATATCGACTTCGTGCTGATCGACGACAAGCGCGGCGAGATGGTCGTGCACAAGGTGCCGACCCCGGCGCGCGACCCCTCGACAGGCGCAATGGAAGGTCTGCTCGAGCTGTGCCGGCAGGCCGCCATTGCGCCTGGCGAGATCGACTATTTCATGCACGGCACCACCATCGCCACCAACATCGTCCTGGAGCACAACGGCGCGAAATGCGGCCTGATCACGACCGAGGGCTTCCGCGACGTGCTGCACATCGCCCGCCACAAGCGGCCGCACAATTTCAGCCTGCAGCTCGATCTGCCGTGGCAGAAGCACGAGTTGGTGCCGCGCCGCGCCCGCAAGACCGTGCGCGAGCGCATCGCGGGCGGCGACAGCGCCGTGCTGGTACCGCTCGACGAGGACGCGGTGCGCCGCGCCGCGCGCGAGCTGCGCGCGGCCGGCGTCGAGTCGATCGCGGTCTGTTTCCTGTTCTCGTTCCTGAACCCGGCCCACGAACGGCGCGCGGCCGAGATCATCGCCGAGGAAGCCCCGGGGATCGCGCTCTCGCTCAGCCACGAGGTCGTCCCGCTGTACCGCGAGTACGAGCGCTTCTCGACCACCTGCCTCAACGCCTACGTCGGACCCAAGAGCGTGCGCTACCTCGAAAACTTCGACCGGGCGCTGCGCGACGTGGGCATGACCGCCGGGCTGCACCTCATGCAGTCGAGCGGCGGCTGCGCCACGCTGGACGCCGCGAAGCGCCGGGTGGTGACCTTGCTCATGTCCGGGCCGGTTGGCGGCCTGCTCGGCGGCATCTGGGTCGGCGCAAGCGCCGGATTCCCCAGCGTGATCAGCCTCGACGTGGGCGGCACTTCGGCCGATATCGGGGTCGCGCCCGGCGGCGAGATCCGTTTCAAGCATCTGCTCGACACGCGCATCGGCGCCTATCACGCCATGGTGCCGATGGCCGAGGTCGACTCGATCGGCGCCGGCGGCGGCTCGATCGCCTACGTCGATTCGGGCGGGCAATTCCAGGTCGGTCCGCGCAGCGCCGGCGCGGATCCCGGGCCCTGCTGCTACGGCAAGGGCGGCGGGGAGCCCACCGCGACCGATTGCGAGCTGGTCCTCGGTCGCATCGACCCGGCCGGATTCCTCGGCGGGCGCCTGAAGCTCGACGCGGCGCTCGCGCACCGCGCGGTCGAAGCGAAGCTCGCGCGCCCACTCGGCATGAGCGTCGAGGAAGCGGCGCTCGCGGCTATCCGGATCCTCACCCACGGCATGGTGCAGGCGATCGAGTTAAACAGCGTGCGCCGAGGCTACGACCCGCGCGAGTTCGCGCTGGTCGCCTTCGGCGGCGCGGGGCCCCTCGTCGGCTGCGACATCGCGCGCGAGCTCTCGATCCCGGTGGTGATCGTGCCGCCCGCTCCGGGACTGACCTCGGCTCTCGGGCTGCTCACCTGCGATATCGCGTATGACTTCAGCGCGACCCAGATCCAGAATCTCTCGCACCCCGACTTCGAGCGGCTTGCTGCCACGGTCTCGGAGCTCGAGGCGCGGGCACTCGAGCAGCTGGAGCGCGATCGAATCCGCGGCGATCGCGTCACGCTGGTGCGTCACGCCGAGTGCCGCTATGCCGGCCAGGGATACGAGCTGCGCGCCGCCGCGCCGGGCGGCGCGGTGGACGCCGGCTTCGCCGAGGCGCTGAAGAGCTCGTTCCATGCCGCGCATCAGCGCGAGTACGGGCGGCATTTCACGGAGAAGGAGGTCGAGCTGGTGAACCTCAGGGTGGTCGGTGTCGGCCGGATCCCCACCGTCACGCCGAAGACGCTCCCGGAGGGAAGCGAAACGCCCGACGCTCCGGCACGCACCGGAGCCCGCCCTGTCGTTTTCGAGGTCGACGGTAAGCCCGTTCCGCTCGAGGCGAGCGTCTATCTGCGGGCGGCGCTCAAGGCGGGAAACCGGCTTGCCGGACCGGCGGTCGTGCAGCAGATGGATACGACGACCCTGATTCCGCCGCAGGTCGTGGCAACTGTCGACCGGCACGGCAACCTGGTCGTCCGGCTCCAGGAGAAATGATGAGCAAGGCCTGGCCTTACGAAGCAATCGACCGCGTGACCCTGCGCGTCATCGGTGGCGCTTTCAGCGCGATCGCGCGCGAGATGGCCCAGGTGCTCTATCGCATGTCCAACTCGAGCATCATCCGCGAGTCGGAGGACCTGGGCTGCGGGCTCTACGACGCCCACGGCAACGAGCTCTGCGAGAGCGAATCCTCCCCTATGCACATCGGGTCGCTGCCGGCTTACATCCGCGGGTTCATGCGCAAGCTCGCCGGGCAGATCTACGAAGGCGACATCATCATCCACAACCACCCCTACCACGGCGCCTCGCACTCGCCCGACATGGGCGTGATTGCGCCCATCTTCCATCGCGGCGAGCTGGTCGGCTTCGCCGCGGCAACCGCTCACCTGATCGACGTCGGCGCGGCGGCTCCGGGGCTGAACGTCGACCTGATCGACGTGTTCGCCGAGGGCACGCTCTACGACAGCGTCAAGCTGTACGAGCGCGGCCGGCGGAACGACGCGGTCTGGTCGATCCTGCGCGACAGCGTCCGAACCCCGGATTCCAACGCCGCCGACATCGAAGCAATGATCGCCGCAGTGCGCACGGGAGCCGACCGGTTCCTCAAGCTCGTCGACAGGCATGACCTCGGCGCGGTGATGGGCGCGGCGAACTACTGGATGGACTACTCGGAGCGGCGCCTGCGCGCTGAAATCGCCACAATCCCGGATGGCGACTACCACGCCGAGAGCTGGCTGGACGACGACGGACGCAACTGGGGCAAGCCGCTCAAGGTCAACGTTACCGTAAGGAAGCGCGGCGATTCCATCCTGATAGACCTCACCGGTTCGGCCGACGAAGTAGAGACGGGCTGTAACGTGCCGTTCGAGGGCTCACTCCAGGTCGCCTGCTTCTACATCGTGCGCACGCTGCTGCTCGACGAGGTGATGACCGAGGAGTTCATCCCGCAGAACTCCGGCATGTTCCGCCCCGTCGGCGTGCATGCGCCGAAAGGCTGCATCTTCAACCCGAACTTTCCCCGCGCGTGCGTCTCGCGCATGGCGCAGGTGCAGCGCGTGCTCGACTGCGTGATCCAGGCGCTCGCGCCGGTGCTTCGGGAGCAGGCGACCGCGGGAAATTCGGCGCACGTCATGAGCGTCTCTTACAGCGGCTACAGCCCGGCGCAGCAGCAGTACTGGGTCTGCGTGGAGGTGAACGAGGGGAGCTATGGCGCTCGCCGCACCAAAGACGGCCTCGACGCGGTGGACAACCTGATGGCGAACACGCGCAACGTCCCGTGCGAGGAGATCGAGATGCGCTTCCCGTTGCGGGTCGAGCGCTACGAGCTGCGGCCGGAGGCGCCGGGCGCCGGCGAGTGGCGCGGCGGCATCGGCGCGGTGCGCGACGTGCGCTTTCTCGTCGACGGCTTCCTGTCATGCAACGGCGACCGCACGCTCGAAGCGCCGAAGGGCATTTTCGGCGGCGGCGACGGCCTGCCCGCGCAGATCGTCAAGAATCCCGGCCGTGCCGACGAGCAGGTGCTGCCGTCGAAATCCACCGGCCGCAAGCTCAAGTCGGGCGACGTCATCCGCGTGGTCGGGCCCAACGCCGGCGGTTACGGCGAGCCGCGCCGCAGAGAGGCCGGGCGCGTGGCCGCCGACGTTGCCGACGGCCTGATCAGCGTAGAAGCGGCGCGCGAGGTGTACCGCGTCGTGCTCGACCCGGCAACCGGGGCGATCGATCGCGCGGCGACCGACCGACTGCGAGCGACATGAGCTGCGAATTGCTGATTCGCGCAAGCCTGACGCGCATCGACGCGCGCGAACGCGAGGTCGGCGCCTGGGTTTATGTCGACCGCGACGCCGCGCTCGCACGCGCGCGTGCGCTCGACAGCGGTGACCAGACTGGTCTGCGCAGCGGTCTCCTCCACGGTCTGGCCGTCGGCGTGAAGGACATCATCGATACCGCCGACATGCCGACCGAGTACGGCTCACCGATCTACGCCGGAAACCGCCCGCGGCAGGACGCGGCCTGTGTCCAGCGGCTCAAGGCCGCCGGGGCGATCATCCTCGGCAAAACGGTCACCACCGAGTTCGCGTTCGTCCAGCCGGGCGGCACCCGCAACCCGCACGATCTTGCGTGCACGCCGGGCGGCTCGTCGAGCGGCTCGGCGGCGGCGGTCGCCGACGGCATGGTGCCGGTCGCGCTCGCTACTCAGACCGGCGGCTCGACGATCCGGCCGGCGGCCTTCTGCGGCATCTTCGGCTACAAGCCCACGTTCGACCGCTTTCCGGGCGCGGGGATGAAGCCGCTCGCGCCGTCGCTCGATACGATCGGCGTCATCGCCGCTACCGTGGACGACATCGCCCGCGTCTCGGCGGTCCTTGCCGGCGAATCTCCGGCCGCGGTCCACGTGCCGGATCATCCGGGCTTCGCACTGTGCCGCACGCCCTACGCGGCGCAGGCCGAACCGCAGACGCTCGAGCGTCTCGCCCTGGTCGCGCGCACGCTGGAAGACGCCGGGGGGCATGTCCGTGACCTCGAGTTGCCGGCGCCGTTCAGCGAGCTGAACGACCTGCACCGCGTAATCATGGCGCACGAGACCGCTCGCGCGATGGCCCACGAATGGCGGACGGCGCGGCAGCGGCTGAGCCCGAGCATGGCCTCGTTCATCGAACGGGGGTTGTCCGTTTCCGCGGAAGCCGTTGCAGCGGCGCGCGCGCACGTCGAAGCCTGCATGCGAGCGCTGCCCGCGCTTCTCGGTAAAGGCGAGCTGATCCTCACCTTGTCCGCCGCTGGCGAAGCGCCGGTCGGACTCGCGTCGACAGGCAATGCGGTGTTCTCGCGCCTCTGGACGCTGCTTGGCTTGGCTTGCTTCGCGCTGCCCGCCGGCCGCGGGATGCGCGGCCTGCCGCTCGGCGTGCAACTCGTCGGCGGTCCGGAGGCTTTGCTCTTCGCGGCCGCGAGCTGGAGCGCCCGGCGTTTGCAGGAAGCCACACTAGGAGAACGCGCATGACCCCCACGATGGACGCTACCACTCGCCGGCTCGTCGACTTCGCGCTCGCTTACCGCTTCGAGGACCTGCCCGCTTCCACGGTCCACGCGGCGAAGGCGCGCCTGCTCGATTCTGCCGCGGTCGGGCTGGCCGCCTACGCCGCGCCCCCGGTGCGTATTCTTCGCAAGTGCGCGCCGCGTGTCGAAGGGCCCTGGGCAGCCACGCTTTGGGGCACGCGCGACAAGACGACTCCGGACCATGCCGCGCTCGTGAACGGCACGATGGTGCGGTATCTCGACCTCAACGACGCGTATCGCACGCTGGACGCCTCGCACCCGTCCGACAACCTGCCGGGGCTGGTCGCGGCGGCCCAAGCGCTAGGCAGCTCCGGCCGCGAGTTGATCCTCGCGCTTTTCATCTCCTATGAGATCCAGTGCCGCTTCACCGACACGGTGCCGTTCAACGCGGCGGGCTGGGACCAGCCGGTGGTCGGTGCGCAAGCCGCCGCGCTCGCCGTCGGCCGCATGATGGGGCTCGACGCAGAGCAGCTCGCGCACGCGCTCTCGCTGTCGGTCGTACCGCACCTGTGCACCTATCAGACGCGCTCGGGCGAGCTGTCGATGTGGAAAGGCTGCGCCGGCCCCAACGGCGCCCGCCACGGTGTCTTCGCGGCGCAACTGGCGCGCGAGGGGCTCACCGGGCCCTACAGCGCTTACGAGGGAATATTCGGGATCTGGAGGCAGACGCTCGGCAAGCCCGGCGAGTTCAAGCTGCCGGCGGGCAGGCTCGCCGCGCCGCTCGGCCTGAACCAGACCAACATCAAGAAATACCCGGTGCGCGACTCGTGCCAGCTGCCGATCGACACGGCGCTCGAGCTGCGCAAGAAGCTGGCCGGCCGGCAGCCGAAGAGCCTCAAGGTGGACACGTACAAGTCGGCCCACCTGGGCGCGGTCGCCGATCCGGAGCTCTGGGCGCCGAAGACGCGCGAGACCGCCGATCATTCGATGCCGTTCTCGATCGCCGCGGCGCTGGCCGATGGCGAGGTGACCAGCGACACCTTCGAGAACCATCGCTTCCTGGACACCGATGTCCTGGGCCTGATCGCCAGAATGAAAGTCGAGATCAACGCCGATTTCTCGCGCCAGACACCCGGTCTGCGCCACTGCCGCATCGAAGCGCGCCTCGAGAGCGACGAGGCAATGGTCGCGCAATGCTCGCTCGCGCTGGCCGACATTGAAAAAGGGACGCCCGACGAGGTCCTGAACGCCAAGTTCCACGCGCTCACCCGGCGTTTCCTGCCCGAACCTGCGCGTAACGAGCTTGCCGCCGCCATATGGCGGCTCGAGACGTCCGAGCGCCTCGATCCGCTCATCGACCTGATGCGGATCTGAGCCCATGACCACCCGCGATGTGAAGTCCGATGCCGCCCGCCTGCTCAACACCGTTGCGCAGGGCGGGGTGGGAATCTTCGCCACCGATGTCGGCTACGCCATCATCGGCAACGGCGAAGCCGCGATCGCGCGCATTTTCGCCTGCAAGCAGCGCAACTTCGACAAGGCCTGCGGCATGTTCAGCAACTGGGACATGTTCGTGGCCCTCGCAGGCGTCGGGGAGCGCGAGCGCGCGGTGGAGTACCTGGCGACGCTGGCGTTCTACCGGCGCGACGCCCTGATCGCCGCGGGCGGGTACGAGATGCTCTCGCGCAGGTCGGGCAACGCGAGCGCAAGATCGTCGACACCGTGATCCACGAGCACGGCCTGCCGCTCTCGGTGGTGACGCCGTACAAGATCGGCCATCCGTTCTTCTCGCGGCTCACGCCGCTCACCCGCGAGCGCTCCTCGCGCGGCGATACGATAGACATGCTGCTGAACGCCGGCGCGCTGCACGACGAAATCGCGCGCCTCGCCTGGTCTCGCGGCGTCCCGCTGCTCGGCTCCTCAGCGAACCAGTCCCTCTCGGGTAGCAAGTACAAGCTCGCCGACGTGGAGCAGGCAGTGCGCGACGAAGCAGACCTAGTCATCGATTACGGAGACACGAAGTACTCGCACCCCGCCGGCATGGGAAGCTCGATCATCGCCCTGCCCTCGCTGAAGCCGATCCGCAAGGGCATCAAGTTCGACGAAATCTGCAGCCTGATCGCGCAGTGCTTCGGCACCGATCCGCGCGCCGTGACGTAAGCCGGGGGCCCCCGGCCGCCGAACGCGCGCCCGCACTTCATGCCCTTGCTTGAAACCCACGGGCCGGGAGGCGACCTCCCACTCGCCTTCCGCATCGGTGAACCGATCGCCGACGCGGAGCTGGTTCGGGAAGACCGAGAGCGTCGGCTCCCAACGTGAGCGCCGTGGCACCGCCATTAGTTCATCCAGCCCGCCCGCCGGATCTTCTTTTTCTCGCGGAGTGAGGGTCCGACAGGAACCCTTGAGCTTTGGTTTGAGATCTGCTTTTCTTCGGCAGCCCATCGAAACGCCGAGGAGGGTATCCATGCCCACACCATTGTCCGCCGAAGCCATGGCGCTCATCGACCGCCCAAATTTCGCGCACCTCGCCACCCTGATGGCGGACGGCTCACCCCACATCGCTCGGGCGACCGGCGGATCCGCTTCCACGACCTGCGCCACACGTACACCAGCCTGCTCATCGCGCAGGGCGCCCATCCCAAGTACATCCAGGCGCAGCTCGGCCACGCCTCCATCCAGACGACGCTCGATCGCTACGGGCATCTGATGCCGGACGTTCACGCAGCGGAGGCGAAGAAGCTGGACCAGCTCGATCTCGGTCGGCCGGCGACATCCGACGACGACAGCGCGAGCGTTAACGCGATGCGCCGGTAGCAAAATGGGAGCAGAAACGACGAAGGGGCTGGCGCGGTGTCCGCCAACCCCTTGATCCCGCTGGTTGCGGGGCTGGATTCGAACCAGCGACGTTTGGGTTATGAGCCCGCCCTAGCACGTAACTCCAGCCAAAGCCACCCAACTACAACCGTCCCCTGCCTCGCGTTTACGACACGACGGCTTCGGTGTTCTTGGGCGGTATTGGGGCCAGTTCACGTCCAGAACACGCCCAAGGCCGTGGCCGCGAACACGGGCGCCGATGATGCGCCAGCCGTCGACTTTTTCCTCATAGATCCAGCCGTCAGCTGTGGCGAGCATCGGGAGACGAGACCGAAGTGGCGTACGACATCAGCGGGCATCCTCCCGCGACGGTCGAGCGCCTGCGACACTACGTCAGCTCGGGGCCGGCCTCACGATCCTGGTGGTGGACGATCATCCGGATACGCGCGAGATTGGTGCTGGCGCCCGTGTCACGCGCTCCCGTAGCTTGATCCGTGTCGATTGTTTCGTATTCAGCTGGTCGAGCACCATCTTCGCGGTTTCTCGTCGTTTGCCTCCCCTGTCCGGGCGAGTTGTGACGACTGCATCCACCCTGTAACGGCGACGGTCACCAAGGTCAGTAAGGGAACGAGAAGCGCTCGCCAAGATTTGAACGCCTCGAATTTCAGGACCGAGCTCCGGAACACGAGCTGCGTAGAGCGGCGCCTGACGCTGCAGATCTACAGGCTCACCAAGGACCGGGGCCTCATGAGTTCCTGACCGCCCTCGCGTCCCCCGCGTAGGTTCTCGCCCGCGCCTCACGTACAGCGCGGCGACGTCTAACCTACTCCCCGCAGCGCGCGGGGCGCGGGGAGCCCATCATAACGAATTGATTGCTCAGAAGCGGAATGCCGCTGCCCGACCTCCGACCCGAACGGCGTGGATTTGTTGGGAACCGATGGTGGCAAAGTGCTTGCATCGATCTGCGAGCCCTCGGCCGGCCGCGATCGTCTTGACGGCCAGTCGCCAAGAGCGAGATCTGGTAGCTGCGTTCTTCCGCGAATCGGGGCGGGCATCGACACCGAAGGGGGTGTCTCCGTGAATCGACGAACCTTTCTGACCGGAACCGCAACGTCCGTTGCGATCGGCCGTCGGCGGCTGTTGCGCGCTGCCGCTTCCGCGCCCGTCATCACCGCCGCCGGCCTGACGACGGGCGCGACGGCCGAAGCGGCTCCGCTGCCCCTGACGCCGCCCGATTCGGTCGACTACGAAGACGTCGGCGACTCGATCATCCAGGCGAGTGCGCCGACGATAGCGAACGTCCGGCTGAAGCTCGGCCCGGACGGCGTCTACACCTTCGAGATGCCGCGCCTCGAGCAGGGCACGGGCATCGCGACGGCGCTCGCGATGATGATCGCCGAGGAGGCCGGCGTGACGCTCGACAAGGTCAAGGTCCACTCGGCCGACGCGCAGCCGAATCTCGAAGCGGGCCAGATCACCGGCGGTT
>Ga0209237_1002245_pt1 | contig 11599 bp, 8 predicted proteins | sample GraSoi013_1_40cm_2_FD_185820 | JGI IMG/M metagenome (GOLD analysis project Ga0209237, IMG submission 185820) | Grasslands soil microbial communities from the Angelo Coastal Reserve, California, USA - Sample 10_02_2013_1_40cm (SPAdes) (version 2) | ecosystem: Environmental > Terrestrial > Soil >...
GTGACCCCCGCCGCGCAGGTCCTCGACATAGAGACGCAGATTGGCTGTGGTGGCAGGCGACAGATCCTCGACGAGCACCGCGATGCGCTGGTCGTCGGGGCTGACGGAGAAGAAACTGATCGTCGTCGGGCCACCGGGCACCGTGGTCACGTCAAGTGCGCCAGAGGGCGGCTGTACCACGCGGATCTTGGTGTCGCCGTCGCGGAAATAGATCGAAGCGTTCGAGCTGCTCACAGGCGGGGCGAGGAGCGCGCCGTCATGCGCCGATGAGCAGTACTGAACCGAGGCATTCGCTAGCGCCACAGCGGCGGCGACGCTGGCATCCGGCCTGAACGCATAGAGGGTTCCGGCTGAGAGCAGCAGGCCGAAGTTCCCCGTCAGCGCAACCGGGCTCGGCGATGCGCCCGCGCTGAACGATGGCGAGACAGTGGCGCCGGCGGACGCAACCGCGCTGGGTCTGGCGGTCGGTGGCGACTGCTGGCCGCACGTGACCGCCAAGAAGACGCACAGCGCGATCAGGGCGCGGGATCGGATCTCCACGCGCTCACAACTCTAACCATTGATCGCAATGGGACCTCCACACCCGGCCGGGCCCTACGGGCCGGGCCGACCTCCCCGCGAGCGGGGAGGTGACGCTTTTTAGACTTCGACCTTCTTGGCGCCCTTCGGCCCCGGGCACTTCGGGTAGTCGGAGCACGACTTGAACGGCCCATACCTGCCCCGGCGCTCGACGAGCGGCTTGCCGCATACGGGGCATGGCTCGTCGAGCACCTTCGGGCCCTCGCGTGGCTTGCCATCCTTGCCGATGTTCGCGCGGTATTTGCACTCCGGGTAGCGCGAGCACGCCACGAACGGACCGAAGCGCCCGGTCCGCTCGACGAGGAGTCCCTCCCCACACTGCGGGCACTTCTCCCCTGTGGGCTTGGCTTCGGCCTGGGAGGCATCGCGCTTGATGTACTTGCAGTCCGGATACCCGGAGCACCCGACGAACTCTCCATATCGGCCCGTTCTCTGCTGCAGCGGCTTCCCGCACACCGGGCAGGCTTCGTCGAGGAGCTTCGGCTCGGGAACCTCGCCATTCGGCGTCATGGCGCGGCGGAACTTGCACTTCGGGTATCGCGAGCAGCCCATGAAAGGCCCAAACCGGCTCGCCTTCAGTACCAGGTGTCCCTCATGGCACAACGGGCACACCTCATCCGTATCGGCAGGCATCGCCTTCTCGGCGGCGACGAGCATCTTCTGCAGCGGCCCGTAGAAGTCGCTGACCACCGGCACCCATTCCTGGCTGCCCTGCTCGACCTGGTCCAGGCGCTTTTCGAGGGTGGCCGTGTAGTCGTCGTCGGAGATGACCTTGAAGTGGTCGACCATGATCGCGTTCACCGCTTCGCCGATGCGGGTCGGGTGGAGGCGGCGTTCCTTGATCTCGACGTAACCGTGGTCTTTCGTGATCGTCTGGACGATCGGTGCATACGTCGAGGGCCGGCCGATTCCGCGCTGCTCCAGCTCCTTTATCAGCGTCGCCTCCGAGTACCGCGGCGGCGGCTGGCTGAAGTGCTGCTCGGGTTTGATGACGTGGAAGGTGAGGTCTTCGCCGGCGGCGAGCTCCGGCAGGTCGGTCTCGCCGTTCTCGTCGCGCTCCCACACCTTGTAGAAGCCGTCGAACGTGAGCACAGATCCCGTCGCCCTGAAGACGTAGTCCCCGCCCTCGATCTCGACCTGGGTCTGGTCGTACACGGCGGGCGCCATGCGACTGGCGGCGAATCGCCGCCAGATGAGGTCGTACAGCTTGAACTGGTCTGCGGTCAGGTGCTTGCGAATCGAATCCGGCGTGCGGCTGACGTCGGTCGGCCGGATGGCCTCGTGGGCATCCTGCGCGCCAGGGCTGGACTTCGCGGCTCTCGGGCCGCCTACGTATTTCTCGCCGAACCGATTCCTGACCAGGGCCTTCACCTTCGCCTCGGCCTCCGCCGAGATGCGCGTCGAGTCCGTGCGCATGTAGGTGATGAGCCCGGTCGGTCCCTCGTCGCCGAGCTCAACGCCCTCGTACAACTGCTGAGCGATACGCATGGTGTTGAACGGCCTGAAGCGCAGGCGGCTCGATGCGTCCTGCTGGAGGGTGGACGTTATGTACGGCAGATACGAGCTCTTGGTGCGGCGCTTCTTCTCCACGCCAATGACCCGGTAGGTCGCGCCCTCCAGCGCTCGTACGATCGCATCGGCCTCGGCCTGGGTCTTGACCTCGAGCTTGGGCTCTGGGTCGGCGCTGCCTGCAACGTTTCGAGGACGGTTCAGGCGAGCCAGGAAACGGCGCTCGTCGGCAAGCTTGGAGAGCTCGACGTCAACCGTCCAGGACTCGACCGGTACGAATTTGCGGATCTCCTCCTCACGGTCGACCACGAGGCGAAGGGCGACCGACGAAACCCTTCCGGCCCCGATTCCCTTCTGGACCTTGCTCCACAGGAACGGGCTCAGGCGGAAGCCGACCAGGCGGTCGACCACGCGGCGTGCCTGCTGCGCGTTGACCAGTCGCATATCGATCTCGCGGGGGGATTCCAGTGCCTTGCGGACGGCCTCTGACGTGATCTCGTGGAACTCGATGCGCTTAGGCGTGGTCAGCTTCAGCACCTCCGCCAGGTGCCAGGCGATCGCCTCCCCTTCCCTATCCGGGTCGGAGGCCAGGATCACGTTGCCTCGGTCCTTCTTGGTCGCGGAGGACAGCTCGTTGATCGTCTTGCGCCGGCTTTCGACCACTTCGTAGTGGGGCTTGAAGCCGTGCTCGACCTCAACCCCCATCTCCTTTCCGGGGAGGTCCCGGACGTGGCCCATCGAGGCGAGGACGTCGAAACGATCCCCCAGGAACCGCTTCAGAGTCCGCGCCTTGGCGGGCGACTCGACAATGATCAAACCCTCTGGCACAGCATCTCCTTTATTCCCCATAAGCCGGTTTTCTTCCCCGGGCGGCCTCCCCGCCCCCCGGCCGGGCTTCTGAGGCGGGCAATCCTACGCCCGTTCTTTGCCGCGACGCAATGCCCTTACGTAACCCGTCCCGTGACGGCGCACAGCGCCGTCGAGCTCCAGCGAGGTCAGCCGGCCAAGCACCTCGGCCACCGGTAAATGAAGCTTTCGGGCCAGCTCCGCGGCGCTGACGGTGAGCACGTCGGAGAGGTGTACGAGCATCCCGTCGCGGCCCTCCGGGAGCTCAAAACCGAGCCTGGAAGGAGCGCCCAGAGGGTCGTCCAGGACCTCCCTGCCGACACCCAGCGCAGCGAGCACGTCGCGAGCGTTCTGGACCAGGCCCGCCCCATCCCGGATGAGGGCATGCGTGCCCACCGAAAGCGGCGAGAAGATGCTCCCCGGCACCGCCATTACCTCTTTATGTAGGTCGAGCGCGGCCTCGGCCGTGATGAGCGCGCCCGAGCCCTGCACCGCCTCCACGACCACCACCGCGTCTGAGAGCGCAGCCATGGTCTGGTTGCGAGCCGGGAAGTTGTGACGCCGCGGAGCGGTCCCGTCCGCGAACTGGCTCACCAGCGCGCCGCCCGCGGCGAGGATTTCTTCCGCCAGTTGGAAATGCGCCGCCGGATAGACGATGTCCACGCCCGTGCCCATGACCGCGATCGTGACGCCACCTCCCACCAATGCGCCGCGATGCGCCGCGGCATCGCAGCCCAGCGCCAGACCGCTGACGACGATGACGCCGGCTCGCGCAAGGTCGGCGGCCAGCTGCTCGGCGACCGCCTCGCCGTAAGGCGATGGTCGGCGCGATCCGACGATCGCCACCCGCGGGCCATCAGGCGGCGGCCACCTACCTCGCGTGTGCAGGCGGGCGGGATCAGGCCGCCGGGCGCGCGCAGGGCGCACCTCAGGCTGCGACGTCATTCAGTCGGTAGCCCAGTGCTTCGAAGACATGGCTGTCATCGATCAGCTCCTCGGCCTCCATGTCGGCGGCGGTCCGCGCCACGCGCCACGCACGGTGGAAGCCGCGCGCCGTCAAGCCCTTCTGCTCCGCCCAGCGTTCGAGCGTTCGCCTCGACCCGGGCTGCAGGGGCGCACTGTGTCGTAGCCGCCTCCCCTTGAGCTGGGCGTTCAGGCAACCCTGCCTTTCGAGCTGGCGCGCCCTCGCCGCGAGGACCCGCTCCCGCACGGCGGCCGAGGCCTCGCCTACCGGTTCAGAGGCAAGCTCCGCCAGCGGCACCCGGCGGACACCCACCTGGAGGTCGATGCGATCCAGCAGTGGGCCGGACAGGCGGCGTTGGTAGGAGTCGATTACGGCGGGCGTGCAGCGGCATGCGCGAACCGGGTCGCCCGACCACCCACATGGACACGGATTGGTGGCCGCGACGAGGGTGAAGCGAGCCGGGTACGTGACTGAGCCGCCGGACCTGGTGATCGTGACCCTACCCGACTCGAGCGGTTGCCGAAGCGCTTGCAGCGCGTTGGCCTGAAACTCGGCGAGCTCGTCCAGAAAGAGAACTCCGTGGTGCGCTCTCGAAATTTCGCCGGGCAGCGCGAAGCCAGACCCGCCGCCGATCAGGCCGGCCATCGAGACGCCGTGATGCGGAGCGCGGAAGGGCCTCGTCCAGTCAAGCGGACGGCCGGGGACGAGGTCCCCGAGCAGACTCCTGAGCTGCGCCACCTCAAACGCTTCACCCGGCTCAAGGGGCGGCAGGATCCCCGGCAAGCAGCGGGCCAGCATCGTCTTGCCCGCACCGGGCGGGCCGCTCAACAAGATGTGGTGCCCGCCCGCGGCGGCGACCTCGATCGCCCGACGCGCCTCCTCCTGTCCGTGGACCTCGGCGAGGTCGTGCTCCAGGACATCGGACGCCGAGTCAGCGGTCGCCACAGTGAAGGGCTGCGGCACGATCGTGGTGTGGCCCAGGACATGAGCCACGACCTCAGCCAGGTGAACGCAAGGGATGACCTCGATGCCCTCCACCAGCGCCGCTTCGCTCGCATCGGTCGCCGGCACGAAGACGGATCGGAACCCGGCTTTCTTCAGACCTCGGACTGCAACGAGAACGCCGTCGACATGCCGGACAGCTCCGTCGAGCGCGAGCTCGCCAAGGAAAGCGCTGTGTTCGGGCGCTCGCCCGCCGATCTCCGCGAGCGCGATCGCGACCGCGATCGCCAGGTCGAGAGCACTGCCTTCCTTGCGCATCTCGGCCGGAGCAAGGTTCACGGTGAGTCGCCTGCGCGGAAAATCCAGTCCGCTGTTCTTGATCGCCGAACGGACGCGCTCTCGCGCCTCCTTTACAGAGGTTGCTGCGAGACCGACCAGTGAGAACTTCGCTTCGCCATTGGCGCTATCGGCCTGCACCTCGACACGGCGTGCTTCGAGACCGGCGAGCACGCAGGAGTCGACGGCGGCGAGCACGCGGCAGACGGTAGGCGGCGGTTGCTGCCTTCGAAACCCAGCCTGTTAAGCGCGACCCCCCACCCGGCGGGCCCGCTTCGCGGGCGCGCCGACCTCCCCGCGAGCGGGGAGGTGACTTACCGCTAGGTCAGGCGAGGTTCGGGGCGCCAGCGGCCGTCTTCCTCGAGATACCCCGCCGGCTGATCGGGCTCGTGGCTCAACACGAGCAGCCATCGATGCTTTTGCGCCTCGTCAAGCAGCCTCGCTTTCTGCTCCAGCACGCGTAGCGGCTCGATGTCGGCCGACATCGTCCACGGGACGCGGAGATGCGGCGTCTGGCAGACGAGGTCGCCGGTCACCGCGCATGCGAGCTCGCCCGACCGCAGCACAAGCACCTGGCTGCCGGGCGTGTGCCCGCCGACATGACGGATGTGGACGCCAGGCATCACCTCACCATCACCGTCCAGGAACTCCACGAGGTTGTTTCCGTCCGCCAGCGGAGTGAAGTCGTCCGTCACGTACGCGGACTGGCTGCGCATGTCCGGACTCAGAGCGAAGTCCCACTCACTCCGCTGAATGAAATGGCGCGCCTTTGGAAACGTCAGCTCGAGGCAACCGTCGTCCCACCGCGTGAGGCCGCCGGCGTGATCCCAATGCAGGTGGGTAGTAATCACCGCATCGACCTCATCCGGTCTAATGCCGAGCCGGCGCAGTGAGTGGAGCAGTCCTTCGGGCTCGCGCAGCACGACCTGCAGCGCGCGCTTCTCGCTCAGCTTGGTGCCAATGCCCGTCTCGCAGATGATGACCCGTCCATTGATCCGCGCGATCAGAGCGACGCAGGCCATGTCGATCATGTTCTGTCCATCGGCGGGCTTCTGCTTTTCCCAGAGCACTTTGGGAACGACCCCGAACATCAATCCACCATCGGCCTTCCATCTCCCCGCGATGAGCAGGTGCAACTCCAGGTCTCCCAGCCTCATGGCTCACTAATATGCAGCGGCAATGGCCGTAGCGGCGATCGGGACTTCAAAGCTGTCCAAGGACTACGGCATGGGTCGCGGCCTCTTCGAGCTCGACCTTCGGGTCGAGCAGCAAGAGGTTTTCGGCTTTCTCGGGCCGAACGGCGCGGGCAAGACCACCATGATCCGCTGCTTGATGGGGCTCATCCGGCCGACCGCCGGCTCCGCCCAGGTCTTCGGTCTCGACTGCATGCACGACTACGTGGCTGTGAAGCGAAGGGTCGGTTATGTCCCCGGCGACATGCCGCAGTTCGGCAGCCTTCGCGGCTCTGAGGTGGTGGCGCATCTAGGCGCCATGCGCGGTGGCGCCGACCTCAAGGTCGTGCGCAACCTCGCGGAGAGATTCAGCCTCGACCTCAGCCGTCGCTACCGCGAATACTCCAGCGGCAACAAACAGAAGCTCGGCATCGTTCTCGCCTTCATGCATCGGCCCCCGCTGTTGATCCTCGACGAGCCGACCAGCGGCCTGGATCCGCTGAATCAGCAAGAGTTCTACAAGCTGCTGAAGGAAGCCCGAGACGGCGGGGCAACGATCTTCCTCTCATCACATATCCTCTCCGAGGTCGAGCACGCGTGTGACCGCGTCGGGATCATCCGCTCGGGCCGGCTGGTGAGGATCGCAGACCTCGACGAGCTGCACAGCATTCGCTTCCATCACGTCGAGCTGGAGTTTGCTCCCGGCGCCAAGGTGCCCATCGCCGCGATCCGCTCCGCGGCCGGTGTCGAAGAGGTTGTGGTCGATGGCCACATCGTGAGGTGCACGGTGAGAGGCACCTTCGAGCCGCTCCTCGACGCCATCCGCGGAGCGACCGTGACCAACCTGGTCAGCCACGAGCCAAGCCTCGAAGAGCTGTTCCTGGAGTACTACCAAGAGAGCGCGTCAACGAAAGCCCTGACCAATTGATGGTCATGCTCCTGCTCGCGCTTCGACTGGGACGCTGGGGAATCGCGGGGTTCGGAGCGGTGGCCTTCCTGGTCACTCTGCTCCAATCGGCGGGCTTCTACCGGGTCGCAGGTCGCACCGAGGCCGAACGCCAGGCATTCGGCCGCTCGATGTCCATCCTCGCGGCTCAGTTCTCAGCAATCGTCCCGCCACCGGTTCGCCCTGACACGGTGGGTGGCTACGTGCAGTTCCGCGCGTTCGGGTCGCTCGCCATCGCGTTCGCGATTTGGGCTCTCGTCGCCGCGAGCGGCGCCATGCGCGGTGACGAGGAGCGAGGCATCGTGGAAGCCGTCCTCGCGGCAGGTCTCTCCAGGCCCCGGATGATCACCGCCCGTTTGGCAGCGTTCGCACTCGGCAGCCTTGTGGCCGCACTGGCCGCGACCGCCGGCCTGCTCGCCGGCGTGGCGAGCGGAGGCGAAACCTTCAGTGCGACGGCCGCGGTCGGCGCCGCGGTCGCGTTGGCGGCGCTGGGAGTTTGCTGCTACTCGCTCACCACGCTGCTCGTCCAGCTCACGAGCGCTCGCGGCGCAACAGTTTTCGCGGGCATCGTGCTGCTGGCGCTGTTTCTGATCAACAGCCTCAGCCGGACGTTCGACGGGCTCGCGCGCTGGCGCTGGCTGTCGCCATTCCACTACTACGAGCTGAGCTCGCCTCTTGTCCCCGGTGGAGGTCTCGACGCGCGCGCCACGTCGATTCTGATCACAATCGCGCTTGCGACCGCCGTTCCGGCCGCCCTCGCGTTCAGCTTTCGCGACATCGGTTCACCGCTCTTTCGGTTCCCCGCTCGCGCGCGGCCCGCGAGCTTTGAAATGTCGAGGTCGCCGGTGTGGCGTGTACCGATCGTTCGCGACCTGTACGAACGTCGCATCAGCCTCCTGGTCTGGGCTGCCGGCCTCGCGGCGCTGAGCGCGGTCTTCGTCGTGCTGACCAAGACGATCGTCCAGCCGCTGCTTGCCATCCCCGCCCTGGCCGCGTACTTCGCTTTTTTTCTCAAAGGAGATGTCTACACCTCGTTCCTCGGGTACATCTGGTTCGGTTTTGCGCAACTGCTCATGGCGGGCTTTGCGATCACTCATGTCGCGCGCTGGAGCGCAGAGGATGCCGATGGACGCCTGGACCTCATCCTCAGCAGCCCGATCTCCCGGGTACGGGTGGTTGGCGAGCGGGTGATCGTGCTCATGCTCGGGGCGCTGCTGGTCACCGGGGTGAGCGGCGTCGCAGTCGGGGTCGAGGCGCACTACCAGGCCATCGAGCTGGACGGGAGGCGCCTCGCCGAAGCCACTCTGCTGCTGGTGCCGTTCACGCTTGTGTTCGGAGCTGTCGGCGCCCTACTCGCTGGGTGGATCCCCCGCGCGGCAGTCGCCCTCCTGGGCGCGTTCGCCTTCGCGAGCTACTTGATCGTCCAGCTCGGACCGATTTTCAAATTACCGGAATGGGCGGAAGACCTATCCGCATTCAAGCTATATGGCCAGCCGCTCACAGCCGGAGTGGACCAAACTGGTTTGGTCATCACGCTGGCCATAGTCGTGGGAGGGTTGGCCGCTTCGGCGATCGTGATGCAGGGAAGGGATATTGGTACCTGAAGCGCAGACGGCACCGGAGAGGCTGCGTTCAGCCGGAGACGCCCTATATCGTGCCGCCGGCATAGATGTCGAGCATCACGAGGACCAGGTCGCCGGACTGCGCACGCACTGGGTCACCGCCGGACGCGCCGAATCGCCTCATGCAGTGCTGCTTCACGGTTCCGGTGGGTCCGCAGCAATCTGGTATCCGGCGCTGGGCGCGCTGGCGGAGCGGCGTCACGTAATCGCCGTAGACATGCCGGGCCATGGTGAGACTTCGATCCCGCGCTGGACCAGCCCGGGGACCATGGAGCGCATGCTCGAGTGGCTTGACGCGTTCCTCGATCGCTTCGACTGGCCGCTGATCGTGGGCCACTCATTGGGCGGATACATGGCGCTGCTGCATTTCGCGCGCCGGCGTCCCAACGTCGCCGGGATGGTGCTGGTCGACGCCGCGGGAATCGGGCCGAGACCGCCTGCCTTCGTGATGGCCACACGACACCCGGTACTCGGTGCGCTGCTCGGTCTCGCCGCCGGCCTGCGTCCGACACGACGGCGGATGGAACGCACCATTCGGCGGCTGACCGTCGACCCGCACAGGATTCCGCATGGCCAGCTCGCCCTCGAATACGCTTTGCAGACGGCGAGCCGGCCCGGATTCGGACGATTCCAGTTCGAGGTCTATCGCAGCGTGGCGATTCGCTACGACGAACCGGGCTACAAACCGTGGGGGCGCCTGCAAGAGATCTCGTGCCCGGCGCTGCTGGTTTGGGGCGACCATGACTACTTCCCGCTCAGCAACGCAAAGCAAGCGGCGAGCGAAATGCCCGCCGCGCGCCTCGAGGTGCTGGCCGAAACCGGCCACCTCTCGTACCTGGAAGACCCCTCGGCGTTCAATGAAGTGCTAGGCAGCTGGCTGCGGGCCACTTACGAAAAGTAGCCAATGATGGGGCGATAGGAGGTAAACTTCGACGCCATGCCGAGATCGATGTGGAAAGGAGTCGTCTCGTTCGGAATGGTCTCGATCCCGATCCGTCTCTACAACGCCACCGAATCCAGCGCCAAGGTGTCATTCCGGCAGCTATGTCCTGAGCACCGATCCCCCATCAGCTATAAGCGCTGGTGCGCGGACGGGGACCACGAGGTTGCGTACGGCGAGATTCTGAAAGGCTTCGAAGTCGGCAAGGACCGGTACGTGATCATCGACGACAAGGATCTCGACAATATCCCGCTCGCCACCGCGCACAGCATCGACATCAGCGAGTTCGTCCCCCGGGACGACATCGAACCCGGCCTCTACTTCAACAGCGCCTACTACGTGGAGCCCGAGGAGCTCGGCAAGAAGCCGTACCACCTGTTGCGCGAGGCGCTCGAGGCAACCGGGAAGATGGCCATCGCGAAGATCGCGCTCCGCGACCGCGAGCACCTGGCCGCCCTTCACCCCACCGACAACGCGCTGCTCATGAACACGCTGCACTGGCCCGACGAGATTCGCTCCGCCGAAGGGCTGAAGGGGCTCGAGGGTGAGGTGAAGATCAATCCCAAAGAGCTCGAGATGGCCAAGGCCCTGGTCGAGAGCCTCGCCGATTCGTTCGACCCGAGCCGCTACAAGGACGAGTATCGCGAGGCTGTGATGAGGGTCGTCCAGGCCAAGATCGACGGCGAGGTCATCGAAGCCCCGCCCGCTCCGCAGACTGCCAAGGTAATGGACCTGATGGAGGCGTTGAGGGCGTCGGTCGACGCGGCCAAGAAGTCTCGCGCCGCCCGCGAGAAGGCGCAACCCGCGGAAGCAAAGAAGGCCCGTAGAAAGGCCTCCTAAAACCGCCTCCCTCTCCCTTTGAGGGGGGACTCCCCCCTCAAGGCGCCGGGCCTGGCAAAGCCAGCTCCCGGCGCACCCCCCTGCCAGCCCTCTCCCCGGAGGGGAGAGGGAGAGGCCTCGCGGCTAATCTGGAGCCGTGGAATCGGACCAGCTCCAGATCGAGCTCGAGAGCTTCCCCAACGAGCTGCGTCCGATGCAGGCAGCGTCGGCCGAGGCGCCGTTCAGCTCGCCCGAGTACATCTTCGAGGTCAAATGGGATGGGCTCCGCTGCATGCTGTTCCGCGACCCCGAAGGCAAAGTGCACCTTCAGGATCGGGGTCTCAACGACCTGACCGCGGACCTGCCGGAGGTGACCGCGGCGGCGGCCCGCGTGCCGCCTGGGAGCGTGATCGACGGCGAGCTCGTCGCCACCGATCCGGACGGCCGGCCGGACTACCCTCGGCTGCGTGAGCGGCTGACAGCCGGCGCGGCGCGCCGAGAAGAGATCCCTGTCGCCTACCTCGCTTTCGACGCCCTCTACCTCGAGGAGAAGCCTTTGCTGCGCCAGCCGGTCGGTCGCCGGCGCTCCCGCTTGCGCAAGGCGGTGGAGGCAGGCGGCCACATCTTCGTACCCGACCACATCGAGGAAGACGGAGTCGAGCTATTCGAAGCCTGCCTCGAGCGCGGCCTCGAGGGTGTGGTTGCGAAGCACAGCCTCAGCCCGTACGTGCCAGGCCAGCGCAGCCCGTTCTGGTTGAAGGTCAAGGCTGTGAAGTCAGACGACTTCGTTGTCATCGGCTGGACCGGAATCGAGCGGTTCGATGCCCTGCTCGTCGGCTACCACGAAGATGGACGCTTGCTACCGTGCGGCACCGTCGGCGGAGGCTATGACGGTCCGGCGATGGAAGCGATCAAAGAAAAGCT
>Ga0209237_1002248_pt1 | contig 11595 bp, 13 predicted proteins | sample GraSoi013_1_40cm_2_FD_185820 | JGI IMG/M metagenome (GOLD analysis project Ga0209237, IMG submission 185820) | Grasslands soil microbial communities from the Angelo Coastal Reserve, California, USA - Sample 10_02_2013_1_40cm (SPAdes) (version 2) | ecosystem: Environmental > Terrestrial > Soil >...
ATCCTTCGCGACCTGAACAAGTGCATCAACTGCACCCAGTGCGTCCGTATCTGCCGCGACGTCATCGGCGCGAACTGCTACGGACTCATGGGTGGCGGCTACGACTCGATCGTCACGACGCCGTGGAACGTGTCGCTCAGCTACACCGACTGCGTCTCGTGCGGGGCCTGCGCGGAGACGTGCCCGACGGGCGCGCTCATGATGCGCGAGCGCGACCTGCAGACGTACGAGCTCGACGTGGTGCGCTGCATCTACTGCGGCGATTGCGTCGAGGTGTGCCCGCACGGCGCGCTCGGCGAGACGCCGAACTTCGAGCTCTCGACCTACCAGCGGTTCGGCACGACCGTGCTCGCCAAGGAAGAGCTCGCCGTCGCGCGGAGCTGGAAGCCGTCGGAGCGGATCCCGCTCGACGGCCACGAGGACACGCGCCCACCTGAGATCCGCCCGCCCGGCCCGCCGCGCTGGGGCGCGTAGACCCCTTCCGACCCGATCGCTCAGCTTAGGCTGATGTTGACCCAGCGGAACTGCGTGAGGCTCGCGTTCGCCGTGTCCGTCGCGCTGATGGTCTCGCTCGGTGGGGTCCAGAGCGTGACCGAGAAGGGGTGCGTGCCGGCATCGGCGGCGGTGAAGGGGTAGTCCGCCGGCAGGACCACCGTCGGCAGCGGGTCGCTTGTCGCGAAGTGCACGGTCCCGCGGTAGCCGGTCGCCACGTTGCCGTACTGGTCCTTGAGGATGACCGTGACCGCAAAGGCCTGCCCGGCCTTCGCGCCACTCGGCGCGTCAAGGATCAGGCTCGCGGCACCGGCCGGGCCGACATTCACCGTCAGCTTACCGGTGATCGACGCGGTCACCGTGTCGGTCCCCGTGATCGACTGCGAGCCGGCCGTGGTGAGGGTCGCCGAGAACGTCCCCTGGCCGTTCGTCAGGGTCGAGTCGGCCGGCAGCACGACGCCGCTCGAGCTATCGCTGCTTGTGAAGTGCACGGTCCCGGCGTAGCCCGTGTCGGAGTTGCCGAACTGGTCCTGCGCCGTCACGGTGAAGGAGAAGCTCGTCCCAGCGGCCGGCGTCGCGGTGCTGGCCAGTACGAGCCGGCTCGCCGCCGCCGCGCGAACGCTTGTCGTCAGGCTACCGGCGATGCTCGCCGTCACCGTGTCCCTCGCGGTGATCGTCTGCGACCCGGCCTTGATCAGGGTCGTCGAGAACGTGCCCTGGCCGTTCGCGAGTGTGGAGTCGGGCGGGAGCACCACGCCCGGCGAGCCGTCGCTGCTGGTGAAGTGGACGGTGCCCGTGTAGCCGGTGGCGGTCGTCCCGTCTGAGTTCTTGGCCGTCACGGTCATCGAGAACGCCTGCCCGGCCGTGGGTGTTGCGGTGCTCGCGCTCAGCTGGAGCGTGGGCGGCGAGTACACACGGCTGAGCATCGCGTCGGCCCACTGCTTCCTCATGCCGAACGAGCCCTGGCCCGTCGGGTGGATGCAGTCGCCCGAGATCAGGCTTTGGTTGGCCTGGAAGTACGACCACAGATCGGGGCCGCGAACGATCTGAGGATATGCCGTGTAGAGCGCGTCGAGCTTCTGATTCAGCGCCGGCACATTCGCCAGGATCTCGGGCGTGCAGCCCCACGCGATCTTAGGAACGATGGGGACCTTGCCGGCCGCCAGGACTGCCTGGACGAGGGTGACGTAATTGTCGTAGAAGGTCGCGGGGCTGACCGCCCAGATGGCGTCGTTGGTGCCGTACGCGAGGCCGACGTAGCGACCGGAGAAGAGCGCGAGCCAGCCGTTGATGCTCTTCACCCCGTCGGCGCTCAGGGTGCCGCCGATCGCGCCCGCCTCGAACGCCGGGAAGTTGCTGGGGCGCGCGGCGTTGATGAGCTGCGCCCACGTCCCGGTCCCCCCGAATTCGGAGAGCGACTGGTGGGCCATCGCGCCTTCGGTGATCGAGTCGCCGTAGAAGATCCAGTCATCCTGGAAGCCGGCGCTCGCGTCGTGAATGTCCAGATTGAGGATGACGCCGTAGTCCTTGGTCGAACCGACGGACGCGGTTACGTTCATCCGGAACCAGTTGTAGCCGCTCAGGTTGAGCGAATGCTGTCGCGAGTGGAGGGCATTTCCGCTGACGGTGGCAAGGGCGACCCAGCCTGAGGTCGGCAGGGTCCCCCCGGGAGCGGCGTTCGCTTCGAGCGTGTAGCCGGAAGGAATGCCGAACGCCTTCCAGGTGCAGCATGGGTGCACCTCGACGTACGTGTAGTCGTACTGCATCGTCTGCGGATCGTTGAACCAGAGGACGAGGACCTGACCTCGGTTGGCGACCGGCACGCCGGAGAGGTCGTAGGCGAGATAGAGCGGCGCGGCGGTCGACGGGGTAGCACAGGTCCACCACTGCGTGTCGTAGCTGCTGTCGTTCGCGCTGCTGGCCACGGCACAGCTGTCGTTGGTGTACGCGGGGACGCCACGGCTGATGACGGGCATCGGACTCTGCGCGGCCCACTGGCTCCCCGTAGCGGCCGTGCTCTGATGCGCGCTCGCTGCTTCGGCAGGGCCTAGAGCGAGGCTCAGCGGCGCGCAGACGACCACGATGACCGTCGCGATGCTCCGCATCCACACCCCGAGGCCCGAGGCTCGAGCCTTCACCGCGCTGATTTCACGACCGCCGTCTTGAGGCGACATGCGCGACTTCGCATAGGTCTCAGGGACCATCGCGCCTGGAGCGGGGCCGTCAGCGCGAGATTTCAAGCCTTCATACGCGACTGCTCAATCCCCGGCTAGGTAGGGGATCAGCCATGCAACGGCGAGTACACGGCGACGAAACGGCGCCGTTAGCGCCTGGAAGTCACAGCAGCGTGACGTTGACCCACTTGAACTGGGTAAGGGTCGGGTTCGCGGTGTCGGTAACCCGGACGGTCTGGCTGGGGGGCGTCCAGAGCCTGATCTGAAAGCCGCGCACGCCGTCGTCGGCGGCGGTGAAGGTGTAGTCGGCCGGCAGGGAGACTGTTGGCAGCGGGTCGCTCGTCGTGAAGTGGACGGTGCCGCGATAGCCGGTCGCTATGTTGCCGTACTGGTCTTTGAGCGTGACGGTCACGTTAAAGGCCTGCCCGGCCTTCGCGCTGCCCGGAGCGTCGAGCACCAGGCTCGCCGCGTTCGCCGCGCGGACCGTCAGGCCGAGCGTGCCGGTGATCGTCGCCGTCAACTTGTCGGTCCCGGTGATCGTCTGCGAGCCGGCCTTGATGAGCGTCGCCGAGAAGGCGCCCTGGCCGTTCGTGAGCGTCGAGTCGGCCGGGAGGACGACCCCCGCCGAGCTGTCGCTGCTCGTGAAGTGCACCGTGCCCGCGTAGGCCGTGTCGGTGTTGCCGAACTGGTCCTGCGCCGACACGGTGAAGGAGAAGCTGCTCCCGGCGGTCGGCGTGGCCGTGCTGGCCAGGGCGAGCCCGCTCGCCGGCGCCGCGCGGACGGTCAGGCCGAGCGTGCCGATGATCGTCGCTGTCGCCGTGTCCGTGGCGGTGATCGTCTGCGAGCCGGCCCTGATGAGCGTCGAAGCGAAGCTGCCCTGACCGTTCGTCAGCGTCGCATTTGCCGGCAGCACCACGCCGGCCGAACTGTCGGTGCTCGTGAAGTGGAGCGTGCCCGCGAACGCTGGATCGGTGTTGCCGAACTGGTCCTGGGCCGTGACCGTGAAGCCGAAGCTCGTGCCTGCGACGGGAGTGGCACTGCTCGCGAGCACGAACCGGCTCGCCGGCGCCGCGTTGATCGCGATGGTCACAGTCGTGGAGAGCGCGTTGGCGCTGTCGGCGGCGGTGATCGTCTGCGTGCCGGCCTTGATGAGCGTCGCGGAGAACGTGCCCTGACCGTTGGTGAGCGCCGAGTCCGGCGGCAGCACCACGCCCGTCGCGGTGTCGCTGCTCGTAAAGTGCACCGTGCCGGTGTAGCCGGTCGCCGTCGTGCCATCGGCGTTCTTCGCGGTGACCCCGACCAGGAAGGCCTCGCCGGCCCGCCCAGCCGAAGGCGCCGCCACTTCGAGCCCGGCCGGCTTTGGAGGCGGAGGGGGCTCCGGCGCGGGTCCGCCGCCGTACCCGCAGGCGTCGGCCGCCGGCTGCTGATACGCCCGCATGTGCCCGTCAAAGCCGTCCCTGAGCCAGAAGACGGGCACGCTGTAGCTCAGGTTGTCGCACTCGAGATCCTCCGCGGTGGGCCCGAGGTACGGGTTGGCGGCGTACGCGCCGACCTTGACGCCGGTCTTCGTGTACTCGAAGTAGTACGCGCAGCCGGCGATGCTGATGAAGAGGTGGGGGCCTCCTACCGCGACGCCGCTGCTCTGGCTGTATCCGCACTGCGCGACCATGTCGTTGGGCGGGACGTTCACATCGATGAAGGGCGTGGCCGCGACGAGGGCGGCGGTCCCCTGGGCGTCAGCGTACGTGTGGTAGTGGTAGATGCGCGTGCCGGCGTCGGCGCTGACCCAGATGGTGTCGTCCACGCGGTCGTAGGCGACCTTGGTCTCGTCGGGGAAGTCGCCCACGGGTTGGTATCCGGGCCGATCATTCGCCGGGTCGATCGTGAACGCGAGGCTCGTCGCACCGCTCTTCCTCAGCAGGTAGATCGACAGACCATCGCCGCTCACGGCCCAGAAGGCGTCGCGGCCGGCGTCGTACGAGAGCGTCATGATCCCCGAGGTCACACCGGTGATCGGGACGTCGACCTGCCCTGTCGCGCTATGAGACCCGCCTGCCGGAGGCACGTCGACGCGGTGCAGGACCGATCCGCCGTAGTCGACGTGATACAGGTAGTGCCCGTCGAAGGCGACGCTCGGCGAGACCCTGTTCGGATACTCGGCGACCACGACGTCGGCGATGAGGTCGCCCGGGGCGGCGGCCGCCGGCTCCGGGGCCTGCAGGAGGATCTGTAGGCCGAGCAACGCTGCCACCAAGATGAACGCGACCACGGGCAGCTCGACGCGTTTGACCGGCGACGAAGCCCTGGGGCGTGCTCTCACCGGAGGGATTGGGCCACGGCCGGATTGAGGCGCCCTGCGGGGTCGATGCGACGTCGTCAGCCGGGCCCAACGCGATGCCCCGAATGAAGGGGTCCCTTCAACGCCACGTCAATAGGCGCTCAATCCCGAGGCCCTCCGGCAGCCTACGGTTACGCTCGGGTCGTGGGCAGCGTCGCCGAACGGATCGTGGGACGCATCCGCGCGTCCGGCCCGATGACGTTCGCGGATTACATGGAGGCAGCGCTCTTCGATCCGGAGGGTGGGTACTACACGCGGCACGCGTCGCTCGGCTTCGAGGGCGACTACTTCACGTCGGCCGATCTGGGTCCGGCCTTCGGACGCGCTCTCGCCCGCGCGGTCGCGGATCTCTGGGCGCTCGCGGACCGCCCGGTGCCGTGGGATCTCGTGGAGGCCGGGGCGGGTCGCGGGATCGTCATGCGCGACCTCCTCGCGGCGCTCGAGCGCGAGCGTCCGGACGCCGCGCGCTCGGCCCGGCCAGCGATCGTGGAGGTCTCATCGCGTTTGCGCGTGCAACAGTCGCTCGCCCTGGAGGGCCGGGACCTCCGCTGGGCATCCGTCGCGCATACGCTCGCGCCGATCCAGGGCGTCGTCTTCGCGAACGAGGTGCTCGACGCGTTCCCGGTCCACGTGCTCGTGCGCGCGGCGGACGGCGTCCGCGAGGTCTACGTCGGCGAGCGCGACGGCGCTTTCGTCGAGGTCCTGCGGCCCGCGTCCGCCGACCTGCGGCTCCGATCGCCGGACGCCCTGCCGGTCGGTGGCCGCTGGGAGGTCAGCCCGGCCGCGGAAGGCTGGGTCGCGAGCCTCGCGCCGGCGCTGGTGTCGGGGTACCTCGTGCTCATCGACTATGGCGGCGACGAGACCGATCTCCTGAGCCGTGAGGGCGGGGGCACGGTCCGCGGCTTCGCGCGACACCAGCTCGTCCCGGATCCGCTCGCGGAGCCAGGTCGCCACGATCTCACCGCAACGGTGAATTTCACCGCGATCCGTCGCGCGGCCGAAGGAGCGGGCTTCCGTTTCGCCGGGAGCGCCACCCAGCGCGAGGTACTCCTCGCGCTCGGGATCCGCGAAGGCACTGCCCGCCCGGCGACGCCGATCGAGCAGCTCCGGGCGGCGACCCGGCGGTCGGCGATCGACCTGCTCCTAGACCCGAGTGGCCTCGGCGCCTTCCGTGTGGTCTGCTTCGCCAAGGACGCCCCCGCGGAGGGACTTCGCATGTTCTCGGGCGCGGTCGCCGCGCGCGTCTAAGGCCGCAGCTTCTTCTCCATCGTGAAGAGCGGCGTGCCGTGGAGGTCCCGCGGCGGCTCGTGGGTCCGCCGGAAGCCTGCCGCTTCGTACAAGCGGATCGCGTCCGCAAGGAAGGGCGTCGTGCTGAGATACAGGCGCCGAGCGCGATGCTCGGCGGCGAACGCTTCGACCGCGAGGAGGAGGGCTCGGCCAAGCCCGCGGCCGCGGGCCGTGGGGGCGATCGCCATCCTCCTGACATACAGGCCGTCCTCGCGGATGACCGCGGACACCGTGCCGACGATCTCGTTCTCGCGGATCGCGACCCACATGGGCCCTTCGGCGAGCCGCTCGCGGATGGTCTCGGCGATCGGGGTCGTCGCGGCGTAGGCCGCGGGCGTGTACCGCGGCTCGTACTCGCGGAACGCCTCGCCGAGCACGCGCGCGACGGCCTGCGCATCACCTGGTTCCGCCCGGCGGATCACGCGCTCGCGATGCTAGCCTCGGGTTGGTGGCGCGGATCAGCTATGCGAACGTCGATGCGTCCGCCGATCCGGAGCTCCGCGAGTACATGGAGCAGGCGCGGCGGTTCGGCACGCCGCGGCCGGAGACGCAGGCGATCCGCTCCCACGTCCCTGCGGTCGCGAAGGCGTTCTCGCGCGCGTGGGAGAGGATCTTCCGGAACGGCCTCGTCGAGCATCCGCTGAAGGAGCTCTGCCGCGTCTACGTGTCGAAGACCATCGAGTGCAGCTACTGAGGGAGCCAGCGGTCTCTCCGGGCGGGAGAGCAGGGACTCACCGAGGACGACTACAAGGAGCTTCTGAACTTCGAGCGGTCCGCCCGGTTCAGCGACCGACAGAAGGCCGCGCTGCTCTACACGAGCATGCTCGTCTGGGACCCTGAGGGCGCGGACCGGCGCGTCTGGTCGCGGCTCCGCGAGCACTTCAGCGACGAACAGATCGTGGAGCTGGGCTCCTTCGTCGCGCTCACCTACGGTCAGCAGCGGGTGATCAAGACCTGGGCTGTGGGGCACGCCGAGCTGCCCGCGCATCCGACCGCCGGCCTCGCCGCCGACTCGGACGAGCCGGGATGAGCCGCGGAGCCGCGCCCGTCCGACAGCTTCCGGGCACCGCGGACGAGATCCGCGCCCGCGTCCCCGCGGTCCTCGAGGCGTACGAGTTCACCCGCGACAACGTCCTCCGACGCGGCGTCGTGGACCAGGACCTGAAGGAGCTCTGCTTCCGATTCCTTGCGGATGCCCCGGCGACGAGGGACGTCGCCGGTCGCACCGAGCGCGAGCGCGCGGCACTCGAGTGGGCCGAGGCGATCGCCTACGACTCCGATCGCGCCGGGGACGCGCTCTGGTCCCGGCTGCATGCGCTGTTCAGCGAATTCGAGCTGGTCGACCTTGGCTGCGCGATCGGGTTCGAGCTCGGTTACCAGCACTGGCGCAGGACGATCGGGCTCGCGCCCCGCGACGACTGACGGATGCGAGCGGTATCCTTGGGCTCCGCGGGCTCTTAGCTCAGCTGGTTAGAGCGCAGCGTTGACATCGCTGAGGTCGGGTGTTCGAGCCACCCAGAGCCCACAGCAGTTCCTCGAGGAAACGTGGCCGTTCTGACGGCCGACGCGATCGAGCGGCCGGCTAGTGGCCCCCACGCTGACCCCCACCAGCGATGGCACCGAGGATCCCCGCGCGATGCTCGTCGATGTGGCGCATGACGAGCTTCACGACCCAGGCGACGTCGCGGCGCGCGTCGCGCTGGGCAAATCCGATCCTGTCGAGTTGCTCGTCAGAGAGCGACCGCACGAGGGCGCCGAAGTGCTCCGCGGTCACTTTGAGGAAGCGCAGCGTCTCGTCTCGCGGTGGCAGGCCGAGCCGAGCGCTCCGACGCCGGTTGAGCTCGTGGGTGACCTCCCAGTCGAACGCGAACGGCTCCTCGCCGACAAGCACCTGCTCGATCCAGCCGCGCGGGCGGACGATGCCCTGACCAATGTGGTGCGCGACGTATCCGACCGGCCAGCCCTCCCCACTGCAGGGCAGAGCCCACTGTGCGGTGGTCAGCGGCTGTAGCAGCCTGTCGAGCGTCGCGAAGCGCTCTTGGAACTCATCGGCGAGCGCGGCCGCGCGATCGCTCACGGTCATGATCCGAGCGCCCGATCGAGGACCGCGACGCCGGGCTGCTCGCGCGCCTCGCTCTTCACGGTTTCGCCGCGGTGACGACGACGAGCGCGAGAGTTGCGAACGTGTAGACGACCGTCGACACGACCAGGATGATCGTCAGTGTGCTTAGCGACCTCGCATGGCGCTCGGCCGCGCGCCGATCGAGCTCGCGCATGATGTCGTTGAAGCCCTGCATCGCGTGAGGCGCCATCGCGCGGGCCTGTGCCTTGAGCTCGTCGTCGCTCATGTCAAACGGCGGTCGCTGCGAGAACACGGCTATCTCTCAGTCCGCGACCGAATCAGTGGACGCGCTCGACTTCCCGCGCGAGTTTCTCGATCGCTTCCTTGATCTCGAGCATCGCCTTGCCGAGCTCCTCGGGTGTCGGCGGCGTGCTGCCATTTCGCTTGCGCCAGACCCGGTCCACCCAGAGCCAATCGAATTGCATCGGTGTCACTGACGCCAAATCTGACCCCACGCCGACGCGGGAGCCCGCCTCTCGATGCAGCATCGTTGCTCCGGATGCGGAACGAATGCAGGTCCCTGCAGTCACGCGCTTGACGCGTGTGACGTTGACATCGCTGAGGTCGGGTGTTCGAGCCACCCAGAGCCCACCGGTCGGCCTCCGGTCTGTCGCGACTCCCAGGCTCAGTCGGACGAGGCGGTCGCCTCGCTCGTTGCGAGCATGACCGTCGCCGGCGCGAGACGAGCGGCCGGCAGCGACGGCCTCGCGATAGGAAGCGGCGTCGGCTCGGGCGCCGGCACTCGCGCGGCGGGAGCGGCCGGGACGCTGGGGGCCTCGGGGCGCAGCACGTATCCGACGGCGGGCACCGACGTGATCTTTCCCGGCCCTGAGCCGTCGATCTCGAGCTTGCGCCGGATGTGGCTGATGTGCGAACGCAGCGCGTTCGCGTCGCCACCCTCGCTTCCCCACACGTATGTGTAGAGGCGGCTCGCGGGCACCACGTGACCGGCGTTCGTCGCGAGCAGGTAGAGAATGCGGAACTCCGTCGGCGTCAGGCGGACAGATTGTCCGCGCCAGCTCACCTCGTATGTCTCCGGATCGAGGTTCAGTCCCTCGACCTGGACGCGGGGCTCGGCCTCCTCTCGATGTCTCTTGCCGGCGCGCCGGAGGATGGCGCGGATCCGCACGGAAAGCTCGCGGAACTCGAAGGGCTTCGGCAGGAAGTCATCGGTCCCCAGATTGAAGCAGCGAAGGAGGTCCTTGGCGTCGCGACGGCCGGTGAGCACGAGGATGGGAGTCTCTTCCTCTTCTTCGCGGATCTGGCGGAGCACCTCGAAGCCGTCAAGGCTCGGCAGGCCGAGGTCGAGGACGATGATGTCGGGCCGGTCGGTTTTCCAGCGGCGCAGCGCTTGCGCGCCGTCGCGCGCCTCAATGACGATGTAGCGCTCCCGGCGGAGGACGTACGCGGTCAGATCGAGGATGTCGGCATCGTCCTCGACGAGCAGGATCTTGCTCATTCAGTCACTCCTGGGATCCGAAATGGCGGAGACGCTCCTGACACGAGCATGTATAAAACGCCAACGATATGTGCGTTGGCCTTAAATGTTAGGGAACAGACCCATTACAGAGGCTGGCGACGAAGGGACAAACGCGTTACACCGACCGCAGGCTCGTCCGCTTAGGACGCGCGAAGCTTCAATCCGACGCCGGGCACCGTATGGATGAAGTGGCGGCGGCCCCCATCATCGCCGAGCTTTCGGCGCAGCCGGTGCACGGTGACCCGCACGCTGTCGCGCGCGGGCGCGTCGTTGTATCCCCACACGTGCTTCGCCAACCGAGCGGTCGGCACGACGGCGCCCCGGTGTCGCATGAGGTAGTGGAGGAGCCGGAACTCGGTGCCGGTCAGGCGGCGCGGTTCGCCATCGATGTGGAGGATGCGCTCCGCCACGTCCAGCCGCAGCGGACCGACCTCGAGGACCTCGGGAAGCTGGGGATCGCCGGCGAGGTCGGAGCGGCGCACATGCGCGCGCAGGCGCGCGACGAACTCCCGGTGGCCAAACGGCTTGACGACGTAGTCATCCGCGCCGATATCGAAGGCCCGGACCTTGTCCTCTTCTTTGCTCAGTCCGGTGAGGACGACGATCGGCAGCGTCGCGCTGCGCTGCCTGAGCTGACCGACGAGCTCGAAGCCGTCCCACGGATCGAGATTGAGATCGATGATCGCGACCGCCGGGCGCTCCTTGTCGAAGACCTCGAGCGCGCCCGCGGGATCGTATGCGACGAGACTCGCGAGGCCGGCCTGCTCGATCAGGAATGCGAGCAGATCGACGAGATCGCGATCGTCATCGACGACAAGAATCTCGGGGCGGTCCCCGTTGACGCTCGTACCCACCACCTCTCGCGCGCGGTGGCAGAGCATACAGGTGAAAAGGCGAGAAGAACATGGCTGTACAGGCGGGCGGGCAACCAGGCTCAATCAGGCGGCAGTATCAGGTCCCATCGGCTGTAGACTGCGAAGGGCGTCCCCGCCAGGTGGAACGTCGGCCGATCCAGCGACGGCGCAAGGCGGTTGAGGAACGCGTAGACCGCCGGGTCGCTGGTGTAGGCGTCCCAGACGACGGTCCCGTACTCCGAGAGCATTCCGAACGCGGCGTCCGTGCTCGTCCGCAGCCGGGCCTGCGGGCGCGCCGTGCGGATGTAGACGAGATCGATCTTGCCGCTGTAGGGGGCGAAATCGAACGTAGCCGGCTCACCCTGCAGCGCGGTCACGCGCTGGTTGTCTTCGGTCCGGGCCGGTCCGGCCGTCCCGGGCGCGAGCGTGTAAATCCGCGCCGCGGGCAGGTTGTGCGCCAGCAGGTCCGCTGTCTGCGACCTGTCGGGGCCGAGCTCGAAGACGGTGTCGCAATCGAGGATCGCGGCGATCGTCGCGAGGACGAGCGCAGAGCGCCGGCGCACCGGACCGTCGACCTGTACGAGGTCTATCCCTCTGATGCGCGATAGCTCGATGGGCCGGACCGTCGCGCCGCCGAAGCTCTTGAGGTCGAGCCAGAGGTCATCGAGGAGCGCGCGACGGATCTGGCCCGGATCGGCGATCGAATGACGGATGACGCCCCCGATCACGGCGGAAAGGATCCGCCAGTCGCTCATGCACCGACGGCGAACGCCGGCTGCGCAACGCCGGCCAGGGCCGCTCTGAACCACCCGATCTCCTCGGTGATCCCCTCGGCCAGCGCTCGCCGC
>Ga0209237_1002252_pt1 | contig 11580 bp, 10 predicted proteins | sample GraSoi013_1_40cm_2_FD_185820 | JGI IMG/M metagenome (GOLD analysis project Ga0209237, IMG submission 185820) | Grasslands soil microbial communities from the Angelo Coastal Reserve, California, USA - Sample 10_02_2013_1_40cm (SPAdes) (version 2) | ecosystem: Environmental > Terrestrial > Soil >...
GTGCTCTCTGGGCGGAGCTGAAGGCCGAGGACCTCATTCGCCAGGACGCGCCCGTGCCGGCGTAGGGTCAGTCCTGGTGGAAAATCTCGCGGGCCGTCAGAAGGTTGCCTGACGCGTCTGTGATCGTGGTGATGATCCCTTGGAACGAAGTGTTCCAGCGGCGATTTACGTCCGTTCCTCCGATCATGCCGGTGGCCGTCGCCATGTTGGGATGGAACTCGCCGTAGTAGACGACCTGCGAGCCGCGGCGGAAGCCGCTGTAGTTGTGGAACCCAGCCTCGTCGAGCGCCCGCATCATCTCTGGCCAAGGCTCGGCGTGGCGCCGGTCATACTCCGCGAGCCGATCCGGATGGACGACGAGCGCGAACAAGCCGCGCTCGAACAGACCTACACCACCGCCGTTCGCATGGAAGATCTCCTCGAACCAGATCCGCTTGCCATCCGCCTGGGTGGGCTCGGCGATGATCGGGCGGAAGGAGTCGTTCCACCTCGCGTTCGCTTTAGACGTGCCGAACTTAGCGAACGCCGTCTCCGCGTCGGGTTGGCACTCCGCGTAGTACCAGACGTCGGTCCCCCGCCGGAACCCGGACATGTTGCGGATCCCAGCATCTCGGATCGCTGCCTGTTGTTCGGGCCAAATGGCCGCGTGGCGGTGGTCGTACTCGGCCTCCGTGCCTGGATAGAGCCGCAGGTAGAAGCAGGCGCGTTCCATATTTCAGCCCTCACACGCCCCGGGCCCGCCGATGGGCGGGCCCGGGGACGGGTGAAAGGTCAAAGCACGAAGGACTACTTCGCTTCGGCCTCGACGTTGGTCTTGTCGTAGATCTTGAACGGTCCCATGAGGACGCGAAGCCCGGCTGAGCGCGTCGGGTCCTTCGTGATCTTGAACGTGCCCATCCGACCGGCCTCGAACTGCTCGCCCTCGGCGCCTTTGATCGCGCCCGTCGCGAGCATGTACGAGGTGTAGTAGGTCAGATACCCAAGGTCCACAAAGCTCCAGAGCGCGAACTGTGGCGCGCACCCGTTCATGGTGTACGACACCATCTCGCTGGGAAGTCCGAGCCCGGAGATCTTCACCTTGCTGCAAAGGTTTCCATCCTGCATCGCCTTGGCGGCAGCGGCGATACCGACCGTCGTCGGCGCCATGATCACTTTGAGGTCGGGGTACTTCGCGACCAGGGCCTGCGCCTGGGTGTAGCTCCTCTCGGACTGGTCGTTGCCATAGACGGTATCGACCAGCTGGACCTTCGCGTACTTCGGATCCTTCAGCGCATCATTGAGCGCCTTGATCCAGGCGTTCTGGTTAGCCGCGTCGGGTGACGCCGAGAGGATCGCGAACTTGCCGCCGTCGGCGCCCATGATGCTGAGCGCCATGTCGGCCATGACCTTGCCCATCTCGTTGAAGTCGACCTGAGCGACGAAGAGGTTCTCACCCTTCGCGGACGGGATCGGTGAGTCCCACGCGACGACCTTCACACCGGCAGCCTGGGCCGCCGTGGCCGCGGGGGCGATCTGATCTCCGGCGTTGTTCGAGATCATCACAACCTTGTAACCCTGGGTGGCCGCGTTGGTCATGAACTCGATCTGGCCCTGAACGCTGTTGTCCGCCGTCGGTCCTACGAATGCCAGGGCCGTGGAATTCTTGAGCTCAGCCGCCGCGTCCCCGGCTCCCTTGTTGGCTTGAGCGAACGGCAGGATTCCGAGGAACTTCGGCAGGAGCATCATCTTGACGCTCTGACCCGGGGTTGCCTTGGCGACGCCACCCGCGGTCGCCGTTGCCGCGGCTTGGGTCGGGGTCGCCGCGGCCTGGGTCGGGCTCTGGCTCGGCGCGGCAGCGGGACCGCCGCAGGCCGAAGCGACGAGCGCCAGTCCGGCGAGCAGACTCAATGAGGCGCTGTGCTTGATACGCATACGTAAGATCCTCCCCCTCGGCCGCCGCCTAGTCGGCGAACGGCGACCCAAATCCTATATCCGGTCCCGGAGCGGGACGTATTCAGAGATCGGAGAGCTTCGGAATCACGGCCGCCTCGGCCGGGCCGCCTCGCCCGAGCCGGGAACGCGCGGCGACGACGATATTCGGCACGAGCACCGACAGGATGAGGAGGGCGCCGATGACCCCGGCCTGGGTGTTCCCCGTCGCGTTGGCGAGCGCGAGCCCGTTTCTCAGGTTCAAGACGACGAGGATGGAGAGGATCACCCCGGCCATCGTTCCCGAGCCGCCGAAGATGCTGACGCCACCGAGCAGGACCATCGTGATGATGTCGAGCTCGAAGCCCTCGGCGGTGCTGCCGCGAACGGCCCCGAGGCGCGCCAAGAGGAGAACGCCCGCGAACGCGGAAACGACGCCGCTCATGGCAAAGACGGCCAGCTTCACGCGCCGGACGCGGACGCCCGAGAACCGCGCGACCTCAGGGCTGCTGCCCACGACGTACGCGTAGCGGCCGAATCCGGAGAACTGGAGCAGCACGGTCGCGCCGACGAGAAGCACTGCGAAGACGATGAGCGCAAGCGGGAACGGGCCGAAGAGGGGCTGCTGGCCGAGCCGGTTGAACCATTCGGGGAAACCGCCGATGGACCGGTCCCCCACGAGCAGGAGCGCGGCGCCGCGATAGCCGATCAGCCCGGCGAGGGTTACGGCGAGCGACGGCAGACCGATGACCGCTACCCAGTAGCCGTTGAAGAGGCCGCAGAGCGCGCCGACGAGCAGAGCGGCGACGATCCCGACCTCGAGGGGAACGCCCTGCTCTTTCAGCCAGGCGACGAGGACCGCGGAGAGCCCCATCACCGACGCGATCGAAAGGTCGATCTCTCCGCTGACGATGACGAACGTCATCGCGAGGACGACGATCGCCTTCTCAACGCTCAGCTCGAGGAGGTTGATCTGGTTCTGCGGGTTCAGATAGCCGGGGACCGCAAGGCCGGTCACGACGACGATCACGGCCAGGATGGCCAGCAGCAAACCCTCCCAGCTCACGAGGCGCCGAAGGAGCTCACGCGCCACGGGTGGCCTGCTCCGCGGCCGTCGCCGCCGCCCGCTCCTCATCCCGCCGCCGGGCCTGAACCCAAATTGTCCGCAGGCGTCCGAGGATCACTTTGTCCGATGCCACCGCCAGGAGGATGAGAAGCCCGAGGATGGCGTCTTGCGCGAACGCACTGACCGCGGGCCAACGGATGAGGCTTTGCTGGAGCACGTTGATGAGCGTCGCGCCCACGAGGGCGCCGACGATCGAGCCGCTGCCGCCGAAGATATTCACACCACCGACAACGACGGCTGCCACAACCTGAAGCTCGAGGCCTTGACCGGCGACGACGGTGATGTTCCCGAAGCGCACGAGGAAGAGGAAGCCGGCCAGGCCGGCCAGGGCGCCGCTCAGGACGAACGCGACGAAGACGTCGCGCTGGATGGGGAGGCCGGCGACTCGCGCCGCGTCGGGGTTGGAGCCGATCGCGAAGAGCCGGCGACCGTATGGCAAGTAAGAGAGGACGAGCTGGAAGACGATGACGACGACCAGTGCGAGCAGGACAAGCGGCCGCACATCGAGTTGGCCCAGCGAAACGACCGACATCCGCGGCAGGTTCAGCAGCCACGAGGGGAGTGAATCGGTCGTGACCGTCTTCGCGCCCGAGAGCTCGACGAGCGCGACCCGATAGATGGCGAGGGTGCCGAGTGTCGCGACGACCGCCGGGACCCGCCCGTTCGCGACGATGACGCCGTTGACGGCGCCCAGCGCGCCACCCATCGCGATGGCTATGGCGAGAGCAGCCGGGGCGGGCAGTCCGGGCGCGCTGGCGAGGAGCGTCCCGACGAAGTACGCGACGAGCCCGACCACGGAGCCGATCGAAAGGTCGATGTTGCGCGTCAGGACGACGAGGGTCTGGCCGACGGCGACGACCGCGATGATCTCGACGCCGGTGCTGATGTCGGTGAAGGTCTGCCATGCGATGTAGTTCGGGATCTGGGTCGCGAAGAACGCCACGACCGCGATGAGGATGAACACAAGCGTGAGCTCGCGGACCTGCTCCGGTCGGACGCGGCGGAGCAGGATGGTCATACGATGGCCCCGGCAGGCGCCGCCGACTGCCCCATGGCGGCGGCCAGTACCCGCTCCTGCGTCGCCTCGGCGTTGTCGAAGACGGCCATCTGTCGGCCTTCGCGCATCACCAGGATGCGGTCGCTCATGGCGAGGACCTCCGGCAGTTCGGAGCTGATGAGGATGATGGCGATCCCGTCGTGGGCGAGCTCGTCGATGATCTGATGGACCTCCGCCTTCGCCCCGACGTCGAGGCCGCGCGTCGGCTCGTCGAGAATGAACACCCGAGGTCGCGTATTGAGCCACTTGCTGAGCACAACCTTCTGCTGGTTGCCACCGGAGAGCGTTCCGGCGGCCGTCTCCACCGAGAGAGCCCGGATGCTCAGACGTTCCTTGAAGCCCTGTGCCACGGCGTCCTCAGCGGCTCGCCGAACGAGGCCGAAACGGCTGAGATAGCGACGCAGGGTGGGCAACGTGATGTTTGCCGCGATCGAAAGCGGGAAGATCAGGCCGAGCTGCCGACGGTCCTCGGTCGTGTAGGCAATCCCGACTCGGAGCGCGTCTTGCGGACTCCGGATCGTCACCGGGCGACCGTCGACCAGCACCTCGCCGGCGTCCGCGGGCGCGATGCCGAACAACGCGAGGCCCACGTCCGTCCGCCGCGCTCCAACTAGGCCCGCGAGGCCCAGGACTTCCCCGGCGCGCACTGTGAAGGCGACGCCGGCGAACGCGCCCTCCCGTGCGAGGCCCCGGACCTCCAACACCGTCTCGCCGAGGCGCGTCGGGGTCCGCCGGAAGAACTCCCCCATCGTTCGGCCGACCATGTCGCGTATCGCCGAAGCCGGCGTCACCTCGCCCCTCGGCCTGGTGGAGATCCAACGTCCGTCGCGGAGGACCGTGACACGGTCCGCTATCTGAAAGACATCCTCCATCCGATGGGAGATGAAGAGGATTGCTACGCCTTCGCCGCGAAGGGCCTTGACGATCCCGAAGAGCCGGCGCACCTCGTGGGCAGAGAGCGACGCGGTCGGCTCATCCATGATGAGGATGCGAACACGAAGCGAAAGCGCCTTGGCGATCTCGACGGTCTGTTGTGCCGCGACGGTGAGACCGCGCGCCGGCTCACCGACGTCCAGACGCACGCCGAGCCTGTCGAGAACGGCCTTTGCGTCGCGGCGCATCGCCCCGCGGTCGACGATCCGGCCGCGGTCCCGGTGGCTTATGAAGATGTTCTCGGCGACCGAAAGGTCAGGGAAGATCATCGGCTCCTGGTACACCGCCGCGATCCCGAGGGCCTGCGCCTCCAGCGCACTCCCCACCCGCACGGGGCGCCCGTCGACGATGAGCTCTCCGCCGTCCGGTTGCACGACGCCGGTCATGATCTTGATGAGCGTCGACTTCCCCGCACCGTTCTCTCCGAGAAGCGCGTGGATCTCGCCCGCCTGAAGCGCCAGGGAAACGTCGTCGAGCGCCTGGGTGGATCCGAACCGCTTCGAGACGCCCCGGATCTCGAGGATCGGAGGCGGTGCGTCGGTTTCTGATCGCCTGCCCTCAGCTTCGTCGGCCACTAGATCCTTTCCCTGAGCTGACTAGATGCGATAGACCCGTTCCGCGTTCCGATAGAGCAGCTTTTCCTGATCCGTTCGGCTGAAGCCTTCCATCGCCAAGACCGTTCGATACGCGTCGATCTGGCGGAGGTAGGTGCTGTAGAGGATGTCGACCGGCCAGTTGGTCCCGAACATGGCGCGATCGACCCCGAAGGCTTCGATGCAGTGAAGGACCCACGGCCGGATGCTCGCGACCGTCCAGTCGTGGTCGACCATACCGAGCCCGGAGATCTTGCAAGCGACGTTCGGAGCCTCCGCGAGCGCCGAGATCTCACGGCGCCACCGCTCGAAGTACTCGCGCGTCCGCTCCAGAGGGAAACCGGCATGGCCGAGGATGACCTGGATGCGCGGGTGAGCCTTCGCGACATCGCGGCCCGAGACAAGCTTGCCCGGTGAGGCGTTGAGCTCGTAGGAGAGGTTGTATTTCTCGAGTGCCGCGTACGCCTTTTGGAAGACCTGCGCATCGGGGTCGTCGGGATGCTCGCGGATCCGCACCCCCCGCGTGTTCTTGAATTCCACGTGGCGGGCGAGCTGCACCTCGGCATCCTCGCGCTGCAAGTCGCAGAAAACTACGATCGCGTGAGGAAAGCCGTAGCTGTCCGCGAGCGATTGGAGCCACGCCGTTTCCTCGACGGGGTCCGCGGCGCGGCTATCGCCTTCGACATGCACGGACTTGATGACGTTCGAGCCGTAGAACTCCTTGAGGAGCCGCTCGATGCCCCAGTCCGTTCGAATCATCCGGTAGTCCCCGAGGCGTTGATTGTGTGCGGCCGTCCCGGGATCCCGAAGCCACTGGTAGGGGAATCGTTCGAGCTCCCACAGATGATGGTGCGTCTCGATGAAGGGGATGCTGCGATCGGCCTTTGCGGCCATTTGATTCTCGTCCGTATGCCGATATGTCGGGTTCGACGGCGCCGCCTTCATCACGACCCGCCCGGTCGGTCCGGGTCAGACGGGTGCGCGGCCAACGGGTGGACATCCACCGACAGCCACGGGAAGAACGGCAGCGACCTGATCGCGGCGTGGAGCACACTCGCGTCCTCCGCCTCCCAGAGTCCCCAGTTCGCACGACGACCTGGGACGCGCCAGAGGCGCCGAATCCGACCCTCGTGCGCGAGCTCGCGCGCTCGGACCCGCTCGGCGGTGGTTAAGCGCTCAAGTTCCTTTGGATCGCCATCCGCGGGCCACTGCACCTCGATGTGCACGAGGAACTCCACCGCTGTGGTCTCCCCTCCCCACGATCCGCTTCAGGATCGATCCTGTAGCTGGATTCGGTATCGTCGCTGCCGGAACGGTCGGAGTGCGCGCGCGTGATCGTACCAAGGGGGCGGAATCCTGGCGGACGTCAAGATCGAGCGACCCGCGAAGCTGACGATCCATGCGATCCAGGCCGTGCCGCTTGTCGCTCCGCTTGGACGCGTGTTCCGCGGAAGCAACTACCAAATGACGAAGCGGTGCACGGTGATAACCCGCGTCCTCACTGCCGAGGGCATCGTCGGAGAGAGCTACAACGGCGACGAAGAGGGGGACGCGCAGCTGCGGCTCGTCCGCACCATCACCGAGACACTCGCGCCTTTGCTTGAGGGACGCGACGCCGCCATGGTCGAATCCTGCTGGCAAGCCATGCTCCCGATCACCTACGACATCCTCGGGGATCGGGCGTTGGCGATGAAAGCGATCGCCTGCGTGGATAGCGCCCTCTGGGACGCCTTCGGGAAGTCGCTCGCGGCGCCGCTTTTCAAGATCTGGGGTGGCTTTTGCGACGAGCTCCCGATCATCGCCATCGGCGGCTACTACGGGATCACGGGCGAGGAGCTCGCCGCCGAGATGGAGGGCTATCGCATTCTCGGGCTCGCGGGCTGCAAGCTCAAGGTCGGCGGTGCGACTCCGGAAGAAGACGCCAACCGCTTTCGTATCGCGCGCCAGGCCGGAGGCGACGACTTCGTGCTCATGGCTGACGCGAACCAGGGGTACTCGCTCGAAGAAGCGAAACGCTTCTGCCGCCTCGTCGACGGCTTGAACCTGCGCTGGTTCGAGGAGCCGTGCCGCTGGTACAACGACCGGCGCGCGATGCGGGACGTCAGGCTGGCGACGGGAGTTCCTGTGGCCGCCGGTCAGAGCGAGCTCTCACGTGCAGGCGCTCGCGATCTGATGGTCGAGGGCTCGATCGACATATGTAATTTCGACGCATCGTGGGGCGGGGGTCCCACCGAGTGGCGGCGCGTGGCCGGCACGGCCATGGCTTTCGGTGTGGCGATGGCACATCACGAGGAACCGCAGATCAGCGCTCACCTGCTTGCGTCGATCCCTCATGGCACCTACGTCGAGTGCTTTCATCCCGAACGCGATCCGCTGTTCTGGGAGCTGATCGCGAACCGCCCGGCGATCCGGAACGGCGCCTATCCCGTGCCGCAGGGACCAGGCTTCGGCTTGGTGCTCGACGAGTCCACGATCCGGAGGTACGCGGCGTAAGTCTCGTCAGTCGGCCGTGACGTTTTCCATGATCGCGCCCACTTCCGGCGGCAAGCTCGCGCGCGCGGCCGCGACGGCCTCCGCGACGCGCTCGCCGACGGTCTTGCGGATCGCGGCGAGTCTCGCCTCGTCGGCCACATGCGACGCGATGAGGGTCCGCTCGTAGAGCGCGATCGGGTCGCGCGTCTTCCATTGCTCGAGCTCGGCCGCCGGCCGGTACGTCGCGGGATCGCCGCGGGAGTGGCCGGCGAAACGGTACGTCTTCATTTCCAGAAGCGTGGGGCCGCCTCCGGTGCGCGCGCGCTCGGCGGCAGCCCGGACCGCGGCGATCACGGCGTCGAGGTCCTGGCCATCGACGATCACGCCGGGGATCGCATACGCGTCTGCGCGTGAGGCGATGTCGCGCACCGGCGTGGTCTTGTCGATCCGCGAGTACTCGCCGTACAGGTTGTTCTCGCAGATGAAGATGGCCGGCAGCCGCCAGATCGCCGCGAGGTTCAGCCCTTCGTGGAAGGCGCCGATGTTCGCCGCGCCATCGCCGAAGATGGCCGCCGCCACCGCGTCGTCGCGGAGCACCTGGGAGGCGTAGGCCGCGCCTGCCGAGATCGGGATGCCCGCGCCGACGATCGCGAACGTCGGAAGGAGGCCCACATTGGGCGCGACGAGGTGCATCGAGCCGCCCTTGCCCTCAAGCACGCCGTCCCGCCGCCCCAGCAGCTCCGCCAGCACCGCGAGCGGCGTGAGCCCGAGCGCGAGCGCGTGCCCGTGTCCGCGATAGGTGCACGTCACGGTGTCGGTCGGACGAAGGACCGCGGCTATTCCGACGGCGACGGCCTCCTGACCCTGGCACGTGTGCATCGTCCCTGAGATGAGGCCCTCGTGGAAAAGGCTCATCGCCTCGTCCTCGACCAAACGGATCTCGAGCATGCGGTCATAGCGGCCGAGCGGTTCCGCCAGCTCGGCGCGCCGCCTTGGTTCGTCGCCGCTTTCGCGCGACTGACTTGGTCGGGACCGCGCCCAGCCGGCCCACCTCGGCTGAGGCAGGGTGCCCGTCTTGAAGAGATGCGAGACCGCGGCGGCGACGTCCTCAGCGGATGTGAGGTACGCGCGCTCGAGCGCCCCGAAGGGAACGGGAACATCGGGGCTGGTGACGCGCGTGATCGGCGCGACGAGACTCGCCTGGCACTCGGCGGCCACGACGCTGGCGACGTCGGTCCCCCACCCGCCGGTCAACGGGTTCTCCTCGACGAGGACGAGACGACGACTCCGCGCGACTGAAGCCAGCACGGTCGCGCGATCCCATGGCCGCACTGTGCCGAGATCGATGACCTCGCAGGAGACCGTGTCCCGTATCTGATCCGCGGCAGCGAGCGCGACGCGAACCATCTGCCCGAGACTCACGATCGTGACGTCGCTTCCCTTATGGGCGATCTGCGCCTCGCCCAGTCGCCAGCGCACGGCGCTGGGCTCGAAGTCCTCCTTCACGCCGTAGAGATTCCGCGGCTCGAGGAAGATCACCGGATCGTCGCTCCGGATCGCCGCGCGCAGCAGCGCGTACGCGCTCGCGGGCCCCGACGGCGAGACAACGGTGAGCCCCGGGGTGTTCATGAACCACGATTCCAGCGTCTGTGAATGCTGAGCCCCGAAGCCGAGTCCGCCACCCGCGGAGGCGCGCACCACCATCGGGAGCCGCACCTTTCCCCCCGACAGGTAGCGCATCTTCGCGGCTTCGGTAACGACCTGGTCGAGCGCGACGCCGAAGAACTCGACGAACATGATCTCGACGACAGGGCGCAAGCCGCGCGCGGCGGCCCCGATCGCGGCGCCCAGGATCGCCGTCTCCGCGATCGGCGTGTCGCGCACACGATCCGGACCGAACTCTCCGAAGAGACCGGCGGTCACCTTGAAGACGCCGCCGGCCTCGGCCACGTCCTCGCCGAACACGACGACGGAAGGATCGCTGGTCATTTCGTGGCGGATCGCCAGTTTGAGCGCCTCGCGCATCGTGATCTGCATCGCCGCTGAGACTATTCGCTCGCCACGACACGCGCACGCCGCCCAGCGACGTCAGTCTTTGTCTTCGGCCCCAACGGCTTCGACGATCGCGGCCCCAACTTCTCTGGTCGAAGCTCGTCCACCGACGTCCGCCGTGCGCGGGCCCTCGCGCGCGACGCGCTCGAGGGCGCGCAGGACGAGCGCGCTCGCATCGCGTTCGCCGAGGTGCTCGAGCATGAGCGCGGCCGCCCACACCGTTGCCATTGGGTTAGCGATCCCCCGCCCCGCGATCTGCGGCGCGGATCCGTGGACCGGCTCGAAGAGCGAGGGATGTCGCCTTGATGGGTCGAGATTCGCGGAGGCGGCCAGTCCCAGCGATCCCTGGAGCGCAGCTCCAAGGTCGGTGAGGATGTCGGCGTAGAGGTTGCTCGCGACAACAACGTCCAGCGAGGCGGGCTCCGTCACCATGCGCGCGGCGGCCGCATCCACCAGATAGCTGGTTAGCTCGACGTCAGGAAAGCCTTTGGCCACGTCGCGCACGACTTCGTCCCAGAGGACGGCCGTGTACTGGATGGCATTCGACTTGGTGACCGACGCCAGCTGCTTGCGCCGCTCCCGTGCGCGCTCGAAGGCGTAACGCGCGATGCGCTCGACCCCTCTGCGCGTGTACACGGCGGTCTGGAGGGCGACCTCGTCGGAGGATCCTTGGTGGAACCGACCGCCCACGCCTGCGTACTCGCCCTCGGTATTCTCGCGGATGAAAAGCATGTCCACCGCCTCGCGTGTCCCGTGCCGTAACGGCGAGAGGATGCCGTCGAGCACGCGAACCGGGCGCAGGTTCACGTAGAGGTCAAAGCTCTGGCGGATCGGTAGCAGAAGGCCCCAAAGGCCGACATGGTCCGGTACGCGCGGCAATCCGACAGCTCCAAAAAGGATTGCGTCGTGCTCCGCCAGCCTCGTGAGCCCGTCCGTTGGCATCAACGAGCCTTCGCGGAGGTAGCGCTCGCAGGACCAATCGAGCTCCGTCGTCTCGATCCGCGGCGACCCGGTGACCTCGAGAGCTCGTCGCACAGCGGCTAGGCCGACGGGCACGACCTCCTTACCGATCCCGTCGCCGGGGATGACTGCAATCTTGTAGGCCGTCACGGTCTCGTGTCGCCCTGGCCCGCAGAAGCCTTCGCCGCGCCCGTGGCGCGCGTTCGTCGCCCGGCCAGCCGGGGAATCAGACGAGGAGTCCCTTCGATCCCTTCAGTCATCCACGCTTCCGAAAGCCCCTGAGGCGACCGCTCGCATGACGTAACGTTACTAACGCAGCTCATCAAGCGCGCAGCCAAGGCGAGTGTCGCCGCTCAGTCAGATTCGACGGGGCGATGGTCTTCATGTGGCGTTCACGATGACAGGCACGGTCGCTGCCGACGCCGCGAATCAGCGCAGCCTCACCGCCGAATGTCTAATCTCGTCGGGAAAGCACGACC
>Ga0209237_1002256_pt1 | contig 11572 bp, 14 predicted proteins | sample GraSoi013_1_40cm_2_FD_185820 | JGI IMG/M metagenome (GOLD analysis project Ga0209237, IMG submission 185820) | Grasslands soil microbial communities from the Angelo Coastal Reserve, California, USA - Sample 10_02_2013_1_40cm (SPAdes) (version 2) | ecosystem: Environmental > Terrestrial > Soil >...
TCAAGAAGCGCCAGGCGGAGTTTAAGCCGGGCATCACGCTCGACCTGCGGCCGTTCCCCGGCACGCTCGCCGTTGGCATCGACCCCAACGACCCGTCCCCGCGCAAGGGCGGCTCGACGGATCCCATGGCGCCGGTGTCGACGCTCCGACCGTGGAAGAACGGCTCGAACATGGACATCAACGAGCTGCAGGAAGGTGCCACGGTCTTCATCCCGATCTTCCTCAAGGGCGGGCTCGTGTGGACGGGGGGACTCGCACTGCCGACAGGGCAACGGCGAGGTGAACCTCACCGCGCTCGAATGCTCCTACCGCGAGATCGCGATGCAGCTCGTCGTCCGCAAAGACCTGAAGCTCGAGTGGCCGCGGGTGGAGACCAAGACCCACTGGATCGCGATGGGATTCGACGAGGATCTCAACAAGGCGATGGTCAACGCGGTACGCGAGGCCGTCGATTTTCTCGAGCAACAGAAGATGGTGCCGATGAGCCACTACGAGGCGTACTCGCTCGCCTCCATGGCCGCCGACTGCCGTGTGACGCAGGTCGTGGACGTGCGCAAGGGCGTCCATTGCATGATCCCGAAGTCGATCTTCACCAAGAAGTCGTAGGTGCTGCGGGCGCTCGCCCTCGTTCTGCTCATCGCTGCCCCCGCGTGGGGGAGCCCAGAGGGCGACGCGGCAAGGCTCGCTCGCCTTCACGCTGGGCGGCGCCGCGCTCTTTGCGGCGAGCCGCACGCAGCAGGCCCCCGTCCCCCAGGAAGCCATCATCGGGATCGTGTACGCCGTGTCCGCTGCGGCGGCCGTACTCGTCGTCGATCAAGCGCCCCAGGGCAGCGAGCACATCAAGCAGATCCTGGTGGGGAGCATCCTCACCGTCACGCCGGCCGAGGTCGGGAGGCTGGCGCTCCTCTATGCGCCGATCGGCCTGATCCACTGGCTCGCTCGCCGACCGCTGCTCGACATCTCGTTCGATCCGGACGGCGCCGGCGCGCGGCGGGCCGTGCGCTGGTGGGACTTCGTGTTCTACGCGTCGTTCGGCGTCGTCGTGACGAGCTCGGTGCGACTGGCGGGCGTGCTGCTCGTCTTCGCGTACCTGATCGTGCCCGCCACGGCGGCCGCGGCGCTCGCGCGCTCGGCGTGGGGCCGGCTCTCGGTCGGCTGGACGCTCGGGGTCCTGGTGAGCGTGGGTGGGCTCGCCGCGTCGTGGATCTGGGACCTGCCGACGGGGGCCACGATCGTCGTGGCATTCGGCGTGGCGCTGGCGAGCGTCGCCCTCGGGCTCGCGGCGCGCGCGGCCGTGCGGGCGACCCGAGCGCGCGGCGTCGGCGCGCTCCGCAACGCGGCGGCTGCGCTCTGCGCCGCGATGGGCCTGGCCGGCCTCACGCTGGTGCTCGCTCCACAGATGGACCACTGGTGGCTCGACGGGCTGGAGGCGTGGGTGCCCGGGGCGCGCACGCTGTTCCTGAGGGGCGACGAGCTCGACATGCACCGCGACAGCGTGGACGGCGTCCAGCGGAGCACGGCGGAGCTCGAGCGTGTCCGGGCGCTGCAGCGTGAGGCACAGTGGGGCAGCCGTCAAGTGTCGGAGGACATGCAAGAACGGATGCGCCAGTACCTCGCGGGACGGGCCGAAATGCTCGCCGGCGACCGGATGGTCCTCCGCACGCTGCGCGATCGCGCGCGTGCGCCAGCGCTGGTGGCTCGGCGTACCGCTCCTGGTCCTGGGCGCCGGCGGGGCGCTCGGCCTGACGCTTCGCCCGCGGGCTACGGCGCGGTGTAGCGGTAGAAGCCCTTCCCCGACTTCCGGCCCAGCTGCCCGGCGATGACCATGCGCTTGAGCAGCGGAGGCGGCGCGTAGCGCGGCTCCCGGAACTCCTCGAACATCACCTCGGCGACGTACATCGCCGTGTCGAGGCCGACGAGATCGAGGAGCGTGAACGGGCCCATCGGGTAGCCGCATCCGAGCTTCATGGCCGCGTCGATGTCCTCCAGCGACGCGAGTCCGCTCTCGTAGGCGCGGATCGCGTCGAGCAGGTACGGCACGAGGAGACGGTTGACGATGAACGCGGTCGAGTCTTTGGTCTGCACGGGCGTCTTGCCAACCGCCCGCACCCACTCGGTCGCGGTCTTCACGGTGGCGTCGTCGGTGAGGATCGTGCGCACCACCTCGACGAGCTTCATGAGGGGCACCGGGTTGAAGAAGTGGAGGCCGAGCACCTGGCCCGGCCGTCCGGTCGCCGCCGCCATCGCGGTGACGTTGCACGAGGATGTGTTCGACGCGAGGATCGCGTGCGACGGGCAGATCCCGTCGAGCTTCGCGAACGTCTCGTTCTTGAGCGGCTGATTCTCGGTCATCGCTTCGACGACGAGGTCGCACGATTTCAGCTCTTCGAGCCGGGTGGTGCCGGCGATGCACGCCAGCGCCGCGTCCTTGGCCTTCGCGTCGAGCTTGCCCTTGCCCACGAGCCCTTCGAGCGTCTCGCGCAGCCTTCCGAGTCCCCGCTTGACCAGCTCGTCGCTGGCCTCGACGAACAAGACCTGGAACCCGGCCTGGGCCGCGACCTGGACGATGCCGGAGCCCATCAGTCCGCATCCGATGACGCCGACGTTCGTGATGGTCATGCGATGCCCCGTTTCGTCAGAGATTCTTCGGGAGATGGCGCTGCGTCGAGCCGGTTACTTCCGAACGGCGCGGCCCGGCAGAGGCGGCGGCTCGAAATGGGTCCCCGGCGGGCACGGATTCTTCACGGTGATCGTCACCGAGCCGTACCGGACGCTCCCGTCGGGTTGGATCTCGCCCTCGGCGCGCCGCGGCGGCGGCGCCGGCTCCTTCATGGCCCGGTCGAACGCCACGTCGCGGGACTCGGTCGATGGCGCCAGCATGTTGAGCATCAGGGACGCGCTGATCGGCGACTTCGCCTCGTCCGCGACGGCGCCGGTAGCCCACGCGCCGACCGCGACCAACGCGCCTGCGAACGCCACGATCCTAGTCATAGACGATGACCGAGTGGAGCGGGTGCTCCTTCAACTTGTCCCGACCGTGGAGGAACGCGAGCTCGATCATGAACGCGACGCCCACGACCTGGCCGCCGAGCTGGCGGATCAGCCGCAGCGTCGCCCCCATCGTACCACCGGTCGCCAGGAGGTCGTCCACCGCGAGTACGCGCTGGCCGGGCTTGATCGCGTCCTCGTGGATCGCGAGCGCGTCACGGCCGTACTCGAGCTCGTACTCGACCTCGATCGTCTTGCCCGGGAGCTTGCCGAGCTTGCGGACCGGGACGAACCCCGCACGCAGCTGATGGGCGAGCGCGCCGCCAATGATGAACCCGCGCGATTCGATGCCGACCACCACGTCGACCCGCTCCTTCTGGTAGCGGCCGACGAAGACGTCGATCACGTACCGGAACGCCGGCCCGTCCTTGAAGAGCGTGGTGACGTCCTTGAAGAGGATTCCCTCCGTCGGAAAGTCCTTGATGTCGCGGATCTTCGCCTTGAGGTCGGCGATGTCCATCGGCGGCTATCTTACCTCCGATGCCGCGGTGCGCAAGGCGCCAAAGTGTCCGCGGCTGTGGCACCGTGACACCCGCGATGTCGGTGACGTCACGGCGCTGACGGCGCCGTCTCTCGCCGACGATGGCTCAAAACCTCGGATTTTCGGCAGCGAATGCCGGGGCGGGTCACGGTGGCACCCTACTTGCTGCCCCACGGCGGCAACGTCCCGTGAGGAGGGCTAGGATGTTGCTCCCGGAACAAGTGCAGCGCCTGGTCGAGCTCGCTCTGGCAGAATTCGCCCCGGAGTGGCAGGTCACCGGCCTGTGTTCGGAGCTCAGCCTGCACAATCCCGACCATTGGGTGTCGGGTCTCGGGACGTTCGGACTCGTCTTGCGCAACCGGCAGAGCCGGAGCGCCAAGGTCCTCGGGTGGCGGAACGGTGATTTCAGGAGCGCCACGTACCATCGCGGCATCTCCTATCGCGTGCTCGAGGCGTACGCCGATCGCATCACGGATCCCATTCGCCGCTACTTCGAAGAGATCGGCCTCATCCTGCCCGGAAAGATCGCGCCGCGCGTCGCGCAGCCGACCGCGGCCCGGTCGAGCATCAACTACACCGGGTAGACCGCCCCTGCCGTTCGCGACGTAATCACGAGTCGAGCTGCTCGACGGCTTCGGGCAGCTCGGCGAGTCGGGAGATGGCGAGGTCGGGGTGATCCGGCCCGGCCGCCCGGGGCGACGACGAAGTGACCTGGATGACACGCATCCCCGCCGCCCGTGCTCCCTGCACATCGAGGATCGTGTCGTCGCCGACGTGCACGGCGGTTCCGGGCTCCCCGCCGACCGCTCGCAAGGCGAGCGCGAAGATCTCTGGGGCCGGCTTTCGAATCCCCACCTCGTCGGAGAAGATCGTCTGCTTGAAATAGCCGAGGAGCCGAAAACGCTCGAGCAGCTGTCGGAGCGTCGCGCCCGGGGTCCGCATGATGTTCGACACCACGGCGAGCGTGTAGCCTCCGCCCTTGAGCGCCTCCAGCGCAGCGAGCGCGCCGTCGTCGACGGCCGGCGGGACGATGAGGATGGGCCGCGCGTAGGCGTCGACCAGCGCGGCCATCAGCGCCGGCGGGACGCGTCGCGGGAGCCCCGGATCGACGGCGCTCAGGATCGCGCGGACGTGGTCGTCGACCGGAACGTCCCGGTGCGTCGCCCAGATCCGGCCGAGATACGCCCCCGACTCTTCGTAGGCGCGGTCGAGCGCCGCCGTGGACGCCGGCAGGCCGGCGGCGGCCAGCAGCCTCTCGAAGTCGGTCAGACGGCGCTTCTTGTAGCGATTGTCGCTCGTCGGGCCGTCGAAGAGCAGCGTGCCCCAAAGGTCGATTGTGATCGTCTCGACCTTCACCGTCACCCCCCGAAGTTCGGGCGGCGTTTCTCCAGGTACGCGGTCATTCCCTCGCGCGGCTCGTCGGTTGCGTACGCGGTCGCGAACGCGTGAATCCCGTAGCGCACCGCGGTCGCCAGATCGGTGTCTCGCCAGCGGACGATCAGCTCCTTCTGGAGCCGGATCGCCTCGGGCCCGCCGGCGAGGATCGCCGCGGCCAGCTCTTCGGCGGCCGCGCGCAGGCGGTCGGCCGCCACGACGCGGTTTACGAGGCCCCAGTCGAGCGCCTGCTCGGCGGTGATCGCCGCGCCGGTCAGCAACATCTCCGCGGCGCGGCCGGGCCCGACCATCGGTGGCAGCAGCGCCGCCTGGATGACCGACGGCACGCCGACGCGCACCTCCGGCAAGCCGAACGAGGCGCCGGCCGCCGCCACCCGCAGATCGCAGGCCAGCGCGAGCTCGAAGCCGGCGCCGAGGCACGGACCGTTCACGGCCGCGATCACCGGGAACGGCGCCCGGTGCACCGCGGCGATCGCGTCGTGGAGCGTGGTGATCAGCTCTCGGGCCCGGCCGGGGTCGAGATCGCGCAGGACGCGCACGTCCATCCCCGCGGTGAACGCACACCCGCTGCCGGTGACCACGGCGACGCGCGTCGAGCGGTCCGCCGCGAGCGCAACGAACGCGTCGCGCACGGCGTGGATGAGGGTCGGCTCGAAGAGGTTGAGCGGCGGACGGTCCAGCGTGCACCAGACCGCATCGCCGGCGCGATGGATCGTGAGCGGAGGCCCCACTAGTACCGGCGCATCGCGGGATCGACGGTGCGGGCCCAGTAGTCCAGCCCGCCCTGGAGGTTTCTGACGTTCTTGAAGCCGCGCTGGCGCAGGTAGTCGGCCACCGCCGCGCTGCGGACGCCCTGGTGGCAGTAGACGACGATCTCCTCGTCGGCGTTCAACTCGTCCACTCGGAGCTCGATCTCCTCGATCGGGATGTGGACGGCGTTGTCGAGCCGGCAGAGCTTCGTCTCCCACTCCTGGCGGACGTCGAGCAACAATGGTCGGTCGCTGCCGGCCAGGCGCGTCTTGAGGTCTTGCGGGGTGATCTCGTCCATGCCTTGCTCCGTCAGCGGGGCGCCGGACGCCCGACGAGGAAGTCCACGAGCCAGGCGTTCACCGCGTCCACGTGCTCGATCTGCGGGAAATGGCCGCACGCGTCGACCCAGCGGACCGCCGCGTGCCGCAGCACCGCGGCGACTTCCGCGCAATGCTCCCGGTGCACGACGTGGTCCTGACGGCCATGGATCAGCAGCACTGGCAGCTCGAGGGTGGCCAGCGCACGGCGATAGTCCTTCGCGTGGGTCTCGAAGTCGATCCGCACGTCGCGCAGCGTCGCCAGATAGGCGGCGCGCGCCGCGGCGTCGGTGCGGGCCGCGTACCGGTGGTCGACGAAGAAGTCGATCTCCTGGCGGTCGGGCGCGTGGAAGCAGCGCGCGAGGGCCGTCTTGTAGAGCGTCGCGCATCCGCCGAGCGACAGCGCCTCGCCGATGCCGCGGAGCGCCATGAGCCGGTAGATCCACGAGGGACGATACCCACATCCGGGAATCACGGCGCCCACGAGGGCCAGCCGCTCGACCCGGGACGGGTGCGTCAGCGCGTACGTGACGCTGACCGCGCCGCCGAGCGAGTGGCCGACGAGTGACGCCTGCGCGAGCCCGAGGCCGTCCATGAAGCTGCGGAGCGCGCCGGCGAAGTACGCGAGCCGATAGCGTGTGCGGGGTTTCGCCGAGTCGCCGAACCCCGGAAGGTCGAGGGCGTAGACGGTCGCTCGGCCGGCGAGCGGGCGGATGTTGTGCCGCCAGGACTCCGCGAACCCTCCGAGGCCGTGGACGAGGATGACGGCCGGCCCGCGCCCTTCGACGACATAGTTAAGGCGGAGCCCGTCGACTTCGCCGCCTCGAAGCTGCAGTTCCGGCATGGGGCTACGATTCTACCAGACCGTCTTCGCCGTCAGGCGAACAGATCGGGTGGCGGGGCCTCGGCCCGCGTCGGCTGGCCCAAGAGCCGCCTCATCGTCAGGGCGTTCTGAACCGGATAGTCGCGGTTGTTGTTGTTGAAGGAGATGAAGACCTCCTCGGCCTCCTGGTTCACACCTTCGATCTCGGGCAGGAGCGCCCGCAGCTCCCCCTCGCTGTAGAGGTAGTCGTACTTCTCGCGCACCGTCGGCTCCTCCCCGCGGAGCTGCCGCAGCCAGCCGTGCGGGTTGCGGCCGTGGAGACGGAAAACGGCCGTCGGCGCGGTCGCCGTCGTCACGCGGGGCACCGCGTGCGTCGCCGGCGCGTCCACGATCACGTGCGCGAGGCGCGCGTCGCTCAGCGCGCGCAGAGTCTCATCGACATGATCGGGCAGCCACGAGCGATGGCGGAACTCGACCGCGATCGTCCATCCCGGCAGCCTGGCCGGGAGCGAGGCGAGATAGTCGAGCCGGCCGGCGTCGAAATGGACCCACGGCGCGAACTGGAAGAGAACGTAGCCGAGCTTGCCGGCCTCCGCGATCGGCTGGACGGCGGTCCGGAAGAGGTGGAACGCTCGATCGACGGCCTCGGGCGGAAAGCTCGACGCGTCGATCTCGCCGCGCCGCGTGCGCGCGGGGCTCCGCGGCAGGAGGGCCGTGAGGTCGGCCGGCACGCTCTCCGCCCGGGGGTGATGGCCCGTCAGGAGCGAGTACGCCTTGACATGGAAGATGAAGCCCGCCGGCGTGCGCTCGACCCATCGCAGCGTGTTCCGGGCGTCCGGGATCGCGTAGTAGGAGCTGTTCACCTCCACGACGTCGAACACGCCCGCGTAATAGCGCAGGCGCGACTCGGCCGTCATCGACTTGCGCGGGTAAAAGGTCCCGGCTTCGATGAGCGCCGGATCCGCCCACGCGCAGATCCCGACCCGTATTGGCCTGCCCACACCTAGACGATCTTCTCGTAGATGCCCGGCGGGATCACACGGTAGACGTGGATCGGCTGGGTGACGTTCTTGAACGTCTTCTCGCCGAGGCTCTCGAGGACGAAGTGGATGCGGATGCGTGCGGCGGTGGCGGGGCCCACGACGATCTCGCCGCCCTGCGCCGAGCCCGCGAAGCGCGCCGCGACATTGGTCGTGGGCCCGGTCGCCGTGAACGTCCACCGCTGCCCCGGTCCGGTGCCGAGCTTGGTCGCGCCGACCAGCGCCTCTCCGGTGTTGATCCCCATGTGGAGCTGAATCGACGGGAAGACCCCACCGTACTCCTCGTTGAGCGCCAGGGTCCGCTGGTGGATGGCGAAGGCGGCGCGCGTCGCGTTCAGCGCGTGGTCGGTCGAGCTCCGCTCGGACTGGAAGATGACCATCAGGCCGTCGCCGGCCGTCTCGTTCACGTCGCCGTGGTGGCTCTGGATGATCTCGAGGAAGCTCGAGAAGTAGGTCTGAACGAGCTGGTTGAGCCGCTTGGGCTCGAGCTGCTCGGAGAGCTTCGTGTAGCCTGCGATGTCGAGGAAGACGACCGACACCTCGACGGTCCGTTTCTCGAGCTCCGTCGCATTCGGGTTCTGCTCGAGGAGCTTCTTGACCGCGTCGGGGACGAATTTCGACAACTCGCCCTTGAGCTGCTCGAGCAGCGCGAGTCGCTGGCGCGACTCCTGGAGATTCTGGAGGGCGGTCTCCAGCTCCTTGTTCTTCGTCGCCAGCTCGGTGTAGGCCTGGGTGAGCCGTGACGTCATGTCGTTGAACGCGCCGCCCAGCTCACCGATCTCGTCGCGGGCCCCGGCCGGCGCCCGCGCCTCGAAGTCGCCGTCGCCGACGCGCCGGGCGACGGCCGAGAGGGCGACGATCGGCCCCACGATGACCGAGCGCATCGCGATCGTCAGGACGGCCGCGGCGGCGAGGATCGTCAGCGCCGCGATGAGGATCTGACGATTCCGATGGCGGCGAACCTCGCCGAAGACGGGCTCCATCGAGGTCGCGACGCGTACCACCGCCCGCACCTGGTGATCGGTGCCGTGGCAGCCCTGACATTTTTCCTTGTTGAGGATCGGCTGGTGGAGCGTGAAGAACGAGACGCCGTTCTCGACCTCCAGCGACTCCTGCGTCTTCAAGGTCTCCACCGCCCGGGTGAAGAGCGGGCCGGTCATCGCGGTCCCCGGCGTCCGCTGCATCTTCGAGAGATTCTTCATGACGTCGTCCGCGAGCCCCGCGGCCCGCGCGACCTCGGTGGCGGTCGCGAGATCGGTGAACGCCTCGACCCCGTTGCGGCGATAGATCATCAGCGTCTCGAGCGGCGCCCCGTCTTCCGCCGCCTGGGCACGCAGCTCCCGCTGTTCCTGGAGGAGGCTGCGGATGACGTCGGGCCGCTCCTGCAGCATCGCCGCTTCGATGCTGGCCACCATGGTCTGCGTGAGCCGCCGCACCGCCCGCTTGTTCTGCTCGACGAGCGCCGCCGACTCCCGTTGGATGGTGACGATGGTCGAGATGCCGAACCCGACGATCAGGACGGCCACGATCAGCAGGGTGATCTTGATCGCCAGGCGGGAGCGGAACATCCTGAGCTAGCGGCGGAGAGCCGCGTAGGTGTCGAGCAGCGGCAGGACCCGGTCCCGCGACTCGGACGCCACCAGGAGCACCACGCGATCGACCGCCGCGCGCGCGAGCTGATCGATGGTCGCCTGGTCGGGCTTGGGGCCGAAGATGGTGATCGACACGGATTTCGGATCGCGCCCGGCCTTCGCCGCCGCGGCGCGGAGCGCGGGGATCTTGTCCACGATGCCCGGCGCGCGGAAGCCGATGGGCATCCAGCCGTCGCAGAACTCGACCACCCGCGCGAAGGTGGTCGGCCCGTCCCCACCCATGAGGATCGGTGGATGCGGCTTCTGTGCCGGCTTGGGGTGGGCCCAGATCTTGTCGAAGTTCACGAACTCGCCGTGATATTCGGCCTCTTCCTCGGTCCAGATCTTCTTCATGGCGAGCACCCGCTCGCGGAGCACGCGCCAGCGCCGCTTGAACGGCGTGCCATGGTGCTCCATCTCCTCGGCGTTCCAGCCCCCACCGATCCCGAAGATGAACCGTCCGTTCGACAGACGGTCGAGGGTGGCGACTTCCTTGGCGGTCGTGATGGGATCGCGTTCCACGACCAGGCAGATGCCGGTGGCGAGGCGGAGCCGCGTCGTGACCGCCGCAGCCGCCGTCAGCGCCACGAAGGGGTCGTACGTGTGCCAGTACTCCTTGGGCAGGTTCGGACCCCCGGGCCACGGGCTCCTCCGGCTCGCCGGGATGTGCGTGTGCTCGGGCACCCAGAGCGATTCGAACCCGCGCTCCTCGAGCGCCCGGGCGAGCTCAGCCGGCTGGATCGCGTACTCGGTGGGAAACATCGTCACGCCGAGGTGCATGGCATCCTCCTGAGGGTGCGTGCCGGCATTATAGGGCCGGTGTAGAATCCGGACGATGCCAGGGCCCCGGGACAGCTTCGAGGAATTCGAGGCGACGAGCCTCTTCTGTCCGCGCTGCCGCCGCGCGACGCCGGCGCGGAAGAAGCTCCTTCTGGTGCTCCCGTCCGGCAGCAAATACGACTACGTCTGCGCCGAGTGCGGCACCGCCGTCGGCGGCAAGATGGACAATGATCCGACCGAATTTCATCGCTCGGTCCCGCCGCCGGCTCGGCGCCTGCCCCCCCGCCCTCGGTGATTCGGCGCCGCTGTCTCCGGTAACTCTGCGTCGGATCAGGCCTTTCCCCCGGCTCGGCGCCATGCCCCCGCCGGTTGTGGATATCCGGAACGAACCAACATCCTGTTGCGTAGTCCATCGGTGTGTGCGATACTGCCTCACACTTCAGTTTTACCTTCCTCTAGACTCAACGAATTGGCAGGCCGCGTAAAAAAGAACCAGTAAGGAGGGCTGCATGCGCAGACTTAACAGAGTGCTCGCGAGCTTGACGCTGGTAGGCGCGATCGCCCTTGGTGGAGTCGTGCTGACGCGCCAGGTTCTGGCTGTCGCCGGCGAGGCCAATGCAGAGCGGTTGAATCGCGCGGTGCTCGGCTACATCGGGGAAAAGAATCCGCTCGCGCCCATCAAGGCGTTCCAGCGATTTCCGGAAGTGCTGTTCGCCGAGGCCGAGCGCACCAAGATCGACCACTGTCTGGCCCTCGCCCAGGCCGAGGTCGAATCGGAATTCCATCACGACGCCGTCGGCAGCGCGGGCGAGGTCGGGCTGTTCCAGACCCTACCCTCGACGGCGGCGCTGTTCGAATCGAAAGTCGGCCCGTTCAAACGCCCGGTCCTCAAGGGCCAGCGCGACCTCGGCGACCTGGCCATCCCGACGGTGAGCACGCAGTTCGCGATGGCCTACCTCCGCGACATCATGACCCGCAAGCCGAACATCAAAGACGCCCTCACCGAGTACAACGGTGGACCCGGGGGACGCCATCCCCACTACTACCGTATGGTGATGGGCACCTACGTCGAGATCCTGGAGCGGACGGACTTGAAGTGCCGCTATCAGCCGGCGCCGAAGCGGCCGCCCGTCATGGCCCTCCTGGCCAGGGTCTAGGCCAGGGGCGCGTGACAGCGCGTTTCCGCCTCCTCGAGGAGGCGGTGGTACTTGTCCGCGACCGAGGTGCGTGACGTCTCGACGGCCTGACGGAATTCGTGGTGTCGCTGCGCCTCGCAGCGGGTCGGGGCGAGCGCGATGCGGCACTGT
>Ga0209237_1002258_pt1 | contig 11564 bp, 10 predicted proteins | sample GraSoi013_1_40cm_2_FD_185820 | JGI IMG/M metagenome (GOLD analysis project Ga0209237, IMG submission 185820) | Grasslands soil microbial communities from the Angelo Coastal Reserve, California, USA - Sample 10_02_2013_1_40cm (SPAdes) (version 2) | ecosystem: Environmental > Terrestrial > Soil >...
GCGACCCTCGTGTCGAACGATCACGATTTCGATGCGATCGAGCGAGCCGGCGTGATCCGCCGCGTGACGACTAGCGAAGCAATCCGCCGGTGGCTCGGTCCTCACAAGCGATGACTTGACGAAACGGGCGATGTCGAGAGGGACTGGCGGTTGATCCTGCGGTCCCCCAAGGAGACACCGGCAGGCCGCCTCGCGAGAGAAACCCTTTACTACGCGTCGCACGTCCAGAGTCTCCCGGACGGGACCCAGGTTTGGAAGACCGCGGGCGATTGCGTCGGCTACTGGGCGATTCGGCTATTCGGTTATTCTGGGCGTCCGTCCTCCTGCTCGCGACGAATCTCATCTGGATCCTGGCGGTCGCCTTGAACCTGCTGGGCCCGCTCGGTCCGTTGAGCGCGGGCATCTTGGGATGGGTCGCCTTAAGTGCAGACCTGCCCGGCGTCGCTCTCTTGGCCGCCGCGTACGCCGGCCTGGCGCGGGAACGGGAACGCACATCGAGCCGGCTTCGATCGGCGATCGTCTGGGGATTCGTCGGCTGGGTCGTCCTGTCGGCCTACTGGCGATTCCTGCTGCCTCTGACGACGGGGACGGACGTCCAAGACCTGTTCGCCGGTCTGCTCGGAGCGAATCCGGGTACGCTCGCGCTGGCAAGGAAAGCGTGGGCGAGCGTCGAAGAGATTTTCGTCGCGTGGATCGCCGCGGCGGGTCTGTTCTTCGTTCTCCACCTGCTCATCGCGATTGACTATCGAAGGGCGTCCGAGGTGGAATGGGTCAAGGGCGTGCCCGCGTACGCGTGGCTCCTGGGCACGGGCTTGTCGTTCGTCTCCACAATCCTAATTGTGGCCGCCCTTCTTCCGGTGTTGGGCGGAGGCTTCCTCGGATCGACATTCGTCGGAGGGGCCATCGGGAAGTTGCTCGTCGCCCCGAACATCTTGCTCTCCGGATACGTCTCGAGCCTACAACTCGGCCGAGCCGCAATCGCTGCGAAACGGAAAGCGGGCCGGGGCTAGGCGTTCATGCAGAAGGCGCTGATCCAATACGGGTCCGACGGAGAAGGCCCGGGGCCCGAGCACACCTTCGCCTGGTCGTACGTGAACGGTCCTTCGAGTGACCCGGAGGAGAGGACGGTGGACCAAGTGATCAACGGGGTGACTAAGAACGAGTCGCCCAGGGAGAGACCCAAGACGTTGCCGGAGAAGAACGGCCCCGAGAACGGAGCGTTCACCGTGGCTCCCGCGCCAACGGTGAGGGGAACGTTGATCGTGATCGTCGTATCCAGCCGGCCGTCCGGCGTCTCCCCGGGCGTCTCCGGCGCCAGCGATTGGATTCGCACGGAGGCGGCGGTGAGGAGGATGTCGGTGGACGCGTGATTCGTCACCCTCATGATGCCGACGATCTTCCCATCCGGTCCGGATGGATGGACGACGTTCTGGACAGAAGCGGTGAGCGTGAGGTTGCCATCGTCAATGACCGTGACGGTCATCCGCAGCATGACGGGGGACGCCATCGCGGTGACCATCAGGACGACGGACAAGATGGGCAGCGGCAAGAGATGCTTCTTCCGACCCCAGGGCGCACGGCGAAAGCGTGTTTCGGCAACGGTCCGCATCTGCGGGACTCCCCCAGAACTCGAGGCGCGCGGCACGAGAGCCGCGAATCCCCTCGTTCCGTTCCCCACAGAGGGGTTCTGACGATATAATCGTTCCGTTGGCCGTTGCATTCGGTCTCGATAATGAGACCTAAATGAGGTGTGCGACGAACAAGACCATTCAGGGCGAAGCGTTCCCCCCGCAGCCAACGGCCAGACATCAACCCGCGCGCTCCACGGCCAAACACTCTTATACCCTCACGGAAACTGCGCCTCACCCGCATGGAGGGATTTCCTGGCGGTGACTGACTACCGCCCTGCGACCAGCCCGCCCTTCGCTCCGAAGGCCGAACCCGTAAGCCTCTTGGCAGCAATTCCGGCATTCAACGAACAAAAGACCATCGGGAGCATCGTTCTGACCGCTCAGCGCTACGCAGAAAAGGTAATCGTCATCGACGATGGCTCCGAGGACGAAACGGCTTGGGTAGCGGAGCGAGCTGGGGCCACCGTAATCCGGCACCCAACGAACCGCGGGTATGGAGCCGCCCTTCGTTCCTGCTTCGAATACGCCCGGGAGAGCGAGTTCGAAGTGTTAGTCATCCTTGACGGTGATGGTCAGCACCGGCCCGAGATGATTCCTCAGGTCGTCGCCCCTGTCAACGAAGGAAGAGCTGACGTCAGTATCGGGTCTCGATTCTTGGAAGGACACAAGTCGCAGGGAATTCCCAGGTACAGGAAGTTCGGAATCGGCGTAATTACGAAGCTCACCAACTTGGGGACTCGACACAGCGGAGAAATCACGGATGCCCAGAGCGGCTTCCGAGCCTACTCGCGCGCCGCCATCGCGGCAATCGATCCGCTTGAGGCGAACATGGGTGCGAGTGCAGAAATCCTTTGGGAGGCCGATCGAAAGGGGTTGCGGATTGTTGAGGTTCCTATCGTAACCGACTATCACGCGTCCCGATCCATCCACGGACCTGTTCAACACGGGATGAGTGTAATTGGATCGATGATCCGATATGTGGAGACGAAGCACGCACTTTTGTTTTTCGCCGTTCCGGGTGTAATCCTGTTTCTGGCCGGGCTTGCCCTCGGGTTCTTCGTCCTGGATAGCTACAACCGAACTCACGTGCCGGCCCTGGGTCTCGCTCTCGTGACAGTCTTGGTGACTGTAATGGGTCTGTTGCTGGCATTCACAGGATTAATCCTGCATGCTGTGATCAACGCCGACCGCACAAAGCGCAGTTGGTGATCTTCCGGTCTCATACTGGCACGAGGAAATGGAAGTTCAATGACGAAACGCGACGAGCGGAGGAGAGTCCTGGTCACGGGCGCGGGCGGGTTCATCGGCCACCATTTGGTCAAGGTCCTGAAGAAGCGGGGAATTTGGGTCAGTGGAGCGGACATTAAGCCCCCCGAGTTTGAGGCCAGCCCTGCAGATGAGTTTCATAGCATCGACCTGCGGATACCGGAGAATTGCGAGCGTGCGGCTCGAGGGATGCAAGACATCTACGGACTCGCAGCAGATATGGGGGGCATCGGGTACATCACTGCGAATCACGCATCATTGAGTCGGAACAACATTCTAATCAACGCAAACATGCTCGAAGCTGCACGCCTCTCGTCTGCCGAACGGTTCCTGTATACTTCCTCGGCGTGCGTATATCCGAGCTACCGCCAAGATCATGAGGACGCCTCGGCTCTGAAGGAATCGGACGCGGTGCCCGCCGATCCAGAAAAGGGATACGGTTGGGAGAAACTCTTCACCGAACAGCTCGCCACCTACTACGCCGAAGACCATGGATTAGATGTTCGTATCGTTCGTCTCCACAATGTCTATGGTCCGTTGACGAGCTACCAGGGAGGCCGTGAGAAGGCACCTGCCGCGATCTGCAGAAAGGTCGCGGAGGGTGTAGATGGTGGGGCAATCGAGGTTTGGGGCGATGGTTGTGTTGAAGGTCTGCTGCGAATCATGGACTCTCGTTACACAGGGCCGATCAACCTGGGAACGGAAGAGTTGGTGACTATCAACGAGCTCGTTGATATCGTGTGCCAGATTGCGGGTAAGAGATTCGACAAAATCCATGACAAATCGCAACCGCAAGGGGTTCGGGGTCGCAATAGTGACAACACCCTGCTCCGCAGCGTTCTTGGCTGGCAACCAAAGATTCCGCTGAGAGTGGGCCTTGAAGCTACCTACCGATGGATCTGGAGCGAACTCGACAGGCAGGGGAGAGCGAGGCCCCCTGCACCTCTCCAATTCGTCACGAAATAACAGAAGCCCTATCGGTCTGAGTAGGAGCGCCTAACAGCAAGGGTGAATCATGAAAATCCTCGCCGTTGCCTCAACCATGGACCTCCGACATCGCCTCGGCTGCACGCCGTCTTGGTGGCAGCTTTGGAAGGCACTTCATGAGACCGGGAACGAGGTCATAGTGACACCTTACCTCGGAGACCCGGTGAATGCACTCTGGTGGCGAACCTACCCGAATCCCTGTCGCGCCGAGAGCCTTCTGTACAATCAATATCTCCTTGCCCGCAAGGCTAGAGGCGAGCCTCCGGCCAAAGATACGTTGCTGAGTCCGTTGTTGCGTCAGTTAGTTAAACGCGATGTCCGACCGAAGTGGAGACGTCACCTACAAAGCGTGCTGGACAGAGAGAAAGACGTGGGAGCCGTTCTGTTCATGAATGTCCCTCTGAATCACATTCATGGAATCCCAACCGAAGTCCTGAAGCCGCTCGGCATTCCCGCCGTATTTTATGACGGCGATATGCCCAGCATTCTGCCGGAGCATGCCATAGAACGAGGCTTTCGGTTCAACTACTACGAGGGAGCAGATCTCTCGGAATTCGATCTTGTACTTGTAAATTCAGAGGCGGTCGTTACGAAGTTAAGAAGCCTGGGTGCCTCCAAAGTCTTTCCGTTCCACTATGCCGTTGATGCCCAGCTGTTCACGCCCACTATCTTGCCGAAGACCGCCGATGTGTCCTACTTCGCGCTGAGCAGCGTCGCGCGGGAAGAGTGGATGAACAAACTGATAACGCTTCCCAGCCGCGGGTTGCGCAAAAGGCGTTTCCTTGTTGCAGGTGGACCCTTTCAAGTCGATCTAGGAGCCGCACAATATGCGGGTGACCTGTCGTACAGCCAGTACAGAGACTTTTGCTGCAAGAGCGTCATTAACCTGAACATTACCTCGCGGACGCACGCAAATGAACGTGGGACCTCAACCTCTAGGCCGTTCGAACTCGCCGCTCTCGAATCGTGCATCGTTTCACAGCCCTACGATGGTATCGAAGCATGGTTCGACGTAGGAACGGAAGTAGAGGTAGTCAATGATGAAAATGAGGCGATCGAGAGATATGAGCACTTCCTTGACGACCCAGACGAAGCCATAGAAATGGGCGTTAGAGCACGAGCACGGGTCTTGGATGAGCACACCTACGCGCACCGAGCGAGAGACCTCACGAAGTATCTCAGGGGGTTATGATCGAGCGCCCCCATATCCCACGGAGTGAGCGTCCGAAGTGGAACTTCGTATACAAAAGGGGGTCTGTATGAGCCGGATATCAGTGCGGTCTGGCCCCCGTTGCGATATGGGCCGGCATGTGTGCAAATGAAGGGCAGCTCATGGAAGCTCAAACTGACCCTCTGAAGGAATACCGGGACAAGTACCGAGACCGGGCAGTAACAGATGGCTACCAATCGCTCGTCGAGATCCCGTCGTCTCTCGGTTCACTAGTCGACCGACGCCGGTTTGCAGCTTTGATAGTCCTCTTGGCTGAACGCGCTTCCATTCGGCGGCTGCTGAGACACCTGCCCGAAACCAAGTTTATCCTGGATGTGCCGTGCGGGGGAGGGAAGCTATTGACTACCTTTTCCAAACGACGGCGACTGATAGGAATTGATTCATCGGCGGCAATGCTGATTCATTTCAAGAGAAACGGAGGAAAGGAGACGATTCGAGCGGATATCGCGGCCTTGCCCTTAAAGGGGTCCACATGCGGACTCGTGGTGTGTAACAGGATATTGCATCGCCTACCCGCGATCGCGCGCACGGCTGTTCTGAAAGAGCTTCATAGAGTGTCAGCAGGCTGGGCCATTGTGTATTACGCCGTTGGCGAAGCCGGTGGCTCCCGACTCGCCATCCTTGAAGAGGCATTGGGATTGGTGATTCGACGCGGTATCGTCTGTTGCACTAAAAGCACTGCGAAGGCAGAAATTCAGCGTGCAAGGTGGTCGATTGTAGCTGAGAAAAGGGTGCTGCCGGGGTTGTCAGGTGGCTATGTCTTCCTCCTTAAGAAAGTCTGAACTCTTTGGGAGTACCGCGCGCCGCATAGTCCTCGCAGCTTTCGGAGAGGGGGCAGAATACGAAATACATGAGGTAGCCTACGGTCGTAATTCGACGCGGGCGGAAATCCTGGTCACAGCGAATGGCCCATCGAGAGTCTTCCTGAAGGTAACCGACCCACACGCAGCTCAGGGCCACATGCCACAGGATGCTGTGTGGCTAGCATCCACGGCCCAGAACAACCAGGTGAACTTTCGGAGAGTTGCGCCTCGGTTCGTCAATGCACCCCTTCCTCTGTGGTTCGACGACTCCATGGGAGCCCTGCTCATGGCCCACAGCGAGGGCCAATCCTTGAAGACGACGCTGGCTCATCGGAGGCCGGTTTTCGCGCCCAAAGTGCCAAACCTGGTGAGCCTTGCCGGGCGAGCATTATCCGCTTGGCATTCCTTGAGCAAGACCAAGGGGGCACCACCCGGCCAGGTCATGTCCTTCACGGACTACGCAGTTGGTAATATCCTGCTGCAACCCGACCACGAGTCCATTACCGTGGTCGACTTCCCCGGCTTGATACAACATGCGAGTCCCTATCATGATCTGGCTTCTTTTCTTCACAGCGTCCTTGTTGTACGACATGATCCTCTGAGCACCTTGGCCGGGGGACTTTGGTGGGACTGGCGCGATATTTGGCTGGACTTCGCCCATGGATACAGCAGCGATGCAGGAGCCGATCTTAGACGGGAAGACCTTGAAACTATTCGTTCCGAATTGTCTAAGATTGTTGGAAGAGAGGTGGAAAACTATCGGCGCTTGATGGCGGTTCCTCGGATGGCGATCGAGCGACCGTGGTACTCCCTAATACGATACCATCCTGCCTTGCGTCCCGGCACGCTCGCCTCTTTGATTGGTAAGAGAGGCTTCTAACATGCGGGCGATTGCGTACCCGAGGTTGAGAGAACCCTCGCAGCGGGCGAAAAGAAATGGCGGGATGCGCTTTTGGGGCGAGGGCCGCGGGATTTCACTGAGACGGGGAAGTCGGCTCTGGCAGAAATAGGAGAACTCAAGTGATCGGCCACCGGCTGAAGGTTGCATTCGTTCATTCCCACTTCACGTCCAGAGAGGGTGCGGGGCGAGTCGCGCTTGAACTCGCTTCGCGGTTGGCGGCTTACGGCCATGAAATCCTTGTGCTCAGCGAAAGACAAAGTCCTGCCGTGATTGGCAAATACCGCGGGCCAGTCTACAAGGAGATTGCAGGTCCCCTCCCAGGACGGATTTCCCACTACGTCGTCTCCCCGCTCATCGTGCGAGAGGTTTTCGATGCTCTGGACACCTTCCGCCCAGATATAGTGGTCCCGAACGTCTTCCCGTCAAACTACTGGGTTGCGTTGTACAAGCATCAGCGGCCACGGGTGAAGTTTGTCTGGTTCTGTCATGAACCTACCACATGGACTTACAGGCTACCAGCGATCTCAGGGATACCTGCTCGCATGCGATGGGCCGCGGCGCTTCTGGGAAACACCGCTCCTTATCAGCGGCTTGACCGCTGGTGCGCCGACAGTGCGGATTCGATCGTGACCAACAGCCGCTACACAGCCGGGCTTGTCCAGCGCTCATATGGGCGTGACGCAAAAGTTATCTACCCCGGGGTTGACACCAAGGAATTCCAGCCATCCCGAGCTCGTGGACGCTATATACTCGCAATAGGAAAGATGATCCGCTTCAAGAATTTCGAGCTAGCAATTGATGCAGTCGCTTTGTGTCGAGAAGAGCTAGAGGAGTGTGGGATCCGTTTTGTAGTGGCGGGGGACGGTCCCTCGCAGCCCTCCTTGCGCGAGCGAGCGAAGTCAGCCGGAATAGGGTCAATTACAGATTTCATTGGCCATAGATCCGATTTTGAAGTCCAAACTCTTTATTCCCGCGCCATGATGACACTCTTTACCACTTTGTCGGAACCTTTCGGACTGGTGCCACTTGAATCGATGGCATCCGGGGCACCCGTCATTTCCGTCGACGCGGGGGGTCCGGCCGAGACCATCGTCAATCTCAAGACTGGCATCCTGACGAAGCCCTCACCCCGCGATTTCTCGGAATGTATCTTGACGTTGATTCGCGATCCCGCGCTAATCGAACGAATGGGGAGAGCGGGACGCAAGCACGTGCAAGAGACGTTCAGCTGGGAGCAAACGGTGGACGCGTTTAGACTTGCCATTGTTCATCTCGTCGATTGAGAGCAGTTAAGTCTCGGCACGGAGATGACATGATAAAGCAACGGGTGGCATGAATCGCTAAACACATAGTAACTCTCGTCCGTACCCGACATGGTGTCGCTTCTTCTTGCCGGAGTTAGCAATGCGAATCGCGTTCGTTACCTTTGAGTTTCCGCCCCACGTTGTTGGAGGGGCGGGAGTCTATGCGGCACAATTGACCGCTTCTTTGGCTAAAATTGGCCACGAAATCGTAGTTTTCACACCGGTGCCGTCGAGTCAGAGCCTACAAATCGAGCGGCCCGACAACGTGGAGGTGCATACAGTCGACACCCCTGCTCCCGGAGCCCTTCGGACGATTCAGTTTTGGACAAAACTCCCGAAAGCAATCGGCGAGATTGCCGCACGCTGCGCATTCGACGTGATTCACGTAAACTCGCTGTCATATTGGTTCCTGACGAATCGCCGTCTGGGCTCTGCGCCACAAGTTGCGACAATACACCACCTTGTGCGAGATGCCGCTGCGCACACCTCTGCTTCCGCTCTCACGCGAGTCTTGGATTTCGGGGGAGAAAACGGATTGATCCTCCCAATGATTGAGAGGAGACTCCTCGATTCTGTAGATCACATAATTGCTGTCAGCGACTACACAAGAGGACAGATAATTGACACCTACCGTGTAGATCCGAAGAAAATCACAACCATCCGGTGTGCACTCAGATGGGACGAATCGCGCCGGGGGGAATTCGAGAGTGCCAGCCTTCGGAAGGAAATTGGCCTTCCCAACAGGCCCGTGGTGTTGTTCGTGGGGAGGATTGATGCGCCGAGGAAGGGGTTGCCTTTCTTGCTCTCCGCTTTCAAGATGGTCCTTCAGAGAATCGACGCCACCCTCCTCATTGTGGGTAGCGGTAGTTCTTCGAAGGCGGAGAGACTCGCGAGGCGTCTGGGGTTGTCCAAGAATCTGATGTTCGCGGGACCTGTAGATGATCTGACCCTGAGAAAGTGCTACGCCGCCTGTGATGTTTTCGCCTGCCCGTCAACCTTGGAAGGATTCGGCTTGACGATCCTCGAAGCAATCGCGGCAGGAAAACCTGTTGTGGCGAATCGAGTTGGCGCAATCACTGAAATTGTGCCTCGCGCCCGGGTTTGGTCACTAACTCAACCGGGTAGTGCTGATGAGTTCGCAAACGCTCTTTGCCACCACTTGCAGACTGCCCAGAGCTTGGGCAGCTCGACAGGAGAGGCGACTTGGCGGCTGCCAGAGTCCCTGAGGTGGTCTTATGCGGCGAGAGCTGTTGAATCTGTTTACAAACGGATGAAACCAGGATAGGCCCACACGAAACCTCTCAACACATGGGGAATCACCTTTTATGTCACAAACCGTTCCGGTCGCGTACTCGTACGACGTGCGGGCGGCAGGCGAGAAGTTTGAGTGAGAGAAGGCTCCACTCCATCCACACGCGGGAGGGCGCGAAAATCACGCCGCTTCCGGAAGGTCCCGCAACGAAGACACAAAAATCCCTACGAAAGCTTCAGCTATCGTTGGTCCTTGCACTCTTAATTTTGGTTGCCACAGTTCTACGGATAGTGCCTCTGCTACAGTACTCTCCGAGCCCATCAGGCTACGAAGGCCCCGCTGCATTCCGGCAGAACTACATTCTTCAAACCGGGCACAGCTGGCTAGGAACCGAACCCGCATTTTCTGCGTACAGCTCAGGGGTCCTTGGGGGAAGGGGAGAAATCCTACTAGATCAGCTTCTTGCTATCGAGTCAATAGTTCTCGGATCCACCAGCACCATCTCACTGGTCATGAGTTCAATCGTGCTCGGCACAACACTCTTGTTCCTGGTCCTCATTATCGCTCGACGTTTCCGTCCGACGCCACACGGCACATTGTCGCTCACAAGCATGGGAGCTATAGGCCTGTTCACGCTGCTTGGAACGGCAGCCGCCGTGCTCTATCTCACTGGGTGGAATACGGCGTACGGTTGGCTACTCATCGGGTTTTGCATATATTCGATGCTTCGTCGCCGTGATGTTCGTTTTGCCGGGCTTCTCATGACCTTCTCCTTGGCGATTGTCATGACGTACGCCACTGCGGCCCTCGTCTACGGGATCTTCCTGGCCACGCTGTTCGTGGTCAGCGCGGTTTTGCGTCGGTGGGAGACGAATCCCAGCTACATCTTCACGTTTTGGATTCTCTATCTCGCGTACGTCTCATATATTTCGGTTTTGGTGTTTGGGACGCTTCTTCACATTCCAACGTTGCTTTCTAACATCGTCACAGGGGAATCGAAGTTCAACCAGCTATCATACTTGGCACAATCATCAACCGGGTCGAAGATTCTTCATGGCATCAGTGCGGCGACAGGACTTGCCCCGCTAGCCTACTTCGTGTTCCGACGCCCCGTTCTCATAGAGAATAGACCCGGCTATCTGGTGCTCATCGCATTCGCATTCTCACTCGTGCCGCTCACTTTTGGCTTCTACAGCTCACTGGGAGTGTCGGGCGTATTTCAACGCGGTGCCGAGTACGGCGGCCTCGTTTCGATAATCATCTTCCCCATCCTAGTGATGGTACTCAAGGGTAAAGGGATTCGAGAGGTCACTTTGCTGGTCCTAATCGCCGTGCTTCTCTCTGTGGTTGGATACTACACGTCGGAAACCCTCCCTGGACAATATCTCACGCAACAGGAGGCGAGCGGCGCCGACTGGCTCATTCAACACTCGGACAAAACCAACGTGACCTTTACGGACCTGCAGCTATCTGCCCCGTTCGTCGCGGCGGGGTACTTCCGCGTCCTGGGAATCCCAGATACTACGCTTGATCCTTCGCAAGTCAACGCGGAACTTCAAGCAATCTACTATGGAACCAATCCAGAACTTGCCCTAGGAGTCCTCGCGGGCATACGAACATACGTAACTGACCAGCGGCCAGACTACCTGTACTTCTCGTCGAGGATGTCACAGAATTTCCCGGGAATAACCGGCTACAACTATGTCTTTGCCCCCGCGCCGAACGGATTCATGTCAAAGTTCGATGCCAGCCCCCAGCTAGGGCTGATATATAACAATGGCCAGGCATTTGTCTATTGGAACAGCTAGGTGTTGCGCTTGAGGTGCGGAGCTTGGCCTCTACCCCCGACATCCTAGTCGCTGTCGTCAACTACAATGGAATCGACGACACGGTTGAATGCGTACAGTCACTCAAGCAATCGACGTACGATGACTTTTCATTGATTGTCATCGACAATGGTTCAACGGACGATTCTGCAACTATGATTCGTGACCGAATGCCGGGCATCAGGATCGCTCGAATAGAGCAAAACTTGGGATATGCATCTGCCGTGAACCGGGCTGTTGAGATCGGCAACAAGTTGGGCGCTCGCTTTTGTCTCGTTCTGAACAATGATCTTGTCGTTGAAAGCAAGACAATAGAATCACTGGCGGCGTCCGCAACCCGCCTAAACAGAGTGGCTGCCCTCG
>Ga0209237_1002259_pt1 | contig 11561 bp, 10 predicted proteins | sample GraSoi013_1_40cm_2_FD_185820 | JGI IMG/M metagenome (GOLD analysis project Ga0209237, IMG submission 185820) | Grasslands soil microbial communities from the Angelo Coastal Reserve, California, USA - Sample 10_02_2013_1_40cm (SPAdes) (version 2) | ecosystem: Environmental > Terrestrial > Soil >...
TTCGACGCGTGAAGGCGCACCCAGGGCAGCACGAACTCGCTCGTCTGTGGATGCTTGTAGTAGGGCTGGTGCATGTGCCAGAGGATCGCGATTGGAAGCTTCCCGTTCATGCGGCGCGCCCCATCTCGTCGAGCCGTCGCCGGACGAAATCTAGGTCGAGGGACGTCACCAACCACCCGGCCTTGGGGCCGTTCGGCTTTCCGATGAAAGCGAGGTAGATCGCGGCGAACGCCTCGCGTACAGGCTTGCCCTCGGCGTTCACGAGTCCGACCGTCTTCGCAACCTCGTAGAGCTGGTTCTGCATCTCCTCGGGATCGTGCACCGATCCGATGAGGTCCTTGATCGCGACAAGGTATCGACGCTGAGGATCGCTGAGCTGCACAGCGGGCTTGTGGGGCAGGACTGTGAACTTGGCTTCCTCCGGAGCCCACCGGTCCAGCCAGACTCGCGCGAGCTCGAGGCGGCGGTGTAGATCCCGTACCTCCGAAGCACCCAGGCGCCCACCCTTGCGCTTCTCGGCCTCGACGTCCGGCTTGACGCTCGGTATTTGCAGCCAGTCCGCCAGGACCTGAAAGCGCACGCGGAATCCGGGTGGCTCGGGGTCAGGTGAGATCTGCGAGAGGCGCCAGGTCTTTCCCGTGTCGCTCTCCGGCCCCTGGATGAATGCATCCGCGAAACGGTCGTAGTCGTCCACGAGCCGCGGCAAAGTCATCCCGGCCGGATCGAACTCGAGATGACGCTTGGGGTGGGTGCGAAGCATGAGAAAGCGAACGAGCTCCGGCGGATACACCTCAACGATCTCGAGCGCCTGCGCGCCGATGCCCTTCGAGCTCGCCATCTTCTTTCCGCCCAGCGTGAAGAACTCGTGCTGCAGACCGACGGGCGGCTCCTTCTTGAAGACCTCCCGGTAGATCGCGTTCGAGCGTTCGCGCGAGCCCCCGGCGGTCAGGAGATCCTTGCCACCTTCCTCGTACGTGACACCGAAGTGGTCCCACTGCGCGCACCACTGCTCGTTCCAGAGAAGCTTCGAATTCCCCTTGAACGGCGAGATGCGCCCGACATGGCCGCAGCCCTCGGCCCAGTCCACGTAGTCGGCCTTGCACTCGTAGGCGACGGTCTTGCCGTCGTAGCCGGTGGCGAGCGTCGTCCCGATCCGGCCGCAGTTCTCGCAGACCACCGAGATCGGAAGCCAGCCAGCGGGATGGTCGACGTTCGCGACCTTCTTATGGATCGCGCGGATCATTTCCGCGTTGCGCAGTACGAGGTCGATCTGCCGGTCGAGCATGCCCGAGCGGTAGAGATCGCGCATCCGATGGAACTCGGGGGTGATCCCGAGGCCCGCGAACAGCGCGATGAAGCGACTCGCGTGGTAGTCGGCGAAGTCACTCGCGACGGCCGGATCCGGCGACGGGATAGCGCAGAGCGGCTCACCCATGTGCTCGGCCATTCCCGCTTGTTCCTTCATCGACTGCGAGTCCATGGGGTCGTAGTCGTCGATCGTGTAGACGAAGCGGACGTCGAGCCCGTCGCGTTTGAAGGTCCGGTAGAGCGCGTCGCTGATGATCGGACCGCGCAGACCGGAGATGGGGACCGGTCCCGAGGGCGTTTTGGAATCACGCACCACGTGCGGCCGCCCGGGCTCGAGAAGCTTGACCTCCTCGTCGGCCCAAAAGGCCGCCTCGTGACCGGAGCTCAACTTACGGCGAGGATCTTCATCTCCACCGCGCCGGCCGGAACGACCAGCCGGACCGTCTCCCCTGCGCGGTGACCCATGAGCGCTTTGCCGACCGGAGATTCATTCGAGATCCGCCCCTCCGCAGGAGCCGCCTCCGCCGATCCGACGATGACGTATTGCTCCTTCGAGCCTTCGGCCTCGACCATCACGTGACTCCCGATCTCGACCATCTCGTGGTGACTCTTCTCGTCGATGATCTGCGCGTTCTTGACCATCTGCTCGAGCGTGAGGATGCGGCCCTCCAGGAAGGCCTGATCGTTCTTCGCCTGCTCGAGCTCGGAGTTCTCCGTGAAATCCCCGAACTCCATCGCCGCGTGGATGCGCTCGGCCACCTTCTGGCGGCCGCTCGCCTTGAGCTCCTCGAGCTCGGCCTGGATCTTCTTCAGACCCTCCGCGGAGACGTAGACAGGCTTCTCGAGATTGTTCATCGGAGCCTCCGCTCTCGGCACGGACTTTGGCCGTGCGTGTCCGCGAATGAAAAGCGCTGAAGGCCGAAGGCCCTCAGCACTCAACCGGGCGTACTGTTCTGTGCGCCGAATTGTACCAACAAACTCAGGGGGCTTTGCCTCCCGACCCCCGGGCTGGCCGGTCCCCACGCCCCCCATCCCCCGCGCTGTTCCGCGCCCGGGTCCTCGGCTGGTACCGGCGCTCCGGTCGCGATCTTCCCTGGCGGCGCACACGGAATGCGTACCGCGTCCTGGTCAGCGAAGTGATGCTCCAGCAAACGCAGGTCGCCCGGGTCGTACCGGCGTATGCGCGATTCCTAAAGCGCTTCCCAACGCTCGGCGCGCTGGCACGGGCGTCCCTGGGCGACGTGCTGAGGGAGTGGTCGGGCCTCGGTTACAACCGCCGCGCCCGCGATCTGCAGCGCATCGCACGGCTCAGCTCTAAAGGCCTGCCGCGCGACGTGGCTGGGCTCGACGCTCTACCGGGTGTCGGCCCGTACACCGCGTCGGCGGTCGCGTGCTTCGCGCACGGCGACGCGACTTCGTTCGCCGACACCAACATCCGACGCGTTCTGGGTCGTGCGGTCCTGGGACGCAGCGCGACCGAGTGCGAGGCGGTGGAGCTCGACCGGCATCTGGGGTCGCTCCGCGAATCCGCGCGGTGGCATCACGCGCTCATGGACATCGGCGCGACCATCTGTGTCGCCACGCACCCGCGCTGCGAGGAATGCCCGCTCAGTTCGGTCTGCGCCTACACCGGCGCCGACGACGTCGTGCCGCGCCGGCAACCGCGCTTTCTGACGAGCGACCGGCGCGTGCGCGGCGCCATCGTGCGCGCGCTCGGCGAGAGCCGCCATGGTGTGACGCTGCGAGCGCTTCGCCGCGCCGTGATCGATACGCGCGTGCCACGACTCGTCCGAGCTCTCGCCGCGGAGGGTCTCGTCGAGGTCTCAGAGCGAGGTGTGCGGCTTCCGACGCAATAGGCCTGGTGTCACGATCGCGAGCCGTGGCCGGGTACTACGACCTGCTGGGCGTCCCGCGGGATGCGACCGAAATGGAGATCCGCTCGGCCTACGGCCGCGACGTCCTGCGGTTGAACGACTCACCGCCGGCCAACGCGCCGCGGATCCGGGCAGCTCTGGACGAGGCGCTCTCAACGCTCGTCGACCCCGACAAGCGAAGCGCCTACGACGCGCAGCTCGCCGCGCTCAAGCAAGAGGTCACGGCGGGATCGGTCGACGAATCCGATCGTGCCTTCACGTACGCGCGCAACGGCGGCCTCTGGTTCGCCGGCGGAGGTCTCGTCACCGCGGGGACGTACGCGTTCTCAGAAGGGACCTACTTCCTCGCCTGGGGCCCGCTGATCTTCGGCGGGTTCCAGCTGCTTCGCGGGCTCCTCCGGTATTTGACCGTGCCGTCCGGCGCGCGGGGCACGACGCAGCTCGTCACGCTGATCGGCCTCATCGCCGTCGGCCTGGGGTCGGCGGGCTTCGTCGGCCTAAGCGAGACGATGGGCGCGCAGGAGGCGGCGGAGCGCGACAAATGGAACGCGATGATCGATTCGAACGCCAAGCTGGTCGATCAGGCCAGCACCCTGGTGACCGCGGTGTTCGATCGGTCGGGGGCGTGGACGGATCGGGACTCGAGTGAGATGGCCCAGGCGTCCGCGCTGTACGGCCTCATCGCCGACACCGTCACGAACACCTGGTACCGCACGGGACTGGAGAAGAACTTCCGCGACGCCGCGACGATCACCGCCGACTACGCCAGGCTGAGCGGACGCTCGCCGCAAAGCCAGATCGCCGATCTGGATCGGCGGTGGAAGGCCCGCCTCGACGATCTGAAGCAGCTCTCCGATCGTTTCGAAGCGCAGGCGGGAGCCTCGCGCTGACCTCGCGCTTTCGGATCAGGGCGGTTCGAGACGAAGCGTCGTTGGGAGCACCGAGCGGCGGAGCATCGCGTCGAGGGAGCCGCTCTTCGCGTACTTCTTGCGGTACCCATTCGATGCGCGCTTGATCGACTCCGGGTCGGACGCCGGCACGGCATGCACGCGAACTCGTTTCCCGTCGACCACCATGGCGCCCGGACCAACCAGCAGCTCGCGATACCAGCGCGAGGTCTTCCCGCGATAGGTGCGAATGAACACGTCGTCGCCGTCGACGACGATCCAGATCGGCACGCTGTGGACTCGACCGTTCGGTGAGCGCGTTTCGATATCGACCTCGCGGGCGCGGTCGAGCAGCGAACGCGTGGCGGAGGGAAAGCTCAGTCCGCCACCGGCAGTGGCGGTCCAGCGATCGCCAGCGCGTGACGGTCCGGCGGAAGGAACGCGCGTGCCGTCTCGATTACCTGGTCGAGCGTCACGGCACGAAGCTCGCGCGGGTATCGCTCAACGTGGTCCGGCCCGAGCTCGAAGACCTCGCCCTCGAGCATGAGCGACGCGACCCCTCCGGGGCTCTCGCGCGCGACATCGAGCTCGCCCACGAGCTTGTCTTGCGCGAGCTCGAGGTCATCCTCCGAGACCTTTCCGCCGACGATCTTGCGAAGCTCGTCGAGGGTGACGCTCACGGCACGCTCGACGTTGATCGGGTTGACGCCCATACGGACGGTCCAGGGCGACTGCCCGCGCGACGTGCCGAGCGTGCTGAAGACGTAGTACGCGAGGCCAAGCTCGTCACGGACCACATGGCCGGCCCGGCTCGCGAACGTGTCCGCCGCGAACACCATGTTTGTCACGCGGGCGGCCACGAACCGAGAGTCGGTCCGCGGCAGCCCCGGCCAACCGAGGACGACGTCGCTCTGCGTCTTGTCGGGAACGATCTCGATCCGGCGGACCGTGCCCCCGAGCGACACGCTGGGAACGCTCCGGGATTCGCGCAGGCCGCGCGCGGACCACTCCACGAAGGCGCGCTCGGCCTCCTCGAAGAGGCGCTTTGCCTCAATGCCGCCCGCGACGACGAGCACGGCCCCATCCGGACGGATCGCCCGCTCGTGATGCGCGCGAAGCTCCTCGGCCGTCGCGGCACGCACTACCGCTGGATCGCCGATCGGCCGCGCGTGGAAGGGGTGCGCCGGCGGATAGAGAAGCTCCCGCCACACCCGCTCGGCGACCGCGCGGGTGTTGCGCGAATCCTCTTCGAGCTGCGCGACGGTCTGCTGCCGCACGAGCTCGACCTCTTTTGGGGCGAATGCCGGGGTGACAACGGCCTCCGCCATGAGCGCCAGCAGCTCGCCAACGTCGTCACCGAGCGACTGCGCGCTGAAGGTGGCCGCGTGCGCCCCGACGTCGAGACGCGCGGCCGCGCCGATCGCGTCGAGCGCGTCGGCCCAGCTCTTGGCATCGCGCTTGGTCGTCCCGCGCAGCATCGCTTGCGCGCAAAGGCGTGCGACGCCCGGACGCCCCGCCGGCTCGAACCATTGCCCGGCTTCGACTGCGAGGAGCGTCGCCACCGACCGAAGTCCGCTGATCGGCGCGACCGCGATACGCAGACCGTTCGGTAAACGGTGGCGCTGGACGTTCACGACGCCTCCGGAACGAACCATCCGACCACGCGGCTCTTCTCCTGGAAGATGGCTTCGGCCGCGGCGCGTATCTCCTCGGCGGTGACCGCGGCGAGCCGGTCGTACCACTCCGCGAGCGAGCTCGCGGCGCCGGTCGCCAGCAGCTGGCCGAAGCGGAAAGCGCGCCAGGTGATCGTGTCGGTCATGAAGGCGCTCGCCGAAAGCATCTGCCGCCGCGTGCGCGCGAACTCATCGTCGGAGAGTGGTTCGCGCGCGGTGCGCGCGAGCTCGTCGAGGATCACGCGCTCGACCTGCTCGTGCGTCACGCCCGAACGTAGGTGCGCCTCGACGACGAAGAGGTACGGGTCCTTCATGAGCTGGAAGGACGCATCCACCGCCGTCGCGAGTCCCGTGTCGACGAGCGCTCGGTAGAGTCGCGACGAACGGCCCGATGCCGTCTCCCCGCCGCCCGCGGTCGCACCAGCGAGCGCCACGGCGAGCATCGAGAGCGCGGGCGCGCGCGGATCGCTCGCGCACGGCGCGTGATGGCCGATTTGCAAGATCGGCAGCGCGCCGCCCGCACGCCGAACGACGACGCGCTTCTCGCCGAACTGGGGCGGCTCGGGCGCTTTCGGAGGCTCGGCTGGCGCTTCCGCCTCGAGCGGTCCAAACGCCGCTGCAGCGCGGTCGAGAAGGTCGGCCGCCGGCGCGTCGCCCGCGACGATGAAGTACGCGTTGTTCGGCGCGTAATGGCGGCGGTAGTGCGCGTAGAGACCGTCCCGCGTCATCAGCTTGATCTCCTCTTTGCTTCCGATGACGCCCTGCCCGTAGGTATGGCGTGAGAACGCGATCCGCTGCAGCTGCTCGCCGAGAAGGAACGACGGATCGTTCTCGAGTCCCTCGCGCTCGCTGACGATGACGGTCCGCTCGGCCTCGGTCTCTTCGGGCGAGATGAGCGCGTTGCGCATGCGGTCGGCCTCGAGCTCAAGCGCGACGGGATAGCGTTCTTTGGGCACGGTCTCGAAGTAGCAGGTCACGTCCTCGCTGGTGAAGGCGTTCCAGAGCGCTCCGTATCGCGCGAGCAGCTTGTCGAGGTCGCCCTTGGGGTGCGCCGGCGTGCCTTTGAAGAGCATGTGCTCGAGGAAATGGGACATCCCCGTCGTACCGGGAACTTCGTTGCGCCCGCCGACCTGGTACCAGACCCAGAGCGAAACGACAGGAGCGTGTCGCGCCTCGAGCGCGTGCATCACGAGCCCGTTATCGAGCACACGCGAAGCCGGGACGTCGGTCAGGGTGGGGATACGAAAAGTTTAGGTCAGCCGGGCAGGCGCCGGCTCAAGGTGTCCCGAACCTCGAGGCGAAAACCGCCTTCGCGGCGATGGCGGAATCGACCGAACCGAAGACGCCGGGCCGCTCGGTGTACTCGTCGAGCACGGCGGCGATCGCTATCGAGGGTTGCTCGAACGAGGCGTAACCGATAAACCACGCATCCACCTTCCCGGTTGCCGAGGTCTCGGCGGTCCCGCTCTTACCGGCGGTGCTGACCGAGTAGGTGCGGAACACCGATGAGACCGTCCCGTCTGGGTCGGTCGTCACCGCGTGCATGCCGTCGCGGATGAGCGACAGATCGGTCGGGATCGAAAGTGCAGACCCGGCCTGCGTTTTCGGATAGGTCTTTACGGTCTTGCCGTCGCGGTCGCGGAGCTCGATCACGAGCCGCGGCTTCCACACGATCCCGTCGTTCGCGAGGGCGGAGGCGTAGTTGGCCATCTGGAGCGGCGTCGCGAGCAGAAAGCCCTGTCCGATGGCAAGGTTCGTCGCGTCGCCTGGATTCCAGACCTGATCCGCGGGGCTGGTGAAGTGCTGCTTCTTCCAATCCACGCTCGGCACGAGGCCCTCCGCCTCGAACACGAAGTCGATGTCCGTCGCCTTCCCGAGACCGAAGCTCTTCGCCGTGTTCGGGAGGATGTTCGGATCGCGATCGTTCAGACGCTTGCCGATCTCGTAGAAGAACGTGTTGCAGCTTCGCGCGAGCGCGGTGCGCAGATCGATCGGTCCAAGCGCGACGCTCTCGTGGTTCAACTGGGCCCATTGCTCGCCGTAGCCGGTCCAGCGGAGCGGGCAGTCGATGCGGTCGCCCCACTTGTACACGCCGTTCCGCAACGCGGCAGTCGACGTGACCGGCTTGAACGACGACCCCGTGGGGTACTGGCCGAACGTGGCGCGGTTGAAGAACGGCCGCTTCGGATCGGCCGAGTAGCGCGCGATCAGAGGCGCGTCGCCTGAAACGAAAGCGTTGAGATCGAATGTCGGTCGGCTCGCCATCGCGAGGATCTCGCCGGTCCAGGGATCCTCCGCGACGATCGCGCCCTTCTGATCGCCGAGCGCGTTCTCGGCCGCGCGCTGCAGCTTCGGATCGAGCGAAAGGACGACGTCGCGGCCGGGCACGGGCGCGGTCTCCGCGAGGGTCTCGACCGGGCGTTCGTCGGATTCGACGATGCCGAGGCGCCATCCGTAGCTACCACCGAGCTCGTCGTCGAGCGTCGCCTCGAGCCCGGTGTCCTTCATACCGATGAGATCGCCGGCCTGCACACCCCGCGCCGTCTTCGCCTTGGCTTCCTCATCGCTGGCTTCGGCGAGGTACCCAAGCGTCTGTGAAGCCAGCCCCGTCGGGTAACTGCGGACCCGCGTGGCCTGTATGGCAACACCCTCGATGACCCCAAGCCGTGCCTTGATGCCGTCCATTTGCGACACGGGTATGGCCTTGATCGGGACGAAGAGGTCAGGCTTGACCCACGACTGGGTGTACTTCGCCCTGATGTCCTCCGGCTTCATCCCGAGCACGGACGCGAGCGACGCGAGCAGGCCGGCCTCCGAGCGGATCTGACCGGTCACGATGCCGACGAGGCCGGTCTCCACGAAAGTCGCGAGCTCGGTGCCGTCGCGAGCGATGATCCGGCCGCGGGAGGTCGGAAGGCGCGTCATGCGCACGAGACGCCCCGTCACAAGGTGCGGAAGGATGGCCTCCGGCGTCCACGCGATGCGCCAGACGGCCTTTTCCTTCTCGCCGACGAGCACCATTTGCAGCGAGACGACGCGCGCCACGTCGCCGACGCGCCGCGTGTGGAAGGTGACGTCGAGCGGGACGCTGGCCTTGCGCGGATCGGGTGAGCCGTTCGGGAGTGGCGGATGCCTCGCCTGCCCGGGCTTGGCTTCGAGCGAGCGGAGCGTCATCTCATCGGCGATGCGCGGCAGCCGGTCGATGAATCCGGCCGTCGTCACCTCCGCCTTGGCGTCCTCCGTCAGCAGATCCCACATCGCTTTGGAATCGTTGTGTTCCCAGGCGGCGGCGTACTGGCGGGCGACGGGCTCGGGCGCGGGGGGTCCTGGCTCGCACGCGCCGAGCACCGCCGCGCAGGTGAAGAGAAGTGCTAGTACGGGGGCGCGAAGTTCGGGGGTCCGAGGGGGCAGAGCCCCCTGGCCCCTAGTAGCCAGCGGCGTAACCCTCGCGGCGCGGATCCGCGCCTCCCGCGAATGCCCCGTTCGGCTCGATGGCGATCGCCTGCGCGCCGCCGGTGACCTCGTCCCAGTCGCCAAGCAGTAGCACCTCGTGACCTTTCGCGCCGAGCGCCCGGCGCACGGCCTCCGGATACCGGCGCTCCATCTTCAGGGTGCGGCCAGAGTCGTGGTACCAGCGTGGCTCCTCGATCGCGCGCTGGACATCGAGTCCGAAGTCGATGAGCCCGACCGCGAGCTGGAAGTTCGTCTGCACCTGGGCGTGCCGGCCGGGAGTGCCGAACACGAACCTCGGCGTCGACCCGTCCAGCACGATGACGGTGTTGAGCGTGTGCACGGGCCTCTTGCCGGGAGCGACCGCGTTCGGCGAGCGCGAATCGAGCGAGAAGCCGGTGAGCCGGTTGTTGAGCAGGATGCCTGTGCCCGGCACTACGCAGGCGGCGCCGAAAGCGCTGAACACGCTCTCGATCAAAGAGACCGCGTTGCCGTCGCGGTCGACGACCGCGAGATAGGTGGTGTCCGCGGGAGTCATGAACGAGCCCGCTTCGATCCGCTCGCTCGCCTTGGCGTTGAGTGCGCGGCGGCGGCTCGCCACAAAACCCGCGTCCAGAAGACGACGCGCCTCGAAGTCCACCCGCGCCGGGTCGCCGGCATGGGCGTCGCGGTCGGCGAATGCGAGCTTCTTCGTCTCGACCATGAGGTGCACGAGCTCCGCGCTTCCCCGTTCGTGTGAGGCGAGGTCCAGTCCGTCAGCGATGGCGAGCTCCTCCAGAAGGATGTGCCCCTGCGAGACCGGCGGCTGACCGAAGACGCGGAGCCCGTGGTAATCGATCGCAAGCGGCTCGGGACGATCGGTGCGATGCGCTGCAAGGTCGGCCCGGTCGATCAGCCCGCCGATCGACGCGATCGCGGTCGCGAAACGCTCGGCGAGCTCGCCGCGATAGAACTCGTCGGCGCCGTCGCGGGCGATCGTGCGAAGGGTCGCCGCGAGGTCGGGCTGCTGGAGCATCTCGCCGGCGCGCGGCCACCGACCTCGGGGACCGAACACTCGCGCGGCTTCGTCGTCGCGCGCGAGTCGTTCGCCTTCTTCCGCGGTCGCGGCAGCGAGCACGTCGCTGACCGGGAAACCGTCCTCCGCGTACGCGATCGCCGGTGCGAGCGCGCGATCGAGGCCGAGACGCCCGTGGTGCGCGGAGAGATCGGCCAGGCCGGCGATGGAACCCGGGACGGTAGCGATGCCCGCGCCCTGATCGGGGAACGCGGCACCGAAGCGCTCCCGATCGAGCGCGTGCGGCGCGGCACCCGATCCGTTGTAGGCCGTGACCTCGCGCGTTCGCGCGTCATAGACGAGCGCGAAGACGTCCCCGCCGATCGCCGTGCGATGCGGCATCACGACCGCGCAGACCGCGGCCGCGGCGACCGCGGCGTCAGCTGCGCTACCCCCGTCACGGAGCGCGGCAAGGCCCGCGGCCGTCGCCAGGTGGTGGCCGCTCGCGATGAGTGCGTTCGCGGCACGGATGGTTGGGCGTGTGGTCACGCGAGGTTGATGTTACGGCGCGAGCTCGAACAGGATCCGCGACACGCCGGCTGCGACCGCCGCGATACCGAGGCCGAGGGTGAGCGAGCCGCGTGGCCGCGGGACCATCGGGGCGAGGGCGAGCGCGAGCAGAATGAATCCGAAGTGCGGACTGCCGCGTGTCAGGAGACCGCCGAACAGGACGTAACCGATCGCGGTCCACGCGAGCGCCGCTGCGCTGTCGACGACGATGACGAGCGTGCAGAGCGCGGCGGCCAGGACCGCGCCCCAGAGCACCCACTCCGTCGCAGTCGCCGCGACGCGGCCGCCCGTCGCGTCATACGCGAGAGCGCCCATCGCGACGGTGTCGAATCCCGCGGCGAAAAAGCGCGCGGCCTTGCCGGTTCGGCTCACGCCCGGAGCCTAGCGAACGGCGATCAGCCGATGCGCATGAGTCGTATGACCGGAAGCTCGCGGTCAGTCTGCTCGGCGTATTTCCGGTAGCCCGGCGCGAGCTGCACGATCCTGGCCCACGCCTGCTGTCGTTCGGCCCCGTGCAGCGTCTGGGCTCGAGCTCGGAAGCTGCGACCGTCGATCTCGACCGATACATCGTCGGGGTGCTTCGCCAGGTTCAGCGCCCAGGCTGGATGCGTCGCTGAGCCCGCGAACGACGCTACGACGAGCCAGGAATCCTCGCCACGCGGGTCAGGGAACCAACCGAGCGTGGTCGATCGGAATTGGCCCGTCCTCCCGCCGCGGGTGGTGAGGCGTAGCAGCGGTCGACGCTGCACACGCATCCGACGTCCGAACAGGATCCAGAACAACCGCTCGACCCGGCTGAATACCC
>Ga0209237_1002261_pt1 | contig 11555 bp, 8 predicted proteins | sample GraSoi013_1_40cm_2_FD_185820 | JGI IMG/M metagenome (GOLD analysis project Ga0209237, IMG submission 185820) | Grasslands soil microbial communities from the Angelo Coastal Reserve, California, USA - Sample 10_02_2013_1_40cm (SPAdes) (version 2) | ecosystem: Environmental > Terrestrial > Soil >...
TCCTCGTGATGTTCATGCAGGCCGGCTTTGCGATGGTCGAGACCGGCTTCACGCGTGCCAAGAACGCGGCCCACACCATGACGATGAACTTCATGGTGTACGGCATCGCGATGCTGGCGTACTGGGCCGTCGGGTTCGCGCTCCAAGCGGGTGGGGTGGGGGCGCTGGGCACGCTCGGCGGCTACGACAAGCTGGCGCACGAAGTCTCGCTCACGATCGGCGGTAAGGACTGGGGCGTGTTCGGGCGCACCGGGTTCTTCCTCACGGGCGTCGCCTACACCGCGCCGGTCTTCGCCTACTTCCTGTTCCAGATGGTGTTCATGGACACGGCGGCCACGATCCCCACCGGGGCGCTGGCCGAGCGGTGGAAGTTCGCCGCGTTCGTCGTGTTCAGCGTCTTCGTGGGTGCGTTCATCTATCCCATCTACGCCAACTGGACCTGGGGCGGCGGCTGGCTCGCCATGCTCGGCAAGAACGTCGGGCTCGGCCACGGGCACGTGGACTTCGCGGGATCCTCGGTGGTGCATATGACCGGGGGGGTGATGGCGTTCGTGACCGCCTGGCTGCTCGGGCCGCGCCGCGGGAAGTACAACGCCGACGGCACCGCCAACGCGATTCCGGGGCACAACATCCCCATGGCGCTGGTCGGCACGTTCATCCTCGCCTTCGGGTGGTTCGGCTTCAACGCCGGTTCGACGCTTGCGGGCTCGGACCTGCGCATCGGGGTGATCGCGACCAACACCATGCTCGCGGGCGCGGCAGGCGGCGTCACCGCGATGCTCTACATGTGGCTCAAGTACGGCAAGCCCGACCCCTCGATGCTGGCGAACGGGACGCTCGCGGGACTGGTCGCGATCACGGCACCGTGCGCCTTCGTGACCGCGCCGTCGGCGGTGCTGATCGGCGGCATCGCCGGAGTGCTCGTGTGCGCGGCCGTGTTCTTCATCGAGCGTGCGTTCCGGATCGACGACCCGGTCGGGGCGATCTCGGTGCACGGGGTGTGCGGGCTGTGGGGCATCCTCGCGCTCGGCCTGCTCGCCGACGGCACCTACGGGGACGGCTGGAACGGCGTCAACGGAGCCGTGCGGGGGCTGTTCTACGGCGATCCTGGCCAGTTCGTGGCGCAGTGCATCGGCGGCCTGGCCAACTTCGTCGGCGTGGGCGTCATGGCGTTGGTCGCCTACAAGGTCACCGCATTGGTGGTCGGCGGCCACCGTGTCGCGCCCCAAGTGGAGGAGCTGGGGCTCGACCTGCCCGAGATGGGGGCCCTGGCCTACCCGGACACGCCGGAAGTCGCCTCGGCCGTGATCCTCAGCGAGCCGGCTGCCGGCTCGCTGAGGGCGGGGGAACTGGAGCCGGAACCTGCGTGAACTGGAGCACGAGCCATGAAAAGCATCACCACCGTCGCCCTGTGCACCCTCTGGCTGCTCGCGCCGGCAGCCCTCGCGGCCCAGACGGCGACGTCCGCTCCGCACGACACGGCGGACACGAAGGCTGATCCGGCGCCACTGCCGGCCGGCTTCAAGCTCACTGGTTTTGCGGTAGGATCCTACGCGTACTCCGGCCGCAGCGTCGGGGACACGGCCATCGTCGGGCGCCTGTACGACCGCTTCCAGAACCGGTTCATGCTCAACGCGCTCGCGGTGGTGCTCGACAAGCCCTACGATCCGGCGAAGTTCAGCGCAGGGTTCCACAGCGAGCTATTGCTCGGCCAGGACGCGACGCTGATCAGGTCAAATGGGTTCGACCTCGGCGCCCAGGCCGACCTGCCACATCTCTACGTCACCTTGAACATCCCGACCGCCAGCGGGAACGGCCTGCAGGTCAAGGCGGGGCGTATGGTCACCCTCATGGGCGTGGAGGTGATCGAGACCATCGCCAACCCCAACTGGTCGGAGGCCAACCAGTTCATCTACGTGGAGAACTTCACCGGGCTCGGCGTGAGCGTGGAGACGAAGTTCAGCAACTACGTCGATGCGCAGTTCCGCGTCATCAACGGGTGGGATCAGGTCTCCGACAACAACACGCACAAGTCGCTGATGGGGCGCGTGGGACTCTACCCCGACGCCCTCACGTCCATCGGCATCGTCGGGTACTGGGGCCCCGAGGAGGCGGGCAACGACACGGCGAACCGGTACGGCGTCAACGGAGTGATCTGGCGCAAGCTCGGTACGAAAGTGAACGTGTGGCTGCAGGGCGACTACGGGAAGGAGCAAGCGAACGCGGCGCTGCCCGTTGCGACGCAGGACGCGCAGTGGTGGGCGGCTGGCGCCTGGGTCACGTATGACTTCAGCTCGTCCCTCGGCCTGGCGCTGCGCGGCGACTACGTGAACGACGAGAACGGTGCCCGCACGAGCTTGTCCCCCGTGGGACCGTCCGGGTTCCCCGCAAACACGGGACAGAAATTCGGCAGCGGCACGGCGACGCTCAACATTCGGGCCTGGCCCAACGCCCTGGTCCGGCCCGAGGTGCGCTACGACCGCTCGACGCTGGCGGCGTTCGATGGCAAGAACGATCAGGTCACGCTTGCGCTGGGCGTAGCCTATCTCTACTGAGCGCTGACGGCGAGCCGAGGCGCGTCAAGACTGTTTTCCGTGTATTTTTGCCGCATGAGACGCGCGATCCCGGGGCTCGTGTGCGCGGCGCTGGCGTTCCTCGCCGCCGGCCCCACGCTGTCGGCCCAGACGTCCCGCCTCGGGACGATCGACTTCCCGACGTCGGGGGCCCCGGCGGCTCAGCCGCAGTTCGTCCGCGGCGTGCTGCTGCTGCACAGCTTCGAGTACCGGGACGCGGCGCAGGCCTTCCGCGAGGCGCAGCGCCTCGATCCCGGATTCGCGCTGGCCTACTGGGGCGAGGCGCTCACCTACACGCATCCGATCTGGAACGAGCAGGACGTGAGCGCCGCCCGCGCCGCGCTCCAACGCCTCGGCCCGACGCCCGCCGCCCGGCGCGCCAAGGCACCCACGCCCCGGGAGCAAGCGTATCTCGAAAGCGTCGAAGTCCTCTACGGCGACGGGTCGAAGACGAAGCGAGACACGGCGTACTCGCTCGCTCTGGAGCGGCTGGTCGCGAGCTTCCCTGCGGACCGCGAGGCCCAGGTGTTCTATGCGCTCTCACTGCTCGGCCTGAATCAGGGGGTGCGGGACGTTCCCACCTACATGCGGGCCGCCGCCATCGTCGAAAGGGTATTCCAGGACAACCCGAACCACCCGGGCGCTGCGCACCTCCTGATCCATTGCTACGACGACCCGATCCGTGCGCCTCTGGGTCTGCCTGCAGCCCGGGCCTACTCCAAGATCGCGCCCGATGCCGCGCACGCGCAGCACATGACCACCCACATCTTCCTCGCGCTGGGGATGTGGGATGAGGTGGTGTCGCAGAACGAGCTCGCGTCGGGGCGCGACCGCGCCGTCTGGACGGCCAACCATTACACCGCCTGGCTGGGCTACGGCTATCTGCAGCAGGGCCGGTATGGGGACGCGCTGCGACACCTCAACCTGATGCACAAGAACATGGACTGGAGCCGGCCGCGGCAACGCGCCGAGCTGGCGCTGATGCGCGCTGATTACGTCGTGAACACCGAGCGCTGGGACAGTCCGTCTCTGCAGGGAGGGAGGATCGACCTCGCCGAAGCGCGTCTCAGGGACAGAGCGGTGGACGCGTTCGTCTTCGGGCTCAGCACCGCGAAGCGTGGCGACCGTGCCGGCGCCGAGCGCAACCTCGCGGACCTCGCGACCTTCAGTCAGATGCGTGCCGCGATCGATACGGGCGCGGAGAAAGACCGGGTGCCGGGCATCCTCGAGAAGGAGTTACGGGCGCTGCTGCGGCAGGCGGACGGGGCCGTGGACGACGCGGTCGCGCTGCTGCGGGAGGCCACGGCGCTCGAGGACGCGATGCCGCTCGAGTTCGGGCCGCCCGCGGTCGTGAAGCCGTCGCACGAGTTGCTGTGTGAGGTGCTGCTCCAAGCCGACCGCCCGCGGGAGGCGCAGGTCGAGTGTGCGCGGGCGCTCCGGCTCGCCCCCAAGCGCGCGAGGTCGCTGCTCGGACTCGGCCGCGCGGCGGCGGCGGCCGGGGACCGGAAGACAGCGGCCCGCGCCTACGGTGACCTGCGGGCGATCTGGCATCGCGCCGACCCGGACCTTCCCGGACTCGCGGAGGCGGTGCGGTTTCTCGGTTTGCCTGCACGGTCGGAGAAAGGAGGCTCATGAGCCGCGTCAGCCTCTCGCGCCGGCGCCTGCTCGCCGGCGCCGCAGGCGCTGTCGGCATCGCCGTGCTGCAGCGTGTCGCCCTTGCCCAGATCGAGGTGCCACCCGACCCCACCAAAGTGCCCGGCCGCCCCCTGTCGGCGCTGGGTCAGCGCTCGCCCTTCGAGCGGCCGCGGCGCCTGGTGAGCGGGGTGAACCAGGGAAGCTCACTGACGCCGCTGCAGGACCTGTGCGGCATCGTCACACCGTCGGACCTGCACTACGAGCGCCATCACGCCGGCGTCCCCGCCATCGACCCGCACCGTTACAAGCTCCTGATCCACGGCCTAGTCGAGCGCCCCACGGTCTTCGACCTCGCGGCGCTGAGGCGCTTTCCGGCAGTCTCGCGGCTCTACTTCCTCGAGTGCTCGGGGAACGGCGCGGCGGCCTACCGCGACCCGCGGCCCGACCTCACCCCCCAGAGCATCGACGGCCTCACGAGCACCAGCGAATGGACGGGCGTCCCCCTCGCAACGCTGTTCCGCGAGGTGGGCGTGAAGCCCGGCGCCAAGTGGCTCCTCGCCGAGGGAGAAGACGCCGCCGTGATGTCGCGCAGCATCCCCGTTGAGAAAGCCTGGGACGACGCGCTGATCGCCTACGGCCAGAACGGCGAGCCACTCCGCCCCGAGCAGGGCTACCCGGCGCGGCTGCTCGCGCCGGGGTGGGAAGGCAGCGCCAACGTGAAGTGGATCCGTCGCATCGAGCTCGCCGATCGGCCGTTCATGACGCGCGAGGAGACCGCGAAGTACACGGACCCGCTCCCCAACGGGACCGCGCGCATGTTCAGCTTCGTGATGGACGCGAAGTCGATCATCACGTCTCCGGCATACCCGGCGGCGTTGCCGGAGAGAGGCTGGTGGGAGGTCAGCGGGCTCGCCTGGAGCGGCCGCGGCCGCATCACCCGCGTGGACGTGAGCACCGACGCCGGCAAGACCTGGGCGGCTGCCGAGCTTCAGGAGCCCGTGCTGCCGAAGTGCCATACCCGATTCCGCCTCCCGTGGAAGTGGGACGGACGCGAGGCGATCCTGATGAGCCGCGCGGTGGACGAGACCGGCTACGTGCAGCCCACCCTCGCCGAGCTCCGCAGAGTGCGCGGCCCCGGTGCTCCGTACCACTTCAATAACATCCGGGCCTGGCGGGTGCGCGGCGATGGCACCGTGCACTGGGGGCTGGAGGGGTGATGCGACGCGCCGCAGTGATCGGCGTCGCCGTCGCTGCGGTCGCCACGGTGTACGCGAGCGCGAAGCAGGGCGCGCCCCGCTCCGGTCCCCCGGCGCGGTTCGGGTTGGGCCGTGCGGCGACCGCCGACGAGATCAAGGCGTGGGACATCGACGTGATGCCGGACGGGGCGGGTCTCCCACCGGGCAGCGGTACGCCCGCCGGGGGGGCGAAGATCTACGCGCGTAAGTGCGCCACCTGCCACGGACCGAGCGGGACCGAGGGCCCGTTCGACCGCCTGGTGGGTCGCGACCAAGCCCTCGTCAGGACGATCGGCAACTACTGGCCCTACTCGACGACCGTGTACGACTACATCCACCGCGCGATGCCTCTCGGCGCTCCGGGCTCGCTCACGCCGGACGAGGTCTACGGCTTGGTGGCGTACCTGCTGTGGCGCAACGAGATCATTGCGGAAACGGCGGTGATCGACGCGCGCACCCTGCCGCGCGTGGTGATGCCCATCCAGCGCGCTGATCGCCAGTGGGAGGCCCAGAGGGCCTCCCACCCAAAGCGCCGGCTAATAGCCAGTGGCCTTCGCCTCGTCACCGATTTTCACGCCGTTCCTGTATGTGTTCGGGCACAGCGGGTGGGTAAACACCGACGGTCCGTCCTTCGAGGAGTAGCTGATGTCATCTACCGTCGCTCCGCCTGGCGGATTCATCCCTGCCTCGTCGCGTACGCGCTTCGCGATCTCATGGTCGGTGCAGGCGGTGTCGCCGCTGATACCGAGACCGCCGACGATGTGGCTACCCGAATAGAGCGGCACGCCGCCACCAAAGGTAATGATGCCGCCCGCGATCCGACCCGTGCCCTCATCAGACCCGGTCGGCGGCGCGAGGAATTTGGGGTTGAAGAGGTTCGATTGATTCAGACCCCACAGGGAGTGGCCTGGTTGCGTGAAGGTGTACAGCATCGCGGTCGAGAGGGCGAGCCCGTCGAGGCTGAAGGCGTTGGCGGTGTAGGCCTTGGCCTTCGCAATCGCTTGGCTCCCCGGCCACACCTGCGTTGCATCCGCAGTCGACGTTGCGACAGCGCAAACCTGCCCGCTGCGGTTCACCACTGCTGCCCACATCCGCGTCCCACTAAATAGCCCGCCAGCGGAGCCGAGTGGACCACCGTGCGTGGGCGCGCCGGCTAGCAATTGCGTTAGCTGGTCGGCCGTCGGTAGGCCCACGCAGTTCGCCTGATTGTCGTCGTCTTGGGCCCACGCGGCCCGCGCGCCCAGACACAGTAACAGTGAGAGAAAGGATGATGCTACGGTCAGCCCGTGTGGGTTCCTCATAACCCCTCCCGTGTGAGAAAGCCGCCGGTGAGTCACACACGTCGGTGAACGCGCCCGGGCCAGCGCGCGGCGAGGACGCCGAAGGCCAGGGGCGGATGTCCAAACCCCGAGAACCTGTAGGCCCGTTACGGAGGCGTCAAACGCCGAGGCGTCAAACGCCGCTGTTGCGGGCGTGCCACAGTGTTCCTGCTCTGCAGCACGCATTCGATAGGTGCGTTTCCTGCGTCATGCCTCCGGGCGAGCGGTCGCTTTCCCAGCGGTTGACAGCCCCCTGTTTTCGGGGCAGTTTCGGCTCGAACCGTCGCTCCGACCGCACATGCGGTTGTGCGGTAACGTGATAGCTGGCTTGGCGACGGGGCAGACACGGGGGCACTGGTGGCCTAGCGATGTCCGAAGCACACACCCTTAGCGCGTGCGATCCATGATGGCCCGCCTCGGTATCGAGCTGGGGCCGCGCGCGTTGCGCGGGGTGCGGCTCGACGGCTGGTACGGGCCCCGAGCCCGTGTGGGAGAGGTGGAGTGCGACCTGGAGCACCCGGCCGAGGCGGTCGAGGCCCTCCGTCAGCACCTTGGGCCCGCACGCCGGATCGCCGTGGCCCTCGATCTCCCTTTGCTCTTCATCAAGCAGGTGAAGCTGCCCCCGCTCAGTGAGACGGAGAAGCGGAACATCCTGCGACTCGAGCCCGAGCGATTCTTCGCCGTGCGGGCCGAGGAGATGGTGCCCGCCGTGCGGAGCGACGACGGCCTCGTGTTCGCCGCCAGAGAGGCCCCGCTCGCCGAATGGATCGGCGCGCTGCAAGAGCTGGGGCCGGTGGACGTGATCGAGCCCGGGCCGGTCGCGCTGGCGCGGGCGCTGGCGCACGCGAAGCTCACCTCTGCCGTCGTGCTGCTCGACGGGCAGCGCGACGGCGTCGGGGTCGTGGAGATCCGCGAGGGCCGAGTGACCCGCGCGCGGCGCGTGTTTGGCGCACTCGACGATGCCGCGGCGGCGCTGCGGCAGAACGGCGGCGCACCTGGGACGGTCTATCTCACCCCCTGGAGCGAGGATCGGGTGCACGTGCTCGGCGCGGTACTTCCCGAGGCGGTCGTGCAGCCGCTGCCCGCTGTGGCGGACGTTGCGGGTCCGTTCCTCCCCGCCTACGGGGCGGCGCTCGCGATCGGGACGAAGCCGACCCTCGCGCGGACGCTCGTTTCGCCCGAGCTCGGTGTCCGCATCACGGCGCGCTGGTGGCGCGAGCTCGCCCTCGCTGTCGCCGCGGCCGTCGCGGCCCTGGTGTTCGCGTTCTCGTCGGCCGACGCCTGGCGCGCGCGGGCGACCCGCGAGCTCGAGGCCAGCCTCCAGTCGCTACGGCAGCGAGCCGCGCCCGCGCTCGCCCTGCAGAGCCAGCTCGAGGCGCTCGGGCGCGAATCGCAGGCGATCCGCCAGATCCAGCGAGAGCGGCCCGACCCGCTGGGCGTGCTGCTGGCACTCTCGAAGCAGCTGCCGGCCGGAGCCTACCTGCGGGGGATGCGCTGGTCCGGGGCGGAGTGGCAGATCGACGGCTACGCCCCGAATGCGTCGCGCCTGGTGGCGCAGCTCGGCGCGGCTCCGGAATTCAAGGAGGTCCGCTTTCTCTCCGCTACGACGCGCGCTGCACTGGGCGACAGGACCTATGAAAGCTTTGCCCTGGCTTTCCGATACGCTGCGGCGCCTTAACCCGCGCGAGCGCCGGGTGGTGCTGGGCGGGGCGCTGGTGAGCGCGACCGCTCTTGTAATCGTGCTCATCGGACTGCCGCTGGCCCACCGCTGGGCGGTCCGCGAGGCGGCCTACACGGCGAGCCGCGAGCAGTGGCTGCGGCTTGCGACCCTCGTGGCGAACACCGACCGTCTGCGCCGGGCGCTCGACGAGCGGAAGCGCGCGCACGCCGCCAATCAGGCCCGTCTCGTGACCGGCGCGACGCCCGCGCTCGCGGCGTCGGCGCTGCAGGGACTGCTGCAGCGCTACGCCGACGAGAGCTCCGTACTGCTCAACCGCGTGGACGTCGCGAGCCAGCCGCGTTCCGACCAGTCCGGTCTGCTCGCGATCCCGGTACAGCTCCAGGGTCAGGGGGACATCTACGGGCTCGTGGATTTCCTGGACCGGCTCGAGCGCGGCGAGAGGCTGCTCGCCCTCGACGAGCTGTCGCTGAACGCCCCGGTCAGCATGGGCTACAATCCGCGCTTCAACCCACGTTTCGGCAAGACGCCCGCGTACCTCTCCTGGACGCTCCGCCTGCACGGGCTGTACCGTGGCGCGAGCGGCGCGAGCGGCTCGTGAGGCTCGAGCGCGGTCTGTACGTCGCCGCCGCGGCGTTCCTGGTCACTGGCTTGGGGCTGCGGCTCGCGCGGACACCCCTCGCGCGAGTGGCAAGCGCGCCGCTGGGTCTCCCGGCGGCGGACACACCCGACGCCGCCCCGACCAGCGCGCTGCCGGTGCCGAGCTACGACGCCATCGTCGCCGCCAACATCTTCTCCCAGGATCGGACGGCCCCGACGGTGCGGTTCGTACCGCCTGGTCATGCGGCGCCGCCCACGAAGCCCCGCGGACCGACACTGCGGCTGTACGGGATTACGGTTGGCCCGCAAGGCGCCGTCGCGATCATCGACGCGGACCCGCACGTCCCGGGCGCCGAACTCTATCGCCTCGGCGACCTCGTGGCCGGTGCGCGGCTCGTCGCCATCACGGACTCCACGGTCACGCTGGCGGAGCCGTCGGGACCGCTCGTGCTTCGCCTGCAGCCTTCAGCGCGGCGGAGGCAGTCGTGAGACGGTGCGTCGTGGCCCTGCTCGGTGCGCTGCTCACCGCGCCCGCCGCCACCGCGGCCCAGCAGCCGTCGACCATTCGCATCAACTACGTTAATGCGGACCTGGGCGACGTGGTCCGCTCGCTCGGTGCCGTGCTGAACGTGAACGTGGTGCTCACCGACGTGCCGAGCCGGCGCATCACCTTCCAGACACCGGAGCCGGTGGCGGCGCCACAGGTCGGTGCGGTCCTGGAAGCGATACTCGAGAGTCAGGGGCTGGTGCTCGTGCAGCGGGGCCCTGTGGCGCAGGTGATGCCCGAGGAGAAGCGGCCTTCGACGGGGCCCGTGCGGGTTGGAAAAGACTTCCCCTCCCCGCCCCCGCTCGGGCTGGTGACGCAGATCGTGCCCCTCGAGTTCATCCGAGGGGAAGAGGGCGTCAGCCTCTTGAAGCAGGTCGCGAGCAAGACCGCCCGCGTCGAGGTCGTGCCGCGTTCCAATTCCGTGCTGATCACCGACCGCGGCGTGCACATCGCCCGCTACCTCGATCTGCTGCGGCAGCTCGACGTGAAGACGGGAGGCGAGGCGGGACTCCGCACCTACGTGTATCCGCTCAAGCACGCGAGCGCGGTGGAGCTCGCGGCCACGCTGGGGCAGGTGTTCGGCGCCGCGGTTGCGATGCCACCGGCGCGGCAGCGCGTCCAGGCGCTGGAGGGGCGCAGTCTGTCGAGCGAGCTGACGGGGTTCCGTCGTCGTGAGGTCGAGTCGCAGCAGGAACGCGGGCAGATGGCCCCGCGCACGGTCGCCCCTCCGACGCCCACCGCGGCCGCCGTGGCCGAGAGCGGCCAGGCCCAGCTTCAGGGACTCGTGGGGCGGACGACGATCGTTCCCGACCAGGCGACAAACGCGCTGGTCATCCGCACTGCGCCGCCCAACTTCTCGGTGCTCCAAGAGACGATCGACCAGCTCGACATCCGTCCTCCCCAGGTGCTGCTGGAGGCCCTGATCGCCGAGGTGACCCTCGATCGTACCCACCAGTACGGGATCAACTGGCAGCTCTTCACCCAAGAGGGGGTGTCGGGCGACAGCACGCGCGGGATCACCGCCGGCGTAGGTCCACAGCAGTTCGCCGACACCCTCCTCGCGGGCCTGCAGGGCCTCGGCATTCGCCTCATCTCGCTCGCGACCGTCGACGTGCGCTCCATCCTCCAGGCCCTTGCCACGCGGACGAACGTGCGCGTGCTGTCGACGCCGCGCGTCCTCGCTCTGAACAATGAAGAGGCCCGCATCCTCGTCGGCAGCGAGGTCCCGTTCGTCTCGTCGACGCTCAACAGCTTCAACGCAGTGCTCAACCAGGTGGTTCAGTTCCGGAACGTCGGCACGCAGCTCACCGTGATCCCCACCGTGAACCACGACGGCTACGTCACCTTCCGCGTGCTGCAGGAGGTGAGCGCGCTGTCGCAGCAGACGGTGGCGGCGGCGCAAAACGCTCCCGTGATCACCACCCGCGAGGCGGAGACGAGCGCGATCGTGAAGACCGGGCACACCGTGGTGATCGGCGGGCTGATCGGAGAGACGCAACAGCTCACCGAGAGTGGCGTGCCGTTGCTCAAGGACCTTCCGTTGCTCGGGTTCCTATTCAGAAACCGCAGCGTCTCCCGCGAGCGCACGGAGATCGCGATCTTCATCACGCCGTACGTCGTGTTTACGGACGAGCAAGCGGACTCCCTGCTCCAGGGCGAGCGCGAGAAGCTGCAAGGATCGAAGCAGCAGATCGACAGTGTGCTGGCGCCCGTGCCTCCGCATCAGCAGTGATCTGACGATGAGCGAACGCTCGCGCGCCGAGCCGATCCCCATCCCCGTTCCCTCCCCCACCCCCGAGCCGGCCCCAGCGTCTGAGACCCGCGTGACGGCCTCGGTGGGCGGCGCCGAGCCTGCACGCTCCGCGGCCGACCTGCGGGCGGCGGCGGCGGGGCCGTTGGCGCAGCGACTATCGCCCAAGTACCTCGAAGAGCACTGCCTCCTGCCCGTGGGCGTGAACGACGCCGGCG
>Ga0209237_1002262_pt1 | contig 11553 bp, 9 predicted proteins | sample GraSoi013_1_40cm_2_FD_185820 | JGI IMG/M metagenome (GOLD analysis project Ga0209237, IMG submission 185820) | Grasslands soil microbial communities from the Angelo Coastal Reserve, California, USA - Sample 10_02_2013_1_40cm (SPAdes) (version 2) | ecosystem: Environmental > Terrestrial > Soil >...
GACCGCCGCAAACCCCAAGCTCACAAGGTGCGCCCGCACCGCTGCCAGCCGCTCCACTACCCAGGGAACCCAGCGCGGCTCGACCTCGATACGCGCGCCCCCCCGGTCGCCGTGGTGGCGGACCCGCAGGTCACCCGTCACGCCCAGCTCACGCAGATAGGTCTCCGCGCGCTCCACCTGCGCGAGACGCTGTGCCGTGATGGGGATACTATAGGCCACGCGGCTCGAGAGACACGGCGCCGCCGGGGCGTCCCACACCGGGAGCCCGAGCTCGCGCGCGGCTTGCCGCACGTCCGCCTTGGTGAGCCCCGTTTCGGCCAGGGGCGAGCGCACGCCCGCCGCCTGCCCCGCGGCATAACCCGGGCGATGCTCGCGCAGGTCGTCCGCGTTGGTGCCGTCGCACACGACGGCAAGCCCGCGGCCCCGCGCCTCGGGAACGAGCCGGCGCCACAGTTCCGTCTTGCAGAAGAAGCAGCGGTTCGTCGGATTGGCTAGGTAGTCGGGATCCTCGAGCTCGTGTGTGTCGAGCTCCATCAATGGAACATCGAAACGCTGCGCCACTGCACGCGCTGCGGCCCACTGCGCCTCCGGGTAGGACTGGCTCCGGCCCACCGCCGCCAGCATCCGGTCGCGCCCCAGCTCCTGGCGGACCACGACGGCCAGCAGGGCCGAATCGACCCCGCCCGAGTAGGCCACCAGGGCTGATGGGTAGGTCCGCACGAGGGCGCGCAGCGTGGCGGCTGGTGTTTGGGCTCCGGACATGGCGGAATAGTAGCGGCTTACACTGTCTCCATCAAAGGACATGAACGGATAGTTCGTAGGCTGGAAACCTGTTAGCCTTATGATACGTTCAAGAACTGTCATAAACGACTACTTCTAGTAGGCTACCAGCGTACAGGGGCTCCGAAATGGCGCACAAAACCGAGCTGGATGCGGTCGACCGGAAGATCCTGCGGCTGCTCGCGACCGATGGGCGGTCGAGTTATCAGGCCGTCGCCGACGAAGTGGGGTTGTCGCGGCCCGCGGTGATGGAGCGGGTGAAGCGACTGGAGGAAGCGGGCTACATCACCGGGTACGGCGCGCGCGTCGACCGCGTCAAAGCGGGATTCCCGGTGACGGCGTTCGTCGCGGTGCGCTACGCCAAATCCGATTACGTCGGCGACGAGCCACGGATGCGTGAGATGGAAAAGCATCCCGGCGTTCTGGAATGTCACCATGTCGCGGGTGAGGACTGTTACGTCCTCAAGGTCGCCGCGCCGGATCTCGAGCGCCTGCAGGATCTACTGCGCGACCTGCGCGGTCCATCTCCAACAATCGAGATGAACACGCGGACCACGATCGTGCTCGGCACGGTATTCGAAAAACCGGGGTTCGTCCCCACGGAGCTCGACTGATGGCCGGACTGCGTGGCAAGGCGCTCATCGCCTATCTCGTCGTCTGCGTGTTCTGGGGGTCCACCTACCTCGCCATCCGCGTCGGCGTCGGGGTCCTGCCCCCGTTTCTGTTCGCCGGTCTGCGGTTCCTCATCGCGGGCCTGCTGCTGCTCACCGTGGTCCTGGCGCTTGGCGACACGCTTCCCAAACGCCTGGTCGACTGGCGAACCCAGGCGATCGTGGGCGTCCTGCTGCTGGCAGGCGGTAATGCGTTCGTCGTGTGGGCCGAGCAGTACACCGCGTCGGGCATTGCCAGCATTTTCGTCGTTACGGTGGCGTTGTGGATGGCGTTCTTCGACGCGATCATCCCGGGCGGGTCGGGCGACCTGAACTGGCGCGTCGTGACGGGGCTGCTGCTTGGCTTCATCGGGACCGCCCTGCTGGTGGGTGCGAGCCCCGCCGAGATCCTGCGGGCCGATCTGCGCGGACCCATCGCCCTCACGTGCGCGAGCGCGTCGTGGTCACTGGGCTCGGTGTACAGCAAACGGCACCGCACGGAGACGAGCCCCTACGTGGGAGCGGCGATCCAGATGATCGCCGGCGGCGCCACGATCGCCCTCGTGGGCACGCTGCTCGGTGAGTGGAGCCGCTGGCACCTCACACCGAAGGGCGTCGGCGCGATCGCGTACCTCGTGGTGTTCGGCTCGATCCTGGGCTACAGCGCCTACACGTATGCGTTGCGCCATGCGTCACCCACCATCGTGGGCACGTACGCCTATGTGAATCCCGTAATCGCCGTCCTGCTGGGCTGGCTGATCCTGCGCGAGCCGGTGACCGCGCGCACGTTCCTCGCGATGGCACTGATCCTCGGCGCCGTCGTATGGATCCAGTTCTCCCATAAGATCGGGCGCACCGCGGCACCCCCCGACAGCCGCACGGAAACGGGAGGACCGGTCCGTCAGGAGGCCTCCGAGCATGCGTAGCGTGAACCTCGCCGAGAAGTTCCGGCAGTTCGACGACCATTGGAGCCCGAAGATCGTGGGCGAGGTCAATGATTCCTACGTGAAGCTCGTCAAGGTCAAGGGCGAGTTCGTGTGGCATCACCATGACGTAGAGGACGAGCTGTTTCTCGTGGTGCGGGGTCGCCTGCTGATCAAGTTCCGTGACCGCGACGTGTGGGTGAACGAAGGCGAGTTCGTGATCGTGCCGCGGGGGGTCGACCACCTGCCGATCGCGTCGGAGGAGACCCACGTGGTCCTGCTCGAGCCCAAGTCCACCCTCAACACGGGGAACGTCCGCAATGAGCGCACGCTCAGCGAGCTCGACCGGATCTAAGCGTCCGTTGATCGCGCGGCTCTGGCACGGCGCGGTCCCGGCCGCCAAGGGCGACGCTTACGCCACCTACCTGCGCCGGACGGGAGTGTCGGAATGCCGGGCGACGCCCGGGAACCGGCGCGTGGAGGTGCTGCGCCGGACGGTGGGCGGCGAGACGCACTTCCTGTTCATCTCGTTCTGGGATTCAATGGACGCGATCCGGACGTTCGCAGGCGACGACGCCGAGCGGGCGCACTACTACCCCGAGGACCGGGACTATCTGCTCGAACTTGAGCCGACCGTCACGCACTACGAAGTGTTGGAGCAGTAGCGGGCCTCAATCGTCCGTGGGCGCCAGATCGGCCCGTTGCCGCGCCACGGGCGGCGCCCGGAGCGCGGGCTTTCCTTCCTCGGTGTACTTGAACCCCCGCGTCGTGTGGTACGCTAGGTCGATGTCAGGGGCGCTCGCGAACTCGGTGAGGATGTCCTCCCAGATGGCGTGCTCGGTGCCGCGCCGCTTGCGGGGCTCGATCAGGTAGCGGATGGTCAGCTGCACGCCGTAATCCACGACGTTCGTGTACACGATCGGGGTCAGCTTCCGGTAATTGATGAGATACTGCTGGGAGGCGTCAAGCAACTCCTGCTCGGCCTGCGCCGTCAGATGCTCCGCGTGCTTGACGGCGATTTTCCCGAGGATCTGCTTCGCCTTTCTCCAGTCGCTCTCGAACGTCACGACCACCGGCACCTCGTTCCAGATGTAGCGGAATCCCTTGTTGTAGTTGGCGACGGGATCGGTGAAAACCTTGCCGTTCGGGACGTGGATGATTCGCCCGCTCGACTGGTCCGCCTGCACCCACGCCCCGATCTCGTTGAGGGTGAACTGGAACAGGCCGAGGTCGATCACGTCCCCCGCGTGGGGGCCGATCTGCACCCGGTCCCCTACCTCGAACGGACGACGCCAAATGATGAAGGCCCAGCCGGCGACGTTCGAGACCGGCTCTTTGAGGGCGATCGCCAGCCCTGCGGACACCAGCCCCAGGTAGGTCGTGAGCGCGCTGGTTCCCACGAACCACGTTTGGCTCACAAGGATCACGCCGACCGCGACCAAAACGTAGGTCAGGCCCTTGCGCCAACGGTACCTGCCCCACGGGTCCTGCACCCGGCGGTACACGAACCCGAGGACGAAGTGGCGCACGAGCCAGAGTCCGGCAATCGTCCCCGCGGTAACGACCAGCCGCGTCTGGAGCTGGGGGTTCATGCCGAGGTGCGCCTGGAGCCAGTCGATCATGTGGCCGTGGTGGGTTGCGGAAACAAGGTAGGGGGCGGCCCGGCACGGCGCCAGCTAGCGGGGTTCAAGTCATCTTCCCGGCGACCTCCTTTACGAGCTTGGCACACAGCGTCGCCGTCATGCCACTCGGGTCCTGAGCGGGATTGAACTCGACGATATCGGCGCCGACGAGCGGCGCGCTCAAGCCGTGCAGCACCGTCAGCACCTCGCGCACCGTGAGGCCACCGGGCTCGCGGTGCGAGACTCCCGGCGCGAACGCGGGATCGAAGGCGTCGAGGTCGATCGAGACGTACACGGGCTCGCGCAGCGTGGGGCGTCGTCCCGCGACCCAGGCGCGCATGTCGATCACCTCGACGCCGTAGCGCTCGGCTTGCACGCGTTGGACGGCGGTCAGCGTGCGGATGCCCACCTGTACCAGTCGATCGGCCAAGCGCTCTTCCATGATGCGAGCGAAGGGACACGCGTGGGAGTAGCGGTCGCCTTCGAATTCCGGGTACAGGTCGGGATGGGCGTCGAAGTGCAGGATACTGAGCTGCGGATGAAACCATTTCACGGCCCGCACGATCGGGTAGGTGACCGAATGGTCGCCGCCGAGCGCGATCGGCCGGCCTCCCGCCTCGAGCAGCGTGCGGACCGCCTCCTCGATTTTCGTCCGCGCGTCGGCCGCCGAGGTCCCGAGCGGCACGTCGCCCGCGTCGCCGAGGGCACCGTCCGCGCCCAGGTCGACCCCCATCTCAGTCCAGGGATTGCCGGCCGGGGAATGCAGCGCCTGGCGGATCAGCGGCGGCGCGGCCGCCGTGCCCTTGAGAAAGGAGGAGCTCGCGTCGTAGGGGAGGCCGAGCAGAGTCGGGGTGCCGCGAACCGCACTGGACATGTCCAAGAGCAGGTTGGGGAGGGAGGAAGATACATGCGCCCTGAGCCGCTGCTACCCACCAACGCTCAGCCGCTTCGATGGACGGAGGCTACGGGCTCTATGGACATGTCAAACACCCTACCCCAGCCCTCTCCGGTCGAGGCTGCGGTACTGAATCGCCTCGCTCACGTGCTTGGGCTGAAGGTCGGCCGCCCCTTCGAGGTCGGCCAGGGTGCGGGCGATCTTGAGAATCCGGTGATACGCCCGCGCGGACAGGGCGAGCCGCGTGATCGCCGTGCGCAGCAGCGCGTCGGCGCCGTCCGACACGCGGCAGAAGATGCGGATGTCCCGCGGCGCCATGTGGGCGTTGGCGTAGACGCCCGGCCGGCTCGCGAACCGCTCCCGCTGCACCGCCCGCGCCCGGTCCACCCGCTCCCGCACGGCCTCACTGGACTCGCCGCCCCCCTGGTCCGCAAGCGCGCGGTACTTCACGGCAGGCACCTCGAGATGGATGTCGATGCGGTCGAGCAGCGGTCCCGAGACGCGTGCGAGGTAGCGCTCCACCCCCAGCGGCCCGCAGACACAGTTGTGCTGGGGATCGCCGAAGTACCCGCAGGGGCACGGATTCATCGCCGCAGCGAGCATGAAGCGCGCCGGATAGGTGAGGCTCATGGCGGCGCGGGCGATCGTCACCACGCCGTCCTCCATGGGCTGGCGCAGCACTTCGAGCACGTTCTTGCGGAACTCGGGTAGCTCGTCCAGGAACAGCACGCCGCCGTGCGCCAGGCTCACTTCGCCCGGCCGCGGGTAGGAGCCGCCGCCGATCAGCCCCGCGTCCGAGATCGTGTGATGCGGCGCGCGGAACGGCCGCCGCGCCACGAGCGACTCGCCGACCGGCAGCACGCCCGCCACGGAGTGGATCTTCGTGGTCTCGAGCGCCTCGTCGAGACTCATCTGCGGGAGGATGGTGGGGAGCCGCCGGGCGAGCATTGTCTTGCCGCTGCCCGGCGGGCCGATCATCAAAATGTTATGCCCCCCAGCGGCGGCGACCTCGAGCGCGCGCTTCGCGTGCGCTTGCCCCTTCACTTCCCCGAAGTCGACGTCGTGCTTCGCCCGCTCCGCGAGGAGCCCGGCGAGATCCACTTGCGCCTCCGGCAGCTCGGACCTGCCGTCCAGGAAGTCGGCCAGCTCGGCCAGATTGCCGGCGCCCAGCACGCGGACCCCCGAGACGACGCCCGCCTCCGGCAGGTTCTCCCGCGGCAGCACGAGCGCCTCGAGCCCCGCCGTGCGCGCCGCCAGCGCCACCGGCAGCGCGCCGCGTACGGGGCGAATCGCACCCTCGAGCCCCAACTCGCCGAGCACCGCGACCCGCCCGAGCCGCTCGGACGAGATCTGCTCCGTGGCGGCGAGGATGCCCACGGCGATGGGGAGGTCGAACGCCGACCCGTCCTTGCGAATGTCGGCGGGGGCGAGGTTGACCGTGATGCGCTTCAGCGGGAACGTGTAGCCGGTGTTCGCGAGCGCGGCGTACACGCGCTCGCGTCCCTCCTTGACGGCACCCTGCGGCAATCCGACGGTGGCGAAGGTGGGGAGGCCGTTCGCGATGTCGGTTTCGACGTCTACCAGATAGGCGTCGATCCCGAGCACCGCGGCGGAGCGGACGCGAGCGAGCATGCCGCCACCATACGGCGCGCCGCCCGCGCGGGGTAGGAGAAACCCCGCGGGACGGCGCGAACTATTGCAGCAGGCTGCCTAGCGGCTCACCTTGGTCGGCGGACCAATCGCTTCATTATCAGCCGGTAGCGCATCGCGCGCGCCGCTGATGACGGCGACGGCCCGGAAGGTCACCTTCCCAATCCGGGCATCGTCGGCCGTGAACGTATAGCTGAACGCGAAATCCGTCGTGCCGTTCTTGGGATTCATGGGCACGGACTGCGTCAGGGAGCCGAACTGCTGGAAGCCGCCCGGCACGCTGCTGAAGAGTTGGACCTGGACGCTCTCGGTGTACCGCTTGCTGTTGACGCTGACGACGATGCGTCGGGTCTGGCCCGAGCTCGCCGCATTCGGCGTCGCGAATTTCGTCACCGCGACGTCATGCGTCCGGACGTGCACGGGCTGCGCAGCTACAGCCGTGCGACCGTCGAGCGTCGTGACCGTGAGCTGAACGGAGTAGTCGCCGTCGGCTGCAAAGCGGTGCGTTGGGTTGCCGGTGCCGGTGGTGCCGTCGCCGAACGTCCACGCCTGCGGCGCGAAACCGACGCCACCCGGGTCGAAGGACTGGTCGAAAAACTGGACGACATCGAAGGTCGAGGCGTCGAACGGAAAGAATCCAAAGTTGGCGACCGGCGGCGGCGTGACTTCAAGGTGGAACTGGAGCGAACCGGTTTGGCCAAACAAGCCACCGACCTGGAAGTAGTAGGTCGTGTTCGCCAGCGCACGGAACGTGGACCGGTTTCCGAATACGCCGCAGCCCACCTCGGTCAAGCCCGTCACCGATGTGCCGGTATAGGCGGCGACCACGGTCGAGAAACCGCTATTAAATGCGTTCGCCGAGATCGATCCCGTCTCGGCAGGAGTGAAGCGGTACCACGCACTGCTGCCTATCCCACCATAGGGCGCCGCGCACGACGGCGTCGTGGGCTCGCCCGCCTCATTGGTCGCCGCCGTGAGGTCCAGGGCGTCGCTAAACGGCAGTGCGGCGATCGCCGTCGCATTGACAAAGAGGTCATTTGCCGGCGGCGGGACCACCTCGAGACGGAGCTCCACTACGCCCGTCTGGTTGAACATGCCATCGACCTGGATGTGGTACGTCGTCCCGGCCTGCGCCAGGAAGGTCGCGTCTCTCACCACGAACGGACTGCGACAGGTGATTTCGGCCAGGCCTCCCAACCCGCCGGTGTACACACCCACCACGGTCGAGAAACCGGCGTTGACGCTCGCTCTGACCACGGCGGTCACCGCCGGGGTGAAGCTGTACCAGACGGTTCGCTGCGATGAGGCGCCGCCGGAGCAGGATGACGGCGGCTCTCCCGCTTCCGTCGTGGCCGCCGAGATGTCCACCACGTCGCTGAACGGCAGGGCCGAGATGACGGTCGCGTTGGCGAAGGCATCATTTGATAGAGAGACCAGCTGGGTCCAGACGGGAACCGCATCGAACACACCGTCGTTGAACGTCAGCTGGGTGACTCCGCTGCCGTCCGCGTTCATGACGAAGATGTCCTCGTCGCCGCCGTCGCGGGTGCTGTGGAACGCGATGCGCTCCCCGTCCGGCGACCAGACCGGGTCGTCGTCGACGAAATCACCCGAGGTGAGCTGGGTGACTCCACTCCCGTCCGCGTTCATGACAAAGACGTGAAGCAGGCCGGCGTCGCGGTCGCTCGAAAACACGATCCGCGTGCCGTCGGGCGACCAGCCTGCGCGGTCGCCCTCGTCCCTGCCAGGGCTGTGCGTGAGCCGCGTGACGCCACCCCCGTCCGCATTCATGACGTAGATCTCTTCGTCACCGTCCTCACGGTCGCTTTGGAACAGGATCTGCGCGCCGTTGGGGGACCAGGCGGTCGGAAAATCACGGAAGCTGTTGTCGGTAAGTCGGGTGACGCCGCTCCCGTCCGGGTTCATGAGGAATATCTCGTCGTCCCCGTCGCTCGAGTTGGCGAACGCGATCCGCGTCCCGTCGGGCGACCACGCGCCAGGGAACCCGCCATCCGTGGTGAGCTGGGTTTCTCCCGTCCCGACCAAGTTGATGACGAAGACCTCGGAGCGGCCGCTGTGGAAATTCGCGTACGCGATCCGCTTGCCATCCGGAGACCAGATGGGATCGACGCTGCCACCGGTGTCGTTGGTGACCCGGGCGACGCCAGACCCGTCCGGGTTCATCACGTAGATCTGGAAGTCGCCGTCGCGGGTGCTGTGGAAGGCGATCTTGCCATTGACGGCCTGGGTGGCGGAGAGGCTGAACTGACGTCCGTCGGACCTAGGGGCGAGGGACCGCTCGGCATCGTGACAGGCTGTGAGCAGGGCCCCGAGGGCGAGGAGTGGGATCAGACGTGAGATTGCTCCCCCTGGCGACAACGTCGCATCAAATCGGTGGACCATATCCTCCTCCTCAAGAAAGCTCACCGACTCACCTTGGTCGGCGAAGCGATCACCTCATTGTCGGCCGGCAGTGCGTCGCGCACGCCCGCGACCACGGCCACCGCCCGGAACGTCACTTTGCCGATCTGCGCATCGTCGCCCGTGAACGTGTAGCTGAAGGCGAATTCCGTCGTGCCGTTCTTGGGGTTCATGGGCACGAACTGCGTCAAGGAGCCGAACTGCTGGAAGCCGCCGGGAACGCTCCGGAACAGCTGGACCTCGACGGTCTCGGCGTACCGCTTGCTGTTGATGCTGACGACGATGCGTCGGGTCTGACCCGAGCTCGCCGCATTCGGCGTCGCGAACTTCGTGATGGCGACGTCATGCGTGCGGACGTGCACCGTCTGGGACACGACCGCGGTGCGACCGTCAAGCGTCGTGACTGCAAGCTGCACGGTATAGTCACCGTCGGCCGCATAGCGGTGCGTCGCGTTAAAGCCCGTACCGGTTGTGCCGTCGCCAAAGTTCCAGACTTGCGGCGCGAAGCCGACGCCACCCGGGTCGAACGATTGGTCGAAAAACTGGATCACATCGAACACCGACGCGTCGAAGGGGAAGAAGAAGAAGTTGGCGACCGGCGGCGGCGTGACGTCGAGGCGGAACTCGACCGGCCCGCCCTGACCGAACAGGCCACCGACCAGGAAGTGGTAGGTCGTCCCGGCCTGGGCCCGGAACGTCACGTTCCCACCGAACACGTTACAGCCAATTTCGTTCACGCTGGTCACCGAGCTACCAGTGTACGCAGCGACCACGCTAGAAATCGAAGCGTTGACGATTTTTGCCGAGACTGATCCGCTTACCGCCGGGGTAAAGCTGTACCAGATAGTCCTGCTCACTGGGGGATAGAAGATGGCGCATGAGGGCGTTTGCTCGCCGGCCTCGGCGCTCGCGGTCAGGAGGTTGGTGACCTCGCTAAACGGCAGGGCGGAAATGCCGGTCGCATTAGCAAAGTCATCATTCGAGGCGAAGGCTTGCCGAATCCAATGGGGACCAGTATTGATAACACCCGCGTCGAAGGTCAGCTGCCTCATGTCGCTCCCGTCCACGTTCATAACGAAGATCTGTTCGTCTCCCGCGCGGTTACTCTCGAACGCGATCTGCGTGGCGTCGGGTGACCAGACGGGGCCCGTATCATCGAAGCCATCATTGGGAGTGAGCTGCGTGACGCCGCTCCCGTCTGCGTTCATGACATAGACATCTTGACCGGCGCCGCCGCGGTTGCTATTGAAAGCGATTCTTGACCCATCGGGCGACCAACCAGTGCCAGCGTTGTCGTCAGCGGTGTTGTCGGTGAGCTTGGTAACCGGACTTCCGTCCAAAGGCGTCGCGTAGAGCTCGTAGTCCCCATCCCGGTTGCTCACGATCATCAACTGCCGCCCGTCGGGGGACCAGTCGGTGATGAAGTCGGCGTCTAACACTCGGACCAGTCCGCTTCCGTCCACATTCACGACATAGATCCCCTCGATCCCCGTGCCTGCTGATCCTCCCAACGCGATCCGGTTACCGTCGGGCGACCAGGCGCCCGGGAAACCTTGGTTAACTACTACCCGCTCACCGCTTCCATCGGCGTTGATGACGACGACGTCGCAGCCGCCGCCGAAGCATTTCCCGAACACGATCCGCGTGCCGTCGGGCGAGAACAGAGGCAGGAATTCATCCGCGGGACTGTTAGTGAGCTGCGTGACGCCGCTGCCGTCCGCGTTCATGACGAAGATGTCGAAATTCCCGTTGCGGTTGCTCTGAAAGGTGATCTTGCCTGCCCCGCCGTTCGCCGCGGTTTGACTGAGCTGCGGTGCATAGCTCTTTGGGGAGAGGGGCTGGTTGGGTTCGCTACAGCCGGCGAGCAGCACGCCGAGGGCGAGGCACGGCGTACGGCATGAAGCGAATCGCATATTGCCTCCGGCATGAGCCGAGCAAACAAGAACCGGCCAAGCGACTAGCTCGCTCAGCCGGTTTCGCGATTCGCTCCCCTCGAGGCATGGGCGATCCCGCACGACAGCGCGCCCCGGGGTTCATAGCATCTGAGTTACGTTCCAATATGCGCCCCCGGACCGAGGCCGCAAGGTCGCCCCAAGGTCACAAATCTGAATGGTGGGTGAAGTCACCCGAACGTGCGAACGAGTGCAAGTACCTCGGGTCTGGGATGATCCGTATTGCGAGCGGCGGTCGCCGGCGGAAGATTGCCACATGCCCGCGCTCACCTGGGACGACTTCGCCAAGGTCGACTGCGCCGACCCCCGTGAGGCGGTAACCACGATATGACGGCGCCGTCATGATGCGTCAGGGGCCAGTGTAAGAACGTGTCCGGAACCTGAGCGCGGCGGTGCGCGAGCGCGCTGGCGAGCGGTGAGCCAGCGACTGCCGCGAAGCAAGCCTCAGAAGCTCTCGTCCGCCCTCGCACGGGGCTTGGGAGTCCACCGCAGGGAGTAATAGCTTCCGCGGTCTCTGGCCCACGGATCGAACGCATTGAAGACTCCCTCCAGCTCCGGTCTCAGCTCGGGGGCCGCCCGCAACAGTACGCGCTTCAACGGCGAGATTTCCATCTCGTGACCGTTGTCTGTCCCGGGCTCCATGATCCGACCGTCCGGCCC
>Ga0209237_1002264_pt1 | contig 11553 bp, 8 predicted proteins | sample GraSoi013_1_40cm_2_FD_185820 | JGI IMG/M metagenome (GOLD analysis project Ga0209237, IMG submission 185820) | Grasslands soil microbial communities from the Angelo Coastal Reserve, California, USA - Sample 10_02_2013_1_40cm (SPAdes) (version 2) | ecosystem: Environmental > Terrestrial > Soil >...
CTTGTACACGTCCCGCACGCTGCCCCGCTCCACGATCTTCCCGGCGTACATGATCGCCATCGAATCGCACGTCTCCGCCATGACGGAGAGGTCGTGGGAGATCAGGATCATCGAGAGGTCCAGTTCCCGTTTCAGCCGTTCGAGCAGCTCCAGGATCTGAGCTTGGATCATGACGTCCAGCGCCGTCACCGGTTCGTCCGCGATCACGATCCGCGGGTTGCACGCGAGGGCCATCGCGATCATCACCCGCTGTCGCATCCCGCCGGAGAACTCGTGCGGGTATTCGCGAGCGCGTTCGCGGTGGATGCCGACGAGCTCGAGAAGTTCCCCCACGCGCTTCATCGCGGCTTCCTTGTCGACCTTGTCGTGGAGGATGACGGGTTCCGCGATCTGGTCCCCGACCCGCTTTACCGGATTCAAGGCGTTCATCGCGCCCTGGAAGATGATCGAGATGTGCTTCCACCGGATCGCGCGGAGCTGGGCCTCCCGGATCGTCGCGAGGTCGTAGCCCTGGTAGTCGATCGTCCCGTCGACGATCTTCCCGTTCGACGGGAGGAGCCGCATGATCGAGAGCGCCGCGGTCGTCTTGCCGCAGCCGCTCTCCCCGGCGAGGCCGAGGGACTCGCCTTCCCCCAACGTGAAGTCGACGCCGTCGACGGCCTTCACGATGCCGTCCTGCGTCTCGAAATGCGTCTTCAGGCCCTTCACGGTCAGCAGAGGCATGCTACCGCCGTGCGCAAGCCGTCGGAGAAGCGCGTGACGCCGTTCTCGGCAGCGTGACTCAAGGACGTTGCGAACCACCTTAACGTTTTCCGCTGAGCCGGCTCAGGCGGTGAGCGCGTGGGGAGCCTCCGCCGGTGAGGTCACGAGATGGCACGCCACCGTGTTGCCGGGCTCGAGCTCGACAAGTCGCGGCTCCGAGCCCGGATGGAGTTTCACGTAGACGTACCCGCCTCGCGTCCGGACGCCCGCGATGCCTTTCAGGGCGCGCTGCGAATCGCGATGCTCCTTGACGACGCGACGGAACGTCTCAATGAATGCCTCGGGCGTGGTGCCGGGGACGACCGCAAGGGCGACGGTCCACGGGTTCTGCGCTTCCATCTGGGCGATGCCGGGCAGAACTCCCGCGGTCGAAAGGGACTTGAGTTCCTCGGCGATCTCGTTGGAGCTCCAGCCGCATTTCTCGAAGGCGACGGGGCAGCGAGGGTGGAATCGGCAGCCCTTCGGGATGTCCACCGGATCGGGCCGCTCCCCTTTGAGAATCACGCGCTCCACTTTCTTACGCGGATCCGGGCTCGGGACGACCGAGATGAGGGCTTGCGTGTATGGGTGTTTGGGATGGGCGATGACCTGTTCTGCCGTTCCCTCCTCCACGATCTTCCCCAGGTACATGACCGCGACGCGATCCGCCAGGATCCAGGCGAGGCCGAGGTCGTGCGTAATGAACAGGTACGTGAGGTCGCGCTTTTCCCGGAGCTGGAGCATGAGCTGCAGGATCTCAGTGCGGATTGAGACATCGAGCATTGACACAGGCTCGTCCGCGACGATGAAGTCCGGCCGAAGCACGAGGGCCGCGGCGATCGAGACGCGTTGCCTCTGGCCGCCGCTGAGCTCGTGGGGAAACCGAAACATGAACTCCTCGGGGGGGCGCAGGCCAGCATCTTCCAATGCCCCCCGGACGAGCGCGGTAATCTCGCCCGGATCCGATGATATATGGTTCACGCGAAGCGGTTCTTGGACGATCTCGAGCACGGATTGCTTCGGGTTGAGGGACTCGTACGGGTCCTGGAAGATCAAGTGGAGCCTTCGTCGCAATGTCCGCATCTTGATTCCCATGAGGCCTCCGCGCGACTGGCGAACGCCGATTACGACCCTCGCGACCCCGCCGGCGGCTGCCGGTGCAAAGACTTGTCCGATGAGCATCCCGAACGTGTTGCCCCCCCACGCAATCGCCCACGATTCATACGGATCGAAGCCGGGCGCACCCGCCTGAACCGCGGAGGCCAGCCAGCTCGCAAGCATTGGGAGGATGTTGAAGCCCACGGCCGCGAGGACCGCCGCGACTGATGCGGTTCGTCGGTCGGGCCGAGTCGGCGGGAATGCCGCGATGCCTCCGAGGAGGACTCCCATGATCACGGAAAGTCCGACCGTCGTGCCGGCATCCAGGAGAGCGCCGGAGTCGTACGCGGCTACGAGAGCGACGAGAGAGAGGGACCCAAGGAACCCCGCCCCGACCATCGCGGCGAGCAACGCGTATTGAATGGGAGTCCATCGAAGCGACTCCTTCCAGGTAAAGGAATACTTGCGACGCAGCCGATCGATCGCTCCCAATGCCGTCGCATCCTTGGGACGACCCACGAGCGATTCATACTCACGGTAGGCGGCGTCCGGCATCTCCAGAAACACATCGCCGTCCGTCGCGTCCACGAGGCCGACAAGTGATTTCCCCGTCGTCGTTTTCCCGCACCCGCTTTCCCCCACGAGACAGTACACTTCGCCGCGGCGGATGTCGAACGAGACGCCGTCAACGGCCCGGACCCAGAGCGCGGCCCGTCCCGTAAGCTCCCGGAGCATGCCCCGGCGGAGAGGAAACCAAACTTTCAGATCGCGGACTCGAATCAAAGCTTCGCTTCCACCAGCCGTGGGCTCACCTCCTGGACTTCGGGATAGAGGAAGCACGCGACGTCGCGTCCGCTCACGGCACTTGGCGATGGGATGTGGTCGGTGCAGCGGTCGAACGCGAACTTGCACCGGGGGTGGAACACGCAACCGCTCGGCGGGTTGATGAGGCTCGGGACGGCCCCCGGGATCGACTCGGGGATCGTCCGGGCGCCGCGGATGTCGGGGAATGCACCGACGAGTCCTTGGGTATAGGGGTGTTTCGGACCCGTGAAGATGTCGACTGTCTGGCCGTATTCCATCATTCGCCCCGCGTACATGATGGCGACTCGGTCGCACGTCTCCGCCATCACGCTGAGGTCGTGGGAGATCAAGATCATCGAGAGGTCGAGTTCCCGCTTCAAACGCTCGAGGAGTTCGAGGATTTGGGCCTGGATCATGACGTCGAGCGCCGTGACGGGCTCGTCCGCGATGACGATTTTGGGATTGCACGCCAGCGCCATTGCGATCATCACGCGCTGTCGCATGCCGCCGGAGAACTCGTGCGGGTAATCCCGGAGGCGATTTCGGTTGATGCCGACGACTTCCAGCAGGTCACCGGCGCGGCGCCGTGCAACTTGCTTTTCGACCCCTTCATGGAGGAGGATGGGCTCTGCGATTTGGTCTCCGATTCGCCGGATTGGGTTGAGGGAGTTCATCGCGCCTTGGAAGATGATTGAGATCTCCTTCCACCGGATGCGCCGGATCGAGAGCTCCGACAGGGTGACAAGATTCTTCCCTCTGAATCGGATCGATCCGCGGATTATGCGACCGTTGTGGGGGAGGAGGCGCATGAGCGCGAGTGCGGTGGTCGTCTTTCCGCATCCGCTCTCTCCCGCCAAGCCCAACGCCTCCCCTTCGTCGAGTGCGAACGAGATACCGTCGACGGCGTGTACGGTACCCTTCTGCGTCGTATACTCAATGACGAGGTCCTTGACCTCGAGGAGGGACAGGCTAGCGCCTCCGGAGTCGTGGATTGAGGATTTCATCCAGCGCATATCCGAAAAGGTAGAACCCGAAGACGAGGAACACAATGCAAAGGCCCGGGATGATAAGCCATCCGGGGTTTCCGATTGTCATCGCGTTGTTTTTTTGCGCTTCCGCGACGATCCGCCCCCAACTGATATTTTGGCGCACCGAAAGGTTGAGGAAGGCCAGTACGCTTTCCGAAAGAATCGAGATGGCGACCGTCAAGATGGTGTTCGCGAAGATCAGGGGGAACGCGTTGGGAAAGATGTGCCGAAGCAAGAGATGGGTGTTCGACGAGCCAACCATTTTCGCCCGCTCGACAAACATCCGCTCCTTCAAGCTGAGGACCTGGCTGCGAATCACGCGCGCCGTGACGGACCAACCGGTCAGTCCGATTACGAGGATAATCCCGAGCAAGTCGATGGTTCCGAGCCGCGCCGCCACGATGATCATGAGGACGAGCCAGGGGATCGAGAGGACGATGTCGTTGAAGCGCATGATGACGTCGTCGACCCAGCCGCCAACGAAACCTGAGATCAGGCCGACCGCGGTGCCGATCACGCTTGCGACGATCGCAGCGAGGACGCCGACGAGCAGCGAGACTTGAGTTCCCCAGATCACCTGCGAGAAAATGTCGTTCCCGAGTCGGCTGACGCCCATGAGGTGCTGGGGGCTCGGCGGCGAGAGGGCGGGTGCGTCGTTCACGGGCTGCAGAGGTCCATACGGCGCGATCCACGGGGCGGCGAGGGCCAGGAACACGAAGAAGATGAGGATGCAGAGCCCGGCCATCGCGGTCTTGTTATGGAGAATTTGATGCCAGACTTCCCCGAGGCGACGGCCCGTGATGGTGAGTTGCGCGCGAAACGGCGAGACGACCGACGGCCGTGAGATGACGACTTCCGTCGCACCCATTGATTCCCCTCACGTGATTTTGATCCTCGGGTCGAGCCAGAGCAGGATGAAGTCCGAGATCAGGTTCGCGATGACGATCGCCACACCGCCGATGACGATGATGAACTGAAGGACCGGGAGGTCTTGCGTGTCGATCGCGTTGATCGTCCACCATCCGATGCCGTAGTAATCGAAGACGACCTCCACTTGGTATGCGCCGCCCAGGATGAACGCGAGGTCGAGGGCGATTAGAGACACCATGGGCGGCAGTCCGCTCGGGAAAATGTGGCGCCGCAGCACTTGGCGTTCGTTCAAGCCTTTGGCCCTCGCCGTCAGCACGAAGTCCTCCGTCATGACGTCGATTAGCGAATTGCGCATCACGAGGGAGATCCCGGCGAGGGTGCCGAGGCTGAGCGTCAAAGCGGGGAGGATGAGATGGACCAGCGCACTCGAGACGTGAGGCCAATCCCAGACCCACACGATGCTCAGATTCGGGTTGTTGAAATCGTAGTAGTTGTGAGGCGGGAGGACGGGCCACCAGGAGAAGGTCTGACTGAAGAATGAGTTCTTGATGAACGAGAACTGGAGGACGAGTCCCAGCCAGAAGATCGGCATCCCGTACAGGAAAATGCCGATTCCCGTCGAGAAGAAGTCGAACGGTTTCCCGCGTCGCAGGGCTGCGTACGAACCGACCGCCATACCGATCAGGATCGTGAATATGGTGGAGGTGCCCACGAGGACCAGGGTCCAGCCGAGGGCGCGCATGAGGACGGATGCCACGGGCTGGTGGGTCGTGTACGAGACGCCCCAGTCGAGCGTGAAGAGTTTCTGCAGGTAGATGACGAACTGTTGCCACGGAGGGAGATCGAGGCCGAAGAACGAATAGTCGTAGGCGCACGAGGCACTGTATTGCGCGTTGTGGGGACATTGGGACAGGATTGGATCCCCGGGCATCAGTCGAACGAGGACGTAGTTCAGGCAGATGATCCCGATGATCGTGACGAAGGCGTTTACGCTGCGTCGTACGGCGACTGCCAGAAGTCTAGCCATTCGGCACCCCCCTCGGGTCGCTTCCGTTCCCTCGGAACAGCCGACGGTTCAGGGCGGCGGATTCGGCGGCCGTTGCTCTGGCTCCTGATCTTTCGCCTCTTCCCTGAGCGTCTTCCGCCGCCTCAGCGCGACCGTGGCCACCGCGATGATGATGACCGCCACGACCACGAGCGGGATCCCGTAGTTCACCAACGGATTCGTTGCTCCCGCAGGCGGAGGCGGCGGCGATGAAGTCGGGAGGTTCCAAATGGGAATCGTGAAGATCCTGAGCACCGTATGATCGCCGGTCCCGGTCTTATTGTCCGTGAAGTTCAGCGAAAGGGTGTAGTTGCCCGCGGCGGTGTACCGGTGCACGCGGCTGACGGTGCTTCCGCTGCCGAAAGTCCCGGTCACGTGGTCGATGAGCTTGGCGCTCCCGTCGCCGAAGTCCCAGGTCACGTTCACTTCGTCATTTTCCGAATCAAACGCGGTGAAGTTGAACGTGATGTTCTGGTTGACCCACCCGTGGTTCACGCCGTTCGTCGTCGCGCCCAGGTTGTACGCGAGGACGCCTTGCGGGGGAAGGTTCTGGCCTCCGGTTGACTGTGTGATAGTCGCCGTGGTACTGGCGCACACCGGCCATTCCGAGTCGGACACACGAACCTTCACCTGGTACGTTCCCGACTGGGCCCACGCATGGCTGACCGTGCCGCTGTTCGTCGTCGCGTTCGTGCCATCCCCGAAGTCCCATGCGTACGTCAGCGGGTCGTTGTTCGAGTCCGAGGCCACGACGTTCAAGACCGTGGCGGCGCCGCTCACGTAGGAGATCGGTTGGAACGTCGTAATCACGGGCGGTGGATTGTCTTTCGGGTAGACCTGGAACCACAGGTTCGGAAGGTCGCTGTCTGGGGCGGCGGCCGGTGACTGCGTCCAGTTACCCCAGTTCTGCCATCCCGAGCCCAGGTCCGACCGGTCCGTCGCGGCATATAGGTTCCATTCGTAGAACGGGAGGATGTACGAGTGGTAGTCGTAGATTATCTTCTGGAGTTGATCCGTGACCGTCCGCCGGGCGGCAGGATCCGTTATCGTCAGCGAGTCGTTCCACAGCTTGTCGAAGGTCACGTTGCTGTAGAAGTTGTCGCTGATCTTCTGGGTGATCGCCGCGGTCGTCTCCACCTGGAGGACGTCCAGGGACGGATCCGAAACGGGGCTGAACACCCAGTCCCACAGCCATAGATCGTAGTCCGCGGCCTTCCAGGCGTTGTACATGAACGCCCCGCTTTTGAGGTAATTCCCCTGATCCGGGACGCCGGGAGTGAAGCGGTACCGCGGGTCGCCCGTGGTCTGAATCCCGGTGGTGTAGAGCCACCGGCTGATGTTGCCCATCATCGGGGCGAACTCGGGGTGGGTATCCGGCGTGTACAGCCTGAACAACAACGGGTTGATCCCTAACGAGGCCGGTCCCTTCTGGTACAAAGGAGTCGTCTGCGCCGTCGCGGGGTTGTTGTTCGCATCGAACGCCCAACCCGCGGCGTTCAGGAGGGCGCGGGCAGCGATCGGGTCGAACTTGTATTGCTGGTCGAGGGGGATCGAGTAGTGCCACGGGTTCGTATCGGGCACCAACGTGTCGGCCACAGTGCCCAAGCCGAGCAGGCCGGACTGAATAAGTGCGGGCTTGTCAATGCTCATCGCGATCGCGAGCCGGACCGTGTCGTTCAACAAGAGCGGGCTGCTTGAGCCACTCAGCCACTTGTAGTAACTCCGGATCGCGGGCGTAACCACATTCACAGAGAATTCGCCGACGAATCCCGAATCCACCGCCCACTTGAACATGCCCTGGTCTCCGTTCGCCGGCAGGGCGTGGATGTAGTCCGGAGCATCGACGGATATCAGGGCATCAAGGCTCGACTGGCCGCTCTTGAAGTCCTGAACCATGAGGCCGATGTTCGTCGAGCTGTACAACAGGTAGCGGATTTCGTTGGGCCGAGAGAATTGGCAATAATACTCGCTGCCGTGGTAATTCGGGTTCCGGTCGAGGATGAACGGTCCCGTTGAGAAGGTCGTGTTCGCCGGATCGGACATGTACATCGCGCCCGAGCCAAGCGGGTGAATCGTTGGCGTGGACGTGATGATGTTGTTCGGGTCTTGCTTCCCCACGGGCGGGTAGGCTACCGGGTACCAGAGGTACTTGGGAAGAATAGGGATTCCGGTGAGCGCGGAATACATGCCCGCGAAGGGCGCCTTGGTGGTGATCTTGACGGTGTACGCATCGATCTTGACGACACTCGCGATTTGCTTCGTGTACGACCACCAGATGCTCGCCGTTGCGAGCTGCTGAATCTGGTAGCTGAAGACCACGTCGTCCGCGGTGACGGGATGGCTCCGATCGTTCGGCGCGTACGGGTCTGTGAAGTACGCGTTGTGGACGAGATGGAAGGTCCAGTTCACTTGGTCCGAGACCTCCCAGGCGTACGCCAAATCGGGCCGCACGTGATAGCTTGAGTCGTATGTGACTAGGGTGCTGTAGACGTTAAACACGAGGACGTACTCCATGACGAGAGTCATCGAATTCGGATTCAGGTTCTGGACCTGGAGGCCTCCGACTCCGATGCGGAGGAGTCGGAACGGAGCGGCGGCCGGTCCAATCGTCGAGCCCGAAGGCCCCGCGGCGAAAGCGACTGCCGATATCCCGCTGAAGACGACAGCTGCGACGACGACCGATGCAATCAGTTGGCGCACGAGCCCACTGTCCACGTTTTCCTCCCCGGCCACGACAACCCCGCCTCATCGAAGCATGGGGGCGGATCCCAGTGCTACGATATGACGTGATTCGGCGGATTCTATATAATGTTTCTCGGAGAGCGCGGAGGGGAACCCCTGGAGCGCGGGAGGTCTAATAACGCGTCTCGGGCGGGATGGCCGTCTACGCGTACTCAGATTGGCTCTGTTCACGCAGGAACTGGTGGAGGTAGTAGTGCCCGCCAGCGGCCTTGCCCGAGATTCCGGACATCTTCCATCCGCCGAACGGTTGGACGCCGACGACCGCCCCCGTCGTCGAGCCGGCCGCGCGGTTGGCGTAGACGACCCCCGCCTCGACCTCGCCGAAGAACCGGTGCAGCTCGGCCGGCTCCCGGCTGAAAATGCCCGCGGTGAGGCCGTAGTCGACGTCGTTCGCGACCCGGATCGCGTCAGTGAGATCGTCCACCTCGACGATCGAGAGGACGGGCACAAACAGCTCTTCCCTGTTGATGCGGTGGTCCCGCGGTAAGCCGTCCACGATCGTTGGCTCGACGAAGTGACCGTCACTCGTATGCGTGCGGCCGCCCGTGAGGATCTTCCCGTTCGACGACTTGATTTCCGCGATCGCCTTCTGATACGTCGCGACCGCGGCCTCGTTGATGACGGGCCCCAGATACACGTCGCGGACCGTCGGATCCCCCACCTTCAACTTCTCCGTCTCCGCGACGAGCTTCGCGAGGAACGCGTCCTTCACGCGTCGTTCGACGAGGACCCGGGAGCACGCGGAGCACTTCTGCCCGCCGTACCCGAACGCCGCACGCACCACGCCGAGCGCGGCCTTGTCGAGATCGGCGCTCGCCGCGACGAGTGTCGGATTCTTCCCGCCCATTTCCGTGATGATGGGCTTCGGCCGTCCCGCCGTGAACCGCTTGAACGCCTTCATCCCGACGGCCCGCGAGCCCGTGAAGACGAATCCGTCCACATCCGAGTTCTCGACGAGTTCCTGGCCGACCGTGGCGCCCGGGCCTGTGACGTAGTTGAAGACGCCCGGTGGGAGGCCCGCCTCGGCGAGGAGTTCCGCGAGCCGGAGCCCCATGTAGGGGGTGTCGCTCGCGGGTTTGAAGACGACCGTGTTGCCCGTGATCAGGGCGCCCGTCGACATCCCCGCCGCGATGGCGAGCGGGAAATTGAACGGGGCGACGACGGCCCACACGCCGTACGGCTTGAGGATCGAACGCGTCGTCTCCCCCGGGAGGAACTGGCCCATCGGGCGCTCGTAGCCCTGGTTCCGGAGCATCTCCGCGGCGTACCATCGCATCAGGTCGGCGGCCTCGTCGACGTCGGCCATCGCTTCGTACCGGTTCTTCCCGTTCTCGAACGACATGAGGGCCGCGAGCCCGAACTTGCGCTGGCTGATCAGGTCCGCCGCGCGCTGAATGAGCCGCACTCGTTCCGCGTAGGGCTTCGCCGACCACCCTGGGAACGCCGTTTTTGCGGCCTTGACGGCCCGCTTTGCGTGAGCGCGTGTGCCTTTCTGAAAGAGGCCGAGGACGATCCTTGTGTCGGCCGGGCAGAGGTCCTGGAACGTGCTGGTGGCCCAGGTCTCCTGGCCGTCGATGATCATCGGATGCTTCTGACCGAACTCCGTGCGAATCTTGTCGACAGCGGATTCGTACGCGGCGTGGAATTCCTCGGTCTTCCCCATCTCAACTGCGTTCTGCCACGTCCGCTCGTTTCGAAAATCCAATGATCCCACGCCCTTCGGCGCCAGCGATGGCGGTGGCCGGAATAAGGTTTCGCTTCGGATACAACCCGTGCCTCGTTTTACTCAACTGAGTAAACTCCTCCGACGAGTTCTGTCAGATGGGGGAGAACCAGCGATGCTCGTGCCGGGTACTCATGGTTCCGCGCAATTGGGTCGACCCGCTCCGTTCACACAATGTATGTGTCTGCGGAGCCCTCGTACTTGTCGTACTGGACCATGGCCCCGATTGCCGCGAGCAACTCCCGCGCCCACTCTCGCGTGTACGAGTTCGGCGGGACTTCCGGCGTCGCACCAAGCCACTCGAAGATCTCCTTGAACGCCGTCCGTTGCTCTTCCTTTGTGAGGCGATCGTCGAGCTTTCCGATCGATTGCTCGAGGCGGTTCATCCCGAGCACGAACTCCTTGCACTGGGCCAGAAACTTCGCGTGCTCCTCGCGCGTCATGGAGAGACCCGGCCATCCATGAGGGCCGCCGGGCTTAAAGGTTCGGAAGCTTCATGTGGACGGCGCGACTCGCTAGATCGATGGTCACGTTCGTGCGGGTGGCCAGCGCGCGCGAATTGCCGCCGGGGGTGGGTCGTGTCGTCGTCGTCCAAGGCCATCCCGTCGCCGTCTTCAACGTCGACGGGCGTTTCTTCGCGGTCTCGAACGTGTGCCTGCATCGCGGCGGTCCCATCGGGGAAGGAATGCTTGACGACTCGGTCGTCACGTGCCCAAACCATGGATGGGAGTACGACGTGCGGACGGGCGCCAACCTCGCGAATCCGATGGCCCGCCTTCGCACGTTCGAGGTGCGCGTCGACGGCGATGACGTCCTCGTCGGCGCGTGACCGCCAAGATTAATCGGCCGCGGGAGGTTCGCGGCGCGGTGGCTCTCGACCTTCTGTGGGTCTGGCCCTGATCCCGAACCTCGCCTCCCTGATCCAAGGAGTCCGGCTCCGGACCGGCGTCCGCCGTGGGATGCGGATGGCGTACGGCGCGTATCTGCCTCCCGTCGCGATGATCTTGCCGGTCCGAGGGCTCGACGAAGGATTCGACGACAATGTGCGAGCCCTCCTGACCCAAGGGTACCCGCGATACCGACTCATCGTCGTGGCGGACGATTCCGAAGACCCCGCCGTCGCATGCATCCAAGGCATCTCGCGAGCGCTTCCGAGGGTCCCCGTCTCCGTGATCGTGTCCGATCCGAGCCCGCTGCGCGGGAAGGTGAACGCGCTCCGATCCGCCCTCGTCCATCTCCGACCCGTGGACGAGGTCGTCACGTTCGCGGACTCGGACATCCGGCCGCCGAGGGACTGGCTGCGGCATCTCGTGCAACCGCTCGCCGATTCGACGGTCGGCGTCGCGACGGGGTTCCGATGGTACATCCCTCCCCACCCGACGTTCTGGTCCCTCGTCCGCGCGGAGTGGAACGCGGTGAGCGCGAACGTCCTCTTCGACCCTCGACGGTCGTTCGCGTGGGGCGGGTCCTCCGCGGTCCGTGCCGACGACCTCCCCCGACTG
>Ga0209237_1002267_pt1 | contig 11545 bp, 9 predicted proteins | sample GraSoi013_1_40cm_2_FD_185820 | JGI IMG/M metagenome (GOLD analysis project Ga0209237, IMG submission 185820) | Grasslands soil microbial communities from the Angelo Coastal Reserve, California, USA - Sample 10_02_2013_1_40cm (SPAdes) (version 2) | ecosystem: Environmental > Terrestrial > Soil >...
GGCGGACCTCGTCGTCGGTGGTCTGCGCGAAGTCGTAATACGACTGCCCCACGGCGAAGAACGGCGACGGAGTCGTGGCGCAGACCACCTCATCGACGATCGTCTTCAGCGCTCGACAAGTCGAATCAGGAGCAGCCGGCACCGCGACCACGATCTTTGCCGGGTGCATCTCCTTCAGCGCGCTGACCGCGGCTGCCATGCTCGAGCCGGTCGCCAGGCCATCGTCGACCAGGATCACGACCTTGCCGGTCACGTCTAGCGGTCGCCGTCCTTCCCGATAGGCCCGCTCGCGGCGCAGGAGCTCGCGTCCTTCTTCCGCGGCAACGCGCTGGATGACCTGGGGCGGAATGCCGAAGCCGCGGACGACATCGTCGTTGATGACCACCAGGCCGCCGCTCGCGATCGCCCCCATCGCCAGCTCGTCGTGGTCGGGCACTCCCAGCTTGCGGACCAGGAAGACGTCCAGGGGGGCATGCAAAGCCCCGGCCACCTCGTATGCCACCGGGACGCCTCCTCGTGGAAGCGCCAGCACCACTACGTCGTCGCGGTCGCGGTAGTGCTCGAGGAGGCCGGCAAGAACGCGTCCAGCTTCTCGCCGGTCGGCGAAGACACGCCGCGAATCAGGCGGCGAGGTTGATCCCAATCGCGCGCAGCCGCTTGTTCAGCGAGTCGAACGCAAACTGCAGGATCTCGCTTTCGCTGTGTCCGTAGTCGGTGATGTATCGCGGGTCAGGCGGATCGAGGGTTCCGGAGATCAAGGGCAGGCACTCGACCAGCGTTCTCTGGATGAGCGGCGCAAAGCGGTCGGCGTTGTCGCGCACCGCCTCCTGCAGCACCTTGATCCCGAAGTTCACGTGCCGTGATTCGTCGCGCGCCACGGCCGTGAAGCCGCGATAGAAGCCGCGGTCTGTGCTGCCCTGTTCCCTCATCGACTCGAGCTCGAAGCGCTGACCCGTGAGCGCCAGGGTGGCCTCGATCACGATGTGATAGAGGGTGATGCCTTCGATGAACGCGTCGACGTCCTTCGGATCGGTCGCCAGTCTTTGGGCGGTGGAGGGAAGCCGGTCGTAGAAGAGCTCGTTGTAGCCCTCATTGGTGTCAGGCCGGATCTCAGCAAGGAGCTGGCCCAGGTTCTTGGCGTCGGTGCCCACTACCTCGTGCCACCAGCGGTCGAAGAACACGGTGTGCCGGGCCTCGTCGACCATCTGGGTGGACAGGAAGATCTCGATCTCTGGTGTTGGTGCCGCCCAGACAAACGGCGCGAGCGTCGACGTGACCCGCTCCTCGCCGTTGAAGAAGAGGCGGTGCGACCACAGCGTGGCCTTTCGATCCTGGTCGGTGGCCTCGAGCCAGTCCTGCCGGTCGAGGGTGAAGTCGAGGTCGCCGACGGCCCATTGCTGCGACTCCCACCTGCGGTAGAGGTCCATGTAGCTGGGCATGTTCTCGATCCCGCGATCGATGAAAGAGAGGACGTCGTCGATGCGGATGTCGCCCAGCTCTTTGAGGTTCGCGCGGGCGATCCGCTCCAGGTCTGGGTCGAGCCGCTCGCGCTGAGTCTCAACGGCCATGTGGGGTTCATTAGACCAGAACTTCGGTCGCGTAATTCCTGACCCACAGCTACGTTTGAACGGCCATGAGGGCGGTGCTGGCGGTCTGTGTGCTGGTGGCGGTCGGATGCACGGGCCCGATTGGGCAACCCGCCGCGCGGGCGACTCCGCAAAAGCTGGCGTCGGGTGGTGTTGTCGAGTACCCGGTGCCGGATCCCATCGCGCCGGGCGCGTCGTGCTTCGGGTGCGGTCAGGCGAGTCTCGGCGGCATCGTCGCGGGTCCCGACGGCAACATCTGGTTCCTCGACAGCGGCCACTACAAGGTGGGTCGGCTCACGGCCGTGGGAGCCGTCACCGAGTTCAACCTGCCGGCCAACGTCGGCGGTCCGGTTGGAATCACCGTCGGACCAGATGGGAACCTCTGGATCACGACCGCGGCCCTCGGCCAGGGAAGACCGGACTGGATCCTGCGGATGAGCTTCGATGGAAAGGTGACGCCGTTCCAGGCGGGCGTCGGTGATGGCGTCAGCGGCACCAGTCCTCAAAGGATCACTACCGGCCCGGATGGAAACCTCTGGTTCACCGAGGCCTTCTCCAACCGGATCGGCCGGATGACTCCGGCCGGCACCCTCACCGAATTTCCACTCCCTATGGCGCGGAGCAATCCACGGGCGATCGTGGCGGGACCCGACGGCAATCTCTGGTTCACGGAGGCAAGCTGGTCCCAACCGGTGATTGGCCGGATCACGCCCGCTGGTTCAGTCACCGAGTACCGGCTCGACGTGCCGGCCGACGTGTACCCGAGCGAGATGGTTGTCGGCCCGGATCACAACCTCTGGTTCACCGCTCCGCAAGGAAAATTTCCCCAGCCCAGCATCGGCAGGATCACGCCCGCGGGGGTGGTCGCCTTCTTCGCGCTCCCCTCACGTGGTGCCGCGAGTGACCTGGCCAGTGGTCCCGATGGCAACATCTGGTTCACGGATCCAAGCGGAAACACGATCGGCCGCTTGAGCCCGACTGGCGCTGCTCGCCTGTTTGCGCTGCCGCGGCGAAACTCGCAGCCGGCCCAGGTCACCGCCGGTCATGACGGTCGGCTCTGGTTCACGGAGGGAAGCCGTGTCGCGAGCATCGGGACCACCGTGCCCGAGGTGACGCTCGACGCGCATGTAATGACGTTCGGCGCCGGATCGGCGACCCCGCACAGCGTCACGGTCACGAATACCGGCGATGCGGACCTCGCCATCACCGGCGTCGCCCTGGCCGGTGCCGATCAAGGCGCATTCAAATTGACGAGTGACGATTGCATCCGGCACCGCGTGGCAGTCCACGCTTCGTGCCACATCAGCGTGGCTTTCGCCAGTGGTTCGGATCCTGGCGTACACGCCGCACAGCTGACAATCACCGACAACGCAACTGGCAACCCCCAGGTCGTTTCACTCGTGGCCCAGCTCCCAGACTGCAAGCTGCCCGTGTTCACGAACACCAAATCGACCACGCAGGGAGGATTCCTGAACGTGCGCGACGGTACCGTGAGCCTCGACCCGAACGGAGGCTTTGTCGCCGGTGACCTGCTATCTCATTCGGTGGCAACTCCTGTTCTCCAGGGGCAGGTGCCGGCTTACTACGATCGAGCGGCCGGGCGCTGGGTGCCAACGGGCGTGGGTGCGATGTCTCCCGACGGCCGGCGGTATGCCTACATGGACTACCGCCGCCCCTTCGATTTTCAGCTGCATGCGGTCGATGTCGCGACCGGTCATGACCGGCTTGTGGCCATCCCTAATGGCTCGTGGAGCGTGGTCGGGTTCACCAGCGATGGGGTCTATGTCCACCAGAGCTACGAAGGCATCGGCCCGGGTCTGTGGCTGGTCAACCCGGATACGGGAGCCATGCGGCAGCTGTTCAGCGATGCGGCCGTGGACATCGTGTCCGGCCAGGTGGCGTGGCTAGAAATGCGAGACAACACAGATCCGCTGCCCGAACCGCCAGGCATTGGCGGAGCGAACAACGAAATCCGGGGTCGTGACCTGAAGACTGGAGTCACCACCAGGTGGTTCTACCGCTCGGGTTCCGGAGTGAGGGTGCAGGCCGCCGCGAATGGGACGATCATCGTCGGTGGCTACGACGGCGCTGGCACGTATCTCTGGGCGCTAAGTGCCCCTGGCCAGGCTGCACCGATCACCGTCCCAGGATCCGAAGACGCCGTGCCTTGGATGGGCGGCTTGGTCGCCGATTCGAACGGCTGGTGGTTGGGCAGCCTCGACGGCGTGTACCTGTGGACGTCGCGCACCGGCGCGATTCTCGTGTCCGAGTCTCTGGCAGCGCCCGCGGGCACGTGCGGTTAGCTCCGCGCGCCGGCGGGTAGAATCAAACACGCAACCGAGCTCAGTTTCGTGGGGGCGTCCGGTCTCGACGGGGTAGTTGGGCTTCGGGATTGCGAGCCGAGAGCCGCGAGCGTTACAGCGCAGCGTTTCACAAACGCCAACAGAACGAACGGTCTCGCCCTCGCTGCGTAAGCAGTAGAGACGTGATCCCCGGGACTTAGATCCCGGGCGTTGCCCCCGGTCAATCCGGCGGACCGGGGAGCGGCGTCACAAAAGACCGGATTGCCGCCTCGAGGGCGCTGCGGCCTCGAGGCGGGACACCCACCGCAGCTGGCAGAAGCGGATCCCGTCGGGAGGAGCCGCCAAGCGAGAACCAAATTCCCGGACACGCTCGTAGAGATCCCGGGGGACACTGCTTCGGACGCGGGTTCAACTCCCGCCGCCTCCACCAATTCTTGTATTTGGAAGAAGGCGGGTGACCCCCAGAGTGACCCCCAAACTCACCGGGTGATGGGTCAGCAGGACAGCCTTGAGATACGGGTTCTCGCGCGAGGTCAGGTGGAGTCGTCGCGGGAATCATCGAGACGCCGTCAACCAAAAATGTCCAGAAAGGCAGGCCGGGACGGTCCCCGACGCCGGCCTGGTACCGCTTCGGGCCTCTGCGTGGCTCTGGCTGTGCGGAACCGCAGCCAATACCTCACCTATGACAACCAGCTCAGCGATTTGGCCATGTAAGGTCCTCGCCGGCACACTTCCCTACCTTGGATCCGCGCTCGGACGCAGCATTCGAGACGGCAACATGGACTCGGCACTACCGAGCGTCGCGCTCCCGGCAATGGCGTCCTGAACAGCCTAGTGTTGGCACATGCACTTCGTGTTAGTGCACGGTGCCTACCACGGCGCATGGTGCTGGGACCAGCTCCGCGCCGAGCTGGAGCGCGGCGGTCACGCAAGCACGGCTGTGGACCTGCCCTGCGATGATCCCGACGCTGGGGCCGAGCGATATGTCGACGAGGTCATCCATGCGATTCCCAAGCATGCGAACGCGGTGGTCCTGGTCGGGCACTCGATGGCGGGGTTGACCATCCCGGTGGCCGCCTCGCGGACTCGCACCGCGATGACCATCTACTTGTGCGCGTATACGCCCGTGCCGGGCCTGAGCTTCGACGCCCAGCATGCCGAAGTGGCGACTGGATTCGAGTCTTCGAAACCGGCGTTCGAGAACCCCGACGGCAGCGCCTCGTGGCCCGAGGAAGGGGCGATCGAGACCTTCTATCACGACTGCGCGCCCGACGTCGCGCGGTCAGCGGCGCGGCGGCTTCGCCCCCAGTTCTGGAAGGTGACGCAGGAGGTGACCCCGCTCCGTCAGTGGCCGGCGGTGCCAACCGCGTACATCCTCTGCGCGGAGGATCGGGCGGTCTCACGCGCGTATTCGATCCAGGCAGCGCGCCGCCAGCTCGGGACCGAACCCGTCGAGCTGCCCGGCGGGCACTCGCCGTTCCTGTCTCGACCTCGCGTATTGGCCCAGGCGCTGGTCCGCGCCGCCTCGCGCTAAGTCGTACAGACCAGCGGGCAAACCGGGTAACCTTCGCCCCGGTACTGAATTTGAGCCACATCTGGCAACGCTTCCTACTTACCAGCTCCCTACTGGTGGGGTTCGCGGTCGGCGTCGCGGCCACCGTCTTCGGCTACAGCAACCTCGCCTCAGTCGACGTCCACTGGTCGGTGTTCCACATCAACGGCGTGCCGTTGTGGACGGTGGCGCTGGTCCCGGTCGCGCTCACCATCGCGGCAGGCGCGGTCTACCACTGGGTCGACAGCCTGCATCACTTCACGGAGCACATGCGTCACCGGCACCGTGTCCACGAGCTCGAGGCCGAGCTCGGCGCGCTGAGGGCGCACCTCGACCAGGTGCTCGAGATGCCCGACCACGCGGGCCTGGCAGCCAAGACCGCCGCCAAGGTTTCGCTGCCGTCGCCGGAAGACGAAGCTCAGGCACCTGCCACTACTGTCGAGCTCGCGCCGGAGCCGGCCGCTCTACAGCCGGAACCCGAGATCCAGGCTCGCAAGTCGGAGCGGCGTAAGCGGGTCCGGCTCACGGTCAGCCCGCAGCCCACCGCCCAGCAGGCCAACGGCGCGGACGCCACCGGGACCGAACTACCGGCCAAGCCAAACCCAGGGGCGTAAGCGCCAATATGGCGGAGCGCCGGCGAGCAGGCCGTCTTGTCGTTCCGCCGCGGGTCGAGCCCGCGGACAAGATGCTGCTCGAGCGCAGCGCGATCGAGGAGCTCAGCCACCATGCCGACCCGTGGCGCGTTCTGCGGATCCTCTCCGAGTTCGTCGAAGGCTTCGACGCCCTCAACGGCGTTGGGCCGGCGGTGACCGTGTTCGGTTCCGCGCGCACCAAACCTGACGACCCGTATTACGCAATGGGCATGGCGCTTGGCGCCGCACTCGCGAGACGCGGATTCGCGGTCATCACCGGAGGTGGCCCGGGAATGATGGAAGCCGTCAACAGGGGTTGCCATGAGGCCGGCGGCCTGTCGGTCGGCTGCAACATCGAGCTGCCGCGCGAGCAGGAGCTCAACGCGTATGTCGACCTTGGCGTCGAGTTCCGCTACTTCTTCGTGCGCAAGAACATGTTCGTGAAGTACGCGCGCGGTTTCGTGATCTTTCCCGGAGGGCTCGGGACCCTCGACGAGCTGTTCGAATCGCTCACGCTGGCACAGACAGGGAAGATCGAGCACTTCCCGATCGTCCTTTTCGGCACCGAATACTGGAGCGGGCTGCTCGACTGGATGCACAGGGTCGTGCTCGCCCGGGGCGCCATGTCGCCGCAGGATTTCGACCTGATCAGCCTCACCGACGACCCTGAAGAAGCGGCGGCGATGGCAACCCGGCCGCTTCCCGTACCTATCGATGAACCCCGGACCGAATCAGGCGAGCCCAGGTTGGAAGCTCGATAGCCGCCATCACCTCGGTGACGCCTTCCCTCGATTTCTATTTCCTCAGCGACGGCGGCCAGACCTCGGATGTCGTCGCTCAGCGGATCGCATCGTTTCTGGACGGCGCTACGACCACTCTCGACGTCGCCATCTATGACCTGCGGCTGCAGACGTCTCCCGGCGCCGCCGTCCTCGCCGCCTTCCAGGCCGCCGTCAAACGAGGTGTGCATGTACGGCTGATGTTCAACCAGGACCATCCAGGGGGGATCGCGGACTCTGTTCCGCCGGAGATCGACTGGGCGTTTGTCGACCAGCTGAAATCATTTGGCGTCGACACGAAACCGATTCCCGGTGTGCCTGATCTCATGCATCACAAGTACGTGGTGCGCGACGCGGGCACGCCTCCGGCGGGGGTGCTCACCGGCTCGACCAACTGGACGAACGATTCGTGGAACCGGGAAGAGAACGTGATTTTCACGATCGCATCACCCGATGTCGCCGCCATCTACAAGCAGAATTTCGAGGAGCTCTGGCAGAACCCAGTCGTTGCGCTGTCCGGCCGTATCTCCACTCCCTGGCTGGCGCTCGCGGACTCGACGCGCGTGCGCCCCTACTTCTGCCCAGGGCGAGGCTTGAAGCTCGTCCACGCGATGGCGAGGTCGATCGCATCAGCTCAGCGACGCATTCGCATCTGCTCTCCGGTTCTTACATCGGGCCCTGTCCTCGGCACGCTTGCCGAGGTGGTTGAGCACGGAAGAGTCGATGTTTCCGGTGTGTACGATGCGACTCAGATGGATCAGGTCAATCGACAGTGGAGCGCTCAACCTTCTACGGCGTGGAAGATCGCGGCCTTCCACAGCATCATCGCGGGCGCCCAGTTCGGCTCGAAGCGTTCGACGCCCTACGCGATCGGCTCGGTGCACGACTTCATGCACGCCAAGATCCTGGTTGCCGATGACTACGTCTACTGCGGCAGCTTCAACCTGTCGCACAGCGGAGAGCAGAACGCCGAGAACGTGGTCCAGATCGAGAGCCACGTCGTGGCCGAGATCTGCGCGGCCTACATCGACCGCGTAGCGGCACGGTACGGCCGCCACTAAGCTGCCGAGTCCTCGGGTCCTCTGGGCGACCGGTGCGCTCGTGGCCATTGTGCTCGCGGGCCTTCTTCTTGCCCTCCCGCACCTGCGGCCGCAGACCGGCACGCTGCTCGTCCTGGGCGCCGGACGTTCGGCTGACTCGCTCGCGCCGACGACCATCAGCCTGCACGCCACCGGCGGCGGATGGGCGGCGGTCGGCACCGCCTCGGGGCAAGTGCCGGCGGCTCCCGAACTGCGCGAATTGCTCGGCCTGGATGTTGCCGTAGGCAGCTATGACGGCGTGCGCGTCGGCGGCGCCGAACAGCTCGTGGACATCCGGGTCGAGAGCAGCCGGGTAGAGCCGCTCCTCATCGGCATCGAGTCGGGGCATCTGATCTTCGGCGCCGCATATGCGGGCAACGACCAGGTCAACCTCGGCCTGGGTGAGCTCTCGGGCAAGTTCGTCGCGATGCCCGCTTTCGACCTCGTCGACCACAACGGCAACCCGCTCAACAACGCCACTATCGCCGGCCAGGACGTTGTGATCGCGGCCTTTCACACCACCTGCCACCAGACGTGCCCGCTCTACACGGCGCTTTTCGCCCAGCTCGAGAAGCAGAAGCTGCCGGAGGATGTGCTGCTGGTCGAGGTGACCACCGATCCCACGACCGACACCCGGGCGACGCTTGCGGACTATGCGCACAGCATCGGAGCCCAGTGGAAGTTCGCCACCGGGACTACGGAGGCGCTGACCGCGTTCTGGCAGCCGTTCGGGGTTGCGCTTGCCTCGGGCGACAGCCATGTGTCGACACTCGCGCTGCTGGATCGCCACGGCTACATCCGCCTTGTCTATCGAGGCGTGCCGGACATTGGCCACGACATCGCCCCGCCGCTCGTCACGTCGTTGGGCACCGAGGGCCTCCGCGAGCTTGCCTCGGGCGGCGACGGGTGGGGGACACCGCAGGTGCTGCAGTCGCTCGTCACCATCAGCGGTCGCGAGAATGTTGCACCAGCCGGCGGGGGTGTTGCGCCTGCCTTCTCGCTCACTGGCACAGACGGTGTGCGTGTGAGCCTCGCGGGACTGCTGGGGCGGCCGCTGGTGATCAACTTCTGGGCCACCTACTGTGCGCCGTGCCGGGTCGAGATGCCGATGCTGCAAAGCAAAGTCGGCGCGCAGCCGGCAGTCCGCCTCGTCCTTATCAATGAGGGCGACAGCGCACAGGCCGCGCGGAGCTTCCTGAGCTCGGCGGGCATCCACCAGCCCGCCCTGCTCGATTCGGACCTCGCGGTCGGTCGCGCCTATGGCGCAGTAGCGCTGCCGATCACCGTGTTCGTCCGCGCCGATGGTTCCATCGCCGCGCGCCAGATCGGCCAGATCAACGAACCTGTCCTGGTGGCCGAGCTGTCGAACCTGAGTGGTCAGTAGACTTCGGACCGTAATGGGGGTCGTAGGGTTTCGCCGGCTTGCGGTCCTCACCGCGGTCTTCGCCTACCTACAGATCGCGCTCGGTGGGTTGGTTCGCGTGTCAGGCTCCGGCCTCGGCTGCCCGGATTGGCCGCTATGCCACGGCCGCCCGTATCCGCGCGCCGACGCGCACGCGATCATCGAGTACTCGCACCGAGCGGTGGGCAGCGTGACGGGCATCCTGATCATCGCGACGGTGGTGCTGGCCTGGGTGGTGTTTCGCTCGCGGCGGCCGCTTGTGGCGTGGCTCGCGACCGCATCCTTGATCGGGGTCGTGGGGGAGGGGATCCTCGGCGGCGTGGTCGTCGCGAACGAGCTGTCGCCGTGGCTCGTGGTGGTGCACCTGGGCCTGGCGATGATGATCCTCGGGTTCCTGGTCGCTGCCGCCGTCATGGCCGGCCCGCCGGCACCAGGAGTGCCGGACCGATCGTTTCGCCGGCTGTCCGCCGCGGCAGCGGGATCCACATACGTTCTCCTGCTCACCGGGTCGACGGTCGTCGGCAGCGGCGCGGATCAGACCTGTCATGCCTGGCCGCTCTGCGGCAGCGGGCTCGCCGCCGATTTCGGCGGCCCCAACGCCTTCACGATGCTGCATCGAGGCGCTGTTTTGGTGATCGGGATTTTCCTCGTGTACGTGCTTGTGATCGGGATCAGGCGGCGGGGTATCCGCGGTAGCGCTATCGCGACCCTGATCCTCTTCGGGGCGCAGATCCTGGTGGGCGCCGGTTCGGCATTGACCGACGCCGCATTCTTCAACGGACTCCATGTGGCCCTCGCTACTCTGGTCTGGTCCGGGGTGCTCACGTGTGCCTTGCTCAGCCTTCCACGCACTGACCGCGCCCATGAGCTCTCCCACCTTTCGGTGGAGAAGAGCTCAGCGTGAGCGCGATCACGGTCCAACCGAGGGTGGGCGTCCTCAGCCTGGCCCGCGATTACATCAGCCTGCTCAAGCTGCGCATCGTCGCTCTCCTCGACGCGACCGCGATCGGAGTGATGTTCCCGGCCGCGCACGGCCACCCGCGCCTCGAGACGATCCTCGCGGTTCTCGTCGGCGGCACGCTGGCGGCCGGCGGCGCGCACGCGATCAACTGCTGGTTCGATCGCGACATCGACGCTGAGATGACCCGCACTCGCACGAGGCCGATCCCTGGCGGCCGCATCCCGGCATGGCACGCCCTGGCGATCGGCATCGCCTTCAACGCGATCGCGTTCGCGGTGTTGTGGGCTTGGGCCAACGTACTGGCGGCGATGCTCGCGCTCGCCGGAACCCTCATCTACATCTTCGTCTACACGATCTGGCTCAAGCGGTCGACGCCCCAGAACATCGTCATCGGAGGCGCGGCCGGCGCTGTGCCGCCACTGGTGGGCTGGGCGGCGGTCACCGGGCGCCTCGACCTCACCGCGCTCGCCCTGTTCGGCGTGATCTTCTTCTGGACGCCGCCGCACTTCTGGGCCCTGGCGCAGGTTATCAAGGCGGATTACGCGCGCGCGCGGATCCCGATGCTGCCGGTGGTCGCAGGTGAGGGGCCGGCGAAGCGCCTGAGCGTCGTGTACGCGGTTCTCACCCTGGCAGTCAGCGTGGTCCCCTTCTTCACCGGCTTCGCCGGCGCGATCTACCTGGCCGGAGCGATCGTGCTCGGCCTGGGGCTGGTGACGATCTGCGTGCTCGACTTGCGCGGGCGCCGCTGGACGCGCCGGTTGTTCACCTACTCGATCGTGTACGTGGCGCTGCTGTTCGGCCTCTTCGCCGTTTCCCCATTCCTATCCTGAGATGGAGATCGTCCGGCTGCACCTCGCCCGCATCGATGCGCTCAACCACATCCCGGTGCATGGTTTTGTGATCAAGCATCCTCGCGCCGGCGCGATCCTGGTCGACACCGGGGTCGGGTGGCCCGACGAGATCCTGGCGGAGTGGAAGATCGTCAATCGCCACGCCGCCGACGCGCTCGCTGAGCATGACTTGAGTCCCGCCGACGTCAGGATCGTGGTCAACACGCATCTCCACTTCGATCATTGCGGGCAGAACGCCGTCTTCAAGCACGCGCCCTTTTACGTCCAGCGCCAGGAGCTCGAGCGCGCGCGCAGCGAGGAGACGCTGACCGCCGAGTGGTTCGATTTCGCCGGCGCCCGGTTCGAGCTGATGGACGGCGATGCGGAGGTCGCTGAAGGGGTTCGAGTCGTTGCCACGCCC
>Ga0209237_1002268_pt1 | contig 11543 bp, 18 predicted proteins | sample GraSoi013_1_40cm_2_FD_185820 | JGI IMG/M metagenome (GOLD analysis project Ga0209237, IMG submission 185820) | Grasslands soil microbial communities from the Angelo Coastal Reserve, California, USA - Sample 10_02_2013_1_40cm (SPAdes) (version 2) | ecosystem: Environmental > Terrestrial > Soil >...
CCCGGATGACACATTTCCTGTGAAGTCGTGGACATGTGCGACGCCGAGCCCAAATTCTCCGCTGAAACCAGCATCGACGAAATGTTTGAGGTCGCTGTAGCCTTCCCGTGAGTCCTCATCGATTCCGAGACGCGAAGTGTCTCTGTTGGCGAACTCTAACGCGAGCTGGTCGCACTTGTCCAGCTTTGGTGCGTACTCTGCGAGAACTTTGTATCCGATCTCAGATGGATAGCAAGTGTGGTCGCTGAATTTGCAATTGAACCCTTTGACCGTTTCATTCCACGCCTCGACAAAGAGCTCCATTTCCTTAGGCTCTGGATGAGCGGTCACCGCGGGCTCATCTATCTGTATCCAAGAGGCTCCCGCGTCGACTAGATCTCGGATCTCAGGTCGTATGATTTTCTCTACGATATCGAGGAGGAATTCGCGTTTCGCCTTGATCTTCCGCATCTTGGGAGAAGATGCGTCTTGCTTCTGAACGTAGTATCCACTGAAAGACCAGTCCACTAGTGTGTACGGTCCGGTAATCGGGACCTTCACGTCGCGGTGGGCGTATTTCTTGACATCCAGGAATTCCGGCACGTAGATGGGATGTTTTCTGGAGATTTTCGATTCCGCAACTCCCTTGTTGAAGTACTTGTTGTCAAAGGAGTGGACGTGGCCGAGAAGGTTCATTCCCTGCACGGCTTTGATTACGTGCTCGTACATTTCGACTCGTTGCTGCTCTCCCCCTACACCGTCATTGTCTACGCCAGTGGCTTCGAAGAGGCGGAGGCCATACAAGGTCGAAAGTTCAAGAATTGCTTTGACTCGTTCCTTCTCATTAGCGGTCTTGAGAATGGTCTTGGCTCGGTCATGAAAGTCCTGAATCCCCAGCTTCGCAGCCCATTCTTCAGCCTCGGAGAGGTCTTGTAAGAAGAGTTGTTGTCGAAGCCCCTTAGTTCTCCATTTGGGCTTCGCGAGACTCCCTATTTCTTGAACAGGAAAGAGCTTCGGCATCTATCAGCTCCCCTCGAACAGTTCCGATGCCTTCGACAGCGCTTCTAACTTCTGGTTCGCGATCCCTTGCGGTACAAATTTCAGGTCTGAATTGGAAGCAAGAACCAGTTCACGGGCATCTACTTTCTCGAAGAATTTTCTCGCCGTGTCAGCGATCCATTTAGGATTCTCAACAAAGGATTCCCGTGAGTCGACAACACCCAACACGAATGCTTTCGATGTCTTTTCCTGTTCGTTGAACGAGGAAATGTCAGTTTCGAACAGGTCGATTCCAACACCGAAGACAGGTAGATCTAGAAGGTCAGGGAGTACTGGGGCAGCGTCGCCAAAATATGTTTGGACGACAAAATCTCCCGGGCTATCTTTTACTAGGGAACGGATTGCTCCAAGGGCGAGGTCAACCTCTGACTGGTCCCTAAAGCTCTCCCTGTAGGGTTGATAGACCAAACAGGGCTCTGATAGTTGGAAGAGTGTAACGCCTTCATTCTTGAGTCTCCGGATAATCTCGCGCTCGGCGATTGCAATGTCGAAGAGCAAATCAGCATGATTCTTGTAGTGCTTGTTTTCTGACAGTTGGGAGAATGTGTACGGTCCGGGGAGAGTGACTTTTCGACCCCTTCTTCCTGTCAAGAGTTCGGCTCGAAGAAAGTTCTTGGGGTCGATTTTGCCAGCGGAGATCTTGCCTACTATGATGGGTTTTTCGTAGAATGTATTAGTGTCAAACCATCTCGAGTATCGGGTGCCGGACTCCACTCCTTTCAGGGATCGCGTGACAGGTCTAAGCTGATCTTGCCAGCCTAAGGAACCGTCGGAAAAATGCTTGAAGCCGAGGCTCTCTTGAAGCTTGATGATTTCCCTTGTCTCCTGCTCAAGTTGGACTTCCACTTGACTCCAGCTGGCCTTTGCCCGCTCGTACGAACGGGTGAGTTCAATTAGCCTCTCTGACCGCGGGTGGATTCCAGCAAGCTGGCTTTCCAGAGACATGTTTTCGTTGCAGTCTCGTTATTCTAATTATATAAGTTCTATCGTACTCATATTCCGTTAGGAATAGCTCCCAATGTATTCCGATAGGAATAAGAGCATCGTCCAACATGTTTTGAGGGCATGCTACCTTCGTTGGGGGAGATTCCGAAGAAGAGGAAAGATCTCGGACTAACGCAGTCGAGACTCGCTGTCTCCGCTGGAGTAAGTCAATCGATAATCGCTAAGATAGAAGCGGGTTCCGTGGACCCGTCCTATTCGATAGTTCAAAGACTATTCAGCGCCTTGGAAAGAGCTGGGGTTGAGAACCCTGCGCGTCGGGTGGATGAGCTCATTAGTCGTCCTGTTGTCTCTGTGGCGAGAACGCAGCTTGTAAGGGATGCTGTTGACTTGATGAGGCGTAGGGGCTATTCGCAGCTTCCGGTTTTCGAAAGCGGAAGATGTGTTGGAAGTATTTCGGAGAAGACGATTCTTGATCGGGCTGCTCGCGGCGAGTCCCTAGAGTCCGTCCTTGGCCTCAAGGTTCGCGAGATTATGGATTCGCCGTTGCCCGTGGTCAATAGTGATACTCCGCTCGATCTGGTTCTGGGATTGTTGCAGAGCAACTATGGCGTCCTCGTTTCGAAGGGTGAGAACCTTGTTGGTATTCTGACAAAGTCGGATATTCTGAAGACAAAGAGATAGTTCTGGTGACGGGAAGAATATTGCAGCGCCCCGGATCGAACAAGGTTCATAGGCTGTTTCCGGTGACCATTCGCTAAGGTAACATCATTCCTATCCAAGAACAACTCATGCTGTGTTCTCCTGTTCGAGTTACAGCCATAGAGACATGAATCCTTGGATGTGAATGAATGATCACTAGGTATAGGCTGAACGAATACCAGTCCAACTCACCAGTCTGGATCCCATCTGGACCCTGTTCATCATAATAGGAATACTCACCATGTTCGGACGCAAGAAGAAAGACGAAAAAGAAGGCCAAGAAACGCAAGACGCGTCCACTCCAGTGTCAACGTCGCTGCCTACTCCTCCTGTCACGTCAACTCCGGTCCAAGCTCCTCCCATTTCATCAAGCTCACCTACTCCTCCCAACCCTCCACCTATGAGCACTACCAGTTTCTATCAGCCTCCCAGAAGCTCTCCAGCTCCTACCCAGGCAGACGAGGATAGTTCGCTAAGCACACTGCTACAATCTCTCCTCAAGGATTTGCCAACTGACGCGAGCACGTTTGGCGGGGAACAGCCGAGAGGGTTCGCCATGCAGAGTAATCCAGAATGGGTGCCGCCGAGAGCGACGCCTACAAGCAGGCCGATGACGATCGTCCCAGGCGGAAAGAAGGGCCCTGAGCTAGATAAACCAAGTATTGCGCCTCCACTGCCAGCGACTTCAGCTCGCTCCATGAAATCTCCTGAACCTGTGGAGCAACCTACAAAGGAAGCAGTCCAGCCCAAATTCTATCCGCCACCCTCCGCGGACAAACCGGAGAAACCGGTTCGAGAAGAAGTTCAGAAGCGTCCCAGCGCTCCAAGGGTCTCTCAGGGTTTCGACCACATCTTTGAGCTTACGCAAGGAAACCTCGAATCTCCCGGTCTCGTCGTAGTGAATGGCAGCCCAGGTTCAGGGAAGACGACTCTGTGCTCCGGGCTCGCGAGCAGTTTTCTGAAGCAGGGAAACCCGTGTATGTTCGTTACCTACGATAAGGCGCCGGTTGCTCTCAGGGAGCAGATGAAGAAGATGGGCGCGGATCCTTCGGAGGCCGAGTCCCAATACAGGTTCTTGCTGGTGGACGGGTTTTCGTCCCAGTCCGACTCGTTCAGTTTTGAGCCCTACTATGTTGAGAAAGCGTTTGACTTCGATTCAATACAGGACGCGCTCGTCAAGAACAGTTCCATGTTTATTGGCGAGAAGACGAAGATTCTGTTTGACTCGATCGATCCGGTTGTCGCGAAGGTTGCGTCCAAGGATTTTGTAAAGCGATTAGGCGAGACGTTGGACAAGCTGAGAGACTCGAACGTGACACTGGTCTTAACAGTGAATCTTTCGAAGGCGCCTAAGGATGTGGTGAAGTGGTTGGAGGATACTGCGTCTTGTGTTATCGATCTGGACAAGGACGATTCTGATCCGAACGGGCGAGAATTGAAGGTCCGGAAGCTGAACGGGTCCGCGTCAAAGCTTGACACGGAGACTTTCGAGATAGACTCCAGCAAGGGACTCGTCTTCGTAAAATAGCATCTTCCCCTCATGGACGGAGGAACGAACGTGATTAGTTACTCGTTGTCTTTAGAGTCGTCTTCTTCCTGCGGAGGCTGAAATGCTTCTAAGGGCACCCACCTGTTCTTCTGGGTGCCTTTGATCCAGGCGCCTCCTCCATCGATCCATTCGACGACGCCCTCGATTGTCTCGCCGCTCATCAACGTCACCTTGACGTTGTCGCCGGGCTTGGGAAGAGACATGACGGGGAGCGAATCGGATGCTGGCTGGGCTATGATAAAACCCTAGCCTGGACAAGCAGGGACGAACCAGTCATGACGTCGTTAGCGCCCGCTACTTACTTTCACATGGGTCCGCAGGGACCACTCATACGACGCGAGGGTCGGTCGCTAAGACCCCCTATTTTTCTAGAACGTTTCCCGTCTGGCGTGGATAATGGGCGAGACAGGCTGATCAAAGCACAATCTAGGCTTAGGGCGGTCGGGAATTATCCGCGTTTACAGCGTGGATTATCCCTTGTTCTAGACGTGCCTGTTCAGATATTGAATCAGGGCTGATATTGGGCGAGTTTCTAAACCATGCGAAAAAGTCTAGAGGGGCTCTACGTAGCCGAAGCCTTCACGAATGATCTTGCGCACCTTCTCAGCCCTCTCTTCTGTGTTCTTATCTAAGAAAATCTTGACGATATGGCCTTTCTCGGTCTCGAAGCGCAAACCTTCTTTGCGAAATCTCTCTAGGGCATCGTTCAGGGTGAAATGGTTTCCAAACGTCGCAACAATAACCGCGCGATTCTTCTTCTTACCACCAAGCCTTATCGCGGTCTTTCTGAAACCTTCGGCTAAACCGTAAGCCATCGTATATCCAACAGATCTTTAGAATGAGCGAACCTGCTATATGACTATCGGGTAAACGATTGAGGATCTGTTATCCGGGCTTTTACGCTGCCAGTTCAATAGGCCGCATCCTCTCAGATGGCCTTTTCCCCAAGACCCTTCCAAGCTCAACCGCAACAACTCTCCGATTGGACCTCTGACCGCCATACCACCTGTTCACTTGAACGTCACCATACTTCCGTCGGAAGAGGCCGAAAACATGATCCAGCTTCTCCTGGGCCAGGCTTCCATTTCCCTCGAAAAGTATCTCTCCAACTTCAACTTCCACCCTTGCAGTCTTATCCACGTTTTTCCACCAATCAGAGTCCTCATGAGCTAAGAAGAACAAGTTTCCATCCTCGAAAACGAACCAGAGCTCGACAGATCGAGTCAAGCCGGTCCGTCGACCCTTGGTAGTCAGGTTGAGGTAAGGAGTTTCTTCCAGAATAACCTCGCTAGTAGCCAATACTCTTCCCGACATGCCGATACGTTGTCCGACTCTGTGTTATAACCCTGAGGGCTTCTATGGCGAGCCCTTACTCGAACGATTCGCTCGGTTCGTCGCCCCCGACCGGCTCAGCCTTCGCAGGTTGCGAAGTTGGAGTTCGCTCTGGCAGGAGAGAGTATCTACCATCGGAGGTCCGATAGATGGCCACCCGATGAACTGTTTCCCAGCCAGCACTTCCCTGACGCCGAATCTGAATAGTCAACACCTCGGCGTTAGGGTCGCTCTTTCCCGGCCATACAGTCAGTCCGAGAAAGTCTCCATTCGGCAGTTTGCTCGTGAACCTTGCCTTGTACTTCTGCCTCTCAGCCATCATGAGGCCTCAAGAGTTCGTTCATTGCGTATTAAGATGCGCTTTTCTTGACTTCAATGTGCTTGATCGAAGGTGCATCTTATTATTCGACTGAATCCGAATGTTCAGTGACGGCATTGCTCTCTGGAACGCTAGTTGTTCTCCGAGCGCTGGAACGTGAAGATCTCACAAATCTGCACAAGTGGCAGAACGACGAAGAGATCATGCGTTTGGCACGGTCTTTCCCAGACCATGTGATCTCGAAGGAAGCGCTAGAGGCTGAATTCGCGAGAGAGTTGAAGGGAGAAGACACGGGAAGGAGAGCCCCTACATTATCGAAGAGAAGTCCAGCCGCAAGCCGGTCGGCTGGGCGACGATTCGGATTCACCAGTTCCAACGAAGGATGACCGGTGCTGATGTCGGTCTAGCTCTGGGGGAGAAGACTGCCTGGAACAAAGGATACGGGACAGAGACAGCCAAACTACTGCTGGATGAAGTGTTTAGACAATTGAACCTGCACCGAGCCGAATGGTGGACTTACGATGAGAACAGTGTCAGCGTCCAACTCGCCAAGAAACTGGGCTTCAAAGAAGAAGCCCGCCTAAGAGATGCGGTCTTCTTCGACAACAGGTACCACGACTTGGTTGTACTTGGCCTGCTCAAACAGGAATTCGAATCGATAAGAGCCGCTGCCGGAACATCGAGCAGCGAAACGACCGTTAGCTATTTACAGAGCCCGTAGCGAGAAAGCAACCGACATTGAGCACCCTAGAACTGAAGGCCCAGAAGGGAGACACCATATCGGTACATTATCTCGGACGATACCCCGGCGGGAAGGTCTTTGATACCTCAATGGAGAAAGAAGCGAAATCCGCAGGACTCTACAATCCTGCCCGGGACTACAAGCCGTTGCAGGTAGTTCTCGGGGCTGGAAAGGTGATTCAAGGGTTTGACGAGGCCCTGATCGGTATGAAGGTCAATGAGGAGAAGGAAGTTGTCATTCCACCCGAAAAGGCATATGGAAAAGTAGGAAACCATCCAATGGCAGGCAAGACCCTCCAGTTCAAACTTAGAGTGACTAACATCAAACGCCAATAACGCTAACCGGCCAGAATTCCCTCTGGTAGCAAACAACGCGACCTGTGACGATAGCTCCAAGTCGACGCTGGCTGTTACGAACTCACACGGGAGGGATTGGTTCTCTTCCTGTACATTGACGCTAGTGCGCCGACGGTCCCGACAGCAGCGAGCAAGTTGCCTGTAACTATGACCCCTACTGGGTCAAACACCGATTGTGGACCCTGACCCCTGGTGGTCGAAGGACCCTTTGGATTGGAACCTGACGTGGTTGTTGAGGGTTGCTGATTGTTGGGATTGGTTGTGCTTGGAGGAGAGCTTGATGGAGGAGACGTTGAGGGCTGACCGGGCGGGCCTGTCACTTGCACTGTTACGATGACCGATTGAGAAGGAGCTAGTATTGCGGAGCCAGTTACGCTGATCTGGTATTCTCCAACTTGAGCGGAAGTTGCGTTGATTTCAAGAGTTGAAGCTGCGTTACCCCCTGGCAATACTATCACGCTCGAGGGGTTCGTTACCGCTTGAGGTCCAGAGCTCGGGGAAACCGACGCGCCAAGTTGTACAGGCCCATTTAGCCCCTGACTCGTAACGATGATAGCGGCGTTTGCGCTGTTTCCGTTCTGAATGCTCAAGGTATCCGGGGTTACGGTGAGGCTGAATCCGACCAGAGAGGTTTGCGCATTGTTCGGGGCTTGGCCGGCGGCTAGCGCCGGTAAAGTCGCAACTAGAATGGCTAGACTGAGAAGTGCGATTAATGCGGGTCGCATGGGTCTGGATCACGAATTGTGTGTCTTTTGTAACTGCTAGGTTGGTCTGGAACATATTAGCACGAGGTGTATAGGTGAGTGCATCCGAACACAATGCAACACGTTGAAGCGGCGCCTCTCCACCAGAAGCTCGGAATCAGATCAGGATATACTGTGTCCCTAGTCGGGGCACCTCCCGGATTCCGACAGACCTTGGGCGAATTACCCGAGAATGTGGTCCTGCGAGATGGCGTAAGAAGCCAATCCAACCTTACCCTCTGGTTCGCAAGATCCAGAACAGAATTGGAGGAGAGACTGCAACGCATGAAGGTGTTTTCGAAGAATGCTGGATTATGGATTATCTGGCCGAAGCAAACCTCCAAACTTCAAACCGACTTGGGGCAACCGGTAGTCAGGGAGGCAGGGATAGCTGCCGGGATGGTTGATTTCAAGATCTGCTCGATTGATGCGACTTGGTCAGGGCTACGATTCACTCTAAGGGAGAAGCCCGCCTTACCCAAACCGGCTCGGCAGCGGTAACACAACGACAGTACCGGAGAGCCAGCCGAAGAGTCTGGATGGTACAGTTGAACTTTCTGTTAGAGAGGCTTCCAATTCATCGGAAAAGAACGGGTAGACCATTGAGGCGTTACACGTGAGCTTGGTGGACGTTCTGATCTCGATCGGCAGCGCGGGGCTTGCGGTGTTTAGCCTACCCACTGTGCTAAACAAGAATTCTCAAGTTCCAAGGAAGACGGCTAGCATTCCCTCGGCCTCGATCTTGACCTATTTCGTTCCGCTTTTCGCGATCAGCGGACTAGATCTTACTGCAATAACTATCGCGGGACAGGCTGTCGTTTGGTGGCTCATAGTGGCGTTTAGACCCGTTAGAAAGACTCGATAGCTCTTGTGTGGTGCGGCCGCCGGGATTTGAAGTCCCGAGCCGTCGTTTAAACGGCTTCCCGGGTCGTTGGGTTGGAAGCCCATTGGACGCTATCAGGGCTATGTCCTAGACCAGGCTAGACTACGGCCGCTGACCTTGGCGTTTAGTCCATGGTCTTTTCTGCCTTACGATTGGCAGAGAAGACTTAACAAATGCCGTCACGCCAAATGAGAACGTAGCAAGCTGTTAAGTTCGGGGCGAGTCTCAACTAGTCTTAAGAATCTGACAATGCCTGCTGCAATGTTTTGAAAGTCATCCCAATTGAACACGAGCCGGCTCGAGCCCGTGACTATCTTAACGACAAGAGTTTGCAGATCGGCCGTATTCTTCCTGTCGGTGACAGTCTACTTGGTGAATACTTTGCAACCGGCAGTAGTTTTGTTCTGCTGAAGGGAAGGGCCGTCGACGCGCTATTCTCCTACAATGCAGGGCGAGATAAGCAGGTACCCACGGCGAGATTTCGTGTTGTAACAGATTCTGTTGTGGGGCTAAGAGACGCAACTAGGCTTGTTGAGGAAACAGCTGTTGCGGGTGAGAAGTTGGTTCTTCGAACTAATGTTTTCGGGTACGACAAGAAGCGGTTCCTAGCCCTGAAGGCCTTGGGCTACACCGTTGGCGCTTCTCTACCGGGAGTCGTCTCACTTGATGGGAGGAGATTTGACTATCACCTTCTCTACAAGGATCTAAGTTCGAGGTACAAGTCCGGTGTCCGAAGAAGTTACGCCAAGCCTGGCATGTACAAGGCAGTAGAAGTTGAAAGGGCTAAGACGCCAAAACTGAAGATCAGAGGCTATCGATCAGAGGATCGGCCAATCCTTGACAAGTTCGTAACTCATCAGAACGTGATTCGGGGAATCGGCTCTGGGGTCTTTGAGGGCCTATACCCGTGGCCACCGGGCGATTATCAACGGAGGGTTGAATCGAAGCAGATTTTTCCGATCGTCTGTGAGGATGAGCTCATTAGGGAACCTGTAGGGGTTGTCGATCTCTTCGGATCTTCCGCACAAGTCATGCAACATTCGATGGGTACGGGAATCTATGTTAGAGCTGACTACCAAGGGCTTGGCGTTGGGACGATGTTGATGGAGGCTTCGAAGACTCTTGCCATGAGGTTGCACCTAGGTACGGTATGGTTGAGCGTTTTCGAGGGAAACGGCCCCGCTTTGGCGCTTTATCGAAAAACTGGGTTTGAAGAATCCGGAAGGGTGCCCGGGTGGTTGCAAGAGGGATATGTCGATGAGATCTTCATGACTCTGAAGCTAGAATAGAATCCTGATAGCGTTTCTAATGGATGCTCACTAATTCTTGAGCAACCACTCTTTTCGAGCAAGACCGCGTTCGGTTAAGGCGTATTGGAACCTGCCAGCTCGGCGGGACCGGCTCAGCAGTCCTTGTCTCCAATAACGAAGAAGCGCCATCTCGACTGCCTTGTCTGTCAACTTGAGCGCCGTGTCCGTCGCCAGAAGCTGTCGAATCTTGAGGCTATCGAATTCTTTCGTCAGCTCGAAGAGGCTGAGTATCCGTATCTTGAGCTGATTGTAGTCCATTGTTGCGAGGAATCAATGAATTAAACACATAAACCTATCGTGCGAGATGCGATTCTGATAATCTTCTTTGCATTGTATGAGGAGGGCTGGGAGTAACACCTTGTATGTTTTCCCGGGCATGTTGTTTCGGCGAAACACTTTCACTTTCACTCCCGATTTTTAGAGTAACACCTTGTGGAACCAGGGTCGGGACCGAAAATCGTTATATATCTACAACGGAGAAGGCTCGGGCTGAGCATTATTGTCCGACATAGAAACAGTTCAGGCTTCAGTTCAGTCCAACCAACCTAGCGGGACGATAGAGGTGACCGTTAGACACAACGGGGCAGAGACCAAGGTCATTGGGAACCCGGAGAATGTAGTTCGCGAACTTGTCATCTTCTTCTCCAAAGCTTACCCTTCCCTTGAGCTCGCATCAAGGCTAGTACTGTCTGTCGACAGCGTGGAGTTCTTGCAAAGCTGTGCGGGTGTCCTCGCCTACTCTCCTGAAGGTCTTGTAATCTTGAGAGATACGACTACGCTGAAGGATAGGGAGCTTATGATGCTTCACGTTGCTGGGGCACGCATGTTCTACCTGATGGGAAAGAAAGACAACGACTCCATCTCTCTAGACGAATTGGCCAAGATTACGGGCCGGGTCACTGGGACCATTGCGGGCCGTCTTAGCGAACTGGTCAGAGAACAACTCATCGAACGAATCGGAAAAGGCTCCTACAGGCTCACCACTATGGGACAACGAATCGTCATCCAGACACTGATGCCGAAAGCTGTACAGTTGCCGGAGAGGTAGACAGCCATGACAGAGCGTCCGAAGATCAAGGTTCAGATCGAATGGGGAGACATCAAACACACCGTTGAAGGCGACCTGGAAACGGTTGTACAGGAGGTTATGCGGTTCGCAGCCCAAGTTCTACCCAACTATTCACTCGCATCGAAACTGACATTCTCCCCCGACTATTCGTCGATGGTGGACGATCTCTCCGAGACGGTCAAACTGACACCTGAGGGCGAGGCTGTCTTTTTGAAGCCTGAGATGTCAGCAGAGCAATCGATCGCGCTCGTCCTGCTCGCGACCCGGGTTGCGCATGCAGTTGGTACTCGGCCTAGCGTCGATATGAGCCCTGAGAATATCAGCAAGGCTATCGGAAAATCTGTCAAGACAGTCCGCAACACCCTGGCGATGATGGGGAAGACCGGTATCGTCGAGCGGACCAATGAGGGAAACTATCGGCTCTCGATCCAGGGGATTCGCAAGTCGCACGAGATCGCGAGAGGCGTAACAGCTCGCGCCGCAGTGTCCCAGCATGAACCAAAGGTGACCACGCCAGGATGATACTAGAGAGGGTGCGGGGACAGGCGGGAGAGGGGG
>Ga0209237_1002269_pt1 | contig 11542 bp, 9 predicted proteins | sample GraSoi013_1_40cm_2_FD_185820 | JGI IMG/M metagenome (GOLD analysis project Ga0209237, IMG submission 185820) | Grasslands soil microbial communities from the Angelo Coastal Reserve, California, USA - Sample 10_02_2013_1_40cm (SPAdes) (version 2) | ecosystem: Environmental > Terrestrial > Soil >...
TCGTTCGCCGCGCCGCCGAGCTCGCGCGCGCTCAGCACGCCGCGACGCCTGAGCTCGGCGCGGCGCATCGCCATCGGATGCCGGCCGAGCGTCACGCCCGTCCCCGCGTAGTCGGCGACAAGCCGCTCGCCCTCGGTCATCTCGGCGAGTGGGCTCTCTGAGCCGCGCGGCGGCTCGAAGAGCTCCCCGGGGTCCCGGAGGGCAGCCTCCCAGAGGCTCGCGCGTCGCGTCCTCCCCAGCGGCGCCACCACCCCGACGGCCGCGAGCGTCGCGAGCTCGTCTCGCGCGAGCCCCGCCCGGCGCGCGAGGTCGTGGATCGACGCGAACGGCTGCGCCTCCCGTGCCCGCACGATCGCCCGCGCCGCCGCCTCGCGCAGCCCCCTGACGTATCTGAGCCCCAGCCTGACCGCCGGTTGACCGCAACTCTGATCGGGCATCAGTGCAATCGAGCCCGTGCTTCCGGCGGGGTGCGGGCGGGCGACAGCCCGGGCGCCCGCACCCTGTTCAATAGTGCACAGCCACCGGGATCGGGTGATGTCGACGGGGAGGATGCGGAGGCCGTGGCGCTGAGCGTCCTTGACGATCGTCGCGGGGTGGTAGAACCCCATGGGCTGGTTGTTGAGGAGCGCCGCGTAGAACGCCGCCGGGTGGTGGACCTTGAGATACGCGCTCGCGTAGGCGAGCAGCGCGAAGCTCGACGCGTGCGACTCGGGAAAACCATAGAGCGCGAACGAGGTGATCGCGTGCACGATCTCCTCGGCGGCGGCGCCGTGGATACCCTGGCGCGCCATGCCCGCGCGGAGCTTCGTCTCCACGTCGGCCATGAGCCGCTCGCTGCGCTTGAAGCCGAACGCGCGCCGGAGCTCCTCGGCCTCGGTGGCGGTGAAGCCCGCCGCCACCATCGCCATCCGCAAGAGCTGTTCCTGGAAGAGCGGCACGCCAAGCGTGCGCCTGAGGATTGGCTCCAGGGACGGGTGAGGATAGGTGACGGGCTCCCGCCCGCGCCGCCGGCGAACGTAGGGGTGGACCATCTGACCCACGATCGGCCCCGGGCGGATGATCGCGACCTGCACGACGAGGTCGTAGAACCGCTCGGGGCGGATGCGCGGAAGCGTCGCCATCTGGGCGCGGCTCTCCACCTGGAACACGCCGATCGTGTCCGCCTGCTGGAGGCCCCGGTAGACGGCGGGGTCGTCGGGCGGCAGGTGCCCCAGGTCCACCTCGCGCCCGGTCTCGCGGACGAGCGTGAGCGAGTCCTGGAGCACCGCCATCATCCCGAGCCCGAGCAGGTCGATCTTGATGATGCCGAGCCCCGCGCAGTCGTCCTTGTCCCACTGGACGACGACCCGCCCCGGCATGGTCGCGGGCTCGAGGGGCACGACGTCGTCGAGGCGGCCCGCGGCGATTACCATCCCGCCCGAGTGCTGGCCCAGGTGGCGCGGCAGGTCCTGGATCCGCATCCAGAGCGCGGCGAAGTGGCGGATGCGCGGGTGGCGCGTGTCGCAGCCCGCCTCCGCGAGATGCTTCGTCAGTTGGTCTGCGGCGTCCTGGTAGCCCCAGTTGGGCACGAACCGGGCGAGCCGATCCTGCATGTCGCGGGGCAGTCCGAGGGCCTTGCCGACCTCGCGCGCCGCGCTTCGGCCTCTATACGTGATCACGTTGGCGGTCATCCCGGCGCCGAGGCGCCCGTAGCGCTGGTAGACGTGCTGGATCACGGCTTCGCGACGCGCTCCACTCGGGAGATCGAGGTCGATGTCGGGCCACTCGCCGCGCGCCTCGGAGAGGAACCGCTCGAACAGGAGTTCCATGCCGACGGGATCGACCGCCGTGATGCCGAGCGCGTAGCAGACTGCGCTGTTGGCCGCCGAGCCGCGCCCTTGCACGAGGATGTCGTTCGCGCGGCAGTACTCGACGATGTCCCACACGATCAGGAAGTAGCCCGCGAGGTCGAGGCGCCCGATGACGTCGATCTCGTGGGCCACCTGGCGGCGCGCGCGGGTGGCGAGCGGTCCCGTGCCGTAGCGCGCGCGCACGCCACGCGCCACCAGCTCGCGCAAGTGCGCGAGCGGCGTCTGGCCGGGCGGCAGGGGGAAATCCGGGAAGCGGTACCCGAGGTCCTTCAGCGTGAAACCGAGCCGCAGGGCGAGCTCGCCGGTGTTGGTGAGCGCGTCGGGGAGATCGTGGAAGAGCCGGGTCATCTCCCGGTCGCTCCGGAGCCGGCGCTCGCCGTTCACGGCCAGGAGCCGCCCGGCGTGATCGAGGTCGGTCTTCTCGCGGATGCACGTGAACACGTCGGCGAGCAGCCTCCCCTCCGGCCGCGCGTGGAGCGGCTGGCTCGTGGCGACGAGCGGGATATGCGCCGCGCGCGCGAGCGCCACGAGGCCCTGGACCACCCGCTCCTGCTCGCGCTCGAGATGGCGCTGGACCTCCACGTAGCAGCTCGACCTGCCGAAGATCGTGACGAGTCGCTCCAGGGCGCCGCGCGCGCCCGCCACATCGCCGGCGTCGAGCCGCAGCGCGAGCGGCCCGTACGCGCCGCCGGTGAGACACACGAGGCCGGCGGCGTACGGGGCGAGCTCGGCGAGCGTCACCGCCGCCGAGCCCTTGGCGGCGCCGAGCTTCATCCGCGTGATCAGGTGGCAGAGGTTCTGATAGCCCTCCCGATCCTCCACGAGCAGCGGCAGTCGCGAGCCGTCGGTGAGTGTGATCTCGCTGCCGATGATCGGCTTCACGCCCGCGTCGAGGGCCGCGCGAGTGAACCGGGGGGCGCCGTACACCCCGTCCCGGTCACAGAGTGCCACGGCGGGCATCCCCAGACGTGCCGCCGCGGCCGCGTAGGCCTCGGGCAGCTCGGCGCCTTCGAGGAACGAGAACGCGGACTGGGCATGCAGCTCGATGAACATGGCTCAGCCGGCAGAGTCAGTCGTACACACCATCGAGGGACCAGCCGTCGGTCGTGAGATCGCGGGCGAGCCGGCAGAGCGTGCCATCGCCGAGCGCCACGTCCCATTCGTCCCGCGCCCACGCCTGCACGTCCCACCACGCCCCCGACGCGCGCCAGGGCCCGGCGCACCCGACGACGCACTGGCCGTCCACCCGCGACGGGCGCTCGTCGTCCGTCGCGACGGCCACACGTCTCGCCGGCCGCACGCGACGTAAGACGAGTCGGTGCGCGTCGGAAAGGGGCGGGTCCGGTCGCGGGGTCCGCCCCCCGCCCGCGCCACCGGGCTCGTCGGGCGGCGCGAACGCCGTCAGCGCGTAGGCGTCGGGGCGGTGAGAGTCGTCGAGACGCGGTGAGCCGACGTTGTCGGGGCCGACGAGCGCCGCGAGGCGCGCGAGCACGGCGACGAGATCGCGCAGCCGCGGCGCGGGTGGCTGCCACAACCCGCCCTGCCCCGCCCGCGCCCGGACCGGGTGGGCGCTCACCGTCACACGCGTGACCGCGGCGGCCGGCGGGTGAGCCTCGAGATCGAGGGTCAGCAGCGCGAGCATCGGCTTCACCTCGCACATCGGGACGGCGAGGGCGACGGCGCGCGCGTGATGGCCGCCCGAGGCGAGCTCGAGGCGGACGTCGAGGGCGTCCGCCGCGAGGGACGCGGCCACGAGCCGCGCGCAGAGCCGCCCGAGCACGGCGTCGAGGACGACCGCGAGGGCGCCGAGCGAGTCGATCTCCCACTCGAGTCCCTGCGCTTCGTCCCAGAACGGGGGCGGCGTCCAGGCGCAGAACGGGTCGCGGTCATGACCGAGCGCCAGGTCGTGGGCGCGGAGGCCGGCCGGTCCGAGCCGCACGGCCAGGCCGTCGCGCGGCAACGCCGCGAGCTCGCCGAGGGTCCGCACGCCCCAGCCCTCGAGCGTCGCCACGAGATCCGGGGCGAGATCAAGCGCGGCGAGCGGGGCGCCCGCGAGCGCGGCGCGCTCCGCGCCCGGCGGGACGACCATCACCGGCTCCGCTGCGCGCACCGCCGCGACACGGGCGGCCGTGCGGCTCCCCGCGAGGGCGACGCGGCAGCCGGGGAACCCCACGCCCCGCGCCTGGCTCACCAGCCGTCGGCCGACCGCGGCGGGGTCGCCGTGGAGCCACGTGAGCCCGGCCGCGTCGACGTAGACGAGTCCCGCGCCTCCGTCCTCGACACGCGGCGACACGCCGAGCGCCGCCTCGAGCAGCGCGTGGCGCGCCGCCGCGACGTGCTCGCGGACGAACGGTCGGCTCACCAGCGTCGGACACCGAGCGCGCGCCTCGGTCTCCGTCACCCCCGCGCGCACTCCGTACTCGCGCGCGGCGGGGTTCGCGTCGACCACCCGCGTGACCGACGGCGCGGGGGCGACGACCGCCAGCGGCGCGGCGCGGAGCGCGGGCTCGGAGCGCTCCACGGCGGCGGCGACGAAGCACTCCACCCACAGGCAGGCGAACCGGCTCACGCGCTCCACCACTCGGGCGGCAACGCCGCGGGCGGCCGGCGCGCGCGCAGCACCCGTGCGCTCGTGCGCGCGGCCGCCAGGCGCGTGGGCACCGGGCCCGGGCCGACCCAGGCGATCGCCTTCCGCTCGGTCTCGACCACGAGCGACGCCCCCGATCCGGTGACGCGCCGGCGACTGACGATCAGCAGCGCCGTCTCCGTCCGCTCGACGGCGAACTTCAGACGGAACGCCAGGGTCAACGGCAGGCGCGGCGGCGCTTCGCCGAGATCGAGCCCGATCAGCGCGAATCCCGGACAGCGGACGAGCAGGTCGGCGGCACGGAGCGCCAGGTCGCGACGGCCACCGCAGCGCACCCAGAGGAGGCACCGAAGATCCACCCCCGCTCGCGTGGCGGAGGCGGGATCGAACGTCTGGTCGGCGTCGACGAGGGCGGCGATCGCTCCCCGACGCGTGACGTCGCGCAGGCAGGCTGTAAAGAGGCTCGTGCGACCGGACGAGGGGCGGCCGACGATCTCCGTGATCTCGCCGCGGCGGACCCACGCCACGTCTTCCATGGTGGATGCAAATCCTAATCACATGACGAGTATCAGACAAGACGGCAGATGTGGGGGTGGGCCGGCGGGGAGCCACAACATCCTGGGCGGCTGCTAGAATGGCGCCCGAGGAGGGACCCATGGAGCTTCGCAACGTGAATGCAGTGGTGACCGGCGGCGCCTCCGGGCTCGGGCGCGCCACCGCCGAGCGCCTCGTCGCAGCGGGCGGCCGCGTGGCGCTCCTGGACCGGCCGGCGTCCGCCGGCGCCGACGTCGCGAAGACGCTCGGCCCCTCTGCCCTCTTCACGGCGGCCGACGTGACGAGGGCCGAGGACGTGGATGCCGCCCTCAACACCGCGGTGAGTCGCTTTGGCTCCCTCAACGTCCTCGTCAACTGCGCAGGCATCGGCACGGCGATGAAGACCGTGGGCAAGGCGGGCCCGGCGAAGCTCGAGGAGTTCTCCCGCGTCATCCAGGTGAACCTCATCGGCACGTTCAACTGCATCCGTCTCGCGGCCGCGATCATGGCGAAGGGCGCGCCCGGACCCGACGGCGAGCGCGGCGTCGTCGTCAACACCGCGTCGGTCGCCGCCTTCGACGGCCAGATCGGGCAGGCGGCCTATTCGGCGTCGAAGGGCGGGATCGTCGGGATGACGCTGCCGGTCGCGCGCGACCTCGCTGAGCTCGGGATCCGCGTCGTGACGATCGCCCCGGGCATCTTCGACACGCCGCTCCTCGGGACCCTGCCCGAGCCCGTGCGCCAATCACTCGCCAAGCAGGTCCCGTTCCCCCAGCGCCTCGGGCGGGCGGGTGAGTTCGCCGCGCTCGTGTGCCACATCGTCGAGAACGCGATGCTGAACGGCGAGACGATCCGCCTCGACGGCGCGATCCGCATGGCGCCGCGCTAGCCCCGACCCGAGTGGCTCGAAGACGGCGGCGGAGCCGCACGGTCTTCGAAACCGCCTCGCGCGTCTCGGGGCGGATTCGCGTCGTCGACTACCGGGCCGAGCGCCGGCTCGTCGTCAACGGCGAGATCCTTTCCGTCTACCCGCTCGACGGTGACTGGTCACGGGTGCGCCGTGAATACTGGTGGCGCGCCCTCTCCGTGATCGCGCTGCCACGGCACCCGTCGGTGCTGCTGGTCGGGCTCGGTGGGGGCACCCAGATTCACCTCCTGCAGTCCCTGGCCCGCCCGCGCCTGATCACGGTGATCGAGCGCGATCCGGCGATCGTGCGGGTCGCGGGCGACTGGTTCGGCCTCGAGCGCGCGGGGCCGCTGGAGATCCTCTGCGCCGACGCGACGGTGGCCGTGCGCGGGCTCGCGCGCGGGCGACGGCGGTTCGACTTCGTCATGGAAGACGCTGCGTACGGCGACACCCCGGAGCGGGCCGCGGCGCTGGCGCTCGGGCTCGCACCGCTCGTGGCGCCGCGCGGGGCGCTCGTGGTCAACCGCCACCGCCGCGCCGGGATACGCGGCCTGGCTCGGGTGCTCCGCGCGCGCTTCGGGGAGGTCCGTCTCCGCCACGTGCGTCGCGGAGGGGAGAACGTGCTGATCGACGCGCGGAGCCCGCTCAGGCCGGCCTGAGCCGCTTCCCGCGCAGGCGGTGGGGGCGCTCGGCCTCGGCGCCGAGGCGCTTCTTCCGGTCGGCCTCGTAGTCCGCGTAGCTGCCCTCGACCCAGACGACCCGCCCCTCGTCCTCGAAGGCCAGGATGTGCGTGGCGATCCGGTCGAGGAACCAGCGGTCGTGGCTGATCACCACCGCGCATCCGGCGAAGTCGAGCAGAGCGTCCTCGAGCGCGCGCAGGGTGTCCACGTCGAGGTCGTTCGTCGGCTCGTCGAGCAGCAGGAGGTTCGCGCCGCTCCGGAGCACGGTGGCGAGGTGCAGCCGGTTGCGCTCGCCCCCTGAGAGGTCGGCCACGCGTTTCTGCTGGTCGCTCCCCCGGAAGTTGAACGAAGCGACGTAGGCGCGCGAGGGCACCGTCCGGCTGCCGAGCGTCAGCGTGTCGGCGCCGCCCCCGATCGCCTCCCAGACGGTCTTCGCGGGATCGAGCGCGTCGCGGCTCTGGTCCACATACGCGAGCCTCACGGTCTCGCCGACCCGGAGCGCGCCCGCGTCGGGCTTCTCCCGGCCGGTGATCATGCCGAAGAGTGTCGTCTTGCCGGCACCGTTCGGTCCGATGACGCCAACGATCCCGCCCCGGGGGAGCTTGAACGAGAGATCGTCGACCAGCACGCGGTCGCCGTAGGCCTTCGTCACGTGGTCGGCCTCGACGACCAGGTCGCCGAGCCGGGGTCCCGGCGGGATCGCGATCTCGAGCGCGGCGGCGCGCTCGGCGGAGGACTCGGCAAGGAGCGCTTCGTAGTTGCTGAGGCGCGCTTTGCTCTTGGCCTGGCGGGCGCGCGGCGCCATCCGGACCCACTCGAGCTCGCGCTCGAGCGTGCGCCGCCGCGCCAGGTCCGCTTTCTCCTCTTGCTCCAGGCGCCGGCCTTTCTGCTCGAGCCAGGACGAGTAGTTGCCCTCCCACGGGATCCCCTGACCCCGGTCGAGCTCGAGGATCCAGCCCGCGACATTGTCGAGGAAGTACCGATCGTGGGTGATCGCCACGACCGTCCCGGGGTACTCCTTGAGGAAGCGCTCGAGCCACGCCACGGATTCCGCGTCGAGATGGTTCGTCGGCTCGTCGAGGAGCAGCATGTCGGGGCGCGCGAGGAGGAGGCGGCAGAGCGCGACCCGCCGGCGCTCACCGCCCGAGATCTTCGTCACGTCCATGTCGCCCGGCGGCACCCGGAGCGCGTCCATGGCGAGCTCGACCGTCCGGTCCAGGTCCCACGCGTTCGCCGCGTCGATCGCGTCTTGCAGGCGCGCCTGCTCGGCGAGGAGCTTCTCGATCTCGTCGGCCTCGAGCGGCTCGCCGAGCCTCGCGCTCACCTCTTCGAAGCGCGTGAGGAGCGCGCGCGTCCCCGCCACACCCTCCTCGATATTGCCTCGCACGTCCTTCCCCGGGTCGAGCTGGGGCTCCTGCTGAAGGTAGCCGATCCGGAGCCCCTCGGCCGGAAACGCCTCGCCGAGGAAGTCCCGGTCGACGCCGGCCATGATCCGGAGCAGCGTCGACTTCCCCGCGCCGTTCGCCCCGAGGACGCCGATCTTGGCCCCGTGGAAGAATGACAGCCGGATGCCGCGCAGGATCTCCCGCTTGGGCGGGACGACCTTGCGCAGGTCCCTCATGACGAACGCGTACTCGCCTGCCATCTAATGGAATCCGGTCATGGCCACCAGCCTCTTGTGCTCGGGCATCATGCACCGATCCTGCACCACGCGGATGCCCACGTGGGCGAGCATCTCGGCCGCGACGTCATTCCTGATGCCGAGCTGGAACCACACCGCCATCGGTCGCCAGTCAAGCGCCAGGATCTCGCGCGCGTGGTCCGGGAGGTACTCCGGCCGGCGAAAGATCTCGATCACGTCGACGGATCCGCCGAGGTCGGCGAGCCGGGCCACCGCGGTGGCGTCGTGCACCGAACGTCCGACGATCTTCGGGTTCACGGGTCGGATGCGGTAGCCCTGCGCCCGGAGGTAGGCCGGCACATAGTACGCGGGCTCCGCGGGGGCCGCCTTGGCGCCCAGGACCGCCACGGTCTTCGCCTCGCGGAGGATCGCGGCGAGGCCCGCGTCGTCGTCGATCAGGTTGGCTCGCCAGTCGGTCACCGACCTCGAGCCTCTCACGCCGGCCCGAGCGCCGCAACGATCTCGCCGCCGAACGTCTCGGCGCGCCAGCGTCGCACGCCGTCCACGCGGACGAGGTCGCCGACGTCGCGCGGGCCCGCGAGGGCGATCGCCGTGATCAGCCGGTTCGGCAGGAGCAGTCCGGGCTCGAGGCCGAAGCGCGGCGCCGCCTCGCCGCGCCACTGCTTGAGCCGCTCGAGGCGACGCTCCACGGCGGCCGGGATCCTGGGTCGCGGGCGGGGCTCGATCCGCGGCAACTCATCGTCGGGCCGCGCCAGAGAACGGGCGACGGTCTCGAGAATGGCGTCGCCCCAGCGCGCGATCACCTTGGGAGTGCAGCCCGAAACCTGAGCGAGCGCCTGCGGGTCTCCCGGTGCGGCTCCGGCGAGACGCACGAGCGTCTCCTCGGACAGGATCTTGAATGGCGGACGGTCGTGCGCGCGAGCCAGCCGCTCGCGGAGCTCGTAGAGCTCCCTCAGCACGGCGAGACCACGCGGCGAGAGCTCCCGCGCCCCCCGGAGCCTCGCGAACGCGAGCGGGTCCTCGACGCGCTCGGCGACCGCCTGGGCGGCCAGCGCCGCGCATTCTTCTTCCACCCAGGCGAGCCTTCCACAGCGCTCGAGCTCGGCCACGAGCCGGACCTTGAGCTCGAGCAAGTGGGTGACGTCGGCCGCGGCATACTCGAGCTGCGCCGCCGTGAGCGGACGCGCCGACCAATCGTCCTTCTGCCGCGAGGGTGGGAGCCGCGCGCCGAGGTACCGCTCGAGGAGGACGTCGAGGCCGAGCGCGGGAGCGCCCAGGAAGCGCGCCGCCACGGCGGTATCGAAGAGCGAGACGAACCGGAAGCCGTAGCGGCGCTTGAGGTGTGTCAGGTCGTTGTCGCCGGCGTGCAGCACCGTCGTGATCCCGGGCCCGGCGAAGATCCTCGCGAGCGCCGAGAGGTCGTCGAGGGCGAGCGGGTCCACGAGCCAGACGTCGCCCGACGCGCTGGCGAGCTGGACCAGCGCGAGCCGCTCGGGATAGTGGTGGAGGCTGTCACCCTCCGTGTCGAGGGCCAGCTCCGCCGACCCGGCCAACCGCTCGGCGGCCCGGCCGAGATCGGCGGGGGTCTGGACCCAGCGCGCGGGGATCGTGGTCAGGGCTTCCGCTGGCGGATCGCCTGCTCCATCCGCTCGAATCGCCGGCGAAGGGGCTCGAGCCCCTCGTCGTGGGTGATCACGTAGAGCTCGTTCCGGAAGATCGCCTGGAGAACCATCTCGGCCACTGTCTCGGGCTCGAGCGACCGGCCCATCAGCTCTACCGGCTCGGTCCGGGAGGGGCGATCGTTCCAGAGGTGCGCGGGGCGGCTCCGCTCGCTCGCGCGGATCCTGGTGGAGACGCCCATCGGACACAGCACGGAAACGCCGATCTGGTGGGATTTGAGGTCCTTCGCGAGCGTCTCCGAGAGGCCGACGACCGCGTACTTCGACGTGTTGTAGATGCCGAGCCCGCGCGTCGCGACGAGCCCGGCCATGGACGCCGTGTTGACCACGTGGCCGGGCTCCTTCTGCGCGATCATGCGCGGCAGGAACGCCTCGAGCCCGTGGACGACACCCCAGAGGTTCACGCCGAGTACCCACTGCCAGTCCCGGTGTGTCGCCGTCTCGAGCCCGCCCCAGAGCGCGACTCCCGCGTTGTTGCAGAGCACGTGGACCCGGCCGAACGCGTCGAAGGCGCGCTCGGCGAGCGCCTGGACCGACGCGAGGTCGGTGACGTCAGTGCGCACCGCGAGCGCCTCGCCGCCGCGCGACCGGATCGGACCCACGACCTCCGCCATCCCGGCCTCGTCGAGGTCGGCGACCACCACGCGCGCGCCTTCGCGGGCGAACGCCTCCACCATCGCGCGGCCGATGCCGGAGGCGCCGCCCGTCACCACGCCGACCCGCCCCTTGAGTGAATCCACCGTCACGCCCTCCCCTGCGCTCAAACGCTGAGGGTATCCGCGCGCGTCGCCCGGGTCAATGTAGCGGGGGCCGCGGGCCCGTGCGATCGGTGGGTGGCCTGAGCCAAGGCACGGCCCGGAGGCGTTCCGCATGTCGCTTTTGATTCCATCGGGGTCCGCGAGCCCGGTTCGTCCCGTGGGTGGCCTGACGCAGGCGCGCGGGGCTTCATTGGAACGGGGTCCGCGAGCCCGGTTCGTCCCGTGGGTGGCCTGACGCAGGCGCGCGGGGCTTCATTGGAACGGGGTCCGCGAGCCCGGTTCGTCCCGTGGGTGGCCTGACGCAGGCGCGCGGGGCTTCATTCCGGCGTGGTAGGATGCCCCGGCATCTTCCCGGGAGGTGCTCGATGGTGAAGGAGATCTCGATCGTCCACCACGCGGACCGGCGCGCCGACGTGGTCATGCCGTACGCGCCCGGCATTGTCGTCCGCCGCGGCAGCCTGGTCTTTCTCTCAGGCGTGACGGCCGCCGCCGTCTACCACAGCCACCCGCATCGCGACGAGGAGTTCGACCTGCCGGCCACGATGGAGGCGCAGGCGGTGCGCGCGATGGAGAACCTCAAGAAGACGCTCGAGGCGGCGGGCTGCACGCTCGACGATCTCGTCGCGGCTACGCGCTATCTCACCGATGTCAGCGAGCAGGATGACCTGAACCGTGTGTGGGCGCGGTACCTCGGCGGCCATCTGCCTGCCACGACGACCGTCGAGGTCTCGCGGCTGGCGACGCACACGCGGTGCAAGCTCGAGATCAGCGCGATCGCCGTCGCCGACGGCGCGTGATGAGGCCGGCCTCGCGGCCCCCAGTTGGAATGAGTCGCGACATGCGAGACGGAGCCGGGGCGCGCCACGGCTCAGGCCACCCACCGATCGCACCGGCCTCGCGGCCCC
>Ga0209237_1002271_pt1 | contig 11534 bp, 9 predicted proteins | sample GraSoi013_1_40cm_2_FD_185820 | JGI IMG/M metagenome (GOLD analysis project Ga0209237, IMG submission 185820) | Grasslands soil microbial communities from the Angelo Coastal Reserve, California, USA - Sample 10_02_2013_1_40cm (SPAdes) (version 2) | ecosystem: Environmental > Terrestrial > Soil >...
AGGATGTCTTGTGGCGAGACGCGTTGCGCTTCTGCCGTCTGGGTTAGTTGTAGTATCATTGGTAGACCCTAATTCGTTACCCTAGGTAACGGAATTAGCCTATAAATGTTACCTTTAGTAACAACGAAGGTCTCGGTTACTTGTAAACTTACACCTTGGCATCCCCGAAATCTTCAGAATGGCGAAACGGCCTTTCCCGGGATGACCCTATCTCCTATCTCCGTAAGCTTGGGTTCCGGATTCAGTTCAGGGTCGTCGACCAGCGCTTGTCTAAGGCTTCTTCGATGGTCCGCCCAAGACCGTCGATGCATTCGCAAGAATCCCGATCTTGCTCGGTTGTCGACTGTTATCTCAACAACTCCAAGCCCAAATTGGTTTGCTGTGGCCCGGAGCGATGGTCCAGTTGATTCCAGCTTCGAAAAACCATCTTGACTTTTCTGTCATGGTCCATCGCTCGAATCGTTTCGCTTACGGTCCGGCGATCAACTCCGACTGCCGGCTACTTTGACAGTTGGGATCTCGACATCATTGACAAAAGTCCTGTTGCCCCTCACGCGTAATCCATTCTTCAACAAGAACTCAGCAACTTGCAACCGTTCAGGACGAGTCTCAAAGAGAACCTGGATTCTCTTCCACTTCAGAGGTCCCGGAGAGCTCTTCTTTCTGATGAACCTTAAAGGGTTGTATTGATAACACAGCAACGGTCTTGGACCGGAAACGCGGAGTTGCAGTAGTCGCAACAGCAGTTGATTGGAGCTGAGTCGGTCGCAGTCGGGACGAAAGAACAGATTCGAAGAGGCTGAGTTCCAGGAAGACATTGTACGTCTCATCGCGATAGAAAGGAAGCCTGAGGAGGCGCTTGACGCCCTTTGTGCACACTATCGCGTAGAAAGGCCTGCCCTTAGGATTGGTCTACCTAGAGGGGAGAAAAAGGCGCTCGGGTGCTACGTGCACCGAGAACGGACCATCTACATATCGAGCGAAGATTACCTGTTTGATCCCTACGTATTGATCCATGAATTTTATCATCACCTAAGGCATGTAGACGGGAAACACAGAGGAACTGAGAGACACGCTCGAGACTTTGCTCTTTCCTTTCTCAGGAATGCTCAACGGACGGTTGCGAGTCGATCTGATGGCTTGAGTTAGGCTTTGAACCAGCTAAAAACGAGGTATCTGATCTCGTCCAGCTTTGTGTCTGGAATTGCTATGATGAATTGCTTCCTAACGGTTGTTGCTAGTCTTCCTGCCCGGACCACCTCGAACGGTCCCATGATGGACTCGGGATCTTCGACAGAAACGATGAAGGGGGCATGATCTATCCCAGGTCCGTGCTCGTATACCGCAAAGTCAGCTCCGAATTTTATCCCAGGTGTGACGATGTAACCCTTGTTTCTAAGATCCTTGTAGACTTGGTACGCTTGGCTGAATCCACGATATGTCTCTCTCGCTTCTCGCAATAGAACAGATTTACGAACCGGTTCTTTGGTTCTTCCATCAATCACGGATATCCTCTGATGTTCTAGAAGGTATAGTCCTTCCATGAGGTCTAGAAGGAGTGGGACGTCGAAGTCTTGGTCCGGCTTGGGTTTTGGTATTCCGACCGGTTTTCCAAAGAAGCCGGAGCGGTAAATGTCGAGCCCGTTTTTGGCGTCCCATACTATGAGTCGGGTTCCGATAAGTTCGGCTTCGCCTTGAAGCGTCGCGGGTTTCATGATTTCTCTAGGCGGTCAGGGCAATTACCCGGATCAGGTCTACAACATCCACGCCTAGGTCGGCCATATTTTCCATGTGAGCACTAAGGTCTCGTACGAGTAGGAGTGTTCGTAGTGGAATCTTGTCGTCTAGAACATCGAGGTCGAGAGATCGATAGGCTGTGTCTACTTTCTTCTCTGTTTCCTCGACGCCTCTGGAGAGCTCCATGGCCTTTGCTGGGTTAAAGCCCAGTGACATTACGGTCTCTCGTATCTTTGACATTTCTTCAAGAACTAGGGCGTTCAATTCCGCAAGCCTCTTCGTATATTTCTTGTCAACTTTCCAGTTCCGGTCAATCACTGCGGATAGTCGATATCCAATACCCTGAGCATAGTCCGCTACTTCGCCTATCTTGAAAATTAGTCTGATGAAGTCTTCTCGGTTGCTGAGGAGGGTACCGAACGAGGCGACTTCTTCTAGGAGCTTCTTTTTGGTTCCTTCGAAGTCTCCCAGAATCTTTAGCATGTTTTGGTAGTGTTCTTTTGCTTCCTTGGCTTTTCCATCCGAGACGGTGTCGGTCATGAGTGCCAGTTCGCGGGTTATGTCTACGACGTTCCTAGTTTGTTCTCTGCATATGTCGAGTATTCTCCGTCGTATGTTTGCTTCGGTTTCGACTGGAAAGGTCATCAAAGAGCACTGTCTCGCAATGTGGTGCTATCCTTGCCATAATAAACTAGCAGCGGTCTGATCTGGGTTACTTCGGAGTGTTGAAACCTTCTTTCACTATCGTGTGGATTGTCGATGCTAGCGTTCCTACAGGGGTTCTCGTTTGGTTCCAGCTATCGCGATCTCGAATAGTGACTGTATCATCCTTGAGCGTATCATAGTCTATGGTTATTCCCAGAGGTACTCCCGCTTCATCGGCTCTAGCGTATCTTCTTCCAATAGAGCCTGCTTCATCATACTCCACTCTCAACCCCTCAGCTATGAGGGCTTCATAGACTTCCGTTGCCCGTTTCTGTAACCCATCTTTGTTTACCAACGGGAAGACCGAGGCTTGGATGGGAGCAAGGTTGAATGGCAGACCAAGAATGAGTCTATCCTCCTTCATCGTCAGGTTGTATTCGAGGGTCGTGTAGAGAAGTCGTTCCACCCCGAAACTTGGCTCGATTACGTGAGGTAGGAAACGAGTCCCAGTTTCCTTGACCTCTTCCTCAACTACGTCGAAACAGTCTGAGGGAACTGTATAAGACCCGACGGCTACCGACTGGCCCGCTTTCTTGGCCTTGAGCAACCTCCCTGGGTCGTCTTTTGATATTAAGTCGGCGATTCTACCTGTTTGTTCTTGAAAGATTTTTCCGAGGTTTTGGCGGTTCGGCTTTATGGACTTGATTTTGCGGAGCTGAGGTATCGGGTAGGGTTTGAAGACTCGCAAGTCTTCCCCTGTCGCTTCCATATGTTTTCGAAGGTCGTAGTCTGTTCGGTACGCGAAACCCGCTACCTCTGTCCAGCCCCATCGGTCCAGTTGGATTTCATGGTCGAATGTCTGGGCTGAATAGTGAGCCCTTTCCGTCGGAAGTTTTTCGAAGAATCTCTGGTGCTGTGCATCGACGCCCAATTGGGCCAGGAACCGTTTCGATAGGGCCATGAAGTACGCCGCCCATGGTGCTTTGATCACTTTTCTCTTGATAGCTTCGCCCACCTGGACCTTGGTTGCGTTTTCTGTACCTTTGCTCCTAGATTCCTCAGTAACGATCGATATCTCCTCAGATACGACCTCGTCGAGATAGGGGCAGTCGGGCTCGGCCGGGTCGAAGAAGAGTTCGAAATCCATTATCGTGAACTCTCGCAATCGTATCGGACCCTGCCTAGGTGATATTTCGTTGCGAAGGACGGTGCCTACTTGGGCTATTCCGATCGGAAACTTTTCTCTCATTGTTTCGAGGATTCGGTGGAAGTTGACGAAAATTCCCTGCGCAGCTTCGGGGCGGCCGTAAGCGGGGTCTTCGCCGTATGGACCTATGCTAGTTTTGAACATGGTCATGAAGTATTGGGGAGGTCCAAGTTCTCCGCCGCATTCTGGGCATTTCACATGTTTTTCCTTCAAGAGTGCGCTGAGTTGCTCCAGGTTCATTCCTTCGGTTTCGAGGCCGGTAGCCTCCTTGACCAATTGGTCTGCTCGGAATCGTCTGTGGCAGTTACTGCACTCCGTCATGGGGTCTTTGAAGTTCTCAACGTGTCCTGACGCTTCTAACACCTTATGAGGTGTAATTATTGGGGTTGAGACTTCGACAAACCCGTGTCGTTGGAGGAAGAATTGGCGCCACGTATCCTCGATCTGTCGCTTCAGTCCAACGCCTAGCGGACCTAAATCTAGGAATCCGCTGAGGCCCCCGTAGATTTCGAATGAGCCCCAGAAGAATCCTCTCCGCCGAGCGGTCTCCGATAATAGCTTGTGTTTGTCCTTGATTTGTTGCCGCAAGGGTTCCAGGCTCAAGGTTTGAGCAGAAGAGAGTATTTGCGGTTTATCCGCGTTCGGAACGGAATCAGTCGGCCTTGTTATCGGGCCTTCACATGCTTTACGATTGGAGGTCTTACCTTTCGAAGTATCCTATAGCCACAGAAGGGGCACTTGATTTCCGGGGTCATGGCGAGCTGGTCTGCCGTTAGTTTTGATCCGCAGTTGATGCATTCGTAAATTAGCCCGCCGGGGTTTCTTTCTCGCTGCGGAGCTTCCGGTGGGATTGATTCTCCTAGTGGTTCTTCGGGACCGGACTCCATAGCGCTAAACCAAGAAGTCCAGAAACGGTATTGAGTTTAAGTTAAGGATTTCGAGGTTGAGGTACCCGGGTTTGGTTTTGTAGGTTTTCCCCCGGCTGATTTGTCCTTCGCGGAAGGTTCAGGCGTTGTCTCTGGTTTCTTCCGGAACAGGAAGAACAGGAGTATGACGATAGCGGCAGCCAATCCGATGATCGCCGGTATGATCACTTGGAGGCTGCTCTGCAATACAGACACTTGAAGCGATCCAGTGATCAGCGGAGCGCCGTATTCAGGAGAGAAGAATGTTAGGGAATACACTCCCACTTTGGCGGGGGCATTGAAATTGAATGATACATCCTTGGACGTACCGTGAGGAATGAGGATTCCGGATTGACTTTGGACGACACCGCTCCCCTCAACATTCAAGCTGATCGTAATACTCATGTCGATGATGGTTGAGTTACTTGTCAAGTGGAGGACTAGAGTCAGGGGTTGATTCTGGGTCGCGGTCGGAATATTGTCGATCCTTGACTGAAGGATCGTCGATTCTTGTGTCGACTTGCCTTGGACCGTGATAGCTAGACCATTAGAGTCTCTTCCCAATGATAAGAAGGTCAACTTACTTGCACCGAGTATCCTGCCCGAACTAATGATCGTCGAAAATGCTCCGGTTGGTATCGACGTGAAATTTCCCGAGGCTAAGAGCCTTCCGGGGAGAGGTGGATTGACCAAGACATACGCATAGGCAGGAGATTCAAGGCTGTTCGTGCACACTGGAACGCAGGGGGATGATGCTGACACAGGCTCGCTCTTGACGGTTATTCTGAACAGACCGGCGTGTTGTCGAAGGCTGGTCACCGGGGGATTCCCAGGTGGAAGCATGGCTGACACACTGTTGCCTGTACCAGTAACGATTATCTGGATGCCTCCGGGAGTGAATGTTGCATTCAGCCTATAGATGTAGGCTGGTTGAAGGGTGAAGGTGTCGGCCCCAGAGGGCACCGCTACAGTCGCGTTTGAATCGTGCGATACGCCGCGGACCCATTCATGGTCAATCGTCAGGGTGGCATTCATAGCGACAGATCTTGCGGGGTTGACGAGGGTGAACATCATTATCAGTTGTCCTCCCGAGGTGAACACTCCGTTGAGCAATGTAATGTTGGAAACATAGATTCCGGTACCACTCGTTACCGTCGGGGTGGATAACGGTGCAGCACCGGACCCGCTGTCAATCGCAAAGACATACCCGTCGACGTTTGCTGCTGGCGAGGTGATAGACGCATAAGTTAGTGTGCCGCCTGCAGTCAAGTGCTGATTGCTTCCAGAGTAAGAGAATCCTGTGATTCCAAGCTGTTCAAGAGTGAACGAGGTGGAGTTGAACCCATAATCGTAACCATTTATGAAAGTGCTATTCACGGTCCATACGCCCAGCAACGAGGTATCTTGCGGAAGAGGACTCGTGAAGTTTTCGAGAGAGATCCCCTTCTTGATATTGGTAAATGTCTGAGTGAGCCTAACAACATCGGTCTTGTTAGCCGATACATAGTTCAATCCTGTGACATTGACGCCTTGACGAAGATTGATCTTTACTTGGAGGAGATCACCTGCCCCCCAGTAGGCGGTAGGGACGCCGCCTAGAGTGGTCTTGACGTCAGCGCTGAGGTTAACGGAGTTGGCGCTAATGTTGATCCCGGCGCGCTTTATCCCGGCTGACATGCTCAGGGAGACGAGATGCGAATCCCTGCAGAAGAAGAATGTGGGGCAATTTCCCTCAAAAATAGGGGAAGCAGGAGGAGCGGTCGGAAAGATGGTGGTGCCATTTTGGACTATCTTGACACTTGTATACGAATTCGGGTAGTAATAAGACAGAATCATTTCTGACCACGTATGGTTCAGATAGCCACTCCCGTTAGGCCTAGGATAGGTTACGTTGGCGAAGTATGTCGTGGTTAGATTCGCGTTGTGATTGACCGTCATTCTCGTCGGATCTGTTAGGTCCAATCCCATCGTATGGGAGTATGAGTTGATCGGCGAACCGTCTGCCGAGGCAATCGCGACATTGCTTACCCGTACGCTCAATCCTTTACCGGTAGCTGTCGTGTTGAACGCGAAGACTAGGGTTAGATTGAATCCCATGTATCTTGTAACATCGAAGCAGTTGTCCTTTAGACCGCATCCTACTGGAGGACTGCCAAACGTGAAAGTAGTGCCACCACCGGTGAAGCTCATGTTGCTCTTCGTATCAGAGAATATGGGCGCCTTACTTGTATCGTTGTAGACGTAGTAACTCGCTTTCGTGTGACTTCCTGAAGTTCCCAGCCAGGTGAATCTGAGATATGTGGCTAAGGAGAAGTTGCCCTTTGGCACAATGAGATCCTTGTTGAAGGTCACGTTATCATTCGTTGGGGGCGCGCCACTTGGAATCATAACATCGAACGTCGTTCCAAGGATGGGCGTCCCATTCTGAGGATTTGTGAAATTGCCTCCGAACCAACTTACCGGGGTTCCCGGAGTGGACGTCGCGTTCAGCTGTGTGTAAAGGTCGAACTGGGCTCGACTAGCGTTGAACGCCATGAGCGAACCTTCCGGATCGTGCCCGGCAACAATCGGGGCCGAATTGGCTCCGTGCCCTGAGGTGTGATTAGTAATCTGGGAAGCTAGAGGAATGGCTGGCAATAGAGATAGGATTATGAGAATTGCGCATAATGTCCCCCGGATCAACACGTTTCACGGTGTGAAACGGCGACTGCCGGACGGATTCTATTTAACCTTTGTAAGACGCCGTATTCGAGTTTGGTAAAATGCGGACCGTCTCAAGGCGTGAATTGTGAGTTGCGTTCGAAGTTGATAAGGTGAAAAATCTGAAATGCGAGTCGCCACATTGGCCAAAATTATCGATAGAATGTCGAGCTATTACCATAGGCTCAACTTCAAAACGTTAAACAATTCTTGGCTTAGGGCCGAAATCGGTCCCGTTGACCAGCCTGACCAAATGTATTGAAACGACGGGAAAATTAGAGTCTCTAACGCTTGGGGGGCGGGGATACGAGGACGACATTGTCTCCTCGAACTATGATAGTTCCAAGCTTCTTTGTCGATTCAGCGTTAGTGACGTCCTCTGCGTCTTCCAGTACTAGGTTCATGTGCTGGTCGAAGCTGTATAGTCTTCCTCGCACGCTTCGTCCGCCTTTAAGCTGAACTAGAACAACTTTGTTCAGGCTCTCTTCGAAGATCTTTGCTGCAACTTCAGACATTTATCGTTCAACCGGAGAGTTGCGGTTGTCGGGCGAAGGTACTCTTTTAAAGATTGTCTCTCTTTGATGATTCCGAAATGTCTTGACGGTCAGAACAATACTCAAAGATCGAGACTCAAAGCCTCTGATTGAAGAGTTGCGACGTCTTCCGAACCAACAACATCTCACCCACAAAGCTAGAGTAGAGATAGAGACTGTCAAAGACTCAGAGATCGTATTTGTCGATGGCGCAGCGATTGCCTTTAGGCGGAAAGGCGATTTGGCACCGGTGTTAACCAACACCTCTGCTCTCGACGGCATGCCAAGGATAACTGTCGACATGGGCGCTGTTCCACACGTAGTAGGAGGAGCGGATATCATGGCTCCGGGAATTCGGAAGATCGGAGGAGAGTTTGCTGAAAAGCAGTTCTTGGTGGTCGTCGACGAGAAGCACGGCAAATACCTCGCAGTGGGAAGAGCGCTCATGGGGTCGGGTCCAATGGCGGCGACAAAGAAGGGTAAGGTTGTTGAAAACGTCCATTATGTTGGGGACCTGATCTGGGAGGTGATAAAGCCCAAGGGCCCAACTGCGCCAAGTTCGAGTTGACGCTTTCTATCGAAAATAGTCAGGGAAATGTTTAAAGTTGAACCGGGCTCAAGCCCGATGATAAGCTCCCGGAGCCTAGCCTGATCTTTCCCCATGCAGCATTCTACGATCTACGTGAAAGCCCTCCCTCTTCAAGAGCTGGACGATGTAGAGACGATAAAAGGGGAAGTCCGGACAGGCAATATTCTCATCGTAAGAATAACGCCCTTGGCACGGAAAAGCGTAGAAGAGACAAAACTGGCAATCACCGAGCTGACGGACTACACGAAATCGTTGGGCGGAGACATCGCTCGTCTCGGAGAAGAGCGGATCGTCATAACACCTGCAGGTGTGAGAGTTTGGAGGAAAGAAGCCGCCTCGTCCGAAGCAGCGATCCCTGCGGCTCCGATTCAGAACGAAGCGGTTCCCGGAACCCGATAACGTTCTAGCTTGCTATCGTAGCCTTATTGATTCAAGAACGTCTGGGACGACTGTTTTGATTCCGAATATTCGGTTGACGTTCTGAGCGAAAAGATCCGACTTCCTTCTCTCCCCGTGATTAACGATAATCTTAGTTGGCTTGGGTGACATTCTCTTGATGAACCCTAAGAGCTGGTTCCTGTCTGAATGACCCGAAAATCCTTCGATGGATTCTACCCTCATGTTCACCTTCACCATTTCCATTTTGCCGTCGTGGGCGTAGAGAGAGACTTCTTTCAGACCGTTCTTGATCCTGTTTCCCAAAGTACCGTCCACTTGGTAGCTAACATAGGCAAGCGTATTTCTCGGGTCGGGTGCAAGGTGTCGGAAATAGTCTATCGCTGGTCCACCTTCGAGCATCCCCGATGTGGCGATGATTACGCAAGGTCCACCAGCGATGATTTCCTCCCTGTCACTCGGGTGAGTTACTGGGTGGAAGTATTCAGACTGGAACGGGTTGATGTCTTTGTGAAGGATCTGCTCCTTGATGTCTCGTACTAGGTATTCAGGGAAAGCTGTGTGAATCGCAGTGGCCTCGTTGACCATTCCCTCAATATAGATAGGCAATTCTCTGAGGGCGCCATTCTTCATGTACGCGTCCAGGACCAGCATTATTTCTTGAGCTCGCCCAACAGCAGGAACTGGTATCAACACCTTTCCGCCCTTTTCGACTGTGTCGTTGACGATGCTGACGAGCTTGCCTTCTACTCCCTCTCTGTCGGGCATGATGTCGTCAGGACCCCCATACGTACTCTCGATGATGAGCGTTTCAGCTCTCGGGAAAAGCGCTGTCGCCGGGTCGAGCATCATCGTTCGTCCGAACTTGAAGTCGGCACTATAGACTATGTTATGGAGGCCCTCGCCAATGTGTAGATGGACCATTGAGCTTCCTAGGATATGGCCAGCGTTGTGAAAGGTGAGTTTGATGTCGGGAGCTACATCAGTAACCACGTTGTAGCGTAGAGGTATAGTGTGAGTCACGACTTCTCTGACGTCTTTTTGGTCGTAGGGAGAGTGTTCGCCTTCCCTGCTGTGAACATCGAGGTAGTCTAACTGGTGAAGTGTCATTAGGGTCTGCGTGGGCTCTGAGCAGTACACAGGTCCATCGTAGCCGTACTTGTAGAGGAATGGAAGTATTCCGCAATGGTCGAGGTGGGCGTGAGATATGACAACTGCGTCCAGCTTTTCCAGATCAAATTCGTCAGTATCAAATCGTGGGTACGCGGATGTAGGGTCCTGCGCTCCTGGATTGATTCCGCTGTCGAGCAGAACGCTGCTGGACCCTGCTTGGATGAGCATGGCTGCTCGTCCTACCTCGTGGAAAGCTCCGAGGGTTACGAGTCGAACGTAGCCTGCTTTGCTAAAGGTGGGGCGAAAGATTCTCTCGCCTACATCACGCAGAATCCTGCTGCGTTCTTCGCTCTCCGTGTGAAGGATGTGCCGGGTGCTCGTAATGATCTTGGAGTGTAACGGTGGGGCCCTGAGTATTCGTGGCCGCCATCTCGTCTCCTTTACAACTTGTTGGAGAACTGCCGCTTCTTTCCCTATTGCCACTCCGGGTTTGGTTGCCTCGACTACCACTTCGCCGAGGCTAGGGTCAAAGTTGATCGAAGAAATCTCAGCTTCTGCGGGAATAATCTTGCGAATGTAGGCTTCAGCTTCTCGCTCGGGGAGGCGAATGGATTGATCTGAGCGGATGACGATTCTCTTGTGAAGTAGGTTTACAATTTCTGTAACGACATAGCTCTGCTCGGCCAGTAGTCCGACGTTCTTTACATAAATCGCGAGCCGTGGTCCTTCGAATTCAATCCTGGTTATCTCAGCATCCTTCGGCATATGTTCTACGATTGTCTCGCGTATCTTGGCGTGTACATCGTTGTAGGTTCTAGTCAATTCTCTCTACGACTGTGATATCTGTGGAAGGTTTGAAAGAAGGGATCAGGCGTGGAGGATGTGCTTTTTCTCGTCCTCTGAGAGTTCTCTGTATCCTTCCTTCGTGATTAGGGCAACGTCGAAACTGTCGCCGCTTGCTGAGTCTCTCTTCATGGCTGAATCGATTGCTCTAACGACTATGGGAACAGACTCCTTTACGTTCATAGAGTCTTTCCACTCCGATTCAAGGACACCATAAGCGACCGGGGATCCGGATCCGGTGGAGACGTATTTCTCCTCCATCATGCTTCCGAGAGGATCCAGCGCGTAGATGTGCCCTCCACTGTCGTCTACTCCACCGATAAGTGCTTGGACCCCAAGCGGGTAGTACCTGGCGCCGAACAGAATGTTGGAAACCAGTCTAGCCGCGGAGTTCACTGGGATTGGCCTGGCGAGGTCGAGTCTGTACAGTGAGGAATTCGCCCTAAGCATTTCCACCAATGCCTGCGCGTCTCCTACTGTCCCCGCAATAGTCATTGCTAAATGGTGATCTATTCGGTAGACTTTCTTGGCATGCTTATGGGCGACAAAGGAACCCATCGTAGCCCTGGTGTCTGTCGTAAGGACGACTCCGTCCTTGCAAACAACTCCGATTGTTGTGGTCAATTCAAAACGCCGATCTTTGGTATTCTTAGGTTTTCCAACTTGTTGTATGTCCAGTTATTTTTTATGTTAGATCGTCGCTTTCCGAGAAACGGAAAGATTTGTGATGAACCGGTTTCTGATAGCTTAAAAACGTTTTCAGCGACGATTGAGAGGCTTGACCACGGAGGTAAATACCTTCGGTCATTCATTGTCACGCCAACAGTTCTTGACGCGCTTGTCAATGATTGGAGGTGTTAACGATT